>Ga0335079_10001434_pt1 | contig 27153 bp, 28 predicted proteins | sample Lox_Sample_33_FD_206719 | JGI IMG/M metagenome (GOLD analysis project Ga0335079, IMG submission 206719) | Soil microbial communities from Loxahatchee National Wildlife Refuge, Florida, United States - Lox_Sample_3.3 | ecosystem: Environmental > Terrestrial > Soil > Wetlands | place: USA...
GTGGCCGGTGGATGGGGCGACGATCCGCATGAAGACCGATTGGGACGGGTTGCCCGGGTCGCCGCGCTATGTGCAGGCCACGGGAAAATCGGGGCCGGCGGGCAATATCGTTCTCAACGACGACGATCTGATCTACATCCGGCTCAATCCCCGCACGCACACGCCGTTCGGGTTGGGACGGCTGGAGGTGGCGTTCGAAGCGGTTAACGCATTTCTGGGCGCCCACCGTTACGCGAGCAAGCTGGCGTCGAACACGGTGGTTGAATACGCCCTGTGGCTGCAAAACCTGACTCCCGAACATCACGAACGGCTGATCCGCTGGTGGCAGGACGAAATCGAAGGCACCGGGCGGGTGCCGATTTTGTCGGTCGAAAACAAGCCCGAGGTGCTGCGTTTCGGGGGCGGCACCGATGCGGACCTGCGGCTGCAGTGGCAGGAGTTTCTGCTGCGCGTGATTGCCGATGCTTTCGATCTGCCTCCGCAGAGCCTCGGTGTAGAGCGCGACGTCAACCGTTCCACTGCGGCCGAGATGAGCGCCTTGGCTTTCCAGCAGGCGATCGTGCCGACGGCACGACTGCTGGCGGAACACCTGACGCGCGACGCCATCGTCAAGAAGCTGGGATGGAGCGACCTGGAGTTCGTCTTCACCGACGTGGATGCCAGCGGAGACGAGATGGAAGAGGCGCAGATCCAGGCGTTGCTGTTGCAGAACGGAGTGTTGACCGTGAATGAAGTGCGACGCATGCGGGGATTGCCGCCAATTTAGCCTCGCACCATTTCACGAAGCCGGGTTTCATTGCACTGAAGAAGGAAAATCATGATCACAATCGACTTGGAATCCATGGCGATCGAGATGCCCACGGTGGCGGGACATCCCAATCGTGAACCTTTCCGCGGAGTATTGACCACGGTGGATCTACCTTCAGACCGGGCGCCTGCCGGGGCCCGCGGCCACCGCGTTGTGTTGACTCGCGCGGCAGCGGAGGCCGCTTTGCCCTCGCTGCTGGGGATGGCGCTCGACTACGCGCCCTCGCTGGATCGGCACGATGTGCGGCGCAAGGTCGGAATTATCACCCAGGCTGAAATCGTGGGGAGAGAGCTCGAACTGAAGGGCTACCTCTTCGCCAGAGATTGTCCAGAGATCGTGCAAGAAATTGAAAGCAACTCCGGCGCGTCTGGGGAACGCACGGCTCACGCCGAGTCCACGCGAAGACTGGGAATGTCGTACGAAATAGCGGATGCGTCGGTGGCCGATCTGCGGGCGCAGGTCTGGATTCTCACGCAGGTGACCTTCACCGGGGCGGCGATTCTGCGCCGGGACAAGGCTGCCTACCGGGACACGTGGATCGCGTTGGAGAACCAGTGACTGAGATTTCAGCAAGGCACGAGAATCCGATTCACCCATCAAGGAGAGACCATGAATGAAGAAATGACGCAGCAACTGGCTACAACCGCAGCACGACTGGCGAACGCGGCCGAAGCGCTGGATCGAGTGCTGGCCAGGCTCGATGCCCAGCAGGAAGCATTGAACGCCAAGGTCGACCGGATCGTGGCGGCGGTCGAGGAGCACCCTCGTCCGGCAGAGAACGAGAGCCCCAACCCGGAGCGAGCGGAGCTGGAAAGTCGCGTGGCAGAGTTGGAAAAGGCCAACACTGAACTGAAGGCCCAGGCAACACGCCTGGCGCGGAAGACCTTGTCCCCGCTGGCGACGGCCCTGTTGAGCAAGCACCACACCGAGCCAGGAGAAAAGATGGACGCGGCAGTGGTGGACAAGACACTGCAATCGTTGAGCGTGGAACAACGCATTGCGGTCAAAGCCGAGATGGCCCGCGCCGGCATGATCGAGTAGCGGGTCCCGGCAAAATCTGTTTCAAAGCAGGCACAACGACGGTTGTGCCTTTTTCTTTGGCAAAAGGCGCATAGCCAGTCGCCCCATTCCCACTGGCCAAATCTACTTCAGGAGAAACCATGAACGCACAATTCATCGATCTGAATGCGGCGGCGGACTTTCTTGGGCCCGGCGCGATTGAGGTCGACCGGTATCAGAGCGAGATATTTGACATCGTCCGGCGGCGCGGCGTGTTCGGTCAGAGAATCCGGCAAGTCCCCGCCACCGGGCATCCATCCCGGTTCTTCGAACAGACCGCGATCGTTGCGCCGACCGCGACCCAGGCCTTTGTCGATCCGCGCAACATCCAGGCGGTAGTCGGATCTCCCACGCGCGTGGAGCGCAGTGTTCCATTGAAAGCGCTGGTTTCGCAGATCAACTACAACCTGTTCGACCTCGAAGTGGGAGCGCAGCAAAGCCAGTTCGCCTATTTGCAGGCCAAGGACCTGGCGGACTCGGTCGAAGGCCTGCTGCGAACCCACGATGTGTCGCTGTGGAACGGCAACGACACTTCGCTGAGCTCACCTACGACGCTGCAGTATTTCGGAGCCATCGGGCAGATCGAGGCCGGCGGGAACACCACGACGATCGCGACGAATGCGAGCATCGTGGACGGCATCAAGGGAGTGATCGCGCAGATGGTCGCAAGCTCTTCTTATGAAGTGCGACCGACCGCGATCTACGCCAATCCGGTTCTGCTGGACCTGATCGACCGGGAAATGAAGACGGAGTTCAACGTGGTGCTGTCGACCACGGAGATCAACGGCGGCCTGCGGGTGAAAGCTCTTTCGACGCAGGCAGGAGACTTGCCGCTGATTCCCGAGTGGGCGCTTCCTTACACCGGCACGCCGGGCAGTGGAAGCGCGGTGCTGCCCTGCTACATCGTGACCGAGGATCTGATCGAGTACCACTGGCTGACGGATCCCAATCCGCGGGTGTTTCAGTTGGGACTGGTTGGGTCGCTCGCATCGCAGATGGTGGTGGTGAAGTTCGGCGCGGTGGTGGTGAAAGGCGCTGCCTACGCGCACTACGAAGTGAAGGTCAACCGGTAAGAGATCCTCCGGCCGTCATTTGCCGAGCGAGGGCATGAATCCGTGCCGACGAACGGCGGCTGACGGCCGGTGGCGCAGCAAAGGACAAGGATGGCATGAACTATCTGACTGCGGCAGAGTACGAGGCTTACGGACTGGAGGCCACAACACCGGCGGCGCTGGTGGCGGCGGCCTCCACACTGATCGACGCGCACTGCCGGCGGGCAACCCTGGCGGTGGCGCAATACGAAGAGCGGCTGCGCATTCCGCCGGACCGCAATACAGCGCGGTTGACGTATCTGCCGCTGGCGACGCTGACGCCGGCGACCACGCCGATTGTTTCGGCGCAAGGACGCTATTGCATTCCGCGACGGGGCGAGTGGCCGTTCGACGATTTGCGGCTGGATGTGGCGCTCATGTTCGGGTTGCCCGGCGCGTGGACCGCGATTGATGCGGCGGCCATCGATTATTTTGCGGGAACCGGCGAGCTGACGCTGCCGCTGAATCTAGTAGGCCTGTGGTTCAGCGAAGTGGACATCGTGTACACGGCGGGGTTGAGCGTGATCCCTGACGCAGTGAAATTCGCGTGCGCGCAGGTGCTGCGCAATGCCCAGGCGGTCCCGGCACTGAACGTGCGCAGCGGCAGAGTAGACCGCATGCGCCTGGACTACTTTTCGGGAAGCCTGATGGATGAGATGGTGCAATCGCGCCTGGCACCGTATGTCGCGCAGAAAGCAGGATGACCATGACAACAGGAGTCAGCGGAATCGCAGTGACGCGGGCCGCAGATGCGATGTTGCGGGCGCTGGGCGGGAGCACGGTGAGCATGCTGTTTCCCGCGGCGGCGATGCCGAACGATCCGAGTACGCAGCTGGGATTAGTGGACCCCGGGACAGAAGAAGTAGCGTTCTGTCCGGTGGTGGTGCGCGCGCTGACGACGGCGAACACGGGACCGCGGCGGCGGTTGGAGTTTCTGTTATCCGCAACGGCTGTGGCGGAGACGGTGAGTTCGCGCGATGCGGCGTCAGCGGAAGCGCTTTTCAATAGCGCATTGGGCATGTTGTACGACGGCGACCTGTTCCATGTGGAGGGCGTCACAACGGAGTATTTCGCGGGAACCGCATATCTCTATCGAGTGGTGGCGGTGGAATAGGCGCGCGATGCAAAGGAGCCCGGCAGGTCCGCGGGCGGAATCGTCTTTACTTATGCAATTTACCAAAGACAGCTTTTACATGACGCTGCTGGCCAGGCTCGAGGCGTTCGATCCGCAACTGACAGTGACGCTGAACGGGACAACGCGCCCGGCACTGATCGTTGCGGAGAACGAACTGGTCATTCCAATCGAGCCACTGGCGGATGCCTTCTACATCGAATGGGGAGCATCCGAGATGGCGCCGAACCAGGCGGGCAGCCGGAGCCTGATGGCAATGGAGTGCGTGATTTCCTACCACACTTTCGGCAGCAGCCAAACCGGAGTCGACCGCGGGAGACGCCTGGCGGCGCTTGATATGGACCTGCTGAACATCTGCCAGCCGGCTTTCGCGTCGAAGCGTGACTATACCCAAGTCCCAAGCGTGGATCTGGGTACGAAGATTTTCTGGACCGAGCCGGTGTTTGGGAAAGTTTCCGGCAGCGACGGTGCGCGGGCGGAAGGACTGCCGCGAGGGAACGAGCAAGTGCGGCTGGAACGCAGCGCCAGTCTGAAAGTGTTTTTCTATCCTGAGGTGAACTTCCTATGAGTATGACAGCGCTGCGCGCCGCGATGGTGCCAGTTACGCGCCGCGTACGCGCGTATTTTGCCCCGATCAATCGGGTCAGCGGCGCGCCCACGATTTTTGATCCGGGAAAGTACGGCTTGTTCGACCTGGACGATCCGCCCGCACCGTGGCTGGACCTGGGATGGGTCGACCAGTTTCAGCGCTTTTGCGGAACCAGTACGGAAGCCTTGCGGACGGGGGCGCGGGGCGCTCCGGCAGAGCAGTTTCGCGGGATGCTCGATGCGCGGGTGGAATTCAACTTCCGGGAATGGGGAAAGCTGCAGATGGCGCTGGCGGGCGGGTCCGAGCACATGAACGTGCTGGCCCCGAATCCGAGCGCGGATCCGCAGCCTTCCGGCGGAACTCCCCTGGCGGCGGTGGCGGTGCTGCCGGGATCCACGGCGAGCGAAATCGTGATCGGAGCCGGAGCGGTGAGCGGGTTTTCGGCGAGCGACGTTGTGGCGACCGACATGGATTATCAGCAGCAGACGGGATATGTGGGCACGGGAATCGCGGCGGCTTACGTGAACGATCCGGCGGACGTGAACCGGGATGCGAATTACATCCGGCGGGTGACGTTCAACGTCGGCCGGGTGGCGCAACTGACGGCAAACTCGCTGGTGTTGGCCCAGCCCTTGCCCGGAGGCGCGCCGGCGTCGGGCGCAGGAGTGCAGAAAGTGATCGCGTTTGTGGACCGCGAAGGAGGGGCGTTCTTCCAGGAGTGGTCAGGGGTGTTTGTGGCGGAGGAAGAGTCGGGCGGACGCATCTGCTTTCACTATCCGCGGCTCAGCGCGACAACCACAATTCAGACTTCCGTGCGGCCGGGCGAAGCCAACGCGGCGCAAGCGAGTGTCAAAATTTTCCAGCGAGAGAACAACGTGCAGATCGCACAACCGATGGCGTCTGTGGCATTGCGGGCGGCCTTTCAGGCCATGCCGCACACGGACGAAAATGACGGGCAGACAGTGGTGTGTTATCGCAGCTACTTTCCCGCGGCAATGGCGGGACTTTACTAGAACTCTCGCGGCGACTCCCAAATGAAACTTCAGATCGACAATTTCGACGGCGCAGGACTGCGCGAATACACGGCCGCGCTCGATCGCTCGCAGCCTATCGGCATCGTGCGGAAACTCAACCAGCCGTCGGAGCTGCAATTCAGCCTGATGGCGAATGACAGCAACTTCCTGGCTCCCGCGGCTGGGGCGCTGGTGAAGCTGCAGAAGAACAATGGCACGTATCTGTTCACCGGCTACATGATGCACGCTCCGGTTGTTGAGAACGCCGGTTGGGGCCAGAGCGGGACCGTGCATCGCTGGCGAGTGACGGCCAAGAGTGACGAAGTACTGCTGGACGAAAAACGGCTGCCGCAACGATGTGCCTTTGTGCAGCGAAGCGCGGGCGATGCGCTGAGACAGTTGACCTCCGATGCGATTGCAGGAGGTTTCGACACCAGCGGTGTGCAGTATGTGGACGTGTTACCGGTGTATGCGTCCGATCCGCAGAAAACATGGTCTGAACAGGCGCGTGAAATCGCGCTGCAGGGACGGGCGAGTTACCGCACGATGAATGGCGCGCTGATGCTGGCGCCACTGGGAGCGGCTTCGTATGCGCTGGACGAAAGCGATAGTAATTTCTCGCCGGAAGGATTGATTCTGCAACCGGTAGACGGGTTGATCAATGACGTCACTGTGATTGGCGACATAGAGCCGCAGGCATACGTAAAGGACTATTTCGTCGGCGACGGCCTGACGCTGCGCTTCTACCTCTCGCAGACGCCATTCACCAAGAGCAGCAAAACACTGTTCGACGAGGAATACACGGCCTCTGCTCCCGATCCCACTTTGTGGAATGTGACGGACCCGGCAAGCGCGGTGTCGGTGAGCGGAGGCAGACTGCAGATCGCCGGCGGGACGGGGGCGGACGGAACGACGCTTGTGCAGTTCGTGGAGCAGATCGAGCTGGGCGGAGCGCTGGTGATGCAGCACGGCGATGTCAACTTCAACGCGGCGTCGAGCGGTGTACTGGGCGGCTTATATCCGGGCGCTATTTCGACCAGCGGTTGCCTTGCAGGGTTTTCGATCACGCCGAATGGTGGAGTGTCGAACATCCAGGCGCTGGTGAACGGCGCGGCGACGGGGCCGGTGCTGACAACAGTTGCCGGGCACCGCTATGTGTTTGCGACTCGCTTCTACTCGGCGGAACTCTACCGGCGGCAGCAGGTCTTTCATTCTTCCATTCATCCTGCAGGTAACGGGGTTGGCGGAGCGGCTGTCGCGGCTGACGTCCGGGTAGTGCTGGAGGTGCAAGAGATCGATCCGGCGAATCCTGCCACGCTGGTGGCGCCGGCGACGGTGCTCTATGACGGGCTCCTCGCAGGCGCACCTGGCTACTGCACGTATTGCCTGGTGAATGCAGTCAATATGCAATGCTCAATCGCATTCACGCGGCTGCTCGATGCTGTCGATACGGAGGTGCGCAGCGCGTTGCCAGGGCAGCCTTATGCCACGCGGTTGGTGGGGACGCTCAAGGAAGGCTGCGAGTGTGAGGTTGTATCCGGTTCGACGCTGGAGTTCTACCCGCAGTATGCCCCCGCCGCAAACGAATTGATTGATGTGCGGTATCGCGGGCAAGGACGTGCGCTGGCGCGAATCACTGTGCCGGCAAGCATCGCCGGGCAGCAACGTGGAATTGACGACGGGTTGCACGGAGCCGTACGGCGGATGAAATTGCCGGCGGCGCGCACGGCTGCGGACTGCGAGAATGCAGCCCTCGCCATCCTGGATGACGCAACCGGCCCAGCGTGGAGCGGACGGTACGAGACCTGGGGTGATTTTCTGCCGGGCGATGCGCCGGATATTTTCCCGGGTGACGGCTTGAATCTGAATGTCGCGTCGCAAGGTGCAGTCTTCGCGGTGATCGTGCGGGAAGTAGCCATCAATGTAGCGGACCTCAGTAACGACCACAGCCGTTACTCCATCCAGTTCGCCAACGATGCCTCTTCGGCCCCGGCTTTCGAGTTCGAAACGGCGAAGATCACGACAGCTTTCGACATTACGGAGCTGACCAATGCGGAAGTGGGAACGTCGTATCTGGAGGCGCTGACAAGCGCGGAGATCACGCTGGTTACCTCGACCGCGGTCACGATTGATGCCGGAGTGGCGCCGCCGGCAGGTGGAGGCATTGAAGTCCGCTGGAGCGACGCGGGATGGGGTCCGGACAACGATCGAAACCTGGCGGGGAGATTCACGACCGAAAGTTTCGAAATTCCGCGCTTATCGCGTGTACAGACCTGTTACCTGCAGCAGTACGACGCTTCGATCCCGCCGAAATATTCGCGATATACGACGGCGCTGCATCTGGACTATCCGTTATGACAAACCATGAGGACCAAGCGGCCGGCCAAGCATACACGGCGAAACAGCCGCTGGTTGTGCGGGTCAAGGACGGAGACTTTCAGCGCGAGGTGCTCGAGAAACTGACGCGCCTGGAGACCAAGATGGACATGCTGGCAGGAGGCAGCCAGCCGGGACGCATGAAGCAAGCCGAAGACCGCCTCAACGCGCTGGAGCGAAGTGACGCACGCCGAGGCGTGTACGACCGGATTGTGAACGCGGCGATTTCACTCACTATCAGCGCGCTGATCGCCATGCACGACCGGCTGGCCTGGAAGTAGGCAGGGCGTCACGTTGTTCATTTCTATAAGGGAGAAGCGGTCATGGATTTTCTTTCAAAGTTGCTGCAGGGCATTGCGTTTATCCCGGCGGTCGTCAGCGGCATCGAGGGCTTGTTCGGAGACCGGCCGGGAAACGAAAAGAGAGATGCAGCCATATCCTTCGTCCAGGCGGCCCTCTCGATGAGCGAGGCAATCAGCCAGCGGCGGATCGTGAACGAGGCGCAGTTCAAAGAAGGCGTGGGGAAAGTAATCGACGGGACGGTGGAGTGCCTGAACGCGTCCGCCTGGGCGAAGGCCGCGGACAATGGCGTCAACCCCGAGCACAGTTAGCCGACTTCTTCGCTCCAGTTCTCCATCGTTTTCTTCACCAACGCCATGAACTGGTCGGCAACAGCACCATCAATCAGGCGGTGATCGTAGCCGAGGGTGAGATGGACCAGCGAACGGATGGCGATAGAATCATTTCCCTGGTCATCGGTGATGACCACCGGCGCCTTGGTAATGCCGCCCACGCCCATGATGGCGGAGTTCGGCTGATTGATGATGGGCAGGCCAAAGACCGCGCCGAACTGGCCAGGATTGGTGATGGTGAAGGTCGAGCCTTCGACTTCGCCCGGCACCAGCTTCTTGGTGCGGGCGCGCTCGCCCAGATCGGTGATGCCGCGCTGCAGGCCGAGAAAATTCAGCTCGTCCGCATTCTTCAGCACGGGCACGATCAGGCCCCAATCGAGCGCGACGGCGATGCCCATGTTGACGTGGCGATGATAGCGGATGCTGTCGCCTTCGATTGAGGCGTTCGCGATCGGGAACTGCTGCAGCGCGATGATGGCGGCGCGGACAAAGAACGGCATGAAGGTCAGGCGGACGCCGTTGCGCTGCTCAAAAGCGCCCTTTGTCTTGTTGCGCAATTGCACAATGCGAGTAATGTCCACCTCGAACATGCAGTGGACGTGGGCGCTGGTGCGGCGCGATTCGCTCATGCGCTGCGCGATGATCTTGCGCATCTGAGTCATGGGGACCAGATCGCCGGGAATCGCGGCAGGTGCGGGTATTGGAGCAGATGCCGCCGCGGGGCGGGCCGGAGCGGGAGCGTGGCGGCTTTTTTCGATGAAATCGAGGATGTCCTGCTTGGTAATGCGGCCACCCAAGCCTGTGCCGGCTACCTGAGACAAGTTGACGCTGTTCTCGCGGGCGATTTTGCGCACCAGCGGTGAGGAACGAGCATGGTCTTCTTCCTCTGAAATTACGGGAGAAGGCGGCGGCTCAGGCGCAGGACGAGCAGGGGCCGCAGGAGCAGCCGGCCGAGCGGAAACCTGAGGAGCAGGCGCTGGGGCAGGCTTGGCGGGAGCAGGAGGGGCGGCGGCGGCTCCTGATTCGCCTTCGGCGGCAATTGTCCCCACCACGGTGTTTACCTGAACAGTATTGCCCTCGGCGACTTTGATGTCTCGCAGCACGCCGGAGGCGGGAGCGGGAATTTCGGCGTCGACTTTGTCAGTGGAGATCTCAAACAGCGGCTCGTCGCGCTGAACCTTGTCGCCCGGCTTCTTCAACCACTTGGTAATAGTCCCTTCAAAGATGGACTCGCCCATCTGCGGCATGACGATATCAGTCGGCATAATTCCTTCCTACCCCGGCCGCGGTCAGCGGGAGGCTCGCAAACTCGATATTATAACGAAGCCCGCGGCTAGTCCTTGCCGGCTTTTCCGCCCTCCGCGCCCGCGGGCTGGGGCGCAACTCCGTAGGCTTTTTTCCAATAATCCTGGACCGCTGGTGGCAGCTTTTCGATGCGCGAAAGGAAAGCGGTCACTTTCCAGATATCCTGTTCGCTCAAAGACTTGCCCCATGACGGCATGCCCGTGTAGCGCACGCCGGTGCGAATCGCGTAGAAGATGTGCCACTCCGGATCGTCGAGCGGTTCCAGAATGAGCTGCGGCACCGGCGGATAGAAGGACTTTTCCAGCGGACTGGGTTTGTTGTCGAGGGTGCCGTGACAAACGGCACAATTCATGGTGTAGATCTTCATGCCGTCGATGAGGTTCTCGTCCGTCGGGGGGATTGGACTATTGACGCGCGGCGCGCGGCGTTCCATGGAAGCATCCAGCGCATTGGACGCCAGGCGTGTTTCCAGCGCGGGAGGAACCGCATCTGCATTCGTCGGCATCAGGCCGAGCAGGGCAAAGGCCAAGCCACCCAGAATCAGAGCGAGCAGGGTAAGAACGATTCCCAGGATGAAGTTGCGCATTGCTTCTCCTTACACAGATCGTACGGAATAGAGGCGGTCACGGATTGTCGAGGGGCGCGGTGTGCCGCAGAATCGCGGCGGCGTCCTCAGCATCGGCTTGCCGGACCTGCAGCTTGATGCCGCCGAGTATATGCGAATGCCAGCCGCCGATGCGCAGCATGTTCTCATCCAGCACGAAGCACTCAATGTCCGCCGACTCCAGCCGCGCCCGGGCCAGCAGGAGCTCCGGTTCGTTGTAAAACGTGGCCACGGTGATCAGAGCTTCATCCACGCCGAAAGTCACTGGTCATTAATTCTATCGAGAATTCCATCGATCCTGCAGGCAATGGGCCAGTTTGCGGTCACAGCGTACCTAGTAGGCGAGCAATCGCCGCGCCTCACGAACTACGTCACTCACCTTGGGCAGGAAATACTCTTCCTGCGGTGGCGAGAAGGGCACCGGAGAATCCTGCGCGGTCAGGCGGACAATCGGGCCGTCGAGATCGTCGAAGGCTTCTTCATTAATGATGGCGCTGATCTCTCCCGCCAGGCCGCCGGTACGAACGTCTTCATGCAGCACGATGACCTTGTTGGTTTTGCGCACGGTCTGGGCAATGGCTTCGCGATCAAGCGGCGAAACGGTGCGCAGGTCGAGGACCTCGGTCTCGATCCCGTCTTTACTTAGAATTTCAGCCGCTTCGAGCGCGGTGTGCACCATGGCGGCGTACGCGACGATGCTGAGATCGTGACCTTCCCGCGCAACGCGCGCTTTCCCGAGAGGAACGATGTAGTCATCGTCAGGGACTTCCTCTTTAATGCGGCGATAGAGATACTTGTGCTCGAAAAAAATGACCGGGTTATTGTCGCGGATGGAAGCCTTGATCAGTCCTTTAGCGTCATAAGCGCTCGCCGGGCAAACCACCTTGAGGCCGGGAGCGTGGACGAACCACATCTCCGGATTCTGGGAATGAAACGGGCCCCCGTGGACATTGCCGCCGCTGGGGCCGCGGATCACCATCGGCGCAGGCGCACCCCAGCGATAGTGGGCCTTGGCGACCATGTTGACAATCTGGTTGAAGGCGCAAGGCAGAAAATCCATGAACTGAAACTCGGCCACTGGACGCATGCCGGTGAGCGCCGCGCCGAAAGCCGCTCCCACAATGGCAGACTCCGCGATGGGCGTGTCAATCACCCGCTCGGGCCCGAAGCGGTCAATAAAACCGTCGGTGACTTTGAACGCGCCGCCGTAAATGCCGATGTCTTCCCCGATACAAAGGACCGTGGGATCGCGTTCCATTTCCTCCCAAATTCCCTGGCGGATGGCTTCGAGATAAGTGAGTTGGGGCATGGTCAAGGAAATAAAAGCATCAATTGGAGCGGGCTGCCGCCTTCAATCTTCCAGCCTTACAACTTGTACAAAATGTGATATTATAGTTTTTGTACACAACCATGAACAAACTAAGCGCCAGCGTCGCACGTCAGAATTTTGCCGACATTCTCAGCCGTGCCGCGTACCGCGGCGAAAGAGTTATCGTACACCGCGGCAAGAAACCTGTCGCGGCGGTCGTGCCGATTGAAGATCTCGAGCTTCTGGAAAAGCTGGAAGACGAGATTGACATTGCGGCCGCACGCGAGGCGCTCAAAGATTCCCGCACCATTCCCTGGGAAACCGTTAAGAAAAAACTCAAGCTGTAGGATCGCCGAGTTGTGGCCTACACCATCCAGTTCAAGCCGCTGGCGCTGCGACAGTTAGAAAAATTGCCGCGCGATGTCCAGAAAAGACTGTCTGCAAGAATCGAATCGCTGAGCACGGATCCGTTTCCGCATGGAAGTAAGAAGATGGAGGCCCTGCCCGATACCTGGCGCGCGCGGGTTGGGGACTACCGCTTCGTCTATCAGGTGCATCGCAAGGTCTTGCTGATTCTGGTGCTTACTGTCGGACATCGGAAGGATGTGTATCGCTGAGTTCGAAAGCATCGGGAGCGCCTGGAGCGGCTCACTTCAAGTGGCCGACGGCTTCCGTCGCCCGGTAACCACTGCTCCCCTTCTTCACCTTCGGTACTCCGTACGCCGGCTTGATCTCGTGGCACGGAGCCTCGCAATAGACGCCGCCCGCGGCTGATTCGGGCGTGGGCATGGGCGAGTTCACGGCGAAATCGCGGTCGGCGTCGAGCTGGCGTTCCACATCGGCGATCAGCTTGGCGTTTTCTTCGCGACTCAGCCATTTCCTCACGTTGACCAGATGATTTTCCAGGCGCGCAATGCAGTCGCGTTTCTTCCAATATTCGAAAAGCGGCCTGGGGACGTAGTCGGCAGCGTCGTGGATGGCGTGCCCTTTCATGCGCATCATCTTGGCTTCGATCAGCGTGGGCCCTTCGCCGCGCCGGGCGCGCTCGCAGGCGTCGTGGGCTGCGTCGTAAACCTGGCACGCATCGGTGCCGTCCACGATCACGCCAGGAATACCGTAGGCGATGGCGCGCTCGGCAAGGTCTTTCACACGAAACTGCATGTCGGCCGGGGTCGAATATCCCCAGAGATTGTTTTCGACGAACAGCACCAGGCCGAGATTCTGCACGGCGGCAAAGTTCAGGCCCTCATAGGTGACGCCGGTCGACTGGCCGCCATCGCCGATGTAGGTCATGACCGCGATGTTGCGTCCCTGCAAGCGCGCGCCCAGCGCCACACCCGAGAGCACGGGAATGAGATCGCCGAGAGTGGAAATCGGCGCGACCACATGGCGTTCCTGGATATCGCCGAAGTGTGAGGACGCATCGCGGCCTTTGGTCGGCGATCCGGCCTTCGCCATGTACTGCATCATGACGTCGCGCGGAGAAAAGCCGCGCACCAGAAGCGATCCCTGGTTGCGGATCATGGGGCCGAGCCAGTCTTCTTTGCGCAGCGCATAGGCCGAAGCGCAGGAGCAGGCTTCCTGGCCGAGTCCGAAGTAAACCCCGCCCACGACCTTGCCTTGCTTGTAGAGATTCTCGAGCGCCGTCTCCATCTTGCGATTGAGCAGCATCCAGCGGTAAATCTCGATGGTTTGCTGGCGATTCAGATATTTCGAGTCGCGAAGCGGCGGCACCGGCGCGCTCAGATCGCCTTCGACTTCGTAGTGGACTTCGTCGCCGTTCTTGAGTTGCCGAATGGTGAAGCTGGGATGCTCGAGGCGGTAGTCGGGGATGGAGTAGGTACGAACTGCCGACGGCCGAGGCGCCTTATCTCTCGCAGACGCTGGGACTCCTGCATGGGAGCCGCTGGGTTTCTTGGATTTTTTCTTATTCTTCGCCATCTATGCGATTGCCGTGGGGCACGCGTACTGATGGTATCGCGAGGAAGGCCGGGAGGGCTAGGCAGGGATGAGATTGTCTGCTTTCGTAGCAATTGGCTACACTTTCTGCGTGACCAGACCCCTCAGTCTTGCATTGATTCTAGGCACGCTGATACTTACCTCCTTCACTGCTTGGGGCCAGTCCCCCGCGTCTCCGAAGTTGATTAAGCTATTTCCGCCGCTCTATCCGCCGCTTGCGCTACAAGCACGCATTCAAGGATTGGTGCGGGTTCAGCTTCAGGTTTGGGCGGATGGTAGCGTCGAGTCGGCCGCGCTTGCCGAAGGACATCCAATGCTGAAGCAAGCGGCGCTGGACAGCGCGCGAAAATCCATCTTTGAATGTCTGGATTGTAGGCAAGGGGTGCATCATATTTCGCTCGTTTACCTGTTCCAGATACGGGACGGTTGTCACTTCGGGCCCCACTGCGAGCCGCTTGATGCTGATCAGCCGATTATCACCGAATCGCTGGGACAAGTAACTATATCCGCCGCCCCCCTATGTCTATGCGACCCATCCGCGACTCTCGTGAGATTCAGATCGGTGAAATGCCTTTATCTTTGGAAGTGCGGGCGTCGAGAGGTGCCTGACGACTAGATTCCGAAAGCGTTCAGGCCCAGGTCGCGTCGTCTTCCTTCCGAACCTTCCGCAACTCTTCCGGCGTCCGCATCGGCACACCTACAGTCCGGCCCAGCAGGGCATCCAGCGTATCGAGCCACAGCATCTGGCTCTGAAACACGAATCCGAAGTTGCGCGAAAGAGATTCGGCAACCGCATTGAGATCGAGCTCGCGGCCGAGTTCGCGCTGCATCGAAGTCACCGGCTTCGATTCGATCCCGCAGGGAACGATCAGCTTGAAGAAGCTGAGATCGGTATTCACATTGAGGGCGAAGCCGTGGGAGGTCACGAAGCGGGAGATGTGAACCCCGATGGCGGCAATCTTGGTGTCGCTTTCCGTCCACGCGCCGGTAAGGCCAGGAATGCGCTTGGCGGGAATGCCGAAATCGGCGCAGCTGCGGATCAGGACCTCTTCCAGGCGGCGGACAAACTCCACCGCTCCCAGCGTTTTGCGCTTGCCCTCGGGTGTGGCGTGCCCGCGCAGGTCGAAGATGGGGTAGCCGACAATCTGGCCCGGCCCATGGAAAGTCACGTCTCCGCCGCGGTCGCAGTCGAAGAGTTCGACGCCGCGCTGCCCGAGCAGTTCCGGCGAGGCGATGACGTTTTTCGCTTTGGCATTGCGTCCCAGGGTGATGACCGGCTTGTGTTCGAGCAGAAGCAGCACGTCGCCGATCTTTTCTTCCTTACGTAGCGCGACCAGTTGCTGCTGCAGGCGCAGGCCGGTGGCGTAATCAACGGTGCCGAGTTGGACGACAGAAATCACGTTCGTTGAGTGACGGGAGATTTGTGCTTGAACGATCGAAGACCGCAACAGCCCTGCGATTCTCAATCGCTCAATGACTCAATCTCTCAATACCTCAATTCTCCTCACGCATTAATCGCCATCCCATACACACTGTTCGAAGCATCCAGCATGGCTTCGGCAAGCGTGGGGTGGGCATGAATAGTCCACATTAGGTCTTCGACTCTGGCTTCCAGTTCCATGGCGGCGACCGCTTCAGCGATGAGTTCCGTGGCTTGCGGCCCGATGATGTGCACGCCCAGGATCTCTCCATGCTCGGCCTCGCTGACGATCTTGATGAAACCCTCGTGCTGGCCGACGATCGAGGCCCGCGAATTGGCGGTGAAGGGGAACTTGCCGATTTTCACGTTGTATCCCGCCTCCCGCGCCCGGGCTTCGGTCAGGCCTACGCTGCCGATCTCCGGATGGCAATAGGTCGCGCCGGGAATATGTTCGGGGTTGATCGGCTTGGCGGGTTTGCCGGCAATCCTGGCGACGGCCACCAGAGCTTCCATCGCACCCACATGCGCCAGCTGCGGCGTTCCCAGAACGATGTCGCCGACCGCGTAAACCCCGGGTTCAGCCGTCTGCATCCAGGAATCGGTTTTGATGAACCCGCGGTCGGGCTTGATTCTGGTGCGTTCGAGGCCAATGTTTTCCGTGCGCGGCTTGCGCCCGACGGCGATCAGGATTTTCTCCGCTTCGATTTTCTGCTGCTTGCCATCAACCGTGATGGTGACTGCGACTCCGGTTTTGGTCTTGTCCACTTTGTCGACCTTCGCGCTGGTGTGGAAATTGATGCCGCGCTTGCGGAACACGCGCGCCAGTTCCTTGGAAACTTCTTCGTCTTCGACCGGCACCAGGCGCGGCAGCATTTCGATAATGGTGGCTTCGGCGTCGAATGAACGATAGATCGAGGCAAACTCCACGCCCACCGCGCCCGCTCCCACGATCACCAGCGACCTGGGAATCTCTTTGAGGCTTAGAATTTCGATATTGGTCAGCACGCGATCGTCGATCGCGAGGCCGGGCAGCATACGGGCTTCCGAGCCCGTCGCCAGAATCACGCTCTTGCTCTTGAGCTGGCTGCTCTTGCCGCCGTCGCTCACTTCGATGGTGTGCACACCGTTCTGCGCCGCGCCGGTCAGCTTGCCATAGCCTCGGACCGTTTCGACTTTGTTCTTCTTCATCAGGAACTCGAGACCTTTGGCATGCTTGGCGACAATTTTCGACTTGCGCTCCTGGATGGCGGCCCAGTTCAGCTTGCGCGCATCCACGCCTTCGATCCCGAATTCCTTGGCGTCTTTCAGATGGTCCCAGAGTTCGGCATTGAACAGCAGCGACTTGGTGGGAATGCAGCCCACGTGCAGGCACGTGCCGCCGAGCACGTGGTCCTTTTCGATGAGTGCGGTCTTCAGGCCATATTGGCCGGCGCGGATGGCCGCCGTGTATCCCGCCGGGCCGCTGCCGATAATGGCGACGTCATAAATGGTTTCAGGCAAAGAAGTGCTCCTTACTCTATGTAAGAACAGATGTTCGCGGGCAGACGTTTGATTCTAGACGAGTGCGGAGCAATGGCAAAGAGAAGGAGCTGGGAGGGTAGTGGGCGGGTGCCTGGTGCCCCAGGTTCCGCGTAGCCGCAGGCGAGCTAACCTGGGATCGCCGGTGGCCCACTCAAGCCCGGTTTTGTGTCCAGTCCCGCGACATCCTTTACAGAGTGTCTCTAGACATCCTTTACACTCCCGCGCGAGCGCAGCGAGCGCGGGAGCAGTGGGCGGGTGGCCCGGGCTTTGAACGCCAGTACCAGCACGACTGTGGGTGCCCCGCTCTTGCGCTCGGGTACCACGAGCGCCGAAAACGGTGTTTTTCGCCGTCAAGCTCAAGCCGCCCGATCGCGAAACGAAATCTGTGTCCATCCTTCATTCAGCCGCACCGGCCCGCTTTCCCCTAACGCCGGGTGCTCCAGGTTCCGCGTAGCCGCAGGCGAGCTAACCTGGGACTGCTTCTGACATAAGAGGCTTAAGGCTAATCAAACTTCTGGCCGGCAAGGCTGCGTGGCCAATGATTGTCATCCGGTCCCCAGGATTGCGCCGTCAGAGTGAGGATCCGGCAGGTACCAGGGCCACATTGACCATTCATATTACATCTGTCATACTCTGGTAAGACTAACGTATGAAACACAAACGCATCAGCCTGACAGGCTTTCGGAAGTCTCGCAAGACATTTTCACTTTCTCGCGACGCGGTTGCCTATCTGGAAACTTACCGGAACGAGAGGAAAGAGTCCTCACTCTCCGGCGCCGTTGAGGCGCTGATTCACGAACGCAGGCAGCAGGAAGAGGCCGCCAGGTTGGCCGCGCAGACGCGTGCTTACTACGACTCGCTCACCCCGGCAGCACAGGAAGAAAGCGAGGCCTGGGGCAGATTCGCCGAGTCCGAACTGACGGACTCTGAGGCTTGAGATTGACCCGCCCACGGCTTCCCCGGCGCGGAGAGATCTGGTTCGTTCAGCTGCCCACCGACCCGCCGGAGAAAGGACAGTGTCCCGTTGTGATCGTTTCCACCGACGCCCGCAACCTGCATGAGAGAGCTAACACTGTCCTGGCTGTTCCGCTCAGTACCACGCCGGCACGCGCGCCCACTCACATCGAGCTCTTGCCGGGAGAAACTGGCCTGGGAACGACTTCTACCATCCGCTGCGAAGACATCAGCGTGGTCCGAAAGAGCAGTCTGCTTGAGCCGCGCTATGGCTTACGCATACTCAGCGAAGGCCTGCTTCGTCGGATCGCGCGGGGCGTGACTATGGCAATGGGATTTGACGTACCGCAATAGCGGCGCGACGCTCTCTGCGCTAGACTAAGACAGGACGAGGTTGTCCTATGCACCTGTTCGCATTTTTCTACCCGTTCTTCGGCTTCGGCCTGGTCACATATTTTATCCCTGCCATTGTGGCCTTCGCCCGCAACAAGCGCGACGCGGTCAGCATCCTGGTGCTCAATTTTTTCCTGGGCTGGACTGCCATTGGCTGGGTTATTGCCCTGGTCTGGGCGCTGAAGACAGACGTGCCCGCCGTAGTGCGCTGAGCCTTTGACGGGCTGCTAACGCGCTTTCCCGCGCAAACCATGTTGTGTCGGCTTATCCCAGCAGGCGCGCGGCTTCGCGGGCGTAGTAGGTCAGAATGATTCCCGCACCGGCGCGGCGGATAGATTGCAGCGACTCCATCATGACGCGGTCGTGCTCGATCCAGTTGTTGCGGGCGGCGGCTTCGATCATCGCGTATTCACCCGAAACCTGGTAAGCCGCCAGCGGCACATCGAAGCGCTCGCGGGCCGCGGCGATGACATCGAGGTAAGGCATCGCCGGCTTGACCATAATCATGTCTGCGCCTTCTTCGATATCCAGCGTGATCTCGCGCATGGCCTCGCGCAGGTTGGCCCCATCCATCTGGTAGGAGCGGCGATCGCCGAACTGCGGCGCCGAATCGGCAGCCTCGCGGAACGGCCCGTAGAAACCCGACGCAAACTTGGCGGCGTAGGAGAGAATCGGAATGTTGATCAATCCTGCCTGATCCAGCGCCTTGCGGATGGCCCCGACCCGCCCGTCCATCATGTCGGACGGCGCAATGATGTCCACGCCCGCCCGCGCCAGCGAGACCGAGGTGCGCGCCAGCAGTTCAAGCGTCGCATCGTTAACGATCTCGTAATCCGTCGCCGCGGCTGCGGGCGGTGCAGCCACCGCCGCTCCCAGCGATTGCGGAACCGCGGGACGCACAATCCCGCAATGTCCGTGCGACATGTACTCGCACAGGCAGACATCTCCCATGAGCACCAGGCTCGGCAGTTCACGCTTGATGGCGCGCGCCGCCTGCTGCACGATGCCATCCTCCGCCCAGGCGCCGGTCGCCACGTCGTCCTTCTTTTCCGGCAGACCAAACAGGATGATCGCAGGCACGCCCAGCGCGTGCGTCTCCCGCGCTTCTTTCACCGCCTCGTCGACCGAGAGATTGAACACTCCCGGCATGGAGCGTACTTCCTTGCGGACGCCCTCTCCCGGACACACAAACATGGGATACACCAGCGCGTCCGGCGTCAGCCGGGTTTCCCGCACCATGGCGCGCAAAGGCTCGCTTTGACGCAGGCGGCGAAGGCGTGTAACTGGGAAAGACATGAAAACAGGCGCGGAGAAACATCGCTCCGCTACCAGCGATTCTAGCAGAGCCCCTGCGGTTACCGAAGTAATGTCACTGTTTCGTCCGGAACCTATCCCTTGCTAAAACAGGCTTCTAGAATGCCAGTGGCCCAGATCTGCAAACAATCGTGATCTGGGAAAATCATGATCTGGAAAAAATACTGGTGGACGTGTGCCGCGGCCCTGATTCTGCTTTGCTCCGTGGCGGCGCTCACCCTCCATCCCGGTCCCGCGCTCACCGCGTTCGGCGACATCAGCCAGCTGCTGCTGATCCTCGGCTGCACTATCCTGATGTCGGCCAATGCTGTATCCGGCCGCGGCCAGGCACGCATCTTCTGGGGCCTGATGGCGGCAGGCTGCTCCCTGTGGACCGCCTCTGCCGCCCTGTGGACCTACTACGAAGTCTTGTTGCGCCAGGACGTCCCCGATCCTTTCGTTGGCGACGTCATCCTCTTTATTCACATCGTGCCTTTCATGGCCGCCGTGGCCTTGCGCCCGCATCGTCCGCAGGAAGGTCAGAAGCTCTATTTCAGCACCCTGAATTTCGTCATGCTGCTTCTGTGGTGGATGTTCCTCTACGCATTTCTCGTGTTTCCCGAGCAGTATGTAGTCACGCACATCGCCGTTTACAGCCGCAACTACGATCTACTCTACATGCTGGAGAACCTCGTTCTGCTCTGCGCGCTCGGCGTACTGGCGGCCGGCGTTCACGGTGCCTGGAAGAAGATCTATTGGAACTTCTTTCTCGCGGCAGTCGTCTACACCTGGAGTTCCGAAACCATCAATGCGGCCATCAGCCGTGGCCGCTACTACACTGGCAGTCTCTACGACGTTCCCTTTGTAGCCTGCGTCTGCTGGCTCATCTGGGCTGCCCTGCTGGCGCGCAAAATGCCGCCCGCTTATGATCCCGTCACGCCGCGCCGTAACCGTTTGCTGGCGATGACGCCCCGCCTGGCGATGCTGGCGATTCTTTCCCTGCCGGTGATGAGCTTCTGGACGGTGTTTGCAGATCCGGCGCCCGAGCCGGTGCGCCACTTCCGCCTCATGGTCACTCTCGTGGCTGTCCTGGTGCTCGGTCTGTTCGTTTTCCTGCGGCAATATCTGCTTGATCGCGAACTGGTGCGCCTGCTGCGTCAATCGCACAACAGCCTGGAAAATCTCCGCCGCCTGCAGACCCAGCTGGTTCAGAAGGAGAAACTGGCCTCGCTGGGACAGCTGGTGGCGGGCGCCGCCCACGAGATCAACTACCCGCTGGCGGAAATCCTGGGACTCTCAGAACGCTTGGCGGGCCACAGCGGCCTCGACTCATCCCAGGTTTCGCTGGCTACGAAAATTGGCCAGCAGGCCCGCCGCACCTGTGAACTGGTTTCCGGCCTGTTGAGCTTTGCCCAACAGGCTCCCGCGGAAAAAGCTCTGGTGGACATCGGTGCCCTGCTGCAGCGCTCGGTGCAGATGGAACTGCTGCGGCTTGAAACTCGCAAGATCCATGTCGAGATCAGTATCGCGTCCGGCCTGCCGCGCATTTGGGGTAACACTAACCAGCTCTTCCAGTGCTGTCTCGAGATCATCGGCAATGCCATGGATGCTCTCGATGAAGTGGGCGGCGGCATCTTCCGTGTCACCGCGCGGGCGGAAAATAACGAAGTCGTCCTCGAGTTCGCCGACTCCGGACCGGGCATCCGCCAGCCTGAGCGTGTCTTCGACCCCTTCTACACCACCAAGGCCGTCGGGAAGGGCACCGGCCTGGGCCTGAGCGCGACCTACGGCGTCGTGCAGGACCACCGCGGCCAGATTGCTTGTCATAATCAACCTGAAGGCGGCGCTGTCTTCGTCCTTCGCTTCCCCATCGCCGCGCAATCTGTCGGGCTTCAACCAGCCATGGCCACCGCGTAACGTCCGCTCGCAATCACTACGCCCACACGCGACCCGCGCCTAATCAGCGGTGTAACATGATTGCTCCATGGTGCCTCATCCGCTGCGCTTCACCAGCTCCCAGGTGCTGGAATTCGACGCTCTCATCGGCCTTTTGCGCGGGTACGCTGCCTCGCCGCTCGGGCAGGGGCTAATCGCCAGTCTCGCGCCGTCCAGCGATTGCCAATGGATTGAAAACCAGCAGTCCCTCACCACTGAAATTCGCGAGTTTCGGCGCGTCGGCGGACGCTTCGATTTCTCCGGTTTGCTCGATATCGCCGGTCAGGTTGAAAGATCCCGGATCGCCGGTGTGGCGCTTGAAACTACCGAGATTCGCGACGTTCTCCTGGTTGTGGACCGGGCTGCGGAATGGAAGCAGATTGCGCTTAGCCCGCCCGCTGCCATGACCCGTGAGTGGCAAGGCGTGGAGCGTCTCTCGGAGGGAATTAGCGACTTTACCGACTTTCTGCGCAGCTTCCGCAACAAGATCCTGCCCGACGGTACGCTCGAGGACCGCGCTTCACCGGAACTGGCGCGCATCCGCCGCGAGATTGAACGCCAGCGGCGGGCGATTCAGGAATCGTTGCGCTCTTATCTGCGCCGATTGGCCGAAGGCGGAACCGTGCAGGAAGAACTCGTCACCATCCGCGGCGAGCGCTTTGTCATCCCGGTGAAGGTCGAACAGAAGCGCCGCGTGCAGGGCGTCATTCACGGCGCCAGTTCCAGCGGCCAGACCGTTTTCGTCGAACCCCTCGAAACCATTGAGCAGAACAACGAACTCGTACGCCTGCTGGACGAGGAACTGGCCGAGATTCACCGCATCCTGCTCGAGATGACGCGCCGCATCGGGGAACACGCCGACAATATCCTCGCCGCGGTCGCCGTTCTGGCCGAACTGGAACTGCAGTTTGCCAAAGCCCGTTTCGCCGAAGACTACAACTGCGTCTCTGTCAGCTTATCCGGTTCCGGCGCTTCTCCATCCAGCGCAGCGCGCTTGGTTCTCCACCGTGCGCGCCATCCCCTCCTGGAGCGCAATCTCAAGCTCAAGAACGCGCAAGTCGTGCCCACCAGCCTGGAACTTGAAGACAACTGCCGCGAATTTGTCATCACTGGCCCGAACACCGGCGGGAAGACCGTCGTGCTGAAAACCGCAGGCCTGCTGGCTTTGATGGCGCAATCCGGACTTCCGGTGCCCGCCGACCGGGCCGAACTGCCGGTATTTGACGCCATCCTGGCCGATATCGGCGATTATCAGTCCATCGAGCAGAATCTCTCGACTTTTTCCGCGCACGTCACCAACATTGACTTCATCTCGCGCACTGCCTCGGCGCAGTCACTGGTGCTTCTCGACGAACTGGGGTCGGCCACCGATCCCGAAGAAGGTGCAGCCCTGGCCGTTGCCATTGCTGAACACTTCCGGCATGTCGGATGCATCAGCATCATTTCCACTCACCACACTTCCTTGAAGGTCTATGCCGCGAATACTGACGGCGTGGTGAACGCGTCGGTCGGTTTCGACGAGGCCACCCTGCAGCCGACCTACGAACTGAAAACCGGTGTGCCTGGAGCTTCTGCCGGAATCAACATCGCGCAACGCATCGGACTCAACCCGGCCATCATCGAGGCCGCTCGCTCTCGCCTGAGTTCGCAGGCCCGGGATGTCGGTCAGTTCCTCGACCGTCTGCATGCCGAATTGCGCCAGGCCGAAGACGAACGTTTGCGGCTGAAGAATCGCGAGGCAGAAGTAGAGCGTGAGAAGGCCCGTCTTGACGCTGAAGGACGCAAAGAACAGCAGGCGCGCGTGAAAGAGATGGAAAAGAAACTGGAGAGCCTGCTGCGGGATTTCGAATACCACGCGCGCGAAGCGGTCAACGCCGTCCAGGACCGGGCCGCGTCGCAGAAAATCTCAAAGGACGCGGAACGCCGCATCGCCCGCCTGCGCCGCGAATTTCGCGAGCAGTTCGATTCGGCGATCGTTGCCCACGCCACTGGCGCCGATCAAGGCGATCCCCATGCTCAGCCGCAGATCATCCGGCACGTGTCTGAGGGCGACACCGTCAAGCTGAAATCCGTCGGCCGCCCCGCCGTGGTTTCGCGCCGGATTGACGATAACCACTTCGAGGTGGAAATCGGGGCCATGAAGATGAAGATCGCCCGCGACGATATCGCCGACGTGCTGGTGCGCTCTTCCGATTCGCCGGTAAAAGCCGCCCGCGCTCGCGGCATCTCCGTCTCGCTCGAAAGCGAAAACCAGAGCGTGCCGTCTGAGATCAACGTCATCGGCCGCACCGTGGATGACGCCACCCGCGAAGTTGAAAAGTTCGTCGATCGCGCCTTCCTCGCCGGCCTGCCCCGCGTTCGCGTCGTGCACGGCAGCGGCATGGGCATCCTTCGTAAGGCCCTTCGCCAATATCTGCAGAAGCATCCCCACGTCGAGTCCGTCATCGAGCCTCCGCAAAACGAAGGCGGCGGAGGGGCCACGGTGGTGGAACTGCGGGTGTAGGGACTGCTAATCTATAGAAATTAAGATACTTGGCTGTCATCTGTTTATCTGATATATTATCTGATACTATATCCTCTAATTGGAGGATGTGTTGGCTACCTCGGCCCGGATTACGCGTCAGAAGATTTCGACCACCATATCGGCGGAGAGCCTGGCCTACTTGGAGCTACTGATCAAGGATGGCGAGGCCCGCAATTTCGCGGAGGCGATCGACCTGTGCATTCAGCGCCTGCTGACCTACGAAAACCGCGAACGCCTTGCCCGAGACACAGCAGCCTATTACGAAAATATGACCGAAGAAGAGGCTGCGGAGGAACGCAAACTCGAGGCCGCACTCGTTCAAAGCGCAGCCAGAATGAATCCCGATGAGTAGTCCGCATCGGGGAGAAATCTGGACTGCCCATCTTGGCAATCCGCCCACACGTCACTGGGTATTGATCGTTTCTCTCGACGAACGCAACTCCACAGACCGCATCGATTCCGTCTTGATCGTCCCGTTCGGTAGCCGTGGACGCCATGGAGCCACCGTCATCGAACTTCCGCCTGGCGAAACCGGCTTGCCCGGCCCTTCGTTCCTGAAGGGTCATTACATGCAGGTTCTGAGTAAACGCGCCCTGTTGACGCGGGAACCTCGTGTCCTTTCCGCGACTCGCATGCGTGAAGTCGTGCTCGCGGTCCGTCGCAGCTTCGATCCGGATGCCCCCTGGCCACGGCCATAGTGGACCGCTGCAGCGAGCGCCCGGGTTTTCCAACACCGTCAACCGCTTAGCCTCGCCTTCCACAGCTTCTCCACAGCCATCTCTGCGCTGCTCTATTCCTTTTAGTCCGGCTTTGGCCCACAATTCCTGTGGACTGCTCCGCCCCCGATGACCGACGCCACCGACTTCAAAGAATCCGTCAAGCAGCAGGCGGATATCGTCCGCATCGTCGGCGATTACGTCAAGCTGAAGAAGGCCGGGGCGCAGAACTACAGCGGCCTCTGCCCTTTCCACAACGAGAAAACGCCCTCGTTCTCGGTCCACGCCACGCGGCAGTTCTACCACTGCTTCGGGTGCGGAGCATCTGGGGACGTCTTCAGCTTCGTGCAGAAGATCGAGAACATCACCTTCCCGGAAGCCGTGCGTGCCATCGCGCAGAAGCTGAACATTCCCCTGCCACGGATCAGCTATTCCAGTCCAGTGGAAGCCCGCGAGGCCGGACTCCGCACCGTGCTGCTCGAAATGCACGAACGCGCCTGCGTTTTTTTTCAGGACTGCCTGCGCCGTCCCGAGGGAGCGCACGCCCGCGAGTATCTCGCCGGGCGCGGCCTGGACGAGGCTACCATCAAGGCTTTTCGCATTGGCTACGCGCCCGACTCCGGCTTTCTGCTGCGCGATCGCCTTAAAGATGGATTCGAAGAAGAGGCCATGCGCGAGAGCGGCTTGTTTTCCTGGAAGCAGGCCGATCGGGACTCCGCAGCCCGAGTGCCGGAAGGCACTGCCGCTCCGAATGCAAAGGTGCAGGCCGCGGCCATGTACTCCAAATTCCGTAACCGGGTGATGTTTCCCATCGCCAACGAAAGCGGCCGGGTGATTGCCTTCACTGGACGCACGCTCTCTACCGACGAAAAGGCCGGACCGAAGTATCTCAATTCTCCCGAGACCGGGATCTATTCCAAGTCGCGCGTGCTCTTCAATCTCGACCAGGCGAAAGAGGCCATCCGCAAACTCGACTACGCGATTCTCGTGGAAGGCCAAATGGACTGCATCGCGGTCTTCGCCGCCGGATTCCACAATGTGATCGCCAGTTCCGGGACCGCCTTCACGGAATTGCAGGCCCGCCTGCTGGGCCGGTTCAGCAAGAACGTCGTGGTCAACTTCGATCCCGATACCGCCGGGGCGCGTGCCACCGAGCGCACTCTCGGGTTGCTGGTGGAAGAGGAGTTCCAGATAAAGGTGCTCACTCTCGAATCGGGATTCGATCCCGATCTGTTCATCCGGCGCAAGGGCAAAGATGCTTACGCCGCCGCCTTGCGCGGTTCACAGCCCTATTTCACCTACCTGATCGAGCGCGCCCGCAGCCAGTTTCCCGTGCGCAGCGCCGAGGGCAAAGTGAAGGCAGTGAATCACTTGCTTCCCCACATTCAGCGCGTGCCCAGCCGCATCGTGCGCGACGAACTGGCCCAGGAAATTGCACAGAAGCTGGGAATTGATTCCGCTGTCCTGCGCCAGGAGTTGAAGCACGCGGCCACCAGCCGTTCTGTCGCCAGCCTGAAGGCACCGGCCGAGACTCAGGTCACCGACGCGGAACGCATTCTGGTCCGGGCTCTCGCCTCTGCCACCGAAATGCAGGAATCGGAGGAGCACATCTCGGCCCGCGATGGCGCCGAAGAGGACTTCGACCCCGCGCGCCAGGCGCGGTTTGCCCTGCAGGGGGATCGCCTCTACGAAGGCCTGGCGACTCAGGCACTGATGGAAGCCTTGCTTGAGGCCGCGCCCGAAACTTCCGACGTCATGGCGATAGCGGTTTCCGAGGCGGATCGCAACTTGCTGGCCGCGATCCTGATGAAAGAAGACGAAGAACTTTCCGCCGAGCGGCTGGAGGGTGCGGTCAAGGCCCTGCGGCGCATCCAGCTCCGGCGCAGGCTGGAGGCGGTGCAGCGCGAGTTACAGACCGTCCGGAGACACGACCCGGAACAGCTGCGCCGCTTGCTGCAGGAAAAAGACCGCCTGAAGCGCGCCCTCATGGATCCTGGCGTCGTGGAAGGCGGAGCGACTCCCGCAGCCTGATGCCGCGGAAAGGGTTGTGGAAGCGAGGCGGAAACTTGAAACCAAACAGTGCGTGCGGACATCTAAGTGATTGGTGGGAAGTCACATAGCCAATTTCCACAAAATCAGGAAGGGGAATTGGCTGGGCAGCGTGTCGTGGGGTATGCTATAGTTCGAAGGTTTGTGCCGATCGCGCAGGTCCGCGACTCCACGTTCCCACCGCTGACAACGTTTTTGCCGTCCTCCCAGGGGACGACTTCAACGATTTGAGGATATCCGTCTTGGCTCTTGACGATAAGTACGAGGATATTAAGAAGCTGATCGATACCGGGAAAGAGAAGGGGTATCTCACCTACGATCAGGTGAACGACCTGATCCCGCACGATGTGCATTCCCCCGAAGATCTCGACGATCTGCTGACCACCATTGGTACGCAAGGCATCGACGTGCTGGAGGGACCCAAGCTTCCCTCCTCCGCTCTCGACAAGAAATTCGAAGAGGACGAGGCTG
>Ga0335079_10001435_pt1 | contig 27153 bp, 36 predicted proteins | sample Lox_Sample_33_FD_206719 | JGI IMG/M metagenome (GOLD analysis project Ga0335079, IMG submission 206719) | Soil microbial communities from Loxahatchee National Wildlife Refuge, Florida, United States - Lox_Sample_3.3 | ecosystem: Environmental > Terrestrial > Soil > Wetlands | place: USA...
TGCGCCGGCCCATATACAGGAAAACAGCCGTCTACGGCCACTTTGGACGCGACGATCCGGATTTCACATGGGAACGAACCGACAAGGCGGATGAACTCAAGAAACACGTATAGGCCATACAGCCCATATTGCATCAGCATACTGGCTCGACCCGTTTCTCTTGGCTCTTCATGTAGTCATGGCCTGATCCAAAACACCAGCACATTGATTAGGCAAGCATCGAGGAGGGGTGAGCCTAACCTCCATACGCAGAGGGTACTCATTGACACAGAATCCGGAATCACTAGCACCAATCGCACCCAGCCCAGCAAGTATTCCAACGCAAAGTAAGACAATTGAAAACCTGAAAACTGCCGGCAGGGTCATCGCACTAATCTTCTCGTTCTTCTCAATATTGACATATGCGGCATCACTAATTGTGGGCCCGATAATGTTCTACACGACGAGCGACGGCTTGACTGTAGCCAGTCGGCACTTACACCAGCTTCCAATAGACGTGTTTACTCTTCTAGAAATACCCGTCCCTCTAGGGGTTAGCTTTGGAGTGCTCTTCGCTGGCATGTGGGTCATCTTCGTTCTCTGTTTCATCGTGGCAGGTTTAACAAAGGGCGGATTCTATCGGTCATTTACCGACGTATTGTACAAGCCAATCGCTTTAGCCAAAACTAATTTTCTCTACTTGATGCCTCTTGTCGCATCTGGGCTGCTCTATGCGACGATCTTCATCACCCAAGTTCAAGAAGCTCATGGAGTACAGACGGGAAGCTTGAATTTCCCACCGAAAACGAGCCCCTACGTCATACTCCTCAATCTGGCTTTCGCCCCATTAAATGAGGAGTTCGCGTTTCGAATAACGACGATTGGCATTCCAGTTGCAATCGCTCTTCTAATCCTCTTCCGGACCAGCCCCAAACTCGCCGGCATCAAAAACAAAGTGGGTCTAATCCTCCTGACAATGTTCAGCCCCGAAATGGCCAAGTCGAAGCTCGGTTATAGGAACGTGGCTACAAATGGGCTTCTACACGGAATTACTATGCCAGAGTGGTTGCTAATCTTCGGGAGCTCTTTTGCTTTCGGCGCAGCGCATTTTCTTCTGGGTGGCGGGTGGGATATAGGGAAGGTATCCACTGCATTTCTGGCTGGGTTTGTTTTCGCAATCATGTATGAGTGCTACGGTGCCTATGCGGACATCCTAATGCACTGGTTCTTCAACTATCATTTCACGGTTCTCGACATGGCCAGCACGGCGTACGGCGGTGTAATGACCGCATTTGGAAACTTGACTGAAATCTCGGCACTAGTTGGCGGAGTCATAATCGTAATAGTTTTCGTCATCGCTTCAATTGTAAGTGTCACAAATCATTTCAGAAGAAGACCCGTAACCGTGAACCCCGCTGGGTTATCGCCGCAAGCAACCGTGTAGGTCATTCGACAGTTTTATACGGCTAAACCACGTCGTTGAGGCTTGGTGCAGGGGCTTGTATCACCGCCAAGTCGGCTAAGTTCGAAAGAGCTTCTTTCTCTACGCAGTTGCCCCTCTGAACCAGGTGCGAAGTCAAATTGAGTCTACAGAAGGTTGAATCTCCGAATAAGTTTCTTCCGCGAATCACAGAGAAACGTTGGGATCACCACTTAGAGAGAGGAATATTCGACAAGTGGCAGCAGGAAGGAATCTACAAATTAAGGCTAGGTCGAACTGGGAGACCTTTCGTCATAGACACTCCACCTCCCTACACGTCCGGTGCTTGGCACATAGGCGCAGTTGCCCAGTATTCGCAAATTGACATGATCGCCCGATCAGAGCGCATGCGAGGTAACCAGGTGCTGTTTCCGATCGGGTTTGATCGAAACGGCTTGCCAGTCGAACTCTACGTGGAGAACCAATACAAGCTAAAAATGAGGGAAACTCCACGGCAACAATTCATCGAAAAGTGCACTGCTGCTCTTGATGGTTTGGAGAGTGGAATGGTTGAGATAATGAAGCGAATTGGGTTGAGTGGGAACTACGAAGAAATTTACCGGACCGACCATGAGTCCTACAGAAGACTCACTCAAGCTACGTTCATTGAGCTCTGGAGAAGGGGACTCATTTATGAAACGACGCGGCCGAACAATTACTGCCACGAGTGTGGTACAACCATAGCAGACGCTGAAGTCGAATACAAGGATCTCCCATCGCAACTTGCCCACGTAAAGTTCTCCATTAAAGAAACTGGCGAGCCACTTGTGATAGCTACCACACGTCCTGAGTTAATCTGCTCATGCCAACTAGTAATCGTCAACCCCTCGGACGAGAGGTACACCAAGCTTCATGGAATGCACGCCGTACTTCCTATTTACGGCCGGGCGGTGGAAATCAAGCCACACCCGAGCGCTAGCCCAGAGTTCGGAACCGGGGCTGTGATGATCTGCAGCTACGGAGACTATACTGACGTCCTGATATTCCGAGAGTTGAATCTGCAGGAAATTCTAGCAGCGGGGCAAGATGGGCGGTTAACCGAAGCTTCGGGCCCATACAAGGGGCTCACCATGAAACAGGGTCGAGCCAAAATCTTACAGGACTTGGAAAGCCAAGGTCTTCTCGCCAAAACTGAGAACATAACTCACCGTACACCGGTCTGCTCACGAAGCAACACCCCCATTGAAATCATACCCATGAAGGAGTACTACCTCAAACAAATCGAATTCATCCCCAAACTCAACCAACTTGCCAAAAAGATGATTTTCCACCCCGACTCAAACAGGCAGATTCTGACCAACTGGTTGAACTCAATTGCAATAGATTGGCCAATCTCCCGACGCCGCGTCTACGCGACCGAGATTCCAGTTTGGTACTGTAAAAGTTGCAAAACTCCATTCGTACCCCCACCAGGACCATACTATCGGCCTTGGCGAGACCCACCTCCAACATCAGCATGCGAGAAATGCGGGTCTACTGAATTTGAGGGCGATACGCGCACCTTTGATACTTGGATGGACTCAAGCGCATCGGCACTGCACATTACAAAATATCAACGAGATTTTTCGCTGTTCAAGCGAGCATACCCTACTAGTATACGGCCTCAGGGCAAGGATATTGTCAGAACTTGGCTACACTACTCGATTCTAAGATGCTACCAACTTACAGGCAAAGCTCCTTTCAAACATGCCTGGGTAAGCGGCATGGGCATGGACGAGCAAGGTGAGGCCATGCACAAGAGCAAAGGAAACGTGATCGAGCCCGTTCCTATCCTTGAGAGATTAGGTGCGGACGCTTTCAGGTTTTGGAATGCGTCAGAGGCAACGCAAGGGTCAGATTTTCGTTGCTCCGAGATGCGCATAGCTGCCTCTCACAAATTCCTAACAAAGGTTTGGAACTTGTCCCGCTTCATATCCTCCTTCCCACAACCAAAAACCGCCAAACTAGAACCCAGCGATAAGTGGATTCTCTCAGAACTCACAATACTAACCGAAGGGTGCATGAAGGGTTACAAAGATTACAACTTCTTCATTCCAGCGACACTGATTCGAGATTTCGTTTGGGAAACGTTTGCCTCTCATTACGTGGAAATGGTGAAACCTCGCGCATATGGTACAGGGTTCACGAAGGCAGAACAGAAGGCAGCATGGTACACCCTACATCTAGTGCTAAGGAGTGTGCTCATGCTAATGGCACCGATAACTCCGTTCATCACGGATCACATCTGGCTGCAGGTCTACGGTAAGAAGAGCATTCATACGCAAGCGTTTCCTAGCCCCGCATGGCCGAAGACCTCAAAACGCTATACTCACAAAATCCTGGAGTTCAACCGTGAGGTTTGGAAAATCAAGCGAGAAAAGAATCTAACCTTGCGCGACCAATTGGAAGTGGACGTACCTAAGTCCCTTGGGCTATTCAAGGGCGACTTAGTGAAGATGCACTCCCTAATCACGAAATCCTAGATCGTTTGCAATAGTTTAATATCGCAAAGAATCTTCTAGCGACTTGGATTTCAATGAAGATATCTGAGCTTAAGCCTGGGATGCGGCGTGTAGACGTGACCGCCAAGATTCAGGAGATCACCCCCGCCAGGGAGGTTACGACTCGGCGTGGCGAGCAATCACGTGTCGCCACTGCAGTCGTGAACGATGATTCCGGAACCGTCAAATTGAACTTATGGAACGAGCAGATCGACCAAGTCAAACCAAATGACACCGTAACCATCGAGAACGGTTACGTGGACAGCTTTAGGGGCGAAACCCAACTCAACGTTGGCAGGTATGGAAAGCTAACCGTACAACCATAACAAAACAGTACACCTTCCGATTTCCGACTAAGGCCGAAAATTTGAGCGCGGACGATCGATTTGAGGAGATAAAACGTCTTCTAGATTCAACGATCAACGAGTTCCAAACACTCTTCGAATCAGCAGGCGGGTTTGAAGATTCCCGAGTCGGAAATGGTTGGCAGCCTGAAAAGATTCTGCCTGAAATCTATTACGTGCAACCAAGACCCTTACCCGAGTTAATGAGGGTGGCGGAGAGCCGGAAGCGTTCGCTCTTTAAGAATCGTGTTCTCTCTTTTCTCAAACCGAAAGAGCAGGACATTCGGACCTCTGACCGTCCGCGGCTGAGGCTTATACCCTTCTGGAGAATTCGAGGATACCATGAGTGCTTCTACTTCCGAGGGAACGAATACAAAATTGACTTACCGGAAGATGTCATCGCGGTTGAAGTCGAGGGCAAAATCAGAGATCTTGTAGGCGTCGGATCGGAAGGACTGAACATCACAAACTTAGCGAAGCGGCTCTTGGGTCGCAAAGATCCGTCGAACATCAAATCCTTCAGCCTTAGCGAAGTAACGGAACTCGCTTACATGTATGACGAATCTTCTTTGTTTGTCAACGCTCAAGGAAGAGAGGACCTGGAGGCGGAAGCGTTCTTCGACCGAACACTCCCATTAAGAAAGACTAGCGTCGAGGAACTTAACCTCAAGTATCCGGAGGTGGAGTTCAGCCCGGCTTCCATCACTAAGGACGATCTTGTTCGCAGACTTCACGCATCTATCGTGAAACCTCCGACCACATTCTCTAAGATCTTAAGCAACCGATTCCAGATCACTCAGCTTGCTGAATACCTGATGCCCGTTTATTCGTTCACATTTGAATGGCGTGGACAACGCAAATCCGTGTCCGTGCACGGATACACCGGCAATATCTTCTAGTAACTTGGATGAGGAATGCGTGGTCTCGCTCTTTGGACTAGTCTCCGTAATCTGAAGTATACACGTCTCCCAAATCGGGAAACAATCCATCGACCAACTAGGATTACTGATACGATTACGACGGTGTCCACGATGAACAAGTAAGGTTCGGCTACGACATCATATGTTGCCCTACCAGAGTTACCTGAAGTATCGGTCGCGTTAACGTATAATGTCCATTTTCCTACGCGCATTAGATCGAAAATTGTGCTAGAGTACGATGAGCGCCACGCGCCAATACTTGGGTCATAGACGGATGGTAGGATGGAGATGGATGACCCTGTTGACGCAACAACGCTTACGGTTCCATTTGACATCGGGGTTCCATCCGGGTAAGTGATTTTTGATATGATGCTAACTTGTCCGAATGGGATCTGTATCTGCGTACCATTCAATTGGCTCGTGATGGTTAGTGTTGCATTTTGGACTTGGAATAGGTTGGAGGTAGTGTCAACTAATCCTCCTTTGTTTCCTACGCCGTCGTCGAACGTCATCGCTGGCATGTCAAATCGGTATTTTCCGCTGGGGGTCGCGTTGGGGTAGAGCTTGCTTGTCGCGTTCCAAATGCCGTTCGCAGGGTCTACAAGGGTGAGGGTTGCGTACCCTACGGCTGTTTGGCCCTGCAGTAATTCTACGGCTTGGAGGTTTGGTTTCAGTTTGACGACGGGGTCTCCGCTAGGGTATTGTATCATGTAAGATACTGTAGCAGTATTCGTTCGTTGGTATGATGGCTTGGGTTGCTGGACTATTTGCACCGATACAATCGCCGCGGTGACCGTAAACTTGGCCTGGGCCACGTAATCCTGTTGCGGGTTATCGAACACTCCAGTGCCGTCTACAAAAGCTGTGAATACGTCCGTGATTGCGTCTTCTGGGATTTTCCAAGTGGCGTTGAAGTCACCTGTACTTGTTGATGCCAGTGTAGCCTGGTCAACAATGTTGCCTGCTGGGTCTCTGATAGTCACTCTGAGCCCGGTTCCGGGGAAGATACCGCCGCCAAGAATTGTTACAGTCTGGGTACGCTGATAGACCGGCTTATCTGTACCCCAGACTCCGAAATGGGCAGTGGCGAAGCTGTTGTCACTCTTAATTGAAGTCGAAATGCTGACGAGGTATGTTCCTAACGTAGCATTGGGGTATAAGGGGTAGGTTATGTCGGGGGGCACTAAGCCTCCGGATACAGGGAGAAAACTCTCTCCAACGTAATGTGTTGCGTTATCAGCTGGAGTTTCGACCCACAGATAGTAGGTTTGACTTGTAGATAACCCCGATCCGGAAAAGGTGACCAACTTGGCTCGAATTGTGTAGAGCGGTTGATCGGTGCTTAACGTTGGTGCGGCGTGGACTTGGATGGGGGTTGAGAATAGGATGATTGTTACAGATATTGCGATGAGAAGGATGGGTAAATATGTTCTCAGGTTGTGTCCCGGCTAAGGTTGGTTGGCGCCGGGAGAGGGATTCGAACCCCCGAGGCCCATAAGGGCCACAGGCTCTCGTTGCTGCTGACTCTCAAGGCCTGCGCCTCTGGACCAACTTCATGATGCTAATCCGCTCGGCCATCCCGGCTGTCTTACCCTGAAGCCGATTCATATTTAAGTTCCAAGATGGGTTGCCGATACGAAACAGAGTAGTGCTTGTGGCTTTACAGTGTCGTCTCATCGCTACCGATTTCTGCCTCACACTACAGACGCCTACATCGAAGCTGTCGGTTCAACGCTTGAAGAGGCATTAGAGAACGCTGGCGCGAGCCTAATTGATACCATGTGCAATTTGAAAGCAGTTTCACCGAAAACCACTGAGAACATAAGAGTCAACGGTGAGAATGATTTAGCGCTTCTCTACGAATGGCTTGAAGCTCTGCTTCTGAAATTCGAAATCGAACAGAAGGTGTACTCAGAGTTCAAAGTAAAACTGCTGCGAATCTCGGAGGGCACATTTGGCATCGACGCGGTTGTGAGTGGAGAAGAATACGATAGGAGAAAACATGGGGCGAAGGTTGAGGTTAAGGCGGTCACTTACCATAGGATGGAGATCGCTAGAGACGGCGCAATGGTCGTAGTGAGGTTCATACTTGACCTCTAATTGCCCGGAATTTCGGTATCAACGCTAGCGAAGACGGGTCAATGTCTCTCAATATGGCGAGGTAAGCGGAGACGTAGTCGCCAAAAATTATGGCGCTAAGTAACCAACCAAGTCTATCCTCTCCAACTCCTTTGAACACTATGGGGCTTGGGAATCCTAACTCTATGAGCAGCTCCTCCAACTTATCCACCGTCCGAGTGTCTCCAGCTGATTCCAGTTGACTTCGAAGGATCAATGGTTGGGTCTTGCAAAGTTGATTCAGTGTGCTAAGGCCCTCAATGTCATCATGGAAGGCTTCGGGTAGTGCGTAGTAGAATGCTGGGACCTTGCTGTTCTCGTTCAACTCATTTTTGAATCGTCTCAGTACACTTGCATTTTCTTCGCTCCCTATGAGCAGAGGAAGCTGTATCTTAAGCGCCATAGCAGCCTGTTTTGCTCTGTTTTGTCGTAGTGGCACTGATGGTTTTACTTGATCAATCTGCTCGTTAACGGATGAGCACGCATTTCGGAGAAGACCGGAGCTGTCTTGTAGGATCTTTGATTTTCCAAGCACGCACACCGTTGCACCTAGCATATCTGGAAGCGCAACTCTGGGCAAGAGGTTCTCTGTTACTTTCACGTAGGGAATTCTCTCCGTGCGGCTTAGGGCAAGAAGCTTTCCTCCAGAAGTAACTATTCCAAGATGCGCACCTGCACGCTTGGCTTGATCGAACATGCCGAGCGTTTCGTTTGTCTCGCCCGAGTAGCTGATTGCAATGAAGAGCGTCGTCTTTCCAACAAAAATCGGAATCTTGGGGGCCCGGCAAACAATCGCAGGAATTCCAATCACAGTTCTACAATAATCGGATAATACGTCGCCAACTATCCCGGAACCTCCAACCCCACCGAAAACAATATTCTCGATTTCTTCAGCCGCCGTATGATATGTTTCATCCGCGTCCGGCGGAGGCGCCAAATGCTGCGCGGTCTTCTCAATAACCGAAAACATGTTTGATTTGTCAATAATACGAAATGCGGCTACGTCCTCGAATTCCAATCTGATCGACAGAAGACAGTGTAACCTCCAAATAAGACTCTTCTTGCACCCCCTTTTCACGAGTTAGCTTCATTTTTGGGACTCCGCTACCTATTGAACTAGGGTTGCCGGAATGTCTGGTGAGAGGAAAGCTTTGGCAGATGTCTCCGTCGCTATTCCTGCTTCGCTGGTCTCAGACACTCCGCATCTCCGGGAAAAGACCGCGAAACTGGGCGTACTCGCCCGTGCCTGTTCAATCTTCGGGGTCAGTGAGATCGTAATTTACCTTGACGATGAGCGACGAGGTCTCACGACTGATCTTGATTTGTGCGTCGAAATTCTGAGTTTCCTGCAGACTCCGCCTTATTTGCGGAAGAAGCTTTACGGTATAAGACCTAGCTTAAAGTACGCGGGCATCCTTCCACCTCTCCAATCTCCGCACCATAATGTTCCGCGTTCCATTTCTGAGAGCAAGATTGGGGACTTGAGAGTTGGCATTGTTTCTTCTCACTGCTCTGGAAGGATTCAGGTGGAAGCCGGTCTAGAACGTCCACTTAGTTGCCGTGGCGACCTGCCCGTTGGGTCGGTTCTGACTTTGCGAGTTACTGAGGTGGGTGGAGTTTTGGCTGGTGAAGTTGTCGATGAGTCCAAGATACACATATATTGGGGCTATCGGGTTAGACGGGCAAAATCCAAACTTTCAAGGTTGCTTGAAGAGGAGAGATACGAGCTAAAGATCGGCACGTCCCGATATGGCATTCAGGTTCAAGATGTTTGGTCGGAGATAGGTAAGTCACTCAGAGATGTGAAATCAGTTTTGGTCGTATTCGGCTCCCCAAAGTTAGGGCTTATGGAGATTCTTGGCCAGGATGGCTTGTCTCCTGAAAGTAAGTTCGACTTCTTTATCAACACCATCCCAGAACAGAATGTTGCGACAGTCAGAACTGAAGAGGCAGTATTGGTCACGCTCAGTTTACTGAATATGATGAACATGAGGCTAGGGTGAGAATATTGGAGAGAAGTGTGAATCTTTACGATGTTGAAGGTAAGTCTACTGGGAAGGTTTCGGTACCGGAGTACTTCGAAGCACCGGTCCGCAGTGATTTGATTAAGAGAGCTGTTGTGGCACTTCAGAGCCATGGTTTCCAGCCTCAGGGGCGCGACCCTATGGCTGGTAAGAGAACCACAGCTGAATCGCTGGGTGTCGGCCGCGGTATGTCTCGTATCCCTCGAGTTAAGGGAGAAAGGTATGCGAGGGGTGGAATGGCTGGGTTTGCTGCGGGCACCGTTAAGGGTAGGCTGACGTGGCCACCGACCTCAGCAAGGGTAGTGAGTAAGAGAATCAACAAGCGAGAACTGAAGCTTGCAATGCTATCAGCAGTTGCCGCAACCTCCTCCAAGAAACTTGTTCAGGCACGAGGCCATAGGATTGATAATGAGGTCGAGTTGCCCCTCGTAGTATCCGATGAGGCGGAGAAACTGACGAAGAGTTCGGAGGCGGAGAGGATTTTGAAGAATCTTGGCGTTTGGGACGATGTGGAGCGTGCTTCCGATCGCAAGATTCGTAGTGGGAAGGGAAGCGTTCGTGGTCGGCCTTTCAAGAATAAGGTTAGCGCGCTAATTGTAGTCGCGAAAAGGCAGGGCGCTGAGAAGGCATTCGGTAACTTTGCAGGCGTTCGCGTCGTTGACGTGTCAAGCCTAAGCGTTGCGGACCTCGCACCTGGTACACACGCGGGTCGACTGACGATTTGGACGGAGTCTGCGTTGAAGGGGTTGGGTTCTAGGTTGGGAGGCGTCTGAGTATGGGGAAACTCGCTCCAATCGACGTAGTCAAATATCCGTTACTCTCTGAGGATGCTGTTACGCTTCTGGAATCGGAGAACAAGATCACTTTCATCGTCAACAAAAGCTCCGATAAACACGACATCAAACGGGCGATACAGGAACTCTATGAGGTCAGGGTTCAAGATGTGAGAACCTTAATCACGCCAGAGGGCGAAAAGAAAGCATTCGTCAAACTCACCACTGACTTCAAGGCCTCAGACTTAGCAGTGCGACTCGGTATACTGTAGGCTCAATTGGGCAGCAACGTTAATTAGAACAGAACCAAACGCACAAGATGTGGTTGAGCTTTGCCTCGAGAATTCCAATACAGAGGGCATTCAATTGAAGCCTTGCAGCAAATGTCAATGGACGAGTTCATTCGAATTCTTCCCTCGAGGCAGAGGCGCTCCCTCACACGGGGTCTAACGACGGATCAACGCGCACTAATGGAATTGATCCGAAACAGCCGAAGAAGCAAGGGAAACGACTCGAAGCCGATCAAAACCCACTGCCGGGACATGGTCATTCTCCCCGAGATGATTGGCCTATCATTGCTAATCCACAGCGGCAAGGAATTCACCGCGCTCGACATTAAACCCGAAATGATCGGACACTACGTCGGCGAATTTGTGATCACAAACAAGAAAGTCGTACACGGAACACCAGGCATCGGAGCATCACGCAGCTCAATGTACGTGCCACTTAAGTAACCGCATCGCTGACATATTCCCTCTCATCGCGTATGTGTCGCAGTGCGGCTAATAGTCGGCAATTGCTGGATCGCTGAGGCTTGCCAGTTCACAAATCAATTGTTAGCGGTTACCAATCTGAAAATTTTTTCGGCGAACAACCCTAACGAACCCGTCTCCGAAACTCTGTGTGCCTTAGCTCGTTCTATGCCTAGCGAATAGAAAAACTGGCAACGCGAATAAGAGGCCGATAACGAACGGAATAAGCACCTCCAACACGCTTCCACTGGATTGTTTGTTTGAGGCGGAGCCCGCTCCGAGATTCGCTTGCGCCGTTATCGGTTGCATCATGAGCTCAGGCCTCGGCGTTGCTGAAGACTGTGTTGAAAGGGCGTAGGCTAAACCCACACCTAGAACTATGCCTAACAGAATTGCCGAGGCGATGCCAGTTTTCATTCGAACCATAGAGGATTAATCTCCGATTTGGTTAATGCTACATTTTCGAACAGCACTGGAAGGTTAGAGGACGCGTTCCTTCCACATCCTCGCACACTCATACCACGAGATTCCTGCCGCTGCTATGCCGAATATGATTCCAACAGGGCTTAGGGATCCGCTCTGCAGAATCGTTTCGATGGCGTAGGCAATGGTTGCCGTAGTGAAGAAGATTGCGTAGAACAAGTATCGGGGGAGGATCAGGTGTCCGACTTTTAGAAACATCTTCAACGTTCCCACATGCACCTGCTCCCTCAACGAGTACTCCCCATGAACATTCTTATCGGCAACTCCCAGTTCCCTCAACTTTTCAAGGTGATACAACGCGATGCTAGGGCTTGACATTGAAAGCGCCCTCTGGGTCTCGCGCACGCCTACCGACCCAGTATTCTTGAAGAGAAACCAGTAGACTCTGAGCGTCGTGCCATGAATCTCGCTCTCTTTCGTCGGCCCCGTGGCGTTGGTTTGCAAGTATGATCAACGTGTAAACTATGTTTGTGGATAGATAGAAGTTGCCAAGAGATCGCTGTGACGGCTAAACAATGTTTTTTAGGGTTACCGTGCACATGGCGGCGTTCACGGTGCACAAAACATGCCAACTTGGGGATACTCGGTCAAGGAGTTCGATCCAGACCGGGCTGTAAAATGCTCCGGAAGGGAGCTTAAGATCTCCCCAAAGGCAGCAACTGAGCTTTGCAGAAAGCTTCGCGGCATGAGATTAGACTCAGCGAAAGAACTTTTGGAGGACGTAACGAAGAAGAAACGAGCCATCGCTTTTCGGCGGTACCACAAGGAGGTTCCGCACAGAAGCTTAGACGAGGGTTGGTACGCCGGCAGATATCCGGTTAAAGCAGCAAAGATGTTTCTTTTTCTACTCGAAGAATTAGAGGCAAACGCGGAGTATAAGGGCCTAGATGTCGACCGGCTTAGAATCGTTCACGCAGCGTCCCAGAGGGGAATGAAGTCGCAGAGGGTGGTGTCGCGGGCTTACGGCAGGGCAACGGCCTACCGCAACACGATGGTGCACGTAGAGCTAATGGGTTACGAGGTAGCAGAGTGACTTGCCTATTCAGAATTATTTCGTAAAAGAGAACGCCCGCAAAGCCGAGATCGACGAATTCTTATCACAGGACTTGAAGCGGGCGGGTTATAGCAGGGTGGAGATGACTAAGACTCCGCTTGGAACTCGGGTCGTTGTGTACGCTGCCAAACCTGGTCTCGTAATAGGTCGACGCGGGCAAAGTATTCGTGATCTTACCCAAGTTCTTGAGCAACGGTTCGGAGTCACCAACCCGCAGATTTCCGTCGCGACGCTAGAAGTCCCGGAACTTGATCCAAAGGTGGTGGCATCACAAATCGCGATGGCCCTTCAGCGGGGAATACACTTCAGACGTGCGGCCTACTGGGCTCTGCAGCGAACGATAGAGGCTGGAGCGCAAGGCGTCGAAATCATAATTCGTGGTAAACTGACAACAGATAGGGCGAGGTACGAGAAATACAAAGCAGGGTACCTTCCAGCCGTAGGAGAAGCAGTCGACAAGATTGTGCGCACGGCAGTTGTCGATACTCAACTAAAGCAAGGTCTATTTGGAATCAGAGTTAAACTTCTACCGAGAAACGTCTCCCTTCCTGACAAACCCGTCATCAGAGACGTCGCACCCTCGCCTCCAACTCCAAAACCCGCCACAGAAGTTGTACCAGAACCTGAAGTTATCGAAGAGGTAGCCGAAGTTGCCGATAATAAGGAATCGTGAGATTAGACAGTTACTTCCAGAGGAGCGCGAGAAGAAGCTCTCCGAGTTGCAGACCGAACTCGTTAAACTACGCACCACGGTGAAATCAGGTGGGAATGTTGAAAACGTCGGCAGGATCCGCGAGCTCAAGAGGGCAGTTGCACGAATACTGACAATATCACATGAGAAATCGGTTACCGGGGAAGGGAAGCAATGATCACGCCATACAACTTACTTCGACATGAACTGATTGGGTTGAATGTGAGAGTATTGGATGCTTTGAACCCGAGTGTTAATGGAATTCATGGAAGCGTTCTGGACGAAACAAAGAACACGCTCACAATTGGCGGAATCGGAGAAAGTGCAATGATTCCAAAAGCTATTGCAACCTTCAGATTTCAATTACCCACTGGCATAGTTGTAGACGTTGACGGAACGCGACTTACGGCTAGGCCCGAGAACAGGCTGAAGACAAGAACGAGGCGATGGTAATGTCTGACCTTGGCATATCTGCATTGGCACCCAAGAAATCATGCGATGACCACAACTGCCCATTTCACGGTGGCTTGTCAGTCAGGCGAAAATTCTTGGACGGCAAAGTGGTCAGCGCCAAAATGATGAAGACCGTAACAGTCGAAAGAGACTTTCAACAATACGATCCGAAATACACTAGATATGAAAAACGACGCAGCCGAATCTTGGCCCACAACCCGCCATGCCTCGAAATTCATGAAGGTGACAGGGTAAAGGTTGCCGAGTGCAGACCGATAAGCAAGGAAGTTGCGTTTGTCGTTGTTCAAAAACTCGGCGGCACCGCTTGATTAGATGGCGAAAATCACAACATAACCCTTAATTTGTTGCAGGAGCGTTCACCCCCGAATTACGTGAGATCAAATTGCCAGGCCCAAAGACTCGTGCAGTCAGCGCCAAAGGAATGGTAGAGTATAGGCCGCGCATCGCACGAGGTTTACCGAATGGGTGCAAGGTAAATTGCGCTGACAACACAGGGGCAAAGGAACTCAAAATTATACAAGTTATTGGTCACCACAGCCGCCTGCGCCGAGTGCCAGCCGCATGCGTCGGTGACATGGTCATGATTTCCGTCTCAAAAGGCACACCAGACCTGAGGAGACAAATGTTCCCGGCCGTAGTTGTTCGACAGGTAAGACTGTTCAAGCGACCAGATGGAACACGGCTCTCTTTCCACGACAACGCAGCTGTAATCATGACACCTGAGGGAGAATTGAAGGGAACTGAGATCCGTGGACCTGTGGCAAAGGAAGCAGCAGAGAGATGGCCTAGGGTCGCCAATTTGGCCAGCATAATCATTTGAAGTGGTATTCGATGAAAACTAAGCGGCCCTCCAAACAGAGAAAAGCTCTCTACGAGTCCCGAGGGCAAAGCATCCGCAAGTTGATGAGCGTCTCCCTCTCAAAAGACCTTCGCGGTACACACGGCAGACGATTATACCGAGTACGCAAGGGGGACACGGTAAAAATCGTCAGAGGAGACTTCGCAGGCGTCGAGGGCAAAGTCACAGAAGTAGACTCACGAGCCCAACGCTTATTCGTAGAGGGAGTCACCCGCGAGAAGACCTCTGGCACTTCCTCCAACGTTTCAGTTCATTGCTCCAAAGTCGTTTTAACAAAACTAAACCTTGACGACAAGTGGAGAACTGAAGCCATCAAACTCCCCGTTGGTAAAGAAACGAAGGAGGCCGCACAATAAATGGCCAACAAGGGCGGGCTGGGCCACCTCAAACGCCTCGCTGCTCCCGACTACTGGCCCATTCACCGAAAAGAGGAACCATGGGCGCCGAAACCGAACCCCGGCGCACACAGGTCTGCGATGTGCCTGCCTCTAGAGCTAATCATCCGTGACTCACTCGCCCTCGCCAAGAACAAGAGAGAGGTATCGAAGGTATTGGCGAACGGCAAAGTCAAGGTTGACGGCAGAGCAAGAATTGAGCGCAACCATCCAACCGGTCTCATGGATGTTGTCGAATTCGCTGACGCCGGTCTGGCATACAGGGTATTGCCAGTACGCGGGAAAGGGTTGGGGGTTGTCAAGATTACCAAAGAGGAAGCGAAATTCAAGCTATGCAAAGTCCTACGAAAAACCATAACGCGCGGTGGCAAAGTACAGTACGGTATGCATGATGGCAGAAACATTGCTCCGGTCGCAGGCGAAGGAGAAGCTGCAGCAGAATACTCAACGAACGACACCCTCAGAATCAGCGTGCCAACGCAACGGGTCTTGAATCACATCAAGTGCGAGAAGGGCAACTTCGCCCTAGTTACCGCTGGCCGAAACCTTGGAAGGAGCGGTAAAATCGTAGAACTCCAATCCGGCACGGCCACAAGACCCGCCACTGTTACAATAGAAGACGCTACCGGTAGCAAATTCGATACTATGCTCGACTACACATTCATAGTGGGAACGACGGAACCAGCAATAAAACTGGAGGCCACCTAGGAAATGGAGACAGCATCTGAATCAGAAAAAGAGAACCCAATGCGGCAAATCAAACTAGCTAAAGTCATCGTTCACATTAACGTAGGCAAATCGGGCGATATGTTGGAAAAAGCGAGAAAGGTTCTTAACGAGATCACTGGCCAAAAACCATGCACTAAGCAAGCCAAACAGACGCTGAAGGACTTCGGCATCCGTGAAGGAGAACCAATCGCATGTCTCACAACTCTTAGAGGCGAGAGGGCGAATCAGTTTCTAAAACGTGGTTTCGACGCGGTTTCAAATTCACTGAAAAAATCCAGCTTCGACGAAAACGGTAACTTCGCCTTCGGCATAAGGGAACACATCGAGATACCTGGCACCAAGTATGTACCCGAGCTTGGAATTTTTGGAATGGACGTCATGGGAACACTAGAGCGGCGAGGTTTTCGGATCAAACGCCGCAGAATTCGGCCATCGCACGTTGGCAAATTCCATCGCGTTACTCGCGAAGACGCGGTCAAGTTCATAACTGGAACGTTCGGGGTTCAGATAAGAGAGGCTTGAAAGCATGGCGAAGGCGAAAGCGAAGAAGGTAAGAAAATATGGTAAGGGCAGCAGGCCGTGCAGGAGATGCGGACAATACGGGCCTGTCATTCGCAAATACGACCTGATGCTTTGCCGTCAATGTTTCCGTGAACTCGCCCCCAGCCTCGGATTCAAGAAGTACATGTAGGTGAGAAAATGGTACTAGTCGAGCTTGCACAGAAAAGTATCCCAATCGATGATAGTGTCCAACTCACTATTGACGGAAGAAGAATCAAAGTAACCGGCCCAAAGGGGACGCTTGAGGAAGACTTTGCCCACTTACCAGTTAAATTTGAGTTGAGCGAAAAATCTCTGCGAATATACGCACCATGGGCCAGAAAACGAGAAGTTGCCCTAGTCGGAACCGCCCTCGCACATGTCCGCAACATGATGCGTGGAGTAACCTCGGGATTCACGTACAAGCTCAAAATCGTCTATGCCCACTTCCCAGTCACCGTCAAAGTAAACGAGAAACAAAAGGAGCTCACAATTGACAACTTCACCGGCGAAAAAACACCTAGAATCGCAAAAATCCTGGGCTCCGCGAAAGTCAAGGTCGTAAGCGACGAAATACACGTACAGGGCAACAATCTCGCTGAAGTGAGCCAGACCGCAGCCAACATACAAGCAGCAACGAAGATACGAGATAAAGATCAAAGGGTATTCCTAGACGGCGCCTACATATTCGAGAAATCCGAGGGCATCTAACAATGTCATATCCGAGACCACGCTTCCGCCGAGAAGAAAGCTGGCGCTATAAAAGAGTCAAAGAAGCGTGGCGCAGCCCGCGCGGCAAAACCAGTAGGATTCGACGCAGCAAAAACGGATGGCCACCTGTAGTAAAGATAGGATACTCAAGGCCAAAAGCGAGAAGAGGCAAGCACCCATCAGGACTAAGCGAAGTCATCGTCCATAGACCCAAAGACCTCGAGAAATTGGACCCACAAAAACAGGCCGCCAGAATCGCACACACTGTCGGAGAAAACAAACGCGTGCAAATACTCGAAGACGCGAAAAAAGCCAACATAACCGTTCTAAACCCAGGACTAAAGAAATCAGAAAAGGCGATCGCAGAAGCACCAGCCGAACCAAGCACAGAAAAGGAAACCGCAACAGCCGTAGAAGAGACAACCTCTGCAACAGAGAGAGAGGAAACAACGAAAACGGCTGAGAACACAGAAGAGACAGAAGCAGAAACAACCGAAGAGAAACCCAATAAACAATCAGCTGAGAATAAGAAAGAGGAGAGTAGCGAATGAGCGTAGTAAGCCAGAAACGACTAGCAGCTGAAATACTGAAAATAGGCGTGAACCGCGTTTGGGTTGACCCTGACGACACTGACCGAGTCTCCTCCGCAATTACACGTACAGAAATTAGGAAGTTGATTCATGAAGGGAGCATAGGCAAACTTCCGCAACTCGGAATCAGCCGCGGAAGAGATAGGACTAGAAGAAAAGAGCTCCTTGCAGGCAGACACAAAGGGCCCGGAAACGTAAAGGGTGCGACAAAACCGGGAAAGGCTGAATGGGTGGTCCGAATCAGATCCATTCGGCGCAGACTACGTTCTCAGCGGGATAAGCACTTCATTACGACCGGTGTTTATAGGAAACTCTCACTCATGGCGAAAGGCGGAACGTTCAGAAGCGCCGCACACTTAGACGAATACATAGATACCCATAAACTAGCAAGGAGACGATAGAGTTGCAAAGAACGCAGACGGCACAGACTCAGAGAGCGGAGGCTGGTTGGGTTCCAAAAACAAAAGTTGGCCGTATGGTGCAAAGCGGACAAGTCGTTTCTCTTGAAGACATCTTCACGCAAGGATTGAAGATAAAAGAACCGGAAATCGTTGACGTGCTCCTTCCGGGACTTAGACAGGAAGTCTTAGGCATAGGGTTCGTTCAGAAACAGACCGATGCTGGCGAAAAATCACGCTTCAAAGCTGTAGTTGCCGTCGGGAACGGAACGGGCTTCTTAGGCGTCGGGCAGGGAAAAGCTAGACAGGTCAGAAGTGCAATCGACAAGGCAACACTCGCCGCGAAACTAGACGTCGTTCCAATCCGTAGAGGATGCGGCAGCTGGGAATGTGGATGCGGCCAATCTCACTCAATACCCTTCAAAGTCAGAGGAAAGTGCGGCAGCGTTGGGCTTGAAATTATTCCGGGCCCGAGAGGACTTGGGCTAGTGGGTGGAGAGACACCAAAGATAATCCTCACCTTAGCAGGAGTCAAGGATTGCTGGACCCGCAGTTTCGGATCGACCAGCACGCTCGGTTCCATGTCGTTCGCGGTGTACGAGGCCCTGCGAAGCACGTACCGAATCGTTACACCCAAAGACTGGGTAGCCTGAGCTAATCCTATTAGGATGTAGAAATGCTCTTAGTACTATAAGCTTACTGAGTGCTTATAGTACTCCGAGTGCTCTGCCCGTCCTTTCAAATGCTTGAAGGGCTATGTCAAGGTCGCTTCGTGAATGACCCGCGTTCATGATGGTTCTTATTCTGGCTTTGTCTCGAGCTACCATAGGGAACACTATAGGTAGTGCGAAAATATTTGCGTCAAAGAGCATCTCGCTCATCTTCCGTGCCGTCGAACTCTCACCGACAATTACCGGCGTTATTGGTGTTTGGCTGTGGCCCGTGTCAAAACCTAGCTTTCGAAGGCCCTCCTTGAAGTAATGTGTATTGTCCCAAAGTCGCTGTAAATGTTCAGGCTCCTCTTGGACTACTTCTATGCTGGCTTTGCAGGAAGCGACGACGCTTGCGGGGTGCGATCCACTGAGTAGCCACGTTCTCGACTTATTCAATGCGAAATTAACGAGACCATGTGACCCAGCAATGTATCCTCCAACAACTCCGAAAGCTTTAGAGAAGGTGCCCATCTCCACATCGATTCGACCCTCGACATGGAAGTGTGATGTGATCCCTCGACCTGCTTCTCCTAAAACACCGTCTCCATGCGCGTCATCGATGTATGTCATTGCTCCATGCTCTTCCGCGAGTTCAGCGATCTTGTCAGCGGGGGCTATGTCGCCGTCCATGCTGAATACCCCGTCTGTAACAATTAGAATGTGGGGGTAGTTCTTCTTCTCCGCCTCGTTCAATACTCTCGAGAGGTCGTCAGTATCGCAGTGTTTGTAGACCGTCCTCTCGGCCCGGCTCAACCGTACGCCATCAATTATGCTACCGTGATTCAATTCATCACTCACTATAAGATCGCCTTCGCCGATTAGTTGCGGTATTAGCCCAGCATTCACCGCAAACCCGGTTGAATATGCCAAGGCTGCTTCAGTTCGTTTGTATTTGGCTAACGTCTGCTCAAGGTCAATGTGTGCCTGCATTGTACCAGCAATTGGTCTCACCGAACCCGATCCGGCTCCGAATTTTTCAATCGCGTCCACGGCCGCTTTCTTGACTTTGGGATGATTGGTTAGGTTGAGGTAATTGTTCGAGCAGAGCATGAGCATCTTCTTCCCGGACACGGTTGTCCAGGGACCGCTGCTACTAGCAAGGATTCTAATCCGCCAGTCTAAGTTCTGGCTAACCAATCGGTCGTACTCTTCACGTAGAAAGGAGCGTGGGTTTCTATTGCGGGTCGGCGTTTGCAATGCAATCCTCTGAGTCTAGGTGTGGCCCTCCGAGAGAAAAATAGGTTTTCTCGTGAAACCGGCAAGCAAAACATAAAGGCGCTACAACTCGATACAACACGGCGAACCAATCGTGAAGGCATTCGCTAAGCTTCGCCCCGAACCGGGAATCACAATGATCACCGCGGACCAACCGAGACCCAGACAGCACGAAGTTTTGGTCAAAGTGAAAGTGACTTCGGTGTGCGGAACTGATTACCACATCTATAGATGGGACCAATGGGCACAGACGCACATCAAACCTCCGAGGATCATAGGCCATGAGTTCGCTGGCGAGATTGTGGAAATAGGACCTGATGTGAACTCCCCCGCAGTTGGCGATCTGGTCGCGGCGGAGAGTCACATTGGTTGCGGAACGTGTTACCAATGCCGAACTGGAAACTCTCATATATGTGAGAAATTGGCGATAATCGGCGTAGATGTTGACGGGTCATTCGCGGAATTCGTCAGGATACCCGCGCAGAATGCATGGCCAATTCCAAAAGAAGTACCCGTCGAAACAGCGTCTGTATTGGAACCGTTAGGAAACGCCGTTCACGCAGCATTCGCAGCAGACATCGCAGGAAACACTGTAAGCATCTTCGGTTGTGGACCGGTTGGGCTTTCAGCAGTTGCCCTGACGAAAGTTGCTGGGGCACTATCGGTTACTGCAGTCGATGTCAACGATTACAGATTGAAACTGGCGGAAAGAATGGGCGCTTCAAAAACGATAAACTCCAAGAACAATGACCCAGTCAGTGAAATCCACAAAGATACGGAAGGTCGTGGAGCAGGAGTCGTATTGGAAATGTCCGGAAACGACCTAGCAATTCGCCAAGCGTTCCGGGCAGTCCGCAATGGAGGTACAGTGATACTGTTCGGCCTTCCAGCTAGGGAGGTGCAGCTAAACATAGCTGACGATCTCATCTTCAAAGAAGCACACGTTCAAGGAATCGTTGGACGTGAAATCTTCAAGACTTGGTACAAGCTCGAATCCATTCTGAAATCAGGAAAGTTGAATTTGCAACCTTTGATAACACATCGCATGTCACTAGACGAGCTCGACGAAGCAATGAGGTTAGTGGGAACAGGTAATTGCGCCAAAATCGTGCTGACACCGTGATTCAGGAGAGGCATTCTAGGCGACCATGAAGGAAAGTACGCTCTGAAATTTATTCAAAGTGCTAGGTCACGTTGGAGGGGTCCACCCAGTAATTTAAGCGGGTTTGGACGAGGCGTGCTGGGTTCATTTCCGGCATGCAGTTGTTTCGAAAATGTTTATTTTGGGCACTATTGAAGCTCGCGAGTCTGAAAGAAGATTACAGTGTAGGCTAAGTGAGATGGCAAGGCGACTGAGAAAAGTTCGGCACCAGAGAGGCTCACGCACCCACGGGTGGGGAACTTCGGGCCAGCACAGGGCAAGTGGAATGCGTGGCGGTTATGGGCGTGCAGGGCGGTACAGACATAAGCGCTCCAGCTTGATCCGTAGTGGAGAGTTTCGCGATATGCACTATGAGGGAAAGAAAGGTTTCATCCCAATCTCAGCAAAGAAAACTTCGGAGCGAACATTGAGCCTGTGGGCATTAGGAGAAATGGTTGACAGGCTAGTGGCCGAGAAGAAAGCTCAGCTTGTGGGCGATAAAGTAGTTGTGGATTTGAGGCAACTAGGTTACGAGAAAGTATTAGGTGCCGGAACAGTTTCGCGTGCCATTCAGGTTAATGTAAAGTGTTCCGAAGCTGCAGCGAAGAAGTTGAAGGACGCAGGCGGAGAAATCGTAACTGGTACTGAGACCAAGTGACTTGAATGGTTCGCTTCATTGAACTCTTCAAACCACTCGCTCGTTTCTTCCCAGATATCAAGGCGCCAGATCGCAAAGTTGCCTTCAACGAGAAAATCTTCTGGACGGCTATTGCTCTCATTATTTACTTCGTAATGTCTCAAACGCCCCTCTACGGAATCGGAAATGCCGGGCTGAATGACCCGCTCGGTTCGCTTAGAGTGATCTTCGCATCGAACAGGGGCACTCTCATGGAGTTGGGCATCGGCCCGATAGTTACTGCTGGACTGATTTTACAGGTCCTCGCGGGATCGAAAATGGTCAACATTGACATGAGCAACCCAGAGGACAGGTCATTATTCACAAGTGCAAGCAAGATACTTTCGGTTGTGATGACTGTATTCGAGGCGACCGCCTACATTGTAGGTGGAACCTATGGCGCGCTACCCGTGACTACTGAAATTGTGATCATGCTGCAGTTGGTTGCGGCTGGCATCATTGTGCTCTTGCTAGACGAATTGCTGCAGAAGGGATGGGGCCTCGGAAGCGGAATCAGTCTATTCATCGCGGCAGGGGTAGCGGAGACTATTTGGTGGGACTCTGTTGCTCCTATGGGTCCAATGAACGACGGTAAGTACCTAGGCGCCGTAATAGCGTTCAGTCAAGGGCTGATCGCGAGGCAGAGCGTCACTTCCATCTTGGCAAGGCAGGGGGGCCTACCGGACATGGTAGCATTTCTCACGACCCTGGGCGTCTTCGCTATCATCATTTACTTCAACGGAATGCGAGTGGAAATTCCAGTCTCATACGCAAGATACAGAGGCTTCCGCGGTAAATTCCCATTGAAACTCTTCTATGTATCAAATATCCCGGTGATCTTCGCGGCCGCACTATTCGGAAATATCTACTTCATATCCCAACTGGTTTGGCAAAAGTACAACAGCACCAACACCAATTTCTGGCTAAACATCATCGGCAAATTCACTACTCAAGGAACACAATACCAACCCTCAGGAGGACTCGTGTACTATGTAGTACCTCCCCAGAGTCTATCACTCACGATTGCGGACCCATTTAGAGCGCTAGTCTATGCCATCCTTCTTGTTCTTGGCTGTGTTTTCTTCGCCGTCACATGGGTTGAGGTAGGAGGGATGGATTCACGGACCGTTGCACGTCAATTGTTAGATTCGGGTATGCAGATCGAAGGGTTCAGACGCTCCGAGGTACCGATTAAGCAACTCCTAGACAGATACATACCTATAGTCACGGTCTTAGGTGCAATCCTTATCGGAGTTATAGCGGCGGTAGCTAACTTCTTGGGGGCTTTCGGTTCTGGCACGGGGATTCTTCTTACGGTAGGTATCATTGAGCAATACTACCAAATCCTTGTACAAGAGCGAATAACTGAACTCTACCCTGCGGCGAGAGGATTCTTAGGTGAGTGAGTGCTGTCACGAACCGTCATCGTGACCGGCATTCCCGGTGTGGGGAAGACCACCGTCCTCAACGAATTACAGGACGTTGCCAGACAAAATCGCTTCAACATCATCATCTTGAACTTTGGGACAATAATGAATGAAATATTGCGCGAACTTGGTCGCGACATGGATCGAGATGAGATGAGGGATCAAGGGATTGAGACACAACGAAAAGTTCAGGAACTCGCGGCAAGCGAAATAGCCAATAGAGCAGGACAGGGAGCTGTCGTGGTTGATACGCACATGTTCGTGAGAACGAGCGCCGGTATGTGGGCTGGGCTTCCAGCGAACGTCCTCGCTAAACTTAACCCACGTCTTCTAGTGTTGGTTGAGGCAGAACCTGAACAAATTGCTGCAAGAAGACGGAGTGATACAGACCGCAAAAGAGAACAATCCCTAGCCGAGGAGATTGGGTTCGATTTGGAATGGTCCCGGGCAACGGCTGCCTCTTCCGCCGTGACTACGGGCGCACCTGTTAAAGTTATAAGAAATGATACGGGTATGCAGAAACAAGCTGCGCAGGAACTGTTTGAATCAATTCGGAAGCTAATGGGGACCTCTTCATGATCTCAAAGAGACTACTGGCAATCTTCGGGTTGGGCATTTGTGCTGCCCTCCTTATCGTACTTTCTTTGTCGATGATTCCAGCGACTGCAACGTCGCAGCAAGTGCTACAATCTGGGGTATTCCGAATTCTGCAGACCGCAAACAGCACAGTAACTAGCACGTCTACAACAACGAATCAGACTACAACCGCTAACGCAGGACCAATTGGTTTCATAACCACGCCTGTAGTGGCCTGGGTTAAATTGGCTCTTACACCATACATTGGCGAACCGCCAAGAATTCCTTTTGCAACGTTCTTTACGTTAGGTGTAGCTGCGTGCTTAGCGTTGATCTCATCAACGGCTGCGAAACTTTTGGTTGACTACGATATGGTGAAGTCCAGTATGAGAGAGGTACAGGCTTGGCAGAAGGAGATGAATGCTGCTAGAAAAGCTAAGGATGATCAGACAATCGCGAAGTTAACGAAGAAGCAGGCAGCAATGATGAAGCAGCAATCAAGGGCGAGTATGGAGCAGATGAAAGTGACAGCAGTAACCTTCGTTCCATTCCTCATCATATGGTACACGTTAAACGCGGTCCTTGGGCCGAGTATAATTGCCTACGCTCCCTTTCCGTTACCTTTCATGGGCACGAACCTCAAATTCTTCTATTGGTACCTGCTCTGTTCCTTTGCAATGAACTTCCCATTAATGAGGCTCTTTGGTATAGGAATGAGTGATACGTAAATGCCAACCCGATCTCTTCGAAATAGAAACGTAAAAAGGAAAACGATACCGTTACCTGGTGGTAGGTCTACCACCCATTACAAACGTAGCCGCTACTCGCCCGCGTCTTGCACATCTTGCGGAGCACCCCTGCGAGGGGTTCAGTCAGGTTCGAGCAAGAGTTACACCAAAGTATCAATGCGGCCGTCAAGGGCATACGGCGGAGTTCTATGCCACGCTTGTCTGCGCGAGAGGATTCGGCAAGGAATCAGAGCAGCATAAATCCTCAAGCGACCGGTCACCTTCAGTCACCTGCTTAAGATCACAAGAAAAATCTGAACCAAATTCATTATCAACGCTCAAGAAATTTCAGCAACATATCTGTTTCTCGTATTCCTTGTTTGAGCGTAAAAGCTGATCGCGCGGGCAATCTGGAGGCGACAGACTACTTACGACTAACTAACGTTGGCTTAAGATCCGTTCAGTATTACCCTTGAAGGGCGATAATACCCTGCAGCGTAAGCTTACTGACTTGGATAATGCTGACTCGTCAGCCTTTTGTAGGCAATCGGCTAGTAGTGGAAAAGGTAATTTCGAAAAGTAGGTGACGGCGGTGGATACGGGGGCAAGAAGAGGTTTTGTTATCACGGTTGGAGGCCCTCATGGGACTGGAAAATCAACGTATGCGCTCGCATTAGCAAGAGCACTTGGATTGCGTTATGTGTCTGCAGGTGGCATTTTTCGGGAACTTGCGAAGAAGAACAATGCATCACTCGAATCCTACAGTAGGTACGCGGAGAAAGATCCTGAAATTGATCGAATAATCGACGAACGAACAAAGGAGGAAGCGCGACACGGCAGCGTGGTGATTGATGCTCAGCTAGCTGCCTGGATGGTAAGAGAACTGGCTGACTTGAAAATGCTTTTGACCGCTCCAGATCAAATTCGTTTTACACGAATTGCACAGCGTGACGGCATAACGATTGAAATGGCACAAAAGGAGACGGAGGCGAGGGAAGAGATTCAGATACGAAGATACAAGCAATATTATGGGATTGACGTAACTGACTTGTCAATATATGACCTAAGAATCGATACCAGCCTTCATCCAATTCAGGAGACGAAAGCGATCGTCATCGAGGAGGCTACCGGCTTTCTTGCGAAGAAAGGTAAACAGGGAACGAGCGTTTAGTGTAGGGTACACTTATTTATTCCATCATAATGTAAGGCGACAATTAATTTCGGGTGAAAGATAATGCCCAGCATGGAAGTTGGAAGAGTCTGCGTCAAGCTCTTGGGGCGAGAAGCGGGCAAGAAATGCGTGGTCGTGGATGTTGTTGACAAGAATTACGTCCTAATTACTGGACCTAAGTCAGTGACTGGGGTTAGACGAAGAAGAACTAATGTCGATCACCTCGAGCCCACGAGCGAACAGGTTGAGCTTAAGAAAGGAGCGCCGGACGACGACGTTGAAAAAGCACTAACCAAGGGCAAGAAGACGAAGTTCATGAAAGAGAGCGCTCTGCAAACTCCAACATCTACGAAACCAGACAAGACGTGAGCCTTAGGTCGTACGGGGCCAACGGCCCTTGGATTTCATTACTCTTTGCGAGTTACTTCCCTTAAGTGTCTCGACTATCCTACTGCCCTATTAGAGGTGAATTATGTGCAAACCGCAATACCCTCTCTGCAACGCAGAGAGATGGTTACGAAGGTTGAGGACACAACAAACCCCCAATACGGTTGTAGGCCAGAAGATCGACCAATACAATTGCAAATCAAGTACGGGATCATCAACCTTGACAAACCGCCCGGGCCCTCAAGCCATGAGGTAGTTGCTTGGATTAAGCGAATGATGAACTTGGACCACGCCGGCCACGGTGGAACCTTAGAGGCAACCCGGCCGAGGTAATCCCAAGGTAACCGGCGTCCTACCGATCGCTTTAGAGGAAGCCACGAAAGTCGTACAGGGCTTTCTCTATTCAGGAAAGGAATACGTCTGTTTAATGCAAGTCCACGTCGATGTTCAAGAATCCACACTGAGAAGTGTGCTAAACGAGTTTGTTGGGGAGATATATCAGAAGCCTCCGTTGAGAGCGTCCGTAAAGCGTGAGCCAAGGAAACGTTGGGTCTACGCGATCGACGTTTCAGAAGTTGATGGAAGAATTGTTCTCTTCCGGTGCTCCTGCCAAGCTGGCACTTACATGCGCAAACTTTGCTCCGATATTGGCGAGGTATTAGCTTGCGGGGCCCACATGAGAGAGTTGAGGAGAACACGGGCAGGTCCACTTACGGAGGAGGACGGCCTCGTTACCCTACACGAGCTCAGTGCAGCACAAAGCGAGTTCGAAGCCGGAAATCCGACGCCGCTTCAGAAGATCATTAAGCCTATGGAGATTGCGCTTTCGGCCTTGCCAAAGATAGTAATTCGCGATTCTGCCGTGGACGCTATTTGTCACGGAGCAGAGCTAGCACTGCCGGGTGTCGTAAGTATAGATTCAGCCATTGAGCGAAACACGTTCGTCGCGGTCTTCACCCTAAAGGGGGAAGCGGTGGCGTTGGGTCGGGCTATGCTGACGACGAGAGAGATGTTAGATCAGGAGAAGGGCGTGGCTGCGAGGATTGAACGTGTGATTATGGATCGGGGTACGTACCCGGCATTGTGGAAGCACTAAGCCAGTTACTGAACAGGCTTAAATTCGGCTTGGAAATGTGGTGGCCATGGAGCCGGGGTTCCCTAGTCTGGTAAGGGGCAGATTCACAACAGCCTAAGCCTGGAATCAAGGACCGTAAGCCTGTGGTCCTTTGGGGCCACGAGGGTTCAAATCCCTCTCCCGGCGCCAACATTTCTCCGGATCTCTCAAAACCGTTACCGTTGAACAAAGTTGAGTCGAGCAAAGAGAT
>Ga0335079_10001436_pt1 | contig 27135 bp, 26 predicted proteins | sample Lox_Sample_33_FD_206719 | JGI IMG/M metagenome (GOLD analysis project Ga0335079, IMG submission 206719) | Soil microbial communities from Loxahatchee National Wildlife Refuge, Florida, United States - Lox_Sample_3.3 | ecosystem: Environmental > Terrestrial > Soil > Wetlands | place: USA...
ATTGCGCTCCAACTGACCCTGCAAGGGACGAAGTACTACAAGGACGACGATCTCAACAAGAAAACCTAATACAGGTTGAATGTGAGCACGTTGTGAGAAGGAAAGCTCCTCCGGAGGGCACCGCAGGCGCAGAGCGTATCTTTTCTGAGGAGCCGTAACCAGCAGGTCGAGCTGTGCTCGAAGGACAGCCGAGGCGGCTATCCCTGCGTGTTTCAACTAGCTCGGGGCTGGGGAGGTTGGAGCGGCCGGGGCCTCGTGTTTGGCGTGCGATCCTGATGCTGCTTCGAATCGGGCTGCATCAAGATCGGCATGGAGGGAGTCCAGAATGACCATCGGGAGTTCGGCGCCAAAGCTGTCGAGTTCTTCTTCGCTCCAGTTGCCGTTCAAGCGCGTCGAGCCAGTGATGTCTTCCGGGAAAGCTTCGCGGTAATTGCCCTCGCGAATGAGGATGTCACCGAGCAGACGTCCCGTGTGGATATCGTAGACGCGGCGGCTGGCCCGGCCTCCGGCGTTTGTGAGGCAGAGGAACACCTCGCCGTCGGCGGCGAATTCGGGGCGGTAATACCAGGCTTGTGGCGCATCGATCTTGGGATGGTGCCTCTTCGGCCGATGGATCGTGTCCTTCTTATCGACCACCTCTTCCTTTTCGTTGGAGTAGAGGATGCGCTGGCAGGAGTCGCAGAATACGATGTCTTTTCCGGAGCGGACGTCGTTATAGGTTTGGGGGCGCAGGATCACCTGGCAGCCCATGCACTTGTGATCGCGAACTTCAGCGATGCCGCTGCCGCGAAACTTTGAGACGCGCTCGTATTGCCGGAGGAGGTCTTCGCGGATGCCGCTACGGAACTCGTCGCGTTTTGCTTTGGCCTCGGCCAGTAACTTTTGGTCCTCGACCGTCCGCTGGCGCGCCTGCTCTTTCTCTTCTTCGATCTCGGCGGTTTCCGCCTTCAGTTCGGCCTGCGCGGATTTGACTTCTTTGTCTCGGATGTCGGCATTGACCATCAGCTCGAGAATCTTGTCTTCGTTTGCCGCGATTTCCTTTTCGGCGAACTGGATCTCGTGGAGCAGGGCTTTGTACTGGTCGTTGGTTTTTACAGCAAGCGACTGATCGCGGTACTTGGAGATCTTTTCGCGCAGGTCTTTGATGTTGGTGTCGTACTTGCGGCGGGCGGCCTCATCGGCTTTTACGGCGTTCTGTGCTTTTTCTAGCCCGGCTTTCGTGGCAGCCAGCTTCTGCTCGATCGCAGCCACGCGTTTGGGGAGTTCCGCGATTTCGTCCTGCAGGCGGCGGATTTCCTTGTCTACCTCCTGCAGCTTGAGCAGATTTTCTATGTCTGGAAGCATCCGACTATTTTGATTTTAGCATGCGATGGACCAGGGCCGGGCCCGAGCGGTTACGCTGAGTGGGACCAGGTGCGAGGGCGTGTGCAGAGCGCCCCCTTAGCGGTGTACACTCTTTCGTTCGCCTTGGTTCTCCATCCTGTTTTCCAGTCGAGGTTGTCCAGTGAGACGAAGAGCATGTCTGCCCGTTTGTCTTCTCCTTTTTGCATGTCTGGGTTCTATTGCACTTGAGGCGCAAAACGCGCCGTCCCAGCCGTTGACCATTGACAAACTCTTTCAGCCCGGAGGCCTTGCCGGTCGTGGTCCGGAGACTACGGAATGGAGCCCGGATGGCGCGAAGTTCTCATTCGTGCAGCGGGACGGAAAGGGGGAGAAGGGTGAGTTGTGGTACGTGGACACCGCAACTGGGGACAAGAAGGTGCTGGTCAGCGCAGCGAAGCTGGCGACGCTGGACCCGGACGTAAATAAGGTAAAGAACGAGCGCGAGAAGGAGCGGCTCACTCGTTACCACGTGGCGGCATACCTCTGGGCTCCGGATTCGAAACACCTCATCTTCGATTCCCAGGGCCAGCTCTGGCTCTACGACCTCAGCAATGAAACGGCGGTGCAGTTTACGTCGGCGGGCGATCCGAGCGGAGATCCGAAGTTCTCCTCCGACGGCAATCAGCTTGCCTACGTTCGAAAGCACAATTTGTATGTCCGCCCGGTGAATGGAAAGGAAGAAAAGCAGCTTACCAAGGATACCGGGGACAATCTGCTGAATGGCGACATCGATTGGGTATACGCTGAGGAATTGGGCGTGCGTAGCAATTATTTCTGGTCGCCTGACAACAAAGAGATTGTTTTCCTGCACATGGACGAGACGAACGTGCCGACCTATCCGATCACTGACTGGATGCCGACACATCCGACAGTGGATCAGCAGAAGTATCCGAAGGTGGGCGATCCGAATCCGGTGGTGAAGCTCGGCGTGGTCGATATCGAGAAGGACAAAACGCGATGGATCAAGCTCAGTGACGATGAGGATTTTTACATTCCTCGGTTTGGGTGGGTTCGCGAGGGCGTGATTTGGGCCGAGGTGCTGAACCGGGCTCAAACCAAGATGGACCTGTACTTTGTCGATGCAAAGACTGGGAAACCGCGGCTGGTGCGAAGCGAGAGCAGGCCGGAATCGTGGTTCGACTTCGAACACACCGAGATTCGCTTTCTGAAATCGGGTGGGCAGTTCCTTTGGCCGAGCTGGCGCGACGGGAACATGCATTTATATCTCTACAGCTTCGACAAGCAGAACCCCATGTCGGCGGACGCAAAGCTAGAACGGCAGCTAGAGGTGGGCGAATATCAAGTGCTGGGGATTTTGGGAGTGGATGAGGCTTCGGGTACGGTTTTCTTCGAGGCGAATAAGGATGATCCGAGGGAAGAGCACATCTATTCCGTGAAGCTGGACGGATCGGATTTTAAAAATATGACGCCGGAAGAAGGCATTCATCTGGGAAATCTAAGTGATGATGGGAAGCACTACACGAAAATGCACTTTGGGCCGAATACCTCTCCAACGCTATCGCTATGCTCCGTCGGAGGGGCTTGCAATCCGGTCTGGACAGCACATGACGAGATTGCCGAGTACGGATTACGCGCGCCGAAGTTCCTGGAGTTTAAGGCGGACGATGGCACTACGCTGTACGGCAGACTGCTGCTACCCCCGGAAGGCGTTGTTGCCGGCAGTATCCCGCTGATCATAAACATCTATGGCGGGCCGGCGGGGCAGACAGTGCGCAAGGGAGTTCCTGATCCGTTCGACGAGATCTTGGCGCGCAAAGGCTTTGCCATATTCTCGGTCGACAACCGCGGAACGCCGGGCCGGGATGTGAAATTCCAAACCGCCATCCGGCATGAGTTTGGGGCGGTTGAACTGAGGGATCAACTGACGGCGCTGGATCAGTTGCTGGCGCAGTATCCGCAGCTCGACAAGGACCGCGTTGGAATCTGGGGATGGTCAAACGGCGGTTCCATGACGCTCTATGCCATGACGCATTCGGACCGGTTCAAGGCCGGTGTGGCCGTGGCGCCTGTCACTAATCAAGTGAACTATGATTCGATCTATACCGAGCGCTACATGGGACTTCTGAAGGAGGACAAGGCAGGCTACGAGCAGTCGGACGTGACCAAGTCCGCCGATAAGCTGCAGGGTTCGCTATTGCTGGTACACGGCACGAGCGACGACAACGTGCATTTCCAGAACAGCATCCAGATGATTAATGCGCTGATCAATGCGGGGAAGCAGTTCCAGTTGATGGTTTATCCCAACAAGACTCACAGCATTGCCGGGAAAGATGCTCGCGTGCATCTGTTTACGAAGATCGCGGAACACTTTGAGCGGGAGTTGAAGTGATTCGACCGTAATCCCCGGCGAGGTGCTGCAGGCAGCTTACATAGGTCCTCCGGCCCGCAAACAACGCGGGCCTCAGGATGACAAGGTAAATCGTACCGCCCGCGATTTTATTTGTGCTTGTCAGCCTTTTTCGACGTGCCTTCCTTCGGCGTGCTCTCGGTCTTCTTTTCTTCCTTCTTTGTTTCCTTGGAGTCTTTGCCGCCGGAGTCAGATGCGACGTGCGACTTCTTGGCGTAGTCGGTTACGTACCAGCCAGAGCCCTTGAACTGCACTGCTGGCGCGGAGATAGTCTGCTCGACCGCACCTCCGCACTCGGGGCACTTTTTGATGGGCTTGTCGGAGAACTTTTGGATTTTTTCGAAGCGATGACCGCACTTCTTGCACTGATATTCGTAAAGTGGCATGGATGTGAGAAGTTGTGAGGGACAACCGGGATTCGCTTTCGATTGTAGGGGCGGGGATTGTCTGACGTCAATTTGTGCCGTATCAGCGCACAAGTAACCGTTTCGGTGCGCTGTTGCGCCACGCCGCTTCGATGGCTTTCGCTAAAACCTCCTTCCGCGCGGGCTTGAGATGAACGCTGGTGGCGCCGCGGCGTCCCCAGGTGCCCTTAACGGGGGCGAAGGTGTCGGGATAGTCCCGGGAGAAGTAGTGCTGATCCTCGGGAGAGAGCTTGACCATGCCGCGTGTGCGATCGGGGTAACCGAGCGTGGCGAAGATCTTTCCGGCAACCCTGAAATCGGGATGGTTCATATGCTGGCGCTCTTCGGTTTCAGGATGAGATAGTGCGAGTTTGCGGAAATCGCTGGCAGTCATCGACGCCTCCCGAAAAACCTCTGAGAGCATAACCTGTCGGGTGATTGAAATGTCACGTCGGCAGATTCTAGATTGCAAATTTCAGATTGCAGATTGAAGGCGCTATTCGTCGGGGGAGGGCTTTTCAATCTCCAATCTAAAATCTGCAATCTCGGGTGGTAGACTCCGGCCATGACGGATGCGACATCGTCGGCGAAACCTGCGCTGTACCTGGTGGCGACACCGATCGGGAATCTGGAGGACATCACGCTACGGGCGCTGCGCGTGCTGAAAGAGGTGGATGTGATTGCGTGCGAGGACACGCGGCAGACGCAGAAGCTGCTGAATCATTACGCCATTGCAACACGGACGACTAGCTATCACGAGCACAACGAGATCACAAAGGCTGCGGAACTGGTGAAGGAGATGCAGGAGGGTGCGAGCGTGGCCCTGGTGACCGATGCGGGCATGCCGGGGATCTCGGATCCGGGGTATCGGCTGGTCACCCTGGCGATCCGGCATAAGTTGCTTGTGGTGCCGGTCCCGGGGGCGTCGGCGTTTCTGGCGGCGCTGGTGGCGAGCGGGCTGACCACGGATTCGTTTCGCTTCAGTGGATTTTTACCGGCCAAGCGTGGGGAACGGCGGACCGCACTGGAGTCGATCAAAGGCTCGCCGCGGACACAGGTGTTCTATGAGGCGCCGCACCGGATTATGGAGACGCTGCAAGACGTGGTTGAAGTGCTAGGTGGAGCGCGGCATGTCGTGGTAGCGCGAGAGGTGACGAAAATTCACGAGGAGTTTCTGCGCGGGCGGGCGAACGTTGTGTTAGAGACCCTGAAAATACGTGAGGTCGTGAAGGGGGAGATCACGCTGCTGATTGGGAGGGCAGAAGAGGGGTCTGTAGAAACGGCTGCGGCTGGCCGTCAAACGGTGCGCCAGCGCGTGGAACAGATCATGGCTGAAGAAACGCTCGATGAGAAGGCCGCGCTAAAGCGTGTGGCGAAGGAGTTGGGAGTGTCGAAGAGCGAGGCATATAGGGAGTGGCAGAGAAGTAAGTCTACTTCCTAGGCGATAGCCCCAGGTGCTTCCAGATCCTGGTTAACAGAGCGCCGACGGAATAGGAAATTCCGGTGTAAAAAGGCATCGTCAAGAACAACTCGTAAATGCATTCGCTCCCAGTGCTGTTTCTACCGAAACAAGTGTCCCAGGTGGAATCGTAGATGGCCATAATCCTGCGCCACGAGTATGCGCTCAAAAACAGAAAAATTCCCTGTGGGCGTCAGACAAAGAATGCGAGAGGACTGGGGACTCTACGGTAGAAAAATATTCCCCAGAACAAACCCGAAATAACTTCCGGGAGCCAGGGAGATTCTTGTGTGAGTTCTCCAGCTGCGGACGACGGCTCGCCAGGCAAGCAGGCCAAGCAGGGCCGCCGCATATGCGGCTGGAAAGTGAATCAGAACAGCAGCCTGAAACTGGCGACTTGCTTTCAGACCTTCTCCCGTAAGCCGAGATGAGCTACTTACTGGCCAATTCCTTCTTCACCAAGTCGCTGACTACTTTGCCGTCCACGCGCATGCCTGCGGCGGCGAACTTTGCCATGGCGTTCTTCATTACCGTGCCCATGTCTTTCATGGTGGGCGAGCCCATTTCGGCGAGTACTGCCTTTACACCTGCGGCAATGTCCGCTTCACTGGCGGCTTTGGGGAGGTAGCTTTCGATCACGGTGATTTCGGCGGCTTCTTTGTCGGCCATTTCCTGGCGTCCGCCCTTGGTGAATTGCTCGATGGAATCCTTGCGTTGCTTGATGAGCGTGTTCAGAACGGCGTGCGATTCCTTGTCGTCGAGGGGAGACATTTTTTCGACGGTTTTCAATTGCAGGGCGCTCTTTACCATGCGGAGGGTCGAGAGGCGAGCCTCATCCTTCGACTTCATGGCGGCGACGATGTCTTTTTGGATCTGGTCGACTAGGGGCATGGGGGGATTATAGATGCTGAGAGCAAAACACAGGAGTCTTGGTAACAGGAACGACGCGGGTCCGTGTGCGCAACTCACTGGAAGTGTTTGTTTTGTAATTTCGGCTTTTTCCGCGGACCAAGCGGGAGTCTCGCGCATCTGATGGGGCAGGAGGAATCATCATGGGTAAACTTGCAATTTGGGCGCAACTCGAAGCGAAAGCTGGAAAAGAAAAAGAACTGGAGCAATTCTTGAAGTCGGCACAACCCCTGGCCGAGGGTGAAGCCGGGACCGTTAGCTGGTACGCCATCAAGATGGGTCCGGGCAAGTACGGCATCTTCGATACCTTTGCGGACGAGAATGGGCGCAACGCACACTTGAACGGGGAGATCGCGAAGGCGCTATTTGCCAAGGCGGGAGAACTTCTGGCCCAGCCACCCAGGATTGATAAGCCAGAGATTCTTGCAGCGAAAACGCGCCAGTGACGCGATCCCTGATTCGGAAGTTCCGAAGCGCAAACGGCTCGGCGCCGGCGCGCTGGCGTGACGGAGATCACTGCGCAAAAGCGCAGATCGCACTCAAATGTGGCGTGTTCTGCGCCGAGCCTTTTCCTATACACTAAAAGATTATTCCTACATACAAGGACTCGCTATGTTGCATAAGAATCGTCTGTTTACTCCCGGGCCGACGCCGCTGCTGCCGGCGGCGCAGACGGCCATGGCTTCGTTCACGGCGCACCATCGCACCGCTGATTTCAAGGCGCTGTTTCAGCGCGTGCTCGCCGACATGAAGGAATTCATCGGCACAAAAAATGATGTGCTCGTGTTGGCGTGTTCGGGCACAGGCGCCATGGAGGCTTCGGTCTCGAATCTGACTTCGGCAGGCGACAAGGTGCTGGTGTTGACGGCCGGCAAGTTCGGCGAGCGCTGGACCGGGTTGGGAAAGGCGTTCGGCTGCAATGTGGATGTACTGAGCGTGCCCTATGGAGAGACCTTTTCTCTGGAGGAAGTTCGCGCCCGCGTGACACCGGATGTCCGAGCTGTATTCGTGCAGGCGACAGAGAGTTCCACAGGAGCGCGGCACGACGTGCTGGGGATTGCGAAGATTGTGCGGGCGCAAGGTGAGAACACTTTGCTCGTGGTCGACGCCATCACAGGACTCGGAACCACCCATCTGGATGTCGATGGATGGGGAGTGGACGTGATCATTGGCGGCTCGCAGAAGGCGCTGATGATGCCTCCGGGGCTGGCGTATTGCGCAGTGAGCGAGCGTGCGTGGAAGCGGATGGATTCGACGACTTCTCCGCGGTACTACTTTGACTTGCGCAAAGAGCGGAAATCGGCGGCCAAGGGCGAGACCGCTTACACGCCAGCGACGTCTCTGTTCGCCGCGCTCGGCGCGGCACTGGACTTCGTGCGCGCGATGGGCAAGGGCGATCTCGAAAAGGGACGAGAGGAACTGGTCAACAGTGCCGAATTATGCGCCGAGATGACTCGTGCCGGAGCCAAGGCGCTGGGCTTGAAACTTTATGCCTCCGCACCTGCGGCTGCGCTCACGGCAATCAGCGCCCCCGATGGGCTGGATTCGGGAAAGATCGTGAAGGAGTTCCGCGAATCCTTTGACGCCGTGGTAGCAAACGGACAGGGTGAGATGAAGGGCAAGCTGTTTCGCATCGCGCACATCGGGTACTACGACTATCTCGACACGGTCGGAATCCTCGGGGCACTCGAACACGTGCTGGCGCGGGTAACCGACAAGACAGTGGAATACGGGGCAGCGGTCCGGGCTGCGCAGCAAGTGTACGCTCGGAGTTGCGAGGAAGCGTTCGCATCTCGATAGCCAGTCGAGAGGGTAGCCGGGGCTGCGGGCGGACACCCCTTCGACCTTGCTCAGGGCAGGCCGAGGCGGTTGTCCCCACACTTTACCTCGACTTCTACGGCACCCCAGGCGGCATCCGTTAGTTGATTACGAAGTTCACCGTGCTTGACGTTTGCGCGGGTGATCCGCCGTACATGCCGCTTCCACTGACGGCCGGGTTAGTAACTGAGATTTTGATCGTTCCTGCATTGGACACGGCGGCCGCTGGCACAGCGATGGTGACCTGCGCGCCGTTGACAAAGGTGGTGGCCTGAGCCGCGCTGTTCCAGTTCACTACGGCGTTCGAGGCGAAATTGCTGCCGTTCACCGTGAGCATAAAGGCTGGATCGCCAGCGTTCGTGCTGCGTGGACTAAGGTTCGCGATTGCGGGCATGCTGGTTCCGGCGGTCGTGTTCTTTGAGCTGTAGCCGCACGCCAGCGTGATGACGATCAATATCCCGAGCAGGATTGTGTTAGTGGTTTTCATGGAGTTCTCCGAGGGGCGGAGGCCCGTTGACCCAGAGTCTAGAGACCACGCTTAAAGGGTTTGTCAGGGTAGCGTCATTTTCGTGTCAATTCCCTGTCAGGCCAGGGAAAAGAGCCGAAGATTAGAACCAGCGGGACACGAAGGTGTATGAAAGATGGTTACATGTGGTAGCCGCATATAAAGGAAAGCACTCATGAAAATCATTGTGGCGGAAAAAGTTTCTTCGTCGGCAGTAGCGCAGTTGCAGGAACCGGGATGGACGGTGCTGACGGCCGATCAACTTGACGGGAAGCTGGCAGAACATCTGGAGACGGCCGACGCGCTGATCGTGCGTTCCGCGGTGCAGGCGGATGCCGAGTTGCTCACGCATGCGAGCAAACTGCGCGTGATCGGACGCGCGGGCGTGGGTGTGGACAACATCGACCTGGACGCGGCGACCCATAAAGGGATCGCGGTGATGAATACCCCGGGAGCGAACGCTGTCGCCGTTGCCGAACAGACGATCGGGATGATGCTGGCCATGGCTCGTCACCTGTGCCGCGCGGACGCGCTGATGCATGCAGGCAAGTGGGAGAAGAAGTCTCTGCAAGGAACCGAACTGCGCAGCAAGACGCTCGGGATTGTCGGGTTAGGGCGGATCGGGATGGAAGTCGCGCGGCGCGCGCGGGCTTTCGGGATGGAGTTAATCGGGCATGATCCGTTTGTCTCTGTGTCGGTGGCGAAAGAGCAAGCTATCCGCCTGGCGGAACTGGATGAGGTCTATGCGGCGGCGGATTACATCACCCTACATGTCGGATTGACGCCTCAGACCGTGGGGATGATCAATCAAGCTTCCATTGCGAAGATGAAAAAGGGCGTCCGGCTGGTGAATTGTGCGCGCGGCGAACTGGTGAACGAGGGCGATCTGGCGGAGGCGCTCAAGAGCGGCCAAGTTGGGGCGGCCGCCATCGATGTGTTTACGGAGGAGCCGCCCAAAAACTCGCCTCTACTGGCACTTCAGAACGTGATCCTGACGCCGCATATCGGCGGCTCAACCCACGAAGCGCAGGAAGCCGTGGGTGTGCAGATTGCCAGACAAGTGAAGGAATATCTGAAACACGGTGTGATCCAGAATGCTGTGAACGTACCCTCGGTGTCGGCTGAAGAATATGCTGCCATGCAGCCTTACATAATTCTGGCCGAGCGGATGGGCGCTTTCCTGGCGCAGGTTTCCGAGGGATCGCTGGAAGAGATCTCGATTCGCTACAGTGGGCACATCGCAGAATGGAAGACGGAGTTGATCCGCAATGGGGCGATCAAGGGAATCCTGAATCAGGCGCTCGAGGAGAAGGCCAACCTGGTGAACGCCGCGACCATTGCCGATGAGCGCGGGCTGCGTGTTCTGGAGTCACACAAGGCCAAGGCCTCCACGGGCGGCGCGGGGAGCGTGCTGTCGATTTTTCTGAAGACGTCCACGGAAGAGCACATCGTGAAAGGCGCGGTGCTGCATGGAGAGGCGCAACGATTGCTGCACGTTGATGGAATTGATGTAGAGGCACCCCTGGAGCGGAACCTGATTTACATGCGCAATCGCGATGTGCCGGGCGTGATCGGGAAGGTGGGCACGATCCTGGGAGAGGAATCAATCAACATCGCTGATTTCTCCCTGGGCCGGCGAAGTGGCGAGCGCGATTCGGAGCAGCCTAGGGAGGCGATCGCCGTGGTGCACGTCGATGGGGCCGTACCGGATGTCGTACTGGCACGCCTGCGCGGAATTTCTGCAGTGCAGAGAGCCAAGGGCGTCAGGCTGTTCTGAGGCCGAGCGCATTCGGCCAGTCTTAGAGCGACGAACGACCGAAAAGAAATCTCCACTTCTGGCAAAGTCGGCCCCACGGTGTGCGGAGCGGTCGCTATGATTCCGCTTCGTCGCGTTTCAGCTTGCGGCTTTCTGCCAGCAGCGACATGGAGTGCATCAGGTTCTGCAAGGTGACGATGCCCACCAAGCGCTCATCTTCGACGACCGGGATGATGCTGGAACTGCGGCCGGTGAGCTTGCGGAAGGCGGAGCCCAGCGAGTCTTCGCGCAGCGAAACCTCAAAGATCTTGCTCATCACGGCTTGCACGTAGCCATTCCCCTCGGCGCGCAGCGCTTCGAGAATGCGTTGGCGCGAAATTACTCCCACCATGTCGCTGCCGCGGACCACCGGGAAATCGTCCTGTAATGAATGAACCGCCTTTTCCAGCGCATCCTCTAACGTGTCGGCTGGGGAGAGCGTGGCGAAGTCCGTGAGCATCACTTCTTCCAGGCGGACATTCTCGAGCACAGACTGGAACACCAAGGCGCGTTCTTCCAGTTGTGCTGCCGAGAAGATAATCACACCCACCATGGTGAGCCAACTATCACTGAACAGCCCGGCAAAGATCAGGACCATGGAGATCGCGCTGCTGATCGCCATTGCGCGTCGCGTGGCTGATGCAGGATCCATGGTGCGAGCGAAAATCACGCGAACCAGGCGTCCGCCATCCAGAGGGTAAGCCGGGAGCAGGTTCAAGGCTGCGATGTAGAGGTTTGCCCACACAACACTGCGAGGCAAGTTCGAGCCTGCCAAGAAAGGCCACTTCCACAAATCGATTCCACTGTTGGAAGCCGTGATCACGGAGGCAGAAAGACTCGCCAGGGCCAGGCTTACCAACGGGCCCATCAGCGTTATGCGTACCTCGCGCCTCCACATCAGAGCGGTTGACTGTCTTTGGACGCGCGATTCGTCGTATAGTGCAACCCCGGTAAGGGGAAGCAGAATAATGGCCTTGGGAATGAGATCGAACCGACGTGCTAGAAGCAGGTGACCGCACTCGTGGGCGCCGACGCAAGCCAGGATAATTCCGACTAACGCGACGTCGCGCGCGCCATTCGCGTTTTGCTGGCGGGTGGCGTAGTCGGTCCAGTAAACAAAGATGGGCAGGATCAGAAACGTGAGGTGGATACGCACATCCACCCCGAAAAGACGTCCCACGGAAATGGACCAGCTTCGCATAAGCCTTCGCTGCTTTTATTCTACATGCTGGGAAACGGTGCCTGCGGCAGTCGACGGTACAGAGCCATGCGTGTGATTGCAGGAAAATACCGAAGCCGTCCGCTGCGTTCGCTGCGTGGGATGGATATACGTCCCACGTCGGACCGCTTGCGGGAAACGCTTTTCAATGTGCTTACGGCGGGCAATCCCGAGGCACTGGCCGGAACGATATGGCTCGACCTATTCGCAGGGACGGGGGCGGTGGGCATTGAAGCGCTGAGCCGCGACGCGAAAGAGGTTCATTTCGTGGAGAGTTCCGGCCCGGCGGTCCAGGCGATTCGAAAGAATCTGCAGAGCCTGGGTGTTGTTGCGGGCTTCAGCATTGTGCAGCAGGAACTACCAAAGGCTTTCGGGCGCTTGCAGCGGGATGGCTTCGTGGCTGATGTGGTGTTTATTGATCCACCCTATCAGATGAAGGATGCTTATACACAGACTCTGAACGCACTAGCGGAGTCTTCGCTGATAGGTGCGAGGTCTGTGGTCGTTGCGGAGCATGAGAAGAAGTTCGACCCCGGCGAGGAATTCGGACCGCTGCATCGATTCAGGACACTCGTCCAGGGGAGTACAGTGCTGAGTTTCTATCGATTGGGCGAGCGGATGGAGGTCTGACTGCGACGCGTTCCGCCCCGTTGCTTCAGCGGGACAGCCGAGGCGGCAGTCGCTACGTGAGTCCGACTCGGCCGTCCGCCGGCGAGCACCGCTACTTTCTGTTCACCCCGAACCAGTGTGAGACGAGTGAAGCGGCCTCCCGCGACCTGCTTGCCTGAAGAGGCGGTGCCAGGGCTAGCGTCGGGCACTTTCCTCTTCGTGACGCAGTCTGGCGCCGGCGACAGCACGATTCTCCGCGGCATCGTTTCTCGGAATAGGAGGACGTCTGGCTTCAGTCCATCATTTCCCGTAGTCGTTCCTGACCACCTCGCCGCCCTTCATCACGAACTTCACTTTCTCGAGCGTCGTCACATCTTTCAGTGGGTCGCCATCCACGGCCACAATGTCGCCCCACGCCCCCGGTTCCAGCGTTCCAACCTTGCCGTTCCATCCCAGCAGATCGGCTGCATTGACAGTGGAAGCCTGAATCGCCTGCAGCGGGGTAAGACCCAACTTCACCATCACGGCAAACTCGTGCGCGTTCAGCCCATGGGGATACACGGCCGCATCTGTCCCGAATACCACTTTCACTCCGCTCGCGAATGCGTGCGCGATGTTTTTGCGTGCTGCCGGAAGGACCTCGCGCGCTTTCGCCATCAGCGGCGGCGGCATATGAAGGTGGTCGGCATTTTCCATCATCCAGTCGCCGAGATAAAGAGTAGGAACCAGATACGTCCCGTGCTCCTTCATCACCGCGATTGCCGCGTCGTCAATGTACGACCCGTGTTCGATCGAATCGACGCCCGCTTCGGCCGCCCAGCGGATTCCTTCGGCGCCATGCGCATGCGCCGCGACTTTGCGTCCGAGCCGGTGCGCATCGGCCACAATCGCCTTCATTTCCTCCAGCGTGTACTGAGAGTGCTGAGGATTGTCGCCCAATGACAGCACTCCTCCCGTCGCGCATAGCTTGATCAGGTCCGCTCCGTACTTGATGTTCTCGCGCACCTTGTGCTGTACCGCTGCGATTCCATCGGCAACGCCGTCCCCGGTTGCATGATATTCAGACGGCAGTAGGTTGTTGTCGCAGTGACCGCCGGTGATGCCGAGCGCCGGACCGCTCACCAGCAAGCGCGGCCCGGGAACGTCTCCAGCATTGATCGCATCGCGCAGCGCGACATCGCTGAAGCCCGACGCTCCCACGTTGCGGGCCGTAGTGAATCCCGCCAGCAGGGTCGTCCGCGCGTTCTTGGCGCCAGTCAGAGCCTCTCGCGGCACGGAAGTCGCCAGCGATTCGTAGCCGAACTTCGGATCCATGGTGAGGTGCGTGTGCGCATCGATCAGGCCAGGAAGTACAGTCGCATTCGGCAACTCGATGCGCGTGGCATCCGAGGGTATAGCTACTTGTGCAGCCGCTCCTACGCTGGTGATCGTTCCGTCCTCGATCAAGATCGTCTGATCATTCAGCGTCTTGCCTGATTTCACATCGAGCAGATGCCTTGCGTGGACAGCTACATGGCGCACCTGACCCGTCGCCAACGCCGAAAGCCACAATACGGCGACACAAATCTTCCTCATTCTGGACATTTCTCCTCTGACCTGGTTCGATTCCCTTCGTGCGCTTAGTGTTTAAGGTTCTCGACCACAAAGGACACGAAGGTACACCAAGGACACAGCACACGCAAATCCACTTGGCAAGGAAATCAACGACCCGTTCGCGAGGAAGGTGCGACAATCGCAGTCCGCGTCAGATCATGCGAGTTGCCATTCGCTCATGCAGGAAAGCGGAGCCCAGAATATCCTTAGCCTCCCGGCCCATCATTCGCCATGTACTGATGGAGTGAATCCAGTTCATGGCTGAGGTCGTCCACCCGCCACTCCAGAAGGTTCCGGATGGAGAGAACTCCGAGCAGTTTCCCGTTTTGATCCGCCACTGGGAGATGCCGGAAGTGTCGCTCCAGCATGATACTCAGCGCCTCACCCGCTCCCGTGTCACACGTCGCCATCTCCACGGGAGTCGTCATCAACTCGCGGACGGACGTGGCCTGCGGGTCCAACCGGCTGAGGGATAGCTTGCGAAGCACATCTCGCTCTGTAAAGATCCCCGCGACTCGGTACTCATTGTCAACGACCGCCACGGCCCCAACGTGGTAATCAAGCATCTTGTGGATAGCTTCGGCGACAGTCGCGTTTAACTCCACCGCCGCAATTTCGCGATCGCAAAGCTCCAGCACGCTCATACACTCCTCCTCCGAATGATCGGCCCCGAAACGGTCGATTTGGAGACTGAATTGAGGCATTATGATCTCGGCTCAACGGATGTCAAGCAAAATCCGAAGCTTGTGTATTCCTGGCTGTTCATCGGTGATGAGCTGACTTGTCCAGAAATACCTGTCCGTCTTTCATAACGAAACCAACATTTTGCAGCACCTGGATGTCCTTGAGTGGATCGCCTGCAACAGAGATGACGTCCGCCAATGCTCCCGGCGCAATCACCCCCAGTTCTCCGCCCTTGTCCAGCATTCCTGCCGCACGTGAGGTCGCACTCTGAATTGCGTCCATCGGTTGCATGCCGAACTCGACCATGCGCGTGAACTCCTGCGCAATCGGCTCGGTCCATGGGATTCCCCCCATGTCGGTGCCGAAGACAATCTTCACTCCGGATCTCAGCGCTTTCTTGAATGACACTTCGTGCACTGAGGCTCGCAGCCGATCGCGGCTTCCATCCGGAGTGTCAGCCGGACCCCAATCGGTGTAGTAGACGCTCAGCGTGGGCACGTACCAGGTCCCCTGCTTGAGCATCTGCGCGATCGCCGCATCATCCAGATCCAGCCCATGCTCGATCGAATCGCATCCGCCGTCGAGCGCGCGATGGAGTCCAATCCCGCTATAAGCATGGCACGCCACCTTCTTGTCCCACCCGTGAGCTTCATCGACGATAGCTCGCAACTCCTCGACGGTGAGCGTGGGCTGCGACACGAGTTCCCGATTCTTTCCCACCCACGACCGGTGTGTCATATACACCTTGATCCAGTCCGCACCGTGATCCAGTTGTTCCCGTGCTGCCTTGCGTGCTTCCACCGGACCGTCAACGATCTGTGCTCCCTTCGGCATGTCCAGTTCGGGTGCATAGCCTTCGAGCATGTAGCCGCCAGTTGTCGAGATGGCTCGCGTCGACACAAACAAGCGCGGGCCCGGAATATACCCGCCGTTAATTGCCTGTTTGATGCCGATATCGCCATAACCCGCACCTTCCGTCTCCACATCGCGCAGTGTGGTAAAGCCCTGCTCGAGCGCACGGCGTGCTGCGACTGTTGCGCGCGCCGCCCGCAAAGCCAGAGGCGCAGTCAGGATGTTCGCATCGTATCCGCCTTTGGCAGGATCTTCCCCTTGCAAGAAGATGTGCGTGTGCGAATCGATCAGCCCCGGTAGAACAGTCTGCTGCGAGAGATCGATAAGGGTGGCCCCGTCCGGAGTCTTCGCACCGGCAGCGTCCGAAACGCTCTCAATCCGGTTGCCGCGAATCACGATCACTTGATCGTGCCGCGTCGTATCTGACTTCCCGTCGATCAGAGTACCCGCACGAATGACCGTCACTGGCTGAGTCACTGGCTTGCTCTGCTCTTGCGCCATTGCGTTAAGCGCAAGCGCGAGAAACAGCGCGCGTGAAACGTTTTTCACAGACGTTCCTCTCCGGCCGCGGCTGGGCACGGCCTCGCCTTACATTCGGATTTCAATGGATAATGTGGCGAGCATTTTAACCCAGGAACGTACGAACCACTCCGAACGGGTCACAGGAGGTCCAAATCCCTTGCAGGTACGACTCGCACTAGCCAACGAGGCTGGCCGTCTGGTAGAGGTGATCAACGCGGCCTTCCGCAAGGCCGAAAGCTACATCATTGACCGCAACCGCGTCGATTTAGAGTTCGTTGGGTCACTGCTCGCGAAAGGAAAATTTCTCGTTGCCGAAGAGGAAGGGACCATCGTGGGGTGCGTTTACCTGGAGCTCCGTGGTGACCGGGCCTATTTAGGGCTGTTGTCGGTTGATCCAGAACGTCAGAAGGCAGGCATCGGCTCGAAGATCATGCGCGAGGCGGAACAACGTTGCGCTACTTCCGGATGTCGCTTCGTGGATCTCAGGGTCATCGATCTGCGCAGGGATAATCACGCCTTCTACAAACGGCGCGGGTATGTGGAAACAGGAACCGAGCCTTTTCCATCCGACCTGCAAACCAAACTGCCGTGCCACTTTATAGACATGTCAAAGCCACTGCGCTGAGAAACCTAAGGGACCACGCAAAAATAAGTTCACAGTTGAGGCTTGATGGTGTAATTCCACTGCGGCAGGGTTTCATGGGGCTGTAATCGAAGCGCAGCAATTTGATCAGGTTTAGGTTTGAAGCCGCAAGGGTAATATCGGCGGTCGAGATAAGCGGTAACTTGGAGTCCAGTTTGGGTTCGGGTAGTGCGGGCGTAGTTGAGGATCTTCTGGTAGGAATCCAGAGGTTCGCCAGCCCAATTGCGAGAGACTTCGGAAAAGAGGCGATGCTCGATGGGGTTCCATTTGGAAGCGCCCACTCCACGTACACAATCGCTAATTTTCGAGTTTGACCGAAAGATTAAATTTGAGCGCCCCAGCTGGTATCGGAAGAGTTATCATCGCGGGCCCACAAAGTCTTGATATGTGTCAGTAGAGGTTGTATATATATGTCGTATGGCTCGCGCCAGCGCCTCGCAACGAACGCAACGCCTCAATCGATCTCGCACTCTGCTCCAAGAATGTTCCTCCCTTTCACAAGCGGTGCAGCGGCTCGCGGAAGCATGCTCGATCTCGACTCGCCAAGCTTATCGCTATCTGAAACAAGCCCAGGTCCTCGGCCATCCCCTTCCCGTCAGCCCGCCCAAGATCGCCTTCACCGTCAAGTTGCCCACTACGCAGGTCCGCCAGCTACGGATCTATGCCGAGCGGACTCGGCTCACCTTGAGCGAAATCGTCAGTCGTGCCCTGAGCGCAATGCTCGAGCGAGCGCGGAGGCGTGGCTGAACCGCGGCCACACCGGGTGCCATGTACGATTCATCACGAACCTCATTTTGATCGTTTGCTCTCTGCGAAACTCACACAAGCTTACGAATTGCTGGTCCCCGACAAACGCTGGCCCCTGCGCAACTCCCAGGAGGTAATGCATGGAAAAAGTGGCGGCAATTTATGCCCGGGTTTCGTCGAATCAACAGAAGGAACAACAGACCATCCAGAGCCAGACCGCGGCTCTGGTCGAGTATGACAAGAAGCACGGATACGTGATCCCTTCCGCGTGGCAGTTTCAGGACGACGGCTATAGCGGTGCGACGCTGGTACGCCCGGGTTTGGAGGCCATCCGAGACTTGGCGGCCACAGGCCAGATCACGGCAGTCTTGGTTTATTCACCCGATCGCCTGAGCCGCAAATATGCATATCAAGTGGTGCTGGCCGAGGAGTTCGCGCGTGCCGGCGTGGAACTAGTTTTCTTGCAGGCTCCTTCCGGAGCCACGGCTGAAGATCAACTGCTGTTGCAACTTCAAGGCATGATCGCCGAGTATGAACGCGCGCAGATCGCGGAGCGCTCCCGCCGAGGCAAGCGACATCGCGCCTTGCAAGGATGTGTCAATGTCCTGAGCGCAGCGGGGTACGGTTTCCGCTATGTCAAGAAAACGGACGTGAGTGCAGCCTATTATGAAGTCGTGAATGCTGAGGCCGAAGTGGTGCGCATGATGTTTGATTGGTACACGCGCAAGGATTTCAGCATCGAAGCGATTACGCGTGAACTCAATCAACGGCGGATCCCGACCCGCGGCGGCAGGCCTTGGCTGCGGTCGACGGTGTGGAGCATGCTGCGCAATCCCGCCTATTGTGGTCGTGCCTGCTTTGGCAAGAGCCAAGTACAAAAAACTCAGCACATCAACCGCCGCACGCGACAACGGAGCAGTCTTGTTTCCCGCCACGGTTCCGGCCAGGAACTGCCCCGGCAAGAGTGGATCGAAATTCCTGTTCCCGCGCTGATCACGGAGGAAACCTTTGCTCTCGCCCAAGAGCGATTGCAAAAGAACAAACTGTTCGCTAGCCGGCGAGCTCGCCGTCTCATTCTCTTGCAAGGTTTGCTGGTGTGTCAGCAATGTGGCTACGCTCTGTACAGTGTGAACGGAGGAGATGGACAATACCGCCGATACTACTATCGCTGCATCGGTTCGCAGAGCTTCCGTAATTTTGCTGGGCCTTTATGCCAGAACCGTGCTGTTCGACAGGAGTATCTCGATGACACAATCTGGTCCGAATCGTTTGCCTGCTGCAGAATCCGGCTCTCATACAACAGGAAATCGAGCGGCGCATGCAGGAGGCCAAGAACACCGATCCCGTGCGCCAACGCGAACAATATCTTGAACGCGAACAAGCGCGTTTGCGCAGCCAGATGGACAGACTGCTTACCGCCTATAAGGAAGAGTTGCTGACGCTGGAGCAACTGCGCGAGCACATGCCCGCACTGCGAAAACAGAAACAAGCCGTTGAATCCGAATTACAATCTTTGCGCACGGCTGCGCAAGCTGAATCACTCTGCCTGCGCGTGCTGGATACGGTCACCGAATTCGGCAGACGTTTGCAGGGCAACGCAGATCAGTTGGACATAACCGCACGTAGAAAAATCATTCGACTGTTGGTCAAAGAAATCTTGGTGGGGGCAGACACCATCATCATCCGGCATTCGATTCCGCTGGCAAATTCGTCGCCTCATTCCGCGGATTCAACGCCACCAGGGCTGCCGGATCGGGGTTTTAGTGATTGCGTACGTGGCGTGCCGGTGGGATAGTGGGCGACAGTGACGGCGAGCGCAAAACAGTTAACCAGCTGGGCCTGCAGTTCAGTTTTCCAGGCGTAGCAGCGGCAACTGTTGCTGCCGCCGGTGTCCGCCAGAATCAACAACTGGCGTGAGCCGCGATAGCGGGTGAGACCTTCCTGGTGCCACCAATGAGCGATGGCATGAGCGGCAAAAGCAGGTGTGTCGTGGGAGATACCGACCACCAGAGCACCGCGATTTTCGCTGAGGTCGTAAATCCCATAAGGAATAGCGACTCCGATGGAATCGGTGCGGAAGTCGTGATCAAACACACGACGTGGAGCAGATTCCCAACGGCGACCGGGATTTTTGAAGTTGCCGAGGAGTTCGCGTTTTTTGCTGTCCACGCTAATGATGGGCAGATGGCGACGCTCAAAACGGTCGCGCAGCTCCGCCAGATAGGCGAACTGCAGATTGCGGTGGGGATGCGAGCTGGTAGAGATCTGCTTTTGGTTGAGGCGCAAGGAATAGCCCATGCCATGGAGTAGGCGAGCCACGGTATTGGGCGAAACCGCAATGTCCAGCTTGGCTAGCTCTTCGGCGATGGTGGTGGTGGTGCAGCGAGACCAGCGTAAACCGGTCATCGGATCGCCCGCGGTATCGTGTTCGAGCAGGCAATGGAGAACGGCAATTATGTCGGGCTTTTTTTTTCCGTGGGAGTACGACCACCCCCCAGGCGCCGAGTCCGACCGCTGAGCACATTCTGCTCCAACAATTGCTCTCTGCCGCGGGCGACGGTATGCACGTCCAGACCCAGAAAGCCGCCCAGTAGAGTATCTCCCCCATGGCCCAGGCGGATCGACTCGAGACCGGCAAACAAGCGGCGCTGCTGTTCATCGAGCAGGCCATAGAAGAGCAGGATGGCAGTCTTGAGTTCGTCGGGAGAAGCCTGCACCGCGGCGGAATTTACTACCAGAGGAACGGCCTGAGCGCTACGGCGGGCCAAGATCTGTTGGCGACGCGGGCTGGGCTCGACGGCGGTATAGAGAAACTGCCCTTGCAGCTCGGTTCGCGCCAGGCGCTCTCGCCTCACCAGTTGACGGAGAGGCTGCTGCACTTCTGCCTGGAGGACATCGGCCAATTCGTGGGCGTAATAGCCGTTGGCGGATTGGTGGACGAAGACTTCCACGGTAGCCAGCAATGTGCCATGGCGAGAAAACCAGACCCCCTCGTGGGACCAGAGTCCGCGATCATCGAAATGGGCGATGGCGGGCAGGGTGTAGAAGCGCCCGCGATGGGTATAGCTGGCCAGATAGTCGAGCTGCTTCAACTTACGGAAGACGGTGAGATCGGTGTGGGTGCCGAGAGCGCGCTTGAGCTCGGGCAAATCGGCGATCTTGTGGCGGCGAAGATATTGCTGAAGGACAGAGGGCGCGAAGGAAGTGGGTCGCATAATGTTATAGTTCACACTCCTCGGGTCGATACGTGATAACTATAACATAATGGATAACGCCAGTGCGTCGCGTGCACTGATAGCTTCGCAGCGGCTACTGATACGTTTCGCCGTGGCTTTGAGTGAACTGAGTTGGCAATACTGGAAAGGTTGGAAATGTGTGATTTGCGCTTATGGATGCAAAGTTATTTTTGAGCAATCCCTAAGCGCCTGTGACTATTACCACTTTGCACGCCGACTTTCCTGCGCTAGATGAATGGAAATGAATCCAAAAGAGCGATACTGATAAGGGAGGTTCTCATGCCCCGCAAGCTGCGTGCAGTTGCCGTCATTGTACTTTTGATCTCATCCGCCATTTTGGCCGTGGCGCAGCATATTCACCGACAGTTTCTCCCGATCAGATCTGGAATGATATGAAGGCCGGTAATCAGCGTTTTGTTCTCGGCAAGAATGCCTCCCGCGACTTGCCGGGTCAGCGAAAAACACTGACCGAAACGCAACATCCCCGAGTCGCCGTACTGAGTTGCTCCGACAGCCGTGTCCCTCCGGAGTTGGTCTTTGACGCAGGATTAGGCGAGCTATTCGTGGTGCGCTCTGCGGGAGAGGATGATGATCCTTTATCGATCGGCAGTCTCGAATGTGCAGTCGAGCACCTCGGGTCAAGCGTCATTATCGTCATGGGCCATCAACGCTGCGGTGCCGTCACGGCAGCCTGTTCCGGCGAAAAGCCCGGCTCGGTGAACCTGGATGCCGTTGAGAACCCCATTTTTCCCTCGTGCGCGAAGATGGATCCCAAGAGAACCTCAAACGCTTGATCTTGCGGTTCAAGACCACATACACAGGGTTGCGAAAGATCTACCCTCGAAAAGCAAAATGCTAAAAGAGGCTCTCGATGAAGGTAAGCTAACCATTATTGAAGCCTACTACTCCCTGGACACTGGCGAGGTGACGAAGCTACGGTGAGTACTTGACCTATTCAACGTGGGGACTCCGCGTTACGCGCCCAGTGAGCCTTTGCACTCCTTTATTCAGCGCGTCTCCCGCGGGCCTTTACCTCACCGCTCAATTCATAGTCAAACTGAACCGGGAATAGCACCGGATTGACTCCTTTGCACACAAATCTGTCATTCCGCCCATACAAAAGACGCAAGCGTGAGACAGCCGCTCCTTGCGAGCCTTGGGGGTAGCTTTCCATTTTGAGTTCAGGATTTGGAGTAAGCGAGTGGCGCCCATTCATGATGGAAAGCACTACAAATTAAATATTTGATGACCAGACTTTACAACATGGTGACAAATCACCCGCCAAATAGCGCTACCTTCCGATTGCTAACTAGCGTGGAGGAGGATAAACCATGCTTAACTCTCTCGGCCGTTCGTGCATCAGGTGTTTAGGCCCAGTGACCGCAACAGTCGCGCTCATTTTTAGTAGCGCGGCTTTCGCCCAACACTACCAGCAGACAAATCTCGTCGCCGACTCCAAGTCAGTTTCATCCACTGCCACCATCGATGCCAACCTTGTGAATGCGTGGGGAGTCGCACGCAGCTCAAGCTCCCCCTGGTGGGTTTCTGACAATGGGACAGGGCTTTCGACTCTCTACGATTCCACGGGCGCGATTGTTCCCCTCGTGGTGACGATCCCGCCGCCGATGAACGGCGCACCGCCGTCGGCTCCCACGGGCACCGTCTTCAATTTCACAAAGGACTTCAAAGTCAAACCCGGAAAACCGGCGGTCTTCCTTTTTGCGACAGAGGACGGCACCATTTCCGGCTGGAATCCAGGCGTCAACCCTACCAGTGCGGTGCTCAAAGTCGACAACTCCCAACACGGGGCCATCTACAAAAGCTTAGCGATTGCAAAAAAGGGTGCCGTCAGTCGCCTGTACACCAGCAATTTTGCGACGGGACAAGTGGAGATATACGATGCCAACTTCCAACCCGTCACGATCGCAGGCGCGTTCCAGGATTCAAACCTTCCGACAAACTATGTGCCGTTCGGCATGCAAAACGTAGGCGGCAACATTGTTGTAACCTTCGCCCACCGCACGCCGGGTTCGGAGGATGAAGACCATGGTACTGGGAAGGGCTACGTTGATATTTTCGACTTTAACGGAAGCCTGTTACTTCGCCTGCAGCACGGACCTTTTCTGAATGCACCGTGGGGCATAGCCTTGGCTCCTGGTGACTTTGGCACTTTCAGCCATCGTCTGTTGATCGGCAATTTCGGAGACGGCAAGATCCACGCGTTCAACATGGTGAGCGGCTTGGTCGAAGGTACGTTGCTGAATCCGGACGGCACTCCGTTATCCATCGACGGGCTCTGGGCTCTTAGCTTTGGTGGAGATGGCACCAGGAATGGAGTGCCCACAAATGGATTGGCCACAGAACTGTTCTTCACGGCTGGTCCCAATGATGAGGCCGACGGCTTGTATGGCAAGATAACGCCGGTCGCTTCAGAGAACCGGGGCAATTCGGAATAGCATCAACCTCGAGACCTCAAGTTTGCGGATCGAGGTCGGCGAGTGTGAGGAAGTAACCTCCGCTGTTTAGGTCTCGCCAAGCGACCAGGATGCTCGTCGCCTGGTGGGACCTTTCTATTTGGTTGGTTTCCTGCGGATCGGACAACCCGGCATCACTATGGCCGCTGCTCTAGTGGTGATCTGTGCGGCATGTATACCATTTCCTCGGAAGAACCGTAGCCCCGGCTGTGGGCCGACTTCGACACCCTGCACACCTTCATCTCGCTCCAGTGGCACTGTCGCGGGACGCGGGGCGTCTGGCAGGCACAGTAGAGGATCCAATCTTCAATGTGCCCGGAGATCAAGGGGAGCACCTGGGCACCGTTAGCGTACGGGCTGAATCCCACAAGGTAGCGAGTATTGCAGTTTGGACATTCGATACAGTGGCGAAAACGGAGTGGCATGTCGACTACTCACTGCCTTTCTCTCCATTCGTTACCGCGAAGGCGCTGAGAAGCCTCCCAGAGAGCCCCTACGATCACGCCGGTACCTACTTGCTGATACCCGTCTGCGGAGAACGACCTGTCGGTGACCGAAATTTCCAGGGGCTTATCTCGCGATCCTGACAGAAGACGGAAACACTCAAAAGACCCGAGGCGGACATTAATCGGACAATATATGCGTGCCCTTCCCTGTCTTCAGTTAAAAGCTCGATGAAAGCCTGCGGCCCGTTCACGAGCCCGGCGTGTCTTTCCTGTCCGATTTCTGTCCGTCTCAGGCCTTTCCACTCACCATCACAGTTGCGAGTATGAGAGGAATCTTGACAGGGGAAAGTGCGAGAGTCCCATGGCGCGTCGCTCTACAAACCGAATTTTCGTAAGCACCTGGACTTGTCTACTCGCGGGTTCGCTGCTCCTGGTGAGTTGCGTCCTCGCCCGAGTCGAAGCTGCGAACAAAGGCGGGCCAAATTCCGCGGTCAGGCCAGGCGACGATTTCTACGAGTATGCGAATAGCGATTGGCTTGCGCATGTTCCTCTCCCCGCGGGACAACAAACGTACGACACTCGCATCATGCTGGCCGAGAAAACAAGGGAGCGAGTGCGCGAACTGATCCAGGAATCTGCGGCGGCCCACTTGCGAGCCCGTAGTGTCGCGCAGGAGGTGGGGGACTATTACGCGAGCTTCATGGCCGAAGCCGGCATCGAAGCCAAGGGGTTGGCCCCGTTGACTGCAGAGATGGACACGATTTCAGGAATCAGCAACAAATCCAAGTTATCTGCTTATCTTGGAACAACCCTGACCCGCGAGGTGGATGGACTCACAGCCAATAGCGACCATGTATTTGGCATATGGGTGAATCAAGGCTTTGAAGACGCGGAACATAACTTGCCGCACTTGTGGCAAGGGGGCCTTGGACTCAACGAACGCGCAAGGTATCTCGATGGCTCACCTCAGGCAGTCGAATTGCGCGCTAAATATCGGACACACATCGCCGCAGTCCTGAAATTGGCAGGATTTGCAAATCAGGACACCCGGGCCGCCAGAATTGTATCTTTGGAAACCAACATCGCCCGCTCCTTCGCTCCAGACTCTGACGCCGCAGATGTATTCAAGCAAAATAATCGATGGGGACGGCAGGATTTTGACCGCAAGTCTCCAGGCATCGACTGGGACGCATACTTTCACTCGGCAGGACTCGCCAAGCAGATGAAATTCCTCGTTTGGCAACCGTCCGCCGTGACCGGTGTTTCTGCCTTGGTGGGCAGCGGAAATATAGAGGAATGGAAAGACTATCTTCGGTTTCACCTGATCGAGCACTACGCCAAAGTTCTTCCCAAGGCTGTGAGGGCCGAAGATTTCCATTTCTACGGGGAGATTCTCTCGGGTGAGATACAGGCGCCGGATCGCGCTGAGGAGGGTATCGATGCCGCTAACGGTTCTCTCGGCGAAGCAGTTGGCCAACTTTACACGCAGCGCTACTTCTCGGCTGAGACCAAGCAAAGGGCGCAGGCCATGGTTCGTGACCTCATCACTGCTTATCGCAGCCGCATTGCGAATCTCACGTGGATGTCTCCATCAACAAAAGAGAAGGCTTTGGCTAAGCTTGCTGCCCTCGAGATTGGCGTGGGTTATCCCGACACGTGGACGGACTATTCCACACTTAAGATCGTTCCAGACGACGCATTCGGCAATATGCGGAGGGCGGAAGCCTTCTATCATGGGCGCGACCTTGCCAAGCTGAATCAACCCGTTGATCCGGTGGAGTGGCCGCTAAATGTGCAGATACCGGGTGCGGTCATCATGTTCAGTCCGAACGCGGAGTTCTTTTCGGCGGCCATCCTGCAGCCGCCGTACTTTGATAGCGAGGGTGATTCCGCCTCGAACTACGGCTCTGCTGGCGCCGGCATTGCCCATGAAATCAGTCATAGTTTTGACGAATTGGGCAATATCTACGACGCCCACGGTCGACTTGGCATGTGGTGGACGGACGAAGATCGGGTGCGCTTTCACCGTGAGACCGAGAGACTTGCCTCGCAACTTAGTGCGTACTGTCCCTTTCCCGACCTTTGCCTCAACGGCAAAAAGGTATTGAGTGAAAGCGTCGCTGATCAGGCCGGCTTGCTCGTAGCACACGACGCTTACGTTTCATCCATGATAGGCAAAACCGACGTCGTGATCGACGGCCTCAGCGGTGAACAGCGTTTTTTTCGCGCATTCGCTCAACGATGGCGGAGAATTCAAAGCGACGCTGCATTGCGCAAGCAGATCAGCACTGACACACACGCGCCCGGTAAGTATCGAACCGACAACGTGCGCAACGTCGATGCGTGGTACGAAGCATACAAAGTCGCACCAAGCGACAAACTGTACCTCAAACCCCAAGCTCGCGTTCGCATATGGTAAAAGCTCCGATTAGTAATCGTGGTGGCAGATTTTCGTTTAGTATCTTCCTCAATCGTCACAGTCTACTCACAGGGAGATTCTGTTCATGTTGAACGTTGGCACAGCTCTTCTCGTTGTTGATGTGCAGGAATCGTTCCGCCATCGTCCATACTGGAGTGATGCTGATGTGCCGTCATTTGTCGAGAACCTACAAAAGCTCATCGATGGGGCAAAGGCCAGAAAGATCCCCGTCGTCCAGGTATTTCACGTTGAAGGATCAGGCGTATTCTCGCTGGAATCTGGCTATGTGGTCCCGTTACAGGGACTCTCCATTGCACCCGACGCAGTTTTCTATAAACGCAGTCATAGTGCACTGATCGGCAGCGGGCTTGATGTCTGGCTGGTTCAGCATGGAATCGGGCGAGTCATCGTCTCTGGGATTCGCACGGAACAGTGCTGCGAGACAACCACGCGACATGCCTCAGACTCCGGCTACCACGTTGACTATGTCACCGAGGCAACATTGACGTTTTTCATGATCGATCGCCACGGACGGAAGTGGAGTCCGGAAGAGATCAAAGCTCGGACAGAGCTTGTTCTTGACGGGCGCTTTGCCCGTATTGTCAGCGTCGAAGAAGCTCTTGTCGGCAATTCACTGCAACCTGTAGGCTGATCAGGCATCAGAAATGGCTGTTTGATTCCCCTGCGAACCTCCTGCGCGAACGAGAGGGACTGCGCCTTGGAATGCCTGATGAAGAAGTCCCACCAGTTAAGCTCTCCCAGGAATGGCGCAGGCCAAGCGCACAAACCCAGCGTCCCAAATCCGCGATCGATCCAGATTGGCGTCACCGTGGAGACTCGCCAGATTCCGGTTTACGTTGTGCTTCCTCCCCGCCTCCTCCTGCTAGATATCGCGGGACCTCTTGAAGTCCTTCGCCAGACGAATCGTGTGCAAACGACTGTGCAGTTTCTCGTGCGATATGTGGGGCCAAGACCCTCGTTGTTAACTTCCATCGGTGTCACGTTGAATGCGATTGAACCTTTGCCGAATCAGCTGCCACCACAGGCTTG
>Ga0335079_10001437_pt1 | contig 27129 bp, 24 predicted proteins | sample Lox_Sample_33_FD_206719 | JGI IMG/M metagenome (GOLD analysis project Ga0335079, IMG submission 206719) | Soil microbial communities from Loxahatchee National Wildlife Refuge, Florida, United States - Lox_Sample_3.3 | ecosystem: Environmental > Terrestrial > Soil > Wetlands | place: USA...
AGGAACCCAGCCGTACCGGCGGCGCAAGCCGCCCAGTCGGAATCTCCGGGCCTTCAGGCCGGAGAGGATGTCAATTTGCGAGTAGTAGATCATACCCCCGGGGACATCCCTGGGGGGGGTTAGCCCGCGCGTCTCTGGCTGTCTGGGCGGCCGATGACGACGGCGGCCATGGGTCGTTTCTTCGCGGCGGCCGGTTGCAGTTCGCACGGCGGGCGCCCGAGAACGACGTCTTCCTCCACGAACGACGTTTCCGCGAATCCTTGCGGGACGTGAGCTGCCCAAAGAGCGTCCTCGGCGACGTGAAGCCTTGGCGTCGTGCCCGGACGTCTGTCGGGACTCATCTCTCGAAAGGCCTCAACGCCAGTCGCGGTCCGACGAGGAGGCATTTTCGGGCGGTAAGCGCCACGGGGTGAGCGCCCATCTCAGACCTTTCGAGCCCTACCGGTCGGGCGGCGCTCAACCATGAGCTCCCTCAGCTTTTCGGGAATAGGCCGGCAGCCGCAGTGCTCTTGATGGGCCATGTGCCAGGCGATGCGCTGCTCGATGGTCGGGTTCTTCGGCATCGGGTGCTTGCCGTGCCAGTCCGCGTTGATCGGCATGCAGTCATGGTTGCGCCAACGAGCCTGGCCTGCAAGGCCGGCGATCGGTGCCCCCGCGGCAAGCGCAGGAGCGGGAGCGGCGCCGATACGCATGGGGCGAAACCGATATCGTTTCAGCTGGCGAAGCTGTGGTTACGGGGTTTCTCGTGGGAGGCGAGAGCGGTCGTGAGACCGGACTCGCCGCACTGGCGCTTCGCCTCTTTCGACGGGCGACCCACTCTGACGCACGGGAGCACGTTGGATTGAGGAACCCGCGCCTGCCTTGCTTGGCCAGAAGTCCACCAGAAGTCCGTCCTATTTGGTCGAACGAGGGCGAACGAAGTACCCCAGGCATCGCCAAGTGCCGTCTTCCAGAATCATGTTGATCTGCTCGGTGACTTCGGGCATCGACGCGAAGGTGCTTGTCCAGACGAGGCTGACGAGTGTGCCGGACGCGGTCGGTGAGTAGTTCGCGGATTCGAAGGTGCGTTCGCGAAGCTTGCCCAGGCCCCTCCTGACGTCTCTTGCCATCGCCACCCACTCGTCTTGGGCCAGCTTCTGGCGGAACAGTGAGGAGGCTTGCGTCCAGCTTTCGGCGTATCTCAAGTCGTCCACCAGCGCGAGCCACGCGATGCCAGCAGCCTTGGCGTCCTTCTTCGCCGTCGCCAGATCCTCGATCGTCGTCGGTGCCGCTACGGGTGAGGAGGCGAGAGCGGCAATGGCAGTGGCAACGACAGCTCGGACCATGTTTGTCCTCCCGGGTTTGGCGATGACAGTTTGTCTGCCGTTTGCAGCAGTCATCTCTCCCGCTCAAGTTCGTTCCTGACACGGCCGCTTTTTCCGCCAGCTCCGGGTGCCGTCCGTCACCCGGGCTCGGATGCAGCCCCCCGATTCCTGCTTCCCGTCGGCCTCGGCTCCAGGTCCGCCTGCCTTTGGCCTACTCGATGCGAGTGCTCGTTGGCCGCAGCGCCGCGCAGCCGGGCTGGTTCGAGGCTGTTCCCGGGCCGTTCTCTCGCACGCGGCGCATCCAACCACCACGCCTGCTGTGGCCTCCCTCGCCCATCGCGGAGACGAAGCCATGGCCTTCAGGGCTCCGGAGCCTCTGGGTGCCCGGAATATTTGGCTTTTTCGAGGCCAACCCGATGTGGCTCTTGCGCTCGCTCGCTTGCGCATCGCCGCTCCTCGTCGCCGCAGAGCAGCGCAAGGCCAGCTTCCGAGTAGTAGGCCCTCTCGGATGGGACTCTCAGCCACAGGACGACTGACTGGATTTCGGAAGCTATCGCATTTTGTTCCTCCCGCCAGACCGGCCTTTCCTGGTCGCATTCCGGAGTTGCATTTCCTGCATGGGAATCCTCCCGCATGACGCGCTTGGGGTTGATGTACCGGTCCGAACCCGAGCAGCATCGCAGCTGATTCCTTGGTCGCCCGGCGCACCCACACCCGAAACGAGATCTCCGTGCGAATCTCTGCTCCCATGCCCGGTCATATCGCGCCAAGTCCGTAGCCGGGGAGCGACACCCAGCCAGCAATATTCCTGAGGTGCTCGTCGCAGTGCGCGAACTCTGTGGGCCTGCGCCGCTATACTGCTCATCGTGGCTTTTTCTCTGGGCGATAGCCTTGCGCGCAGGCGGTTCGCACAGCTCATCGCGCGGCCGATCGTTCCGCTGGCCGAGGCGGCGCTGGCCATTGCACAGGAAGAGTACCCGGATCTGGCGGTCGACCCCTACATGCGCCAGCTCGACAGGTTAGCGAGAGCTGTCGACCAACGGCTCCCGGCGCATCGTGATGCGGCCAGTACGCTGCGGTTCATGCGGGCAGTCCTTTTCGAAGAGGCGGGGTTTCGGGGCAATGCGGAGGCCTACTACGACCCACGCAACTCCTTCCTCAATGAGGTACTCGATCGCCGACTGGGCATTCCCATCTCCCTGGGCGTCGTCTACATGGAGGTCGCCGCGCGGGTGGGTTTGCCCCTTCAAGGGGTCGGTTTTCCGGGACATTTCCTGGTGATGCATGGGGGCGAGATCTTCATCGACCCGTTCCACGGTGGCGAGATCCTATCCGCAGCCGACTGTGTAAGGCGCTTCAACGCCATGGCGCCGGGCAGAGCGCTCGAGCTGAGCCAGCTGGGGCCGATCACGACGCGCCAGATCTTGCGCCGCATTCTTCACAACCTGGAGAAAATCTACGTCGAGGCGGGTGACGACGTGCGCGCTCTGTGGGTCGTCGATCGACTCGTGCTGCTCGCGCCGGACGATGCTTGGGGAAGACGAGATCGCGGGCTCGTCGAGGCGCGCCTGGGAGGAACGGCGGCTGCCATCGCTGATCTCGGAGCCTACTTGATGGCTGCGCCCCATGCGCCAGATTCCGACGAGGTGCGACAGCTCGTGGATCAGCTTCGGCTCCGCGGGAGCATGCTCAACTGAGACTGCGAGAACACGCTCGCAGTTTCATTTGTGGGGTAGATTGAAGCGCGGCATGAAGAGCCTCTCCACCGGCTCGCCCCCCACGAGGTGCCGTTCCACGATCTCAGGCACATCCTCTGGGCGCACTCCCCCGTACCAAACCCCTTCGGGGTAGACGACCACCGTGGGCCCATGCGCACACGCGTCCAGGCACCCGGCCGCGTTGGCGCGGACCGTGCCACTGAGGCCTCGCCTCTTCAGCTCCTCCTTCAGCACCTCGCGGATTCGCGCGCTGCCCTTCTCCCCGCAGCTGCCTCTGGGATCGTCTATCGGACGGCGATTCTCGCAGACGAAAACGTGGTGCAGAAAGCGCCCCATGTCTTTCATCTAATGAGGTTTTGGGGAAAAACCCAACTCCTCCACCCATCCTCGTTCCTCGACCAAACCTCTCCACGAACAGATTCGGGGGGTTATGAGAGGTGGAGCTGATGCTTGCGCATCAGCTTGTCGGTCGTCCTCCGGAGCCCTCGCCTTGTGGCCACGGCGTCTCCGGCCTCGCGACCGACGTCGCCTCTCCGACGGGCGACCCGCTCTGACGCACCGGAGTGCGTAGGGTGGGGGGACCCCATCCCGTTCGCAGGTTCGTGCTGCTCGCTCATGGTGCGTGCGAGCTGCGCTGAACTCGATCACTTCGCCGCCGCAGGCCCTCGTCTTGCGCTTGAGATCGGCGATGAACCTCCCGACGCCGCGAACTTCGCGGACTGGCCAAAGCAGCGCTGGAAGGCGCGGTAGCAGAGCTTTTCGCTCCCGCGCCAGAATCCGATTGGCAAGCTCGCCCTTGTGCTCGGCAGCGAGTCGCGCTCGCGTTTTCGCCGCTCGGTCAGTCGTTGGTAGCTCCGCGAACGGTTCCACTTCTTGCGCGCCGATCGAAGCTCTCGGGTTTCTGGCTCTGCACGAGCGGCCCATTGCCCCCTCGAGCCTGCGCAATTCGCGCCAGGGCTGCTCCACCGTGGGGCAGAACCGCTCCAGCAAGGCGTCGCTTTCGAACGACCGCAGCGATGGTCGAAGGGCCGATGTCGAGCCCACCACGGAGTCTCTTGTGGCCTCGTACTTCGCTGGGGTCGCCCCTCCTGGACGAGCTGGACGTAAGAGCGATCGCGACCACGGCGTTGCACGAGGTGTCCTCGCAGAGAGTGCCTCGGCCTGCCATGGCCCGATATCGCGTCGAATTCCATCAGCTGGGCTGACGGTCGGCGGCCACGGCCCGAGGATCGCTTCAGGCGCGCTCCGCGCCGCGGACCAGCACCTGCATACAGCAAGCCGACATCTAATTCACATGCAGTCTCTTTGGGCGTTCCCGGTGGCCGCCGTTCCTCCCGACGCCTGAAGGCGCGGCGTTCCCGAGTGCGAAACGGCTCTTGCGACGGGGAGTCTCGGGCCAGCAGCACGGGCCTGTGCGAAGGGCCGGTAACGCTAGGTCAGACCCACCCACAATGCTCGCCACGGCAGTTGGAGGGGGTGATGGTGGTCCTGCGAGGTGGACGTGTTGGGACGCAAGATGCCCCGTCCGGATCAACGCCCTCTGCGGATTCGCCTGGAAGACGAGGCAGGCACCATCAGCAGCCGGAAGGGTGGCTCGTCGAAACGTGGGCATGGCGCCGTGCCCAACCCCTGTGGCGGTGGCTGAATCACGCCGGACCGGTCGCGGATGCGAGCCGGTCTGACCCGCAGTGGTCCGTCATTGCGGGTCAGTTCTCAGCTGTCGTTCTTCAGAAACCCTTCCCCGAGTTCGCGAGACCGGCGGGTCGCGGCCTCCACCGCGTCCATGAGCGTCGTGCGCAGCCCTCCAGCCTCCAGGGTGTGGAGCCCGGCGATGGCGGTACCACCGGGGCTGGTCACCTGGTCCTTGAGGCGACCGGGGTGCTCCCCGGTCTCGATGAGGAGCTTGGCTGAGCCGAGGACGGTCTGAGCCGCCAGGTCCTGTGCGACGGCGCGAGGCAGACCGACCTTCACGCCTCCATCGCTGAGCGCCTCGATGAGCAGGAAGATGAAGGCTGGCCCGCTTCCGGACAGGCCGGTCACGGCGTCGAGGAGCGGCTCGTCGACCACCACCGACTTGCCGATCGCATCGAACAGGGCGCGCGCCTGCTTGAGGTCGTCCTGCGTCGCTCGCTCGCCTGCCGAGAGCGCGGTCGCGCCAGCGCCCACGAGCGCCGGGGTGTTGGGCATCGTCCGGATGATTCGAACTCCGCGGCCCACCTTCCGCTCGATCGCGGCGATGGGAACCCCCGCCGCGATGGAGATGACGAGCTTTCGATCGTCCAGCGAGGGCGCGATCTCCTCGAGAAGCTTGTTCATCACCTGAGGCTTCACCGAGAGGACGATGATCCCTGATTCCTCCACCGCCTCCAGGTTGGACTTCAGGAAACGCACCCCGTAGCGCTGGATGAGCTCGGGTCCCCGTTCCTCGCGGCGGTCGCAGCAGATGATCTCGCGTGGCTCGGCCACGTGCGCACGCAGCAAGCCCTTCACGAGCGCCTCGGCCATGTTGCCTGCGCCAAGGAAGGCAATGGTCTTTCCAAGTGGCATGGACGGGACTCTACCATCACCAGGTAGAGCGCGCCGCGGAGAGCTTCTCGGGCGGGCAGGGCCGCTCGCCTGGTCTGTTCCCGGGCGCGCAGAAGAGCCACCTTGGCCAGGTGGTTTCCTTCATCCGATGATGAAGTCCTCGTGCGCGACCTCGCCGCGCGGGAAGCGATCGGCGGTGAAGCGTTCCAGGATCGGGTCCTTGGGGCCGCCCGCCATCCAGGCGGCCATGAGTTCCGTGACGGCGGGGGCCATCATGAAGCCGTGCCCGACGAACCCCGAGAGCTGCAGGAAGTTCTCGAAGCCGGCCGGACCGAGAATGGGATTGTTGTCGGGCGTGACGTCGTAGCACCCGGCCCACTGTCTCACCACCCTCAGGCTACCTGTCCGCGGTGCACAGGCGGTGATGGCGCGGGCGAAGCGCGCCAGGAAGCGCAGCGAGGAGCCCATCGCGATGCCCTCGGGCTCGGCTGGATCGGCCAAGCCGCCGACGATCTCCCCGCGCTGGGTTTGCGAGAAATAGAGTCCGTCCTCGAGCACCGAGACGAGGGGGTCGAGCCAGGCCCTGGTCGGTTCGGTGGCCAGAATCTCGTGGCGCAAGGGGCGGTTGGGGAGAGGTACCCCCGCGAGGTTCGCTACCTCCTTCGACCAGGCTCCGGCGGCGTTCACGACCACCTCGCAGGCGATGCGACCTTGATCGGTAAGGACCGCCGCGATGCGCCGGCCGGTCTTTTCAAACCCGGTGACGCGAGTGAAGGTCAGGACGGTGGCCCCCCGCGCTTGCGCCTGGGCCGCGTAGCCCCACAGGAAGGGCCACGGAAACACGACGCCATCGTCGGGGTTGAAGGCGGCGGCGAGAAAGCGCGTGCGGTCGAGATCGGGCGCGATCTCGAGCACTTCCTCGGGAGCTAGGAGGCGTGTCCTGAGCCCGTTCGCTTCGTGAACGCGGAGGTTCTTCTCGAGGCGCGCCACCTGCGCCGGGGTGGCGGCTAGGAACAGATAGCCGCCCTGCCGCATCCAGACGTTGACGCCCATCTCGACCGCAAAGCTCCGGCACAGCTCGATGGAGCGCTTGGCGAGCCGGATCATGGTCGGTGTCGACCACTGCGTGCGCACCCCGCCGCCGTTGCGCCCGGATGCGCCCGCATTCAGGTACCCGCGCTCGATCACCACCACGCCGTTCACGCCCAGGCGAGCGAGGTTGTAGGCGAGCGCGAGCCCCATGATGCCGCCGCCGACGATGACCACGTTGGCGCGCGGCGGTGGCGAGCCACCGGGGCGTGGGGTCGACCCGGGCGCTGCCGGCGGCTCGACGGTGGCCGTCATCTGAATCGGCAGCGACGCTGGTTCGATGCTCGCGAGCAAGGAGAGCGTGACCGGGTCTGCCGGTGGTCGCGCTGTGAACGGCCGTGCTTCGGCAGGCGTGGCACCGAGGCGGAGGAGCTCGCGTGCAGCGGGCGCGAGGCAGCTATTGCCCTGGCAGGGACCGGTGCCCAGCCCGGTGTATCGCTTGAGCGACTCGAGGTCGCGGTGTCCGCGCGCGAAGGCCTTGCGTAGCTCCTCGAGCGTCACGTCCTCGCAGGCGCACACGATCGTTTTTGCGCTACCCACGGGCGGCAGTCTCCCCGGCGCGGCGACCTCGTTCCAGGGCTTCGCCGGCGCTCATCGGCCCGGTGACCTCTCCCGCGGCAAGCACGCCAGGTACACCCGTCTCGCCGCCCTTCTCGACGCAGGCCCGGAAGCCGCCGCTGGCTGGATCGAGCTGTACCGCTGCCCCGGACAGACGCGCGAGGCTGCTGGCCGGGGCGCGCGGACCGGCGCAGGCGAGCGTGTCGCACGCGACCCGCTCCCCGCCTGCCAAGACCACCGCCTTGAGCCGCGCCTTCCCCAACGCCCCGGCTGCGCAGGGCTCGAGCCGAGCCCGCATCCCCGCCTGGGAGAGCCGGTCCGTCAGCGCTCTTGCCTCGAGGCCCTGGCCGAGGACGAGCGCACTTTCACCGGGCACGACCCCGTCCTCGGCCAAGGTGCGGGCGAGTCCGCGCGAAGCAAAGATGCCGGGGAGATCGTTCCGGGGGAAAAGGGGAGGCAGGGCCACGGTGCCGGTCGCGAGGACACAGTGCTCCGCGCGGACGATCCTGAGCCGCGGCACGCCAGTCTCGACCCGGAAGGCGACGAGCGGGCGATCCTGTTCCATCCAAAGCCCGACGGCGGTGAGGGCAGGCGCGGCCTCACCTCCCGCCGCCGCCACGCCGTCCGCCACCTCTCCCGCCAACGTGAGCGGCGGATCTCCCTTCTGCGAGAGCGCGCAGCGGAGGCTGCCCCCGAGCTTGCCATCGGCCTCGGCGAGGAGAACGCGCCGTCCGCGCCGCGCCAGCGCCTCGGCGGCGCCCAGGCCGGCCGGGCCGGCCCCGATGACGAGTGCATCGAAGTATTCCTCGGTCGCCGTGGGCGACGGGGGCGGGGGCTGGTCGGCGAGCTCGCCGAGGCCGGACAGGCGGCGCGCGAGGGCAACCGCCGCCCGGTTGGCGTATCGGTTCCAGATCGCGAGGTGATGGTGGTCGAGCCCATGCGCGTAGATGGCGTCGATGGCGCCCAGCAGATCGTTCCGCGCGGTCGGGAATGCATTCTGGCTCTGGACGCGGAGGCCGGGGCGGCAGGCGATGAGGCAGGTGCGCTGGTTGGGCACCCCGTCGACGCGGGCAAGGCAAGCATGGCAGGAACCGGCGAGACAGAATGCCCCGCGGGGTCGGTGGTACTTTGCGCTGCGAGCGATCACGCGGCGACCAGCGGCGAGGAGTGCGACCGCGATGGTCTCGCCGGCTCGGGCCGCGAGAGGACGGCCGTCGACTTCGATGGTGCAGTCGGGGGCGAAACGGGGATCGGCCAGGCGTGGCATGGCTGCGTTCAAGGCAAGGTATCGACCACCTTGCCATCGATGAGCACCACCTCGTGGTCCGCGTAGGACCAGCGCTCGTAGCGAGCGCTCTTCGCCACCGACGAGGGGAGGGTCTCGACGTGGCTGGGTGCACCGAGCAATCGCTGCACTTCCTTCGCGTCCATACCTTGCTCGACCGGCCAGGGTGTTGGGGGGGTGCTCGGCGCAGTTGTGGAGCTCGATTTCGCCGGCTGAGCCGCGGCGGAGGGACGGGCCTTTGGAATCGGTTTCCCCGGAACCGCGGGGAGAATGGGGGTTTTCAAGACCATCGCGGGCGGGGTCGGTGGTCTCGGTTGGGCAGGGCGGAGTGTGCCGCAGCTGAGCAGCGTCGAAACAACGATGGCGAGTGGGGTCGGGTTGGTGCGCATCTTGGCGGGACTGGATCGAGGGAACGATTATAGGGAGCCCTATGCCTGTCCTCTTCGTCTTCGTCGATGGCGTCGGGGCGGGCGCCCCCGACCCCGAAGTAAACCCGCTGGCGCGCAGGGAGTTTCTCTTGTCCCGCTTCTGCGATGGCAGTGGGGCGCCCCTGCCGCGCGGCGGCCGCGCCGTGCTGGCCGATGCCTGTCTGGGCGTGCCGGGTCGGCCCCAGTCCGCCACCGGACAGGCCACCATCTTCACCGGGGAGAATGCTCCGCAGGCCATTGGCGGTCACCTCGTGGGCTTTCCGAATGCGCCCTTGCGCGATCTCATCGCCCGACGTTCTCTCTTTCGGGAACTGGCCCTGGCGGGGCGGAGCGCCACGTTTGCCAACGCCTATCCCGTCGCCTATCTCAAGGCGCTCGGAGTTCCCTGCGACGGCGAGCCTGAGTTTGTCTTCGGACGACGCTTGCCGCGCCCCTCCGCGAGCACCGTCGCGTATGCAGCTGGCAGCGGCGTGTTCCGCACCTGGGCGGACGCTCGCGTCGGTCTTGGTCTGACCGCGGACATCACCGCCGTGCGCGCGAGGCAATACGGTGCCGCCATCCCGCCACGGGAACCCGAGGCAGCGGCCGAGATCTTGGTCAAGCTCGCGGGGCGGCACGACCTGTGTTTCTTCGAGTTCTTCGAGAGCGACCAAGCGGGCCATGCGCGATCGATGGAGCGAGCGCTCGACGTCCTTACACGGCTCGATGCTTTCCTGCGCGCGCTGGTCGGCCTGCTTCCGGAGGGATGGGCTCTTCTTGTGACCAGCGATCACGGGAACATTGAGGATCTATCCAGACGAAATCACACCCGGGCACCCGTTCCGGTGCTGGCCTTCGGGCCGGCGGCAGCCCGGGCCGAGGAGGTTCGGGATCTTACCAGCATCCGCGCGCTTCTCCTCGAACTCGCGGGCTTGCCACAAGGAGGGGATGAGCAGGGTTATTGTACCTTGCCGGGGCCAGGCCGCGAGCAGTAAGCTCGGCTGCAATGCAGGGCTTGAAGCTGGCGGTACTCTGTGCGCTTGCCGCCTGCGTTCCCAGGGTCCGCGAGAGCGGGCCCGAGCGAGAGTACCGCGCCATAGCGGGTGGCGTCCCTTTCACGATCGTTTACCTCCGCGGCGATGAAGCCGTCGGGCGTGATCTCTTGGCGGCACTTGCGTGGGCGGCGCCGCGTGCTCAGCGCTGGGGTCCACTTCGCGTGCCCGTGACCATCACGGTCCATCCCACTCACGAGGCGCTGGAGCTGGCGGCCGGTCGCAGCAGCTACGGGTGGCTCAGGGCGTGGGCACGATATTCGACCATCGAGGTGCAGTCGCCGCGCACCTGGTCCGCCTCGCCCAGCCCGCAGGAACTCGAACAGTTCATGGCGCACGAGCTCACCCATTGTGCCATGTACCAGTCCGTGGCAGATGAGCGGTCCTGGGTCCACAAGGCTGTCCCGCTCTGGTTCCGGGAGGGCATGGCGAGCGTGACCGCGGAACAGGGGCATCGTCGGGCCGGACCCGAGTCGGTGAGGGAGTTCTACGCGGCCGCCGCAACCGACAATGAAGCGAGCGGCGGAAGCGAAGGGGGAGAGGCCCGGACCCCACGAGGGGATCCCCTTTCCGATCCCGAGCGTCTCTACCGCTCGGAGGACGAGATCGTGTATGGCACTGCCCACCTCGCTTTTGGCTTCCTACTCGATCGCTACGGTGAAGACCGCATCCGGCGGCTGCTCCGGCTGATGCGCCAAGGAGACCCTTTTCCCGAGGCTTTCCGCGGGGCGATCGGGATCGGAGCCGAGGAATTCGAGAACGAGTTCAGGCGCTACATCGTCTGGCACGGCTTTCGCTCGCGCTGAAAGTGTCTCTACCCTCGGATGACCACGCTCGCCACGGCCCACAGGCGGTCACCGTAGGCCTTCTCGGCACAGATCCAGAGGCGAACCGGCTTGCCGTGGACCGTGCCAGCACCCCCCGTCTCAGGGCCCCACACCCACTGGCGGGCCTCGGGCCCACCCGATAGTCGCGGAGGACCCGGCCTTGGGAGGAGCGCCGCGGCCACTGTTTCGGGGGCGACCGGCGACGACCCGGTGATCTCGAAGAGCGCGACGCGGCCCGCGTGATCGGATTCAACGTGTGCCACGGCCTCGAGGTCGTCGCCCGCGTAGAAGGCCACATCCGGCTCGGTGAGGTCGATGTTGAAGAGACGCAGTCGCTCTGCGTCGAAGGTGATGGGGGTCGCGTACGGTTGCCAGCCCGCGCGTCCCAGCGCGGCCAGCGCGTCGGCGCGGCGGCAGAGCAGCACGGATTCGAGAGGCGGCAGCGAGAAGGGGAGGGCGTTCATCGACAGGTTCTCGCGGGGACTGAATGTGGCGGGCTACACGATGGGCGAAGAAACTGAAGGTGGAAGCATTCCCGCATCGTTCGCGCCGCGCTTTCGTTCCGATCGCGCATTGCCCTCCCGCAGGCGCAGCGTTGACGGTGCGGCGCACAGGGCCGTTTCTTCCGCCCGAGAGCCGGCCGGGGATCGGACCCCGAGCCAGGCAAGACCACCTGCCCCTGTGCCAGCTCGCAGCACCCGGAGGGACAGCGCTGGGCAGGGGTTCTGCCGGCTCAGACGCTTCCTCTTGGCACCGCGAGCGGATGGATTCCTCACCATGCATGCAACACTGTATCAGCTTTTGCCGGCAATGCATGCGTTGCGGGCTCCAGTGCGCCATCGTTCACTCGGCCATCTGTCACCGGGTCCACTGCTGTGCGCCGTCCCCGGATGGCTTTCCGACCGTTGGTCGAACGGTGGGGTCGCGAGGTCCAGTGGCGAGCTCGACCACGTGTCGCCGATGCACTCGGAGAGGTGTCGGGTGAGATCGTCGCGTTGAGGCCTACCGCGATTGTTCGCCCGCCGCATTCACCTCCCCCCAAAAGAGATGCACGTTCAGCGCCGCGCGGCTGGCAATCAGGGACTGTCCAGCTTGCCTGGCGACAGACGCTCGCTCGGGGCCGCGGCCAGGCGGGAGGGTGCGCACGGAAACGTGGGTGCTTGCAGCCCACCTGGTCCTCTGGACCAGCCTTGAGGAACCATCTCGTCAGATGGGCGCCGCGAGCACTGTCGGTGCACGGAAAGTTGGACGGGCAAGCTGCCATCGGTTGCGATCGCCCGGGCGCCTACTCATCGCAATTGCCGGTCTGTGGAGGTGACTGGCACAGGTGGGCAACTCTTTTGCCATGTTCTGCGGCATGGCGCCTGGAACGATGGCCCTTCCCGCTGGCAAGGTCCTTGCTGCATTCCGCGTTCGCCGCGCGAGTTGTGGCGCGAAGGAGGCACGCCGTGGGGTCGAACGGGTTGGGATTGCTCCTCGAGGAGTACCACAGCAAGATCGCCACGGAGTGGCGGCGAGCAGTGGCAGAGAAGCTGGGAACGCGGGAGCCGGCGCTCAATTTCGCGGTGACGCCACTCTTGCGGGAGCTGATCCGCGCGCTCGATGCGGGAATCGACGCCGTGAGAACCCGCGAGGGGTGGAAGCGCTGCGCTGTCTTGATTCGGTCCAGCGCTTCTCCCGGACAACTGGCCCGCGAGTTCAACCTCATTCACCGTTGTACCTGGGACGCCGTGCGCCAGGGTGGCACAGCGGTGGTGCAGAGCGAACGCTTGGCAGCAGACGAATGGCTCAACGAGGCGCTGGCCGAGGCGCTCGATCGCCTGGAGCGGGTGCGCTTGCGCGCCGCATCTCTGGCCGAGCTGGGAGCGCCTCTTGTCATTCGGCGAAGCACGCCGCCTCCCCTTCCTGTGCGCAGGCCAACCTCGTCGAGCCGCCATCACTCGAAGGACGGGGCGGCGCCCGACACCGTACTCGAGCTCGACCCCGTCGATGGCTGATTGCCGCTCTCGTACACCTTCCACCACTGACGGGCACTGGAGCAGCCGCTGGCGCTCCGCGCGGGTGGAGGAGCGCATGACGCAAGAGCGCGAGGGGTTCGTGCCCGCAGCGAGCACACCGAAGAACTCCCGACGTCTGAAGGCGCGGGCTTCCCGGTGGCAATTCCGGTGAAGCGTCAGTACGGCGCTGTACCCAATCCGGGACGAGGCGGGCTCGGGACGATTGGCGAGCTGGCGGGCGGTATCGAAGACGGCGACGGCGTCGCCGCCGGGTGCGGGCTTCGATCGTTGGAACCCCATCGCGGCCTATCCGGAGAACGCCCGCGACTCGCCCAGGGCCTCACATCCTTTTCGGCCTGAAGGCCGGAGATTCCGGCAGGGGATGCGAACAGCTCGCACCGACGACACGGTGGGTTCCTTCCGCTGGCGACGTTGCGGCATCGCCCACTTCACAGGCAACCCGGGCTGTGCTTGCGCACTCGATGGAAGCGTCCATCGTGTCCAGCCCTTCGGCTCGCTACTGCATTCCGCGAGCGAGGATGTGTGGGCCGCGTTCACCGTCGGCGTCCGCAGCTTAGCCGCAGCGGACGCACCCTGGGTCTTCCGGTTCTCACCCGCGACGTGCCCACAGCACGGGCACGTACGGCTCGTGTTGCGGGGATCGATGGCGACCACGATCCCGCCGCGCCAGGTCTCTTTGTATTCGATCTGGCGGCGGAACTCCGCCCAGCCCCGGATCGATGGCGTCGCCGTTCGCGGGGTGGACCGGTGCGGCCACCTCCTCCGTCTGGATGGAGAGAGGCCAGTGCTCACCCTGGCGGGAGATCGTGAGCTACTTCGGTGTGCCGTCCACCGATTCGGCTCTTGCGGTAGCGCACCCAACCGAGCTTGGGCAGCTTGACACGACCGTACCGATCGCCCGCGGCGAACTGCTTGGGTCCGGGTACCGGAACGCATGGCCCTTCATCTTGGAGCGCGGCGGTTCGGCTCTGCCCTCGAAGAGGTTGCGGTATGCGCGATCCAGGTCCTTGAGGGTCTGCTGCGGGTCCATGGGTGCCTCGGCCAGGAATGCGGTCTCAGCGGCGTGACGCCACCCCGTGAGCTCCTCGTAGAGCGCGGCGTAGCCGAGGTGCTTCTCGCCGCGCTGGAAGCGTCCCTCCCGACCCAGTCCACGGTTGAAGACGAAGCGGCATTCTGTGGTGCGGCCCACGTCGCGCGCCACGCTGGGCGTGGGCGCAAGCCGGAAACGGCATTCCTTCACCGAAATTGCCACCGGGAAGCCCGCGCCTTCAGGCGGCGGGACTAACGGTGGCGGCGAGCGTGTTGTGGCTCTGTGTGCGCGTGTGTGCATGAGCAAACACGCTCCTGTGGAACCGCCGGGACATCGCCAAACGGTACTGGCAGGGAGTCCTTTGGAGCCCAAGCGACTTCGCGGCGTCTTGTGGCGGGGCACCGATTGCCATCGTGCGCCAGCACATCGAGCAGCAGCAGCGGCCGGACCAGGCCAGGACCAAGCCGGGGGAGCGGGCAGCGAGCCCCGCTCCCCGGCGCTATCCTTCCCCGCCTTGAAGGGCTGAGCTTTTCGCGCATTCCGGTCAAGACGGTTGCCACTTGCGCGAGCGCATTCCCAAGGTTGATGGCCACATTTCGTCGGCTCTGCTCCGCCATTCGACCGGACCAAGGGATTGCCGGCGCGGACCGGGCCTTTTCGGGTACACGCTTGCGACGTCGCGCGGGCAGCAAAGAAGAAAACGATGGGCGCTCGCCCGATGGTTGGATTGTGGGGTCGACAAATGCAGGATCATTACCGTTGCGCTTGGCATCGCCCTTCAAGCTTCGGACACTTCCCGGGAGGGAGCACGAGGTCGCGCCTGGGCGACGAAGATGCAGTGCAGTCGGGAGTTCATTGACGGTGTTCGTGGTCCCGATTATCTCAAGCGTGGTCTCAATGTCTTCGAACACCGCGGGTCAGGAGATTCGTCGAGTTGCTCCCGTTCGCCGACATCGTTCGCCCCCAACGCACGCGCGCGGGAGGATAGTCCCACGCTCTTCTGCAGGGGTCGATTGTCTTCGGCGTCTTTCCGGGAACTGGGTTCCGGACTGGTTCTTGGCGCGTCATGGTGGGAGGGACACAAGGGGAGCGGCTGGGGAAGGATTCACCCACTGTGAGTGGCCATCCCGGAAGCTTCGCGGCGGTGCAGCACGGACGTAAGACGGTGGCTCGTTGCCGCGCGGGCCTGGTGTGGGCTTCGGACCGCGCGATGCATGTCGACCCCTTCGCCAGAGGTGGGTCGTGATGGGCTGGTGAGAAGTGGTCGCTGGACAAGGGCGCTGGCTAATGGGAAGAATTGTGGCGACGTGAGAAACGGGCTCGCCTGCTCGGCGAGCGGGTCAGGATGGAGGGCGTTGGGATGAGCGAACCGAGACGGAGCGATGGGTCTGAATGGGTAGAGGAGCTGCGGGGGTTGGGTCAGGATGGGGAAGGAGAAGGAGTTGATGACGGCGAAGGTCGACTTGTGCGTCAGCGTTCGAGGACGTTGTCGCGCAAGGAGATTGCACGGGAACTGAGGCGCCAGCGCGCGCTCGGTCTCATCGATTCCAGACTCAAAGAGGTCATCGATGAGCTGGAGAAGTCGCGTCCCCGCTGGCGCGCCGATTGCGAGAACGGTCCGCGACCGTGCATGTATGTCTCCTGCAAGCATCACCTCTATCTTGACGTGAACCCCGAAACGGGTTCCATCAAGCTCAACTTCCCCGACAAGGAGATTTGGGAACTTGAGGAGACCTGTGCCCTCGATGTTGCCGAGCGAGGTGGCGCAACCCTTGAGGAAGTGGGGTCGATCATGAACCTCACGCGGGAGCGCATTCGGCAAGTGGAGACGCGGGGCCTCCTGAAACTCCGCTGCATTGCGCAGGATGAGCCACAGACGGGGGGCTCCTTGCCCGTTGAGCCTCTGGGGGAAGACTGAGACTCCCCGGCCCCCGTCGGGAAGCCCGCGCCTTCAGGCGTCGGGCGACAGTTCCTGGGCGTGTCGAACGCCCGGGGTGAAGTGGCAACAAGAAGCTCTTTGAAAACTGAAGACACGCTCGGTGTCTGTCAGGTTGCTGTGGCCTGGCCGGGTGCGAAACCGCTCCCGCGACGGGCGGCATCGAGCGCAGGACGAACCTGCGAGCGGGGTGGGGCTCTCCCTGATCCCCAGGTGCTTCGGCACCTCGGAGCGGGTCGTCCGTCGACGAGAGGCGACATTGGTCGCGAGGCCGGAGACGTCGTGGCCAGCGGCGTAGCCGCAAGGGTTCCGGAGAACGACCCGACGAGATGATGCGCGAGCATCAGCTCCACCTCTTGGAACCCCCCGGATTCGTCCCCGGGAGGTGTAGAATCTGAACGGTCCCGGCTCCATGCGTGGCCGCTCAGGTCAGTTGGAGTCCGCGTACCCCGATGTAGTGATCGCGGCGGTGGCTTCGTCGTCTCGGTGGCTCCCGGAAGGGGCCCTCCTGGAGGTTTCATGGTCTGCCGCGCCATCCTCTCCGTCTCCGACAAAACGGGGCTGGTGGATTTTGCGCGCCGTCTGGCTGCCGGAGGCATCGAGCTCGTATCCACCGGCGGTACCCATCGTATCCTCGCCTCTGCCGGCCTGCCGGTATTGACGATCAGCAGCTTCACGGGTGCCCCGGAGATGCTCGGTGGCCGAGTGAAGACGCTACATCCTCGCGTTCACGGCGGGATCCTGTATCGGCGCGGCCTCGCGGCGGATGAGGCAGACGTGACCGCCTGCGGCCTTGTCCCCATCGACCTCGTGGTGGTCAACCTTTACCCGTTTCGGGAGGCGGTATCCGCCGGGAAGTCTTTCGGGGAGTGCACCGAGGAGATCGACATCGGCGGGCCGGCCATGGTTCGCGCGGCGGCGAAGAACGCCGAGCACGTCGCCGTGGTGGTGGACCCGAGCGACTACGAACGCGTCGCGAAGGACATCGAAGCCACGGGTGCTGTCTCGCGGTCGACCCGATTCGATCTCATGCGCAAGGCCTTTGCACACACCGCAGCCTATGATGGCGCGATCGCCGAGTACCTCTCCTCGCGCGCCGGACCAGACGCCGTACCTGGCCACTTTCCGGACACTCTCTGCCCCGTCTACGCGAAGGAACGCGATCTCCGGTACGGCGAGAATCCGCACCAGGCAGGCGCCTTCTATCGTGCCTCGCGCGAGCCCGAGGAGCCCACGGTCGCCTTTGCCACGGTGCTCCAGGGAAAGGAGCTCAGCTACAACAACCTGCTCGATCTCGAGGCAGCGCTCGCCTGCGTGAAGGAGTTCGACGAGATCGCTTGTGCCATTGTCAAGCACAACACGCCGTGCGGCGTTTCGCTCGGGGCGACGCTCGCCGAGGCCTTCGCGCGAGCCCGCGAGTGCGACCCCGTCTCGGCGTTCGGCGGCGTCGTGGCCCTGAACCGCCCGGTCGACGCCGCTGCCGCCAAGGAGCTCTCTCAACTCTTCCTCGAGTGCATCATCGCCCCGTCCTACGCGGCGGAGGCCCGCGCAACCCTGGCCTCGAAGAAGAACCTGCGCCTGCTCGAGAACCCACGGCTGGCAGAACCCCGCCAAGGCTGGAAGCGGCGGCCGGAGGAGGGACGCGAGCTCAGGTCGGTGGTGGGAGGCTTGCTCGCCATGGATCGTGACCTGGGACGAGTGCGCCGCGAAGACTGCCGGGTGATGACGCGGCGGGCGCCCACCGAACAGGAGTGGAAGGACCTGCTCTTCGCCTTCAAGGTCGTGAAGCACGTGAAGTCGAACGCCATCGTCTTTGCAAGTCACGATCGCACGGTGGCCATCGGTGGCGGCCAGACGAGCCGGGTCGAGTCGGTGAGGACCGCGGCGATGAAGGCCGCGCTGGACCTCCGCGGCTCGTGCGTGGGCTCGGATGCCTTCTTCCCGTTCAAGGACGGGGTGGAGGAGATCGTCAAGGCCGGCGCAACTGCCATCGCTCAGCCGGGCGGCTCGGTGCGCGATGCCGAGGTGGTGGCGGCCGCCGACGCTGCCGACATCGCCATGGTGGCGACAGGCATGCGTCACTTCAGACACTGACGCGCTCGCGGTTGGGTGAAGCACCTGACCGCACGAATAAAGTAGAATCGCGCCTCATGCGCATCCTCGTCGTCGGGTCCGGGGGCCGCGAGCACGCCCTCGTCTGGAAAATCTCGCAAAGTCCGCTCGTCCAAGCTCTGTTCTGTGCCCCGGGCAACCCGGGCGTGGCCGAGGTGGCGAAGCTCGTCCCCGTGCGCGCCGACGACGTGGAGGGCCTCGTGCGCGAGGCGAGCGCCCTCGGCATCGACCTCGTGGTGGTCGGACCCGAGGCGCCACTCGTCCTCGGTCTCGCTGACCGGCTGGAAGAAGCGGGCATCTTGGTCTTTGGCCCGAGTGCGGCCGCTGCCCAGATCGAGGGATCGAAAGCGTTCGCGAAGGAAATCATGCTGGCCGCGAACATCGCGACCGCCGAGCACGGCACCTTCGACAGGCTCGAGCCGGCGGTGGACTTCGTGCGGGCGCGGCGCGGTCGGGTCGTCGTGAAGGCCGATGGTCTCGCTGCGGGGAAGGGCGTCGTGGTGCCACAGAGCGAGGCCGACGCCGAGGCGGCACTGCGCGCCATGCTCGTTGACGGCGTTCATGGCAAGGCCGGTGCACGGGTGGTGGTCGAGGAGCGGTTGGAGGGCGCCGAGGCAAGCGTCATCGCCCTTTCCGACGGCGAGCGCCTGCTGCCCTTGCCAGCTGCGCAGGATCACAAGCGCGTGCGCGAGGGCGATGAGGGGCCGAATACGGGCGGCATGGGCGCCTTCTCCCCTACCCCGAAAGTGAGCGCGGGGATGGCGCGCGAGGTGGAGGAGACAGTGCTGCTCCCTGCGCTGAGGGAAATGTCGCGACGGGGCCGACCTTTTCGTGGGGCCCTGTATGCTGGGCTCATGCTGACGGCGCAGGGCTTGAGGGTCCTCGAGTTCAACGCCCGGCTCGGAGACCCGGAGACCCAGCCCATCATGATGCGGCTCACCGGTGATCTCGTGCCAGCCTTGCTCGGCGCAGCCCGGGGCGATCTGTCGGGCGTCGATCTCGGCATAGACCCGCGCGCTGCGGTGGGGGTCGTGCTTGCTGCCGAGGGCTATCCAGGTAGGCCGACAACGGGTGACCTTATCGAAGGAGCCGGCGGTCCCTTTGCCGGCGGCGCTCGCGTCTTTCATGCGGGGACGGCGCTTGCGCGAGATGGGGGGCTCGTCAGCGCGGGTGGGCGCGTGCTCACCGCCTGTGCGCTCGGTACCGACTTGGCTGAAGCGCGGGAGGTGGCCTACGCCGCGCTCTCGCGGATCCGACTGCGGGGCGGGCACTATCGCAGAGACATCGGAGCGCGGGCAGCGGGGGCTGGTTCCGACCACGACTAACGAGGTAGGGTGACAGAGGTAAACATGGACGCGAAGGTTCTCATCCTCATGGGCTCCGACTCGGACTGGGAGGTCATGTCGGAAGCCAAAAAGGCACTCGATGAGGTGGGCGTCCGCTGCGAGGTGCACGTCTCGTCCGCCCACCGCACGCCCGAACGGACGGGCCGGCTCGCGCGCGAGGCGGGCCGTCGCGGGATGAAGGTGATCATCTGCGGAGCGGGCGCGGCGGCTGCCCTGGCTGGCGTGGTCGCGGCCGAGACCGAGCTGCCCGTGCTCGGTGTCCCACTCGCTGCGACCGAGCTGCGGGGACTCGATGCCCTGCTCGCCACGCTCCAGATGCCGGGAGGCGTGCCCGTCGGAACGCTCGGGATCGGCAGAGCCGGGGCCCGGAACGCAGGACTCCTTGCTGCCCGGATCCTGGGACTCGAGGACAGCGCCGTCTCCGCCAAGGTGCAAGAGCAGCGGGAACGGATGGCGCGCGAGGTGGAAGCCAAGGATGCGGCGCTGAAACAACGCATCGCGGAGAAGTGATGGGAGTGCGCCCCTTGGCTGTCAAGATCGGACTTCGATCGTCCTTCTTTCAGGGGCTCGACTTCTACGCCGGAAAGGAAATCCTCTTCCCGTTCCTGGCGGGCCTGCTCTTCCTCACGCAGGTCCTTCTCGTCACGGAGGTCCTGGCGCAAGCAGACGTGTTGCTCGGTGCCGGTGTCTCCGCGCTCGATCTTCTCACGGTCGTGGCGGAGCTCGTGCCGCACTTTCTCGGATACGTTCTTCCGGTGGCGTTCCTGCTCGGGGCGGTGCTGGGGATGGGGCGGCTCGCCCAGGACCGCGAGCTCGTTGCGCTGTCGGCGGCCGGCATCTCGCCATTGCGGTTCGTGCGCGTCACGATGGGAATGGGCATTGCCGTGGCGGCCCTCACCTTGTGGGTCGGCCTCGTGCTCGAGCCAATTGGCTTGCGAAATGCCAGGGTCATCGTGAACAGCCTCGTCCGCAAGAACGTGACGAGCGACGTGCACGCCGGCGTCTTCTACGAGGAAATCCCGGATCTCATGCTCTACGCCGAGCACACCGAGGCCGGTCGCTGGGGCCACGTGCTCATCTCCGATCACACCGACCCCACCGCCCCTTTGCTCGTCCTCTCGAACAGTGGAGGCATCGAGCCGGCCGGCGGGGGCGAGGAGATGCGGCTCCTCCTCGGGCCCGGCGAGGTGCACCGCGAGGAATTGCACGTGGACGAGTACGTCGCGGGGCGCTTCCAGAAGGCGAGCATCACGCTCGGTATCGGTCGGACGATCTCCGACCGCAACCGGCTCGTCGGATCGCCCTTCGAGCTCGGCCCTCGTGACATCGTGGCGCTCGCCCGGGCGGCGAAGGACACGGACTCTGCCCGGCACTGGTGGACCTTCTTGCACCGCCGTGTTGCGGGGCCCTTCGCCGTCCTCGCCTTTTCGATTCTGGCGGTGCCCATTGCGGCCTCGAGGCGCGGTGGACGTGCCTTCGGGTACGTCGCCACGCTCGTCGCGGTGGTCGCCTACTACGCGGTCCTCCGTTTTGGCGAGGGACTGTCGTACCGCGGGGTGCTCCCATCCTGGGCGGGTCCGAATCTTCCCAACCTCGTGGTAGCCGTGGTGGGGGTGGCTTCCTTGGCCTACATCGAGCACCGGGGCGCCGGGGCGGTTCGGTGACGCTCTTTTTCCACATTGCCCGGCGCGCGCTCAACGCCTTTCTCGGCTCGCTGCTGGCCGTGATCGGGCTCTACCTGGTCGTGGATTTTGCGGAAAACGCAAGCGTGTTCCGCGGTGAGCACTGGTTGAGGAGCGTGCTCGCCTTGTACGCGTACCGCGGGGCTGTGGTCGCCTATCAGACCGCGCCGGCTGCCATGCTCCTTGCCGCGGCAATCGTGGCGAGCGACCTTCGGCGATCTTTCGAGTACACCGCGATGCGCTCGCTTGGTCTTGGCCCGTGGCGCGTGGCACTGCCCGTGCTTGCGGTGGCGGCCGCGGTGGCGATGTGCCTGGCAGGGTTCGGCGACGCGATCGTGGTGACTGCCAACGCGAGGGCCGACAGGATCATGGCCGCTCGGTTTCATCGTGGGGGCCCGGGGCGTGACAGCGAGCGCAAGCGCTGGTTTCGCGGCCGGGATGGCCGGCGCATTTACCATCTGCGCGGTGGCGGCGAGTCCGGGTTCGAGCGCGTCACCATTCTCGACGTGACCCGAGCCTTCCGTCTATCTCGCCGCATCGACGCGGAACGCATGGAGCCAGCCGCGACCGCGGGTGCATGGGTGCTCTACGACGTCGCTGAGCGGGTTTTCCGCCCGGACGGCAGCGCCGTGGCAACATTCTTTCCCCGTCGGACCTACCGCTTCGACGAGGAACCGGGGGCCTTTGCGGTGAGGCCCGGTGAACCGGCGCAGATGCGGCGAGCGGTGCTCGGCCAGCAGATCGCGCTCCGACGCAGGCTGGGGTTGCCGGTGTCCGATTTCACTCTCGAGTGGCACAACAAGCTCTCCTACCCCCTGGCCGGCATCCCCGCAGGGCTGGTGGCGCTCAGCCTCGCTCTCAGGCGCGAACGCAAGGGACACCTCACCGCGTCCCTCATGGAGGCGGTCGCCGTCTCGCTCGCATTCTGGGGTGTGCAGGGGATCTTCTGGTCACTCGGCCTGGCCGGACGGATACCCCCTTCGGCGGCTGCCTGGGCGCCCGATCTCCTCTTCCTGGCCGGCGGGGTGTTTGCGGTCAGGCGCTACGCCTGAGTAGGTGTCGTTCTGTCCAGGGGGTGCCCGCGCCCGCTATCCCCCGAAACCTCCCCAGGGCTGCAGCGATGCCAGTTGAGGTTCCGGTGGGGAAAGTCTCAGCGGTGAGGGCCCCGCTGCCACCGCAGGTCAAGGAAGAATGACCGTGAAGGCCGACAGCAGGATCCTCGGTGGCTGGGGGTCATGAGTTTGGGGCCTGGCCCGGTCGTCAGGGGGCGATCAGGTCGGCGGGTCGCAGCAACAGCGAATCAGGTAGCCCGGAATAGTGGTTCCCCGGGGAAGCGGACGGTCGAGTGTGTCGAGCCCTTTCCTTGGTGGGCGAAGGAACTGGGTGTGTGCAGCCGATAAACACTCTGTGGTGCACCTGGGCCGCTGCGCGAGTGCTGAGGGCCACCGAGCGGCCCCGTGGCATTTCAAGGCTCGGCCCCCGCCGCGCGATGAGCTCGGCGCATGAGCTGGCACTCGTCGCAGCCAGGACCCCGCTCGAGCAACCATCTGACTTCATCCGGCGTGGAATGCCGGGGACGGTGATCCGTGCCGCATGCAAAGGGCCATCTCGCCATTGGATGGCGCTCATCGCACGGGGAACGCCGAGCATCGGGTCTGGCCGTTTCCGCTGGTGCCGCGCAAGCGAAGCACTCCGGCCAGGACCCAAGCCGTGCTACCTTCTCGACCCGCATGCCGAATGGCCACGCAGCGGTCGCGTTCTCCACCTTGCCTGCCGAGCCGGTGCTCCGCCGCTGGCTCGAGAGGCTCGCCGTGCTGGGATTGCTGGTGCACGCGCTCTTCCTCTCCATTTCCATGGCGGGAATGCAGATTGGCCTCGGTGTGTCCGCTGGCTCGCTCCTGCTCGTGCGCCTCACCGGGCGCAAGGTGTGGGCGCGCAGCGCGCTCGATGTTCCATGTCTTCTCTTGTGCGGTGCCGCCGTCTCATCGCTTGGGCTGGCAACGCTCGCGGGCTCGCCGCCGGTGGGCTGGCACGAGGCGACGCTCTGGCGTTCCATCCTGTCCGCCCCCATCGTGCTCTCGGTGCTCGAACTCAGGCGGTGGCCAGGCGAAGCGGGGCAGGGTGCCCCCCGCAAGCTCGCACTCGTGGCCTTGTGCGTGTGGGCGGTGGCATCGCTCGTGCCGAGCGCAGTGGCTTGGGTCCAGTACGCCACGGGTTTTGACCCACTGTATGCGCTCGGCCTCCGCGCCACGGCTGTGCACGCCAAGGTGCCCATCTACCAGGATCACTACGCCGCCACCGGCTTTTTCCATTGGTATCAGCGCCTCGCCCACAACCTCACGCCGCCCCTGTGCGTGGCGGCGGCGGTGGCCGTTCACGGGAAAGTGGGGCCGCGCCTGCGCGGGCTGCTCGGCCTGTCGGCGCTCGCAGCGGCCGCAGCGGTGGTGCTCACGCTCTCCCGGCTGGCGTGGGGGGCGTTGCTCCTGTCCGCCTTCCTCGTCGCGGCCTTTGGCTCCCGCACGCGGCGATGGGCGATTCCGCTCGTGCTCGCCGGCGGTGTGGCGATGGCGCTGCACCCTGGGGTGCGGGTGCGGCTCGCCCATCTGGCAGCGCCGGGGATCAACGACGATCGCCGTGCGATCTGGAGCGTGTGTGCATCCATGGTGAAGGAGCATCCCCTCACGGGGGTGGGGTGGGGGAATCTGCCGCGGCGTAGCGCCGCGCTCTACGACGCGCTAGTGGCCACCTATCCCGCGCCGCTCCCGCGCGCCTGGTGCCACGACAGTTTCTTCAGCGCTTGGGCCGAGGGCGGCCCGCTTCTCTGCGGCGCGCTCGTCCTGTTCTGGGTCCTCCTGTTTCGTGGCTTCTGGCGGTGGAGCCGCTCCGCGCCGGATGAGCTCGCCCGGGCAGCCGCGACAGGTGGCCTCGCCGCGCTCGCTGCGATGTTCGCGAACTCGCTTGGCCACGACATCCTCTACTCGAGCGAAGCAATGTACGGGCTCGGCTTCGCCGTGGCCGTGGCCGCGGCCCTGGCGCGGGGGGGCGAGGGTGCTGCGCTCGCCGTGGGGAAGCGTGGAGATTCCGCGGGGTAGTGGCCGCGAGACGATGGGGGTCCGCATGCGGCCAGGAGCGGGCCGCAGCTTCGTTCGGCTCGAGGAGGCCCGCGGGTCCCGATGGGAACCTGAGCATCCATGCCACCTGGTCCAGCGCCCTGTCCGGCGGTCAAACCACGTGGCCGAGTGGGGAACCGAGCGCGGGTGTCGGCTACAGCCAAAGCAGCGCGCCTCGCTGCTGCACCTTCCGTTCATGGCCCTCGCCGGTCAGCGAGCGATAGACCTCAAGGGTCTCGAGCGCGCAGGTATCCCAGGAGAAGCTTCGAGCGCGCTCCCGGGCACGGTGCACGTAGTTGGCCGATCCCTCGCGATCATCGAGCGCGCGTCCGATGGCCTCAGCGAAGGCGTCTGGCGAGTGTGGCGGCGCGTAGCGCACGGTGTCGCCGGCCAGCTCGCGAAGCGCCGCGATGTCGCTTGCAACGGCGGGGGCCCCGGCGGCCATGGCCTCTGCGAGGCACAGTCCGAAGCCCTCGTACAGCGAGGGCAAGACGAAGCAGGAAGCGCCTGCGTAGAGCTCGGCAAGCTCCGAGTCGGGGACCGATCCGGCGAGTCGCACGTGTGCTGCCACGTCGCCCAGCGGCAAGGAGTCTGCCCAACCCTGGCGTCCGACGAGGACGAGCTGGAGGTCGCGGCCCTGGGCCCGCAGCAGGCGGAACGCGTCGAGCAACAGTGGAATGTTCTTGCGCGGTTCGAGCGTGCCGACCGCCAAGAGGTAGGGCGCCCGCGGTCCATCTGGAGCCGTCGCCTTGAAGAAACAGCGCTCGATGCCATTGCGCGTGACGTGAATCTGTTGCTTCGCGAGGCGCAGCGTCGAGACCAGGTCGGCCTTTGCCGAATCACTAACCGTGAATACACCCGCCGCTCGCCGCAGCGCCTGCTTGTAGAGCGGACCGTAGTAGTAGCGCATCCCCGTGGAGATGGTGTCGCGATAGAGCCAGGGCGTGGCATCGTGGACGGTGATGGCTGTCTTTCCGCGCCACAAGAGAGGTGTCGGGAAGGCGAGCATGTGGAGGAGCTCGACCCGCGCGCGTCGCGCAGCGATGGGCAGCCAGGCCTGATCGATGGGCAGTCGGATTCTGAAGGGAGACGAGTGCTGCTCGACGGGCAGCGACAGCAGCGCGGGCGGGGCATCCTGGCGAGTGAAGAGGACGATCTCGTTCGGTGCGTGGCGTGCCAGTGCGGTCGTGAGCGACAAGGCGTATCGCTCGAGGCCGGTGAGGCGGTCCTGTCTGACCAGGGTGGCGTCGATGCCGATGCGCATGGTCGGAGCGCCCCCCGGGCCAAGGCCCTGTGGGCTGGGTTGCGGAAGCGGTGGGGCGGGCGGAAGAGATAGCACGGCGGAGAAGAAAGATTCCATCGCGGTGATGGGGTCACCCGATTCTGTTTGGCGCAGCGCGGCACAGATCGGGCGGGTTACGGCAGGGTCCGCCGATTCAGTGTTTGGAGTAGATGGCCCAAAACACGACGAGAAGCCATCCGGCGATGTCCAGTTGGAGCCCGCGGTCGCGGAGGAGTACGCGCTCGGGATGGCCGCCCTCGCCGCGAAGGCGAACGAGGTAGAGGTAGCGGAAAAGGCCGAATAGCACGAAGGGGATCGTGAACTTGAGGCGATCTCCGCCAAACTTCTCGATGGTCTCGGGCGCGACCGTGTAGAGGGCGTAGGCAAGCACGGTGCAGGCAGAAATGATCGTGACGAACTGATCGAGGAGCGAAAGAGTGTACCCGAACAGGGAGGCCCGGTGTTCGCCTGCGCCCGCCTCGAGGAGCGACAGCTCCGCGCGGCGCTTCTCCAGCGCCAGGAAGAGGGCGAGCAGGAGCGTGCATAGGTAGAGCCAATGGGACAACGGCACCGGGATGGCCCTGGCTCCTGCCAGCACCCTCAGAACAAATCCGGTCGCGATGCCGAAGACGTCCACGATGGGGTGGTGCTTCAGTATGTGCGTGTAGAGTCCCTGCAGAACGATGTAGCTGGCGCTGCAGGCAAGCACTGCGGCCCCCAGATAGGCGCTCACGGCGAACCCGATGGCGACGAGCGCGATCGCTGTGCCCACGGCGGCGCCGGGTGTCACTGCACCCGAGGCGATCGGGCGGTATCGCTTCACGGGGTGTCGCCGGTCGCGCTCGCGGTCTGCCACATCATTCGCGAGGTAGCTCGCGCTGGCGATAGCACAGAAGGCGAAGAGCACCAGGAGGGCCCGCGCCACGCTCGAAGGATTGGTCGCTCGCAGCGCGAAAATGAGCGGCGCGAGAACGAGGACGTTCTTTGTCCACTGGGCGGGGCGGAGCGACGCGAGGAGGTCCATCAGCCGCGAGCTGCGGATGGAAACGAGGTCGGGTAAGCGAGATGGTGTGCCCACGTCGGCTATCTTAACTGCCTGGGGAGGGGCCACCAACCTGGCATCGAAGCACTCGTGGCACGTTCGCGCAACGGAGAGGGTCAAGGGGGCTTGTCACATGCCCTTCGCACCAGCCAACGGCCGTGCCACGCTCGTGCAACGTCGATGTGTCCGTGGTTGCAGTGCGCAGCATCCGCCTCTCGAGAATCCACTCCGCAACGGGCGCGCCCACGATCCGGTGGTCGACGTCTGCCTGTCTGTTCCGGGGATGGTGCATGCCCTTGCTTTCAGGATGGATTCTTGGCGGGGGAGCGCGGACCCCGGTGTCCGCGGGATGTCTTTCGTGGTCCAGCCACGGGGGGTCTCATTCGGGGTTGAGCGCGGTGACATGCCGACGTTTCCCCGAGACACGATCTCCGCTGCTGCTGACGGTGTCGCTGAAGGCGTTGGTCCCGGCTCACTCGGACGGGGCGACGCCTTGCCGATCCGATGCTGCATCGCAAAACCACGACTTCGTGTTCAGCGCCTCTCTCCAATGCCACGGTGAGCATGGCGTCACCGGCCCTCCGCACAGGCCTTCCTTGCTTTGGCATACCTTCCCTACCTACCGCCGATCGCTTTGGCGATGGCCAGACCGATCCTGGCGGACTCGGTGATCCAGTCTGGTCGCAGGATCTGACCTGAGCTGCGGGCTTCGGCGGCGGCCAGGAGGCGCGGTGAAGTGGGAGGACCTCCCAAACCTGCCGTGACCGCCGCAGATAGGGCGGGAGGACCTTCTCCCTGAAGCCTG
>Ga0335079_10001438_pt1 | contig 27104 bp, 15 predicted proteins | sample Lox_Sample_33_FD_206719 | JGI IMG/M metagenome (GOLD analysis project Ga0335079, IMG submission 206719) | Soil microbial communities from Loxahatchee National Wildlife Refuge, Florida, United States - Lox_Sample_3.3 | ecosystem: Environmental > Terrestrial > Soil > Wetlands | place: USA...
TGCTCCCCGCGAGCCAGGCGGCATGGGGCAAGCCCCAGGAGTTGGCATGAAACATGGCCGTGACCACCAGAACGCGGTCGTGTTCGCTGAGCCCGACACAATTCGCCGAATTGACCGCCATCGAGTGAAGATAGATCGACCGATGGCTGTAGACCACGCCCTTGGGGTTGCCTGTGGTGCCGCTCGTGTAGCACATGGCAGCCGCCGTGCACTCGTCGAGATCGGGCCAGTTGTCAACCGGTGTCTCGCCGCCCAGCAGTTCGTCGTAGTCGAGCCATTCGCCCGGGAGGCAATCCGGGTTGGCGCCGATAACGATGTAACGCTCGACGGTCTTGAACTGCGGCGCCGCTTTCGCCAACACCCCCGCCAGCGCGCCTTCTACCAGGATGACTCGGTCTTCCGCGTGATTCACCACGTAGGCCAGTTGTTCGGGGAATAAGCGCAGATTGAGAGTGTGCAGCACCGCTCCCATCGAGGGAATCGCGAGATACGCCTCGAGATGCTCCGGCGTATTCGAGCAAAAGGTGCCCACGCGGTCGCCCGGCCGGATGCCGAGCCGCCGCAGAGCGGCCGCCAGGCGCGCCACCCGCCCTGCCGTTTCTTGATAGCTTCGGCGCCGGACCGCCTCACCGTCAAACCCGGCAACCTGGCTCCCGGCGTAAATTGCCGCGCCGTGGCGAAACAAGGCGTGCACGGTCAGCGGCCGGTCCTGCATGGTGCTCCGCATCCGGCCGATCACTATACTGAAAACACCCCGGCTTTGCAAACCCGGTACTAAGCGCGCGGCGGGCCGCCCTTTTAGTCCTTTTCAATCCTTTGAATTCAGGTTAGAATTCTCAACGCCGTCAATACGGAGCTTCTCCTTGCCTGTCGATAAATCTGGATTGCCCGGCCTACGCCGGTTCGGCCTTCTCTGTCTGATCAGTCTGTTACCCCTCGTCGCGCAGGCCCAGCGTGACCGCCTGACCCGCCCCATTGACGCGCGCCGGACATCTGTTCTTGCCGGCAGCCGCTGGCCCGGGCTCGAACGGCAGCCGGACGAAGGCCCGTTGGATCCCTCCTTCAAGATGAGCCAAATTTCGCTGATGTTCCAGCGGTCGGCCAGCCAAAAGTCGGAACTGGACAAGCTACTGGTGGACCAGCAAGACCCGCTCTCACCGAATTACCATCATTGGCTTCAGCCCGAGGAATTCGCCGATCGTTTCGGCCTCAGTGCCAATGACCTGTCCCGAGTCACCGTTTGGCTCACGTCCCAAGGATTTCAAATCGATTACGTTCCACGCAGCCGGAGCTGGGTTGTTTTCAGCGGGACCGCGCGCCAGGTCCAAACCGCCTTTGCGACCGAAATCCGCCGTTACCGCGTCGATGGCGAACTGCACTTCGCTAACGCGTCGGACATTTCAGTCCCGGCCGATCTGGCGGGTGTGGTCGCGGCGGTGCGTGGGTTGGACGATTTTCATCCCCACCCACTGGCGCACCAGCGCGTGATGCCCGATTATACGAGCGCATCGGGAAGCCACTATCTCAGCCCCGACGACTACGCCACGATCTACGACCTCAGCCCGCTGTATACAGCCGGCTACGATGGAACGGGCCAGAGCATCGTGGTAGCCGGCCAATGCCACATCGGCGTCGCGGACGTTGAAGCATTTCGCTCGGCAATGGGACTTCCGGCGAACGATCCGCGATTGGTTCTCGCGGCTGGCAGCGTGGATCCGGGGAGCACCAATTCCGGCGATTGTGGCGAAGCCTATCTCGATGTCGAATGGGCCGGCGGTGTTGCACGGAATGCAAGTATTATTCTTGTGTACGGAACCGATGCGCTCGTAGCCGTGGAGTACGCAATCGACCAGGATCTGGCTCCTGTGATCAGCTTCAGTTTCGGCGATTGCGAAAAGGGGGCACCGTCCAATTACCTCCTTGCGCTGCAAGCGGTCGCGCAACAAGCGAACGCCGAAGGAATTACGTGGGTTGCTGCATCAGGCGATGATGGCGCGGCGGGATGTGATGCGAACTTTTCGCCGCCTCCGGCCACTCACGGTCTCTCCGTCGGGGTGCCCGCTAGCGTGCCGGAGGTCACGGCTGTCGGCGGCACCCAATTTAACGAAGGCACCGGCAACTTCTGGCTGCCTTCGAACAGTCCGACCATGGCTTCGGCCGTTTCCTACATCCCCGAAATCGCCTGGAATGAGACCGCCACGTTGTCAGTGCTGGCCGCCTCCACCGGTGGTCTGAGCATCTATTACCCGCGCCCTGGATGGCAGACCGGCTCCGGCATCCCCGGCGCGCCGTTCCGCGCCGTTCCGGATGTCGCACTCGCGGCCGCCGCACACGACGGATATCTTGGGATCGACACTGGCAGACGCGTGGCTTTTTCGGGGACTTCGGCGGGGGCGCCTTCGTTCGCCGCTATGGTCGCCCTGCTGAATCAGTATCAAGTCGCGAATCATTTCCAGCAGCAGCCCGGGCAAGGCAATATCAACCCGAATCTTTACCGGCTCGCCCAAAGCGTGCCCAGCGCGTTTCACGATGTGACCTCGGGCGATAACATCATTCCCTGCTCGGGCACGCCGGATTGCGCTAACGGCTCGCTGGGTTACATGGCCGGCCCGGGATACGATCCAGTAACCGGGTTGGGGTCGGTCGATGCCAATGTCTTGATCACCCGCTGGACCAACACCGGCGTACTGACGTCCACTTCCGTTACCGCGATTCCCACCAGCTTCGATTCGGGCTCTTCCACTCGAATCACCGCTACGGTCACAGGCGTGGCGAGCAGCGGCGCTCCAACCGGTTCCGTCGCCTTCACAACTCCAGGCGCCAGCTTGGGCGGGGCTGGCCTCGTAGCTTCCGGAAACACAGCCACCGCGAGCCTTTCGCTTTCCGGAACTCAGCTCTTGTTCGGCTCAAACATCATTGCAGCCGCGTATAGCGGCGACAGCAATTTTCTGCCGTCTTCCGGAAATGTGACCGTTACCGTGACGGGTTCTCCTTCGGTCCAGATTAGTAACGCAATGGTCACTACCCAGCTGCCATCGGGTTCCGGCTGTCCCGTGCCGACGCCCGCCGCGTCTTTCCTGACCACCGACAATACGGTGTACCTGTTCTTTGAGGCTACGGTTCAGTCGGGCGACGTGTTGTCGAATAAATGGATCGGTCCGGGCGGCGTTGTGGGGCACATAGGCGGTTGGAATGCGAGCCCAGGCAGCTATTGCTTCACGAGCCAGCTGAGCATCCGAAACCTGCCGAGTTCGCTGTTAGGAGCCTGGCGAGTGGAGCTCTATGATCGCGGCGCTTTGGTGGGGACGCCGATTTCGTTTACGATCAGCGCCCCGACCGTCTCGAATTCCGGCCCGCTGTATTTCATACCTGTTCCGCCTTGTCACCTCGTCGATACGAGAGCCGGCCGTGGGATGACCGGTGAATTTGGTTCGCCGTTCATCACCGCGGGCCAAACACGCACGTTCCATCCCGCGCAGGGCGCCTGCCCCGGCATTCCTTCTACCGCCAAAGCGTTTTCGTTTAATGTCACGGCGGCTCCAACGGGCGGGATTCTGGGATACATGACGCTCTGGCCATCCAGTCAGACGCAGCCGTTAGTGTCGACGCTCAACGCGCTCAAGGGCGGCTCGGTTTCCAATGCCGCCATTGTTCCCGCCGGAAGCGACGGCGGCGTCAGCGCGTTCGTCACCAACGATTCGGATCTCATGGTCGATATCAACGGCTACTTCGATACGGTCGCGTCTTCGACCGCGACAGCGTTCTACGCGCTATCGCCCTGCCGGGCAGTGGACACGCGCGCTCCGGTCTGGGCTCTGGGCGGACCGCAGATGCCCGCCGGAACCACGCGAACGTTTCCATTGGGCCAGAGCCCGTGCCTGCCTTCCAGCGCCGCGGCTCAAGCGTATTCGATGAATGTGACGGTGGTTCCCGCCGAACCGCTTGGCAATCTCACCATCTGGCCCGGCGGCGATGTACCCCAGCCTCCGCTGGTTTCTACCGTCAGCGCAACATTCGCGGACGTCACCGCCAATGCCAATATCGCGCTGGCCAGCGGAAGCGGTGGAGCGGTCAACATCTTTGCCTCCAACCGCACCGACGTGGTGCTCGATCTGAACGGATATTTCGCCCCGCCCGGTGCGCCCGGCGCACTGCTCTTCCAGCCCGTCACGCCGTGCCGGGTTGCCGATACCCGTGCGACCGCGGGGCCGTTCGGCGGCCCCTTGATCGGCGCAGGCACTTCGCGGACCTTCGTGGTTCCGTCCAGCGCATGCAACATTCCGTCTTCCGCCAGAGCCTATTCGTTGAATGTGACGGTGGTGCCGGCCGGTTTTCTCGGGTATTTGTCGATATGGCCCGATAGCCAGGCGCAGCCGGTGGTCTCCACATTGAATTCATGGGATGGCCGAATTGTGGCGAATGCAGCCATCGTACCGGCTGGACAGGATGGCGGTCTTAGCGTCTATGGATCCAACGATACCCACGTGGTGATCGATATCAACGGCTATTTCGTTGCGCCGTAGCGCCGCAACCGCTACGCGGCCACCTCGAGCTTCGCTCCCAGCGTCAGGTAATTGAAGATGTTCGCGGAGATGGCCGAGGCCGCGATCACGATCGCCATTGGGACGGCCGGATTCTCGATGAATCCGAGAAAGATTGTGCAGACCGCGGCGATCAGAAACTGATTCGTCCCCAGCAGCGCCGAGGCCGTTCCGGCGATCGGCGCGTGGCGCATCATCGCAATCGCTGACCCGTTGGGAAACACGAATCCCTGCGCTGAAACGTACAGGAAGACGCCCACGAACACGCCGGGCAGGCCGCCAACTCCGGTCAGCACCGTGGCGAGCAGCAGCAGTCCGGCCGCGAGTTGCACCAGGTTGGCGGCCCGCAGCACGCGCCAGACCGGCACCCGGTGCGACATGCGGCCGTTGATCTGCGAGGCCACCACCATCCCGATCGCCACGGCTCCAAATAGCCATCCGAATTGCTCCGTAGGCACTTTGTAGAGGCTGATGAACACAAACGGCGCGCTCGTAATATACGCGAACGTTCCGGCCGACCCGAATCCGCAAACGGCGGACGCTCCCAAAAATGTCCGGTCCTGAAACAGCCGCGCATATGCCGATCGAATCGATTCCCAGCGCAGTGGCCGGCGCGCATCGTGTGCCAGCGATTCCGGCAGCCGGAAATGCATCCCCGCGATGCAGGCCGTTCCGATCAGCGCCTGAGCGAAGTACGCGGCCTTCCAGCCGAACCAGATCAGCAAATAGCTGCCAATCAGCGGCGCGACCACCGGGGACACGCCCAGCACCAGCACCAGCATCGAAAAAATCCGCCGCAGCTCGTGGGCCGGAAACAGGTCGCGCACCATGGCGCGCGACATCACCGCTCCGCCGCACGCGCCGATCGCCTGCAGCAGGCGGAACCCCGACATGATCGGGATCGATGGCGAGAAAGCGCAGCCGAGCGAAGAGAGCACGAACAGAAGCAGGCTGGCATACACCGGAGGCTTCCGCCCGAAGCGGTCGGTCACTGGCCCGTACAAGCTTTGCCCGAGCGCATACCCCACCAAAAACGTGACCATGGTGAGCTGCACGGCCGCCGTGGTGGTGTGGAAAACGCGCTCCATCACCGGCATGGCCGGCAGGTACATATCGATCGAAAGTGGAGCGAAGGCCTGTAGCGCACCCAGTAGCACCAGGAGTTCGAAATGCCGGAATCCGGAAACCGGGTGTGCTTGTTGTGCGATCACCGTCAACGAGACAAGTGTATCAGGTGCCCGAATTGCGCTTCCGCGCGGCAGGCCGCTTCATCCGTGGCCGGATGTAATGAAACCGAACCAGGTAGATCCTGTCGCCCCGGCCGTGCTTCGCCACCCGGAGCAGGTCGATCACACCCAGGAAACCGGACGCGCGCGCCAATTGCGGTGTGATATCCGGAAGCCCGATGGGTTCAATCGAATCGACCTCGATCTCGCCCTCCTCCATCTGGTACCGGTGACCCACTTTGACGTGAGGACGCATCCAGATGCGCACGCTACACGTGATCTCTCCCCGACGAACGCCCTCGCGAAGCCGCTTGGCGAAAAGCATGACTGCTTAGCTGGCTCGCTTCTCGTGCAGCAGCATTTCGAGCGCGTGCTCCATTGAACCGGCCAGCGTAATCGCGCCGGAGTTCACGAAAAAGATCTGGTCTACCTTGTCGATGGTGTTAAGGCGGTGCGCGATGATCACCTTGGTGGTATTCGGAGGCAACTTCGCCAGAATCTCTTCGAGAAGCTGCTCGGTAACCGTATCGATATTGGCCGTGGCTTCGTCGAGGATCAGCAACTCGGGATCTCGCAACGTGGCGCGCATGAAAGCAATGAGCTGTTTTTGGCCGAGGCTGATACTGTTGCCGCTATGGGCCACCTTGGTTTCCAGGCCTTCCGGAAAACGCGAGAGCAGGCTCGAGAGATTCGCTTTCTCCAAAACGGCGGCGAGTTGCTCAGCCGAGCAATGCGCGTAATCTTCGTTGCCGTACACGATGTTGTCGCGAACCGTCCCGGTGAACAGGAAAGGCTCCTGCGGAATCACCCCGATCTTGCGCGCGCGCTCTGCCGGAGGCACCGAGCGGATGTCGCGGCCGTCGAGGAGGATCGATCCGGCGGTGGGATCGTAAAGGCGGGCCATGAGCGACGCCGTGGTCGTCTTTCCGCCGCCGGTCGGGCCTACCAGCGCGTACACAGTGCCTCTCTTCAGCTCCAGGGTGGTTTCGTGCAGAACTTCCTTACCGCCGGGATACTGGAAGTGCACCTTCCGGAATTGAAGGACAGACGTGGATTCCTGCGGGCCTGCGGGCAGTATGGGCATGTCCGATTCCAGCGCCAGCACTTCGGAAATGCGGTCGAGCGCAGCCAGCGCAAGCTGAAAGGACTGCCACACCGTCGCCAGTTGCCGCATCGGCCCGTAAAAGTTGTTCACGTATAGCAAGAATCCGATTAGGAGGCCGGCCGTGGTCTCGCTCGCTCCGATCAAAAGGATGCCGTATGCCAACACCAGCAGCATCGCCAGATTGTGCGCAAATCCGTACATCGGCATGAAGATGTTGTTGGCGAAACCGGCCCCTACGGACGCCCCATAGTTCGTGTCGTTGGCAGTCTTGAATTTGCGCTGGAAGTAATCCAGCCGGTTGAAGGCCACGATCACCTTGAAGTTCTGCAGGCTCTCCTGTATCTCCGCGCTTAAGCCGCCGAGAGTCTGCATACTTCGCATGTTCCGCCGTTTCACCCACGCGGCGGTTGCCTTGGTGACGGCAAACACGCCGAAGGCCGGCAGCAGGGCCGCAATCCCCAGCCGCCAGTTGAGCGACAGAACAAAGATGGCCACGCCCGTCATCAGGAAGAGGCTGCTGACAAACTGCATCAGCGCCTGGGCGACAAACTGATTCAGTTTATCGGTGTCGTTGTTGACTCGCGAAATTAGGTCGCCTGCCTTGTTTTCGGTGAAGAAGGCGAGAGGCAGCTCCTGCAGTTTTGCGAATAGCTCATTACGCACGCTCCACAGCACACGCCGGCCCACCCCACCCATCGTGAGGATCTGCGTATAGCTGCCCCCAACCCCAACCAGGTACACCCCGAGCAAAAACAGTGCGGACATCAGCAGGCCCTGGCTGTCCTTCAGCCGGACGTACGTATCCACAGCGCGGCCGATGATGATTGGCCCGACCAGGGTGGCGCCCGAACTGACCAGCATCGCGACCACCGCGATGGCGAGGTGGCCGCGCTCCGGAACGATCAGCGGGGCGAAGCGCTTGATGCCCGCACGCAGCGTGCGCTTGGCGCCAAATGCGTTCTTGGTTTCAAGCTTGTACTTCATAGACATTTGTGCTCCGCTGCGAATCGTAGATCTGCACGTATTCCGGCGAGGTTTCCATGAGCTGCCTGTGAGTCCCTGTGGCGAGCAGCTCGCCTTCCATCAAGAGGATGATCTGTTCATAATTCTCGACCGAAGCGATCTTCTGCGTGACTGAAATCAGAGTGATGCCGGGATACTGTTCGTGGATGTTCTGCAGAATCGCGCGCTCGGTTGTGGTATCGACCCGCGCCGTGAAATCGTCGAGCAACAGCACCTTGGGATTGAGCGCCAGCGCGCGGGCCAGCATCACTCGCTGCTTTTGGCCGCCGGAAAGAGTACTCCCACGCTCCGAGACCACCGTGTCGAGACCTTGCGGCAGGCTTCGGATGAAATCGTGCAGCTCCGCCGCCCGAATTGCTTTCTCCAGATCCTGGTCCGGGATATCCGTGCTGAACGCGATGTTCTCGCGGACCGTCAGATTGAACAGGATGCTGTCTTGAAAGACGAAACCCACCTGGCGGTGCAGGGCTTCCTTGTCGTAGGCGTCGAGCGGCTCGCCGTCGTACGTGACACTACCCGAAGCCGGTTGCAGCAGGCCGATCAGGACATACAGCAACTGCGTTTTTCCGGCGGCAGTTGGCCCGATGATGGCGGTCTTGGTCCCGCTTTTGACGGAGAACGAAACGTTCCTCAGCGCTTCTTTGTCGCCAAAGGCGAGCGATACATTCTCGGCCGCGATGTCGCCGCGAAGAGTGGACCGGAGCGTGCCCGATTTCCTGGTCTCCGGCGCCATCAAAATCGCGCCCAGCCGCATATAGGAGGCACTGGCCTGCGCCATGATATTGCTCATGAATCCGAGCAGGATGATCGGAAAAATGAGGAGCGCGAGATAGCTGTTGAACGCCGTGAAATCACCGAGCGTCATGCTTCCGCGAATCACGAACCGGCCGCCGAGCAGAAGAATGATGATGGTGGCCAGATTGACGGCCAGGGTGATGGCCGGAATCATGGCGGACATGATGCGCAGAATCGCCAGGCCGATATCCCGCGATTCGGTGTTCGCGGCGCTGAATTTCTCGGCTTCAAACCGCTGTGAATTCAGGATGCGGATGAGCGTCGCTCCGAGGATGCTCTCGTTGATCACACGGTTCAGCCAGTCAATCGCCTCCTGGCCGCGCTTGAACAGAACGCGGACCTTGCGGAGCGCGAAGAAGAACGTGCCGCCGACCACGGGCACCACACCCAACACGCTCAGCCCCAAGCGCCAGTTGATGGTCAGCAGCATCACGCTCGCCCCGATTATCAGGAAGATCGAGGCGATGATAGTGGCGACTGCCATGGAAACGAACAGCTTGACGCCGTCGACGTCAGAAGTGAGATTGGTCAGCAGTTTGGCTGGCGTGAACCGCTCGATGCTGCTGTAGGACTGCGTCGCGATCTTGGCCGCCAATCGCGTGCGCAGATCGCGCGCCACGCGTTCGGAGACGTAGGTCTGGGTGATGTTCTGCAGGTAGTTGAAAGTGAACACCACGAGCGCGACCACGAAGAATTCCCAGACTACCGTCGAGAGGACAAAGGTCCGCTGGGTATACGCGTCGATCGCGCGCGAAATGAGTTTGGGCACGACCAGAGTAAGCGCGTTCCCGACAATCGTCAGGACGACCAGCAGGATGACCAGCGGCCGGTATGGTTGGAGCAGAGCAAACAGCCCTCCACCCGGAGGCGCTTTTTGTACACCGGTGCGATTTGGGCTCATAGAAATAGGGTCAATTCAAGGAGGAACGGTCTGTTTTAAGGAATACCAATAGATTGAAACAAGTGACGTCAGGTGTCAAGGCTCAGTGCTTGGGGGACCGGCGTACCTGGTTTCCTGCCGTTGGCGGTCCGGGTCCGCGGGGACAGGCTCGTCGGCGCTGGCGATATGCCAGGCCAGCTTCGATCATATTCTGCGGACGTGGAGGCGCGCTAATAACCGGTGCCATGGCACGTCGATAAGAGTAGGGTCCGATCGTTGCGAAAATCGATCCAAGCTTTCGTTCTCGGCGAAGGCGCCCTATTCCTGGCCGCTGCGCTCGTCCATGCGGCATTGGTTTGGCCGTGCTAGCATTCGCACTTTTCGGGACACTGGTCGGAATCACCACGATTGCGGTCGGAATGGGGCCTCGCACCCTTCCCGATGTCGCCTATCATGCCCTCATCTCGCTAGTGTTGATAGGCGGTCTGATCATGGCTTTTCATAGCAAGAAAGCGCGAGAGCGAGGGTGACCCGGCTTCTCTCCCGGTCTCCGAACCACCACGAGAACCGTAGCAGGATGGCATTCACAAGTTGTACGAATCAGCACACTATGCGGGCGCCGGACGGGCGCCCTGCAATTTTTGCCGTTGACATGTCCCCGCGGAAAGTCCAGAATTGACCGCCATGCACCCCGCTCCGCAAACCCAAATCTGCCTCGACAAGCAAGCCCTTATCGATGATATCCGAGCCGCCATGAACCGGGTCATTTCCATCAACAATCGCGAGATGGAAGCCGTGGTCCGGGGAGACTTCGCCAGGCTGAAGCCGCTCAAGAGCGAACTCATGGAAGCCCGCCACTGGAAGGATTCGCTGCTGGAAGAGTATTACCGGCACCTCCGCGAACACGGCTGCTAGCTGAATCACCTCGCTCGCGTCCGCCCTTCTGCTCACTGAGAAACGATACCCCTTTACCGCCATTCATGCGGCTCGTGGTGGGTGATTCGGTGCCGCGTTGTTGATGCCGCGCGCAAACTTCCAGCGCCCGTCCGGCTGGCGCCGGAGAATACTCATCCCCTTGCCGCTCATCTGAATGCCCGGACCGCCGCGCTCGGGTGTCAGCACCATTTCTTCGATACCCCACACGAACGCCCATTCCCCTGCCACCTGCACTTCTTCGGTGGAAACGCTTTGTTCCACGCTGCTGAATTGCGGAAAGAAGCTGTTGAACATGGCCTCGACCGCCTGCTTTCCGCGGATCGGAGGAAACCCGGGCGGCAGGAATACAACGTCCTCCGTCACCATTTCCCTCAAACGGCCCACGTCTTTGTTTCGCATGGCCGTGAGCCACTCTTCGGTGAGTTTGCGGATCCCTTCCCGGTCTTCCGGTTCCATCGTTGCCTCCTGCAAGTGGTAATATTTACTATAATTACATCATACAGCAGCAAATTATATCATAGATTATGACGAATGCAGCAAATACTGCGAGCCGTGCATGGACCCGATCGACGTTCAACTGCTAAACCTGCTCCAGCAGGATTGCTCGCGTTCGCTGGCCGAGTTGGGCAGCGACGTGGGCTTATCGATTTCCGCTGTGAAAGCGCGTTTGACTAGACTCCGCGCGCGCGGAGACGTTCGTGCTTACGTGGCTCTCATCGATCCGCAGAGACTCGGCTATCGCGTCTGTGCGTTCGTGCAAGTCCTGGTCGAAGGCAAAAAGAACGAACAAGCATTTCTCGAAGCCATCTTGCATATACCTGAGGTTCAGGAGTGCCATCGAGTCTCCGGCGAGTTCCCGTGGCTGCTCAAGTTCTGGGCTCCCAATCTGCCCGATCTCGAGCGCTTCGTCGAAGAGAAGATCAAAAGCCGCGCGGGTGTGATGCGGACACAAATCTCGATCGTCCTCTCGTCTCCGAAGGACCACGTCACCGGGCTCGCGGCCCGGGTGTGATCAGTGCGCGATCTCTTCCAGCGCGAGGTGCCGCGTGCGGGGCCCGAACAAACTGATCGTTGCAGTCATCACCAGCATCGCGCCGCCGATGAACATCGCGACACCCGTCGCCCCTCCGGCCCGGAGAAAAAACCCGATCAACAGCCCCGCGAAAGCCGCGCTTGCCCGGCTCCAGCCGTACACAAAGCCCACTGCGCGGCCGCGTACGCGGGTCGGAAAAATTTCGCCCTGATAATTGTGGAGCGTGAACGACATCCAATTGTTCGAAAGCGTCACCATCACGCCGTACACAATGACCAGCACCGGGCTCGCCTGATTTGCAAACAGGAACATGAACCCGCCGATCGCCACACCGGAACACGCCAACTGCCACTTCCGTTCCACGCGATCGGCCACCCACATGCCCAGCAGCGGTCCCACCGGATTGGCAATCGCGATGATGAACGCGTACTCGAGACTGGTGGTCACGTGAATGCCTTTGGCGATCAGCAGCGTCGGCACCCATGCACCGAAGCCATAAAACCCGATGGTCTGCATCAGGTTGAAGACCGACATCGTCAGCGTGCGTTTCCGGCAGGGAGGGCGGAAAATATCCGCAAACCGGCTCTTGCCTCCGCGCGCCGGGGCGAGCCTTCCGGGAGGAGGCAGCGCTTTGCCTGTTTCGCTCTCGATGCGCGATTCAAGCGCCGCCATGACGCGCTCGGCCTCGGCGTGGCGCCCGTGCAGCGCCAGCCAGCGCGGGCTTTCCGGAAGACCGCGCCGCATCCACCACGAAAATAGCGCGCCCACCGCGCCGATCAGCGTCACCCAGCGCCAGCCTTCGAGCCCAAGCGGATGACGGGGAACGAGCAGCCAACCGAGCAGCGCCACCACCGGCACTACCGCGAACTGCACCACCTGACAGAACGCGAACGCCTTGCCGCGCTCCTTTGGCGGCACCAGTTCGGGTAGGAACGTATCGATGGTGACCTGTTCGAGCCCCACCCCGATATTGGCGATAAATCGCCACGCATCCACGCCGGCCGCCGTGTGCTGAAACGCCATGATGGCCGTGCAGACGGAATACCACAGGAGGGCCGTCACGAAAATCGCGCGGCGGCCCAGCCGGTCGGCGATCGAGCCGAACCCGATGCAGCCGACAAACATTCCGGCGAATAACGAAAACACGAAAAACCCGACGCCGTTGATCGCAAACAGCCGGTCGGTGGTATTGGCGAACATCCCGCTCGCCACCAGGCCCGGCGCCACGTAGGGGCTCAGGAACAGATCGTAGAACTCGAACGCGCCGCCTAGAGAGATCAGGAAGATCAACCGCCACAGCGTGCGCGAGAGCGGCAGACGGTCGAGGCGGGCGGCGACCAAGCTTGCTGTTTCGGCCGCCGTGTTCCGCACCCCGATCATGCCACCCCTAGAAAGTAAACTTCGCCGCCAACTGCATGATCCGCGGATCGAGCGCGCTGGTGATAGTTCCAAAAGTCGGCGAGCCGAACGCGAGGCCAAGTCCGGACGCGCCCGCCGCCAGGCTCGGCGGAGAAATGCCGGGACGCATGCTGTTGGTCAGGTTGAACGCTTCGCCGCGAATCTCGAACGATCCCCATTCGCGAATTCGGAATTCCCGGGAAAGAGCGGAATCAAACCCCCAGGAGCCAGGACCAGGAATGCTATTGCGGCTGAGAGGACTCAGCGTGCCCGCGGCGGGTGCTTGGAACGCCTTCGGATTGATCCAGCAACTCGGCGCCGGCCCCGGGTTGGGGCATAAGGGGTCAGCTAACACCTGAACCGGCCGCTCGGCGGCCGATGCCCCCGTCGATGCGGTCGTGAACGAATAGTCAGTGGTGACGAACGGCGTTATCCAGAAGGCGGACGTCGCGCGGAAGATCTCCGCGAATTTCCAGTTCGACAGCACCATGCTCAGGCCGCGATTGGAGAACCTCGGTACCTGATAGACCACGGTGGCATTGAACAGGTGGCGGCGGTCGGCCGAGAAAACTCCGCCGATTTCGTTTGACTGGCAGTTGCTGCGGTCGTAACGCCGGTTGTTGGGATCAAGCATACCCGCGCCCGCATTGCCCGTGCTATCGCCGATCGATAAATCGCTGATGCAGTGCGAGAACGTGTAGTTGGCATTCATCACGAAGCCCTTGCTGAAGCGCTTTTGGACCCCCGCCAGCAGACCGTTATAGCTGCCGGTTCCGCCCGAGTCGAGCTGCTCCATGTAACCGAAGTATTGGTTGCCCGGATAGTTGTGGATGGTGAATGAGCGCCGGAACGCCGAGTTGGCATTGTTAGCCGATGTGCAGGGGCCCGGAGCGGTGAGCCCATACTGTCCCGCCTGGCAATTCCCCGGAATATAAACCGCCGGATTTGCCTGGAACGAGCTCCACAGGTGCGAGCTTTCGCTGCCGACGTAGCTGAGATTCACTAGCCAGTCGTTGCCGAACTGGTGCTGCACCACGAGATTCCACTGGTTCACCGCCGTGGTTTTCAACTGGTCGGTCGGATAGATGTAGGTCCCCGCCGTCACAAACGGCGCGTTCTTGTTCACCGCGTAGGGGAAGATGTTGCCGCCGACATTGGTATCGTACGGATGGCTGAACTGGCCCGACCAGATCGACGTGCCCCCAAACGGAGGCGCGTCGGCCGAGTTCACCATCATCTCACCGGCCACGAAGTCATAAGAAATCCCGAAAGAGGCGCGCACTACCGTCCGGCCATCGCCCTTCGGATCCCAGGCAATCGCCACGCGCGGAGCCAGTGTGTCGTAGTAGTCGTTCATGCCTTTCTTGCCCTGGAATCCGGGATCGCCCGGGAATAGCAGCCCGGGAGGGGCATTCACGTACTGTTGGCTCTTCACGTTGTTGATCATGTTCTGGAAGCTGAAGTTGTAAATATAGCCGCGCAGCTCCGACGGAGCCAGGAACGGTTCCCATCGCAGACCGAGGTTCAACGTGAAGTGAGGCGTCACCTTCCAGGTATCCTGCGCGTATGCGTTCACGAACCACTTGCGCTGGTCGAGTGTGTTGGGCAACGAGAGCGAATTCGCGCTGAAGGTTCCCAGCAGGAACTGCGGCAGGTTCGGGAACGTCCAGTTGGTCTGGGCGTAGACGTTGCCGTTAAAGCGCATGTTGGAAAGGATCGAGCCGCCGCCGAAGTTGATCTGGTGGTTGCCTTTGACCCAGCTGATGTCGTCGTTGAGCTGCATCGGCGTGGAGTGTGCGCTCGCCTCGCCGCCGGTTCCGGGGCCGACGACGAAGCCGCCGTTTACCGTGAAGCCGCTCTGGTGCGGCGTGTATCCGCAATACACCAGGGCGGCGCCCAGATCGCAGGCGTCGACGTAGTTGGCGGAGAAGCGGTGAATCCCGATCCGGTTGACGCTGGCAGACAGTTTATTGACTAGCGTCGGGCTGACCAGGTACGTATCGCCGATCGACCAGGACTGGTCCGCATCGTCCAGGCCGCCCTGCGCGGTGCTGAGAATGTTGTCCGGGGTGAAGGTGTAAGAAGACGGCCGGAAGTAGTGAATCCGGAAGTAACGCCCGAACAACGTGTTCTTGTTGCTGATCTGGTAATCGCCGCGGCCGGTATACTGCCCCTCGTTCTCGTGCGTCGTCAGGCCAAACCCAGTGTTGCCGCACGGGCCGGTTGTCGGAGGCAATAGTTTCGCCAGCTTCACCGTACCCGGGTCGTACTGCGCCGGGCTGATCTGGTTGTTGACGAACAGGCTCTTGACGGTAGCCGGCAAAGACGCCAGATCCTGCGGACAGCCGCTCCAATCGCCCTGCAGCATTTGAGGAGTCGGAACAAACACAGCGGCCGTATTGGCCTGCGGATCCTGCCGAAGAATGGTGTCCTGGTAGCCGAAGAAGAAGAACAGTTTGTCCTTCTTTACGGGGCCGCCAATCGTCCCGCCAAACTGATTCCGCTTCAGCGTATCGCGAGCCGGCGCGAAGAAATTGCGCGCGTTCAGATCGCCGTTTCGGAGAAACTCGAACAAATCGCCGTGAAAACCGTTGGTGCCGGATTTGGTGATCGCCGTGACCGTGCCGCCGGAATGGATGCCGTTCGACGCGGTCATGGTGCTGGTCTCCACCTTAAACTCCTGGAGGGCGTCCGGCATCGGTAATGGCATGTTCGCCAGATCCCAGGGGTTGTTGTACACGCTGCCATCGAGATAAAAGGCCACGCCAAAACCCTGTCCGCCGGTGATCGTGAACTGCTCGGTGTGAGGATACCCGCCATTGCCCGCGACGCCGAGCGTAATGACGCCCGGAGTGTACTGAATCAAGTCCGTCGCCACGCGTCCATTCAGCGGGAGTTCCAGAATGCGCTGGTTCTCCATGACGGTCCCGACGCTCGTGGCCTGCGACTCCACCAGCGTGGCGTTCGCCTCGACCTGAACCTGTTCGTTCACGCTCCCCACTTTTAGCGTGACCGGGATAGTCGGGTTGGTGGCAACCTGCAACACAATTCCGGTCTGCGTAAACGTGGCAAACCCTTCCTTGCTGACGTCGATGCGGTAAGGGCCGATCGGAAGGTTGGGCACGACGTAGTTGCCATCGGCGTCCGTAACCACCGTGCGCAACAGGTCAGTGGCTGTGTTCGTCACTTTCACGCTGGCGTCCGCTACCGCGGCGCCTGACGAATCCGATACCGTTCCCTGAATTTGCGAGAGTTGGCCTTGGCCGAACAGACTGGCATTGAGCAAAACGACCAACGCGGCGCATAGAAATTTCACAAAGACCTCCCGGACGACATCAACTGGACGAAAATTTCTGAAGGCGCAGCATCCCCGTTAGCGCACTTACCCCTTCAGTTTCCAGTGGGGGGATTATATAGAAGCGCACCGGCGGTGTCAAATCCCAACGCTCAAATCAGCCCCGCGATCAGAAGCGCATTGAATCGATTTCGTGGGTCGGCCTGCGGCCTCTCAGACTGGGCAGGACCGCTCGTCCCACAAAACGGGCGGGCCGGGTGGCGAATTTCGGACCTCAGGGTATTCAGGGGATTCTGAGCGTTTTGCAATTTGAGTGCCGCGGGAAGCGATCACCCGATTGCTTGAGTACCGCTTCGTTTGGGAAGCACCGGGGAAATCCCGAGACGACACCTGCATAGGCCTTCCGACCTAATGGGTCGACGCGCCGCGTACCGTGCAATCAGTATACGGTTCGTCGGCGAACAAACCCACCGCGAGGATTTTCTCATTGGATCGGTTCTTGCAATTCCCCCGGCATGGCACCGCGGCGAAACGCGGAGAAGATCTTTTAATCGTTTTCTCTGGAGGCGTTGATGAGAATTGTTACTTCTCGGTTCGCATTGTATGGTTTCTTGTTGACTTTCTGTACGATGGCCCGGGCTCAGGGCGTATCACTTACTCTCGGATCTGGGTCGGTGGCGCCAGGAGGTTCGGTGTCGTTGCCGCTTTCGATTTCAAACGGAGGCGTCTCAACAGCGGCAGTGCAATGGAGCCTGTCATATTCGCCGGCTGATTTTTCGAGTGCCACTGTTAGTGCGGGACCGGTCGCGAGTTCCTTGAAAAAGAACTTGACCTGTAACACGCGGGTCGCCGGCCGCTATGACTGCGTATTATGGGCACTGGATGCGAATGCGCTTACCAATGGCGTTCTTGCCGTTGTGAATCTCACGGCAGCGAGTACGATGTCGGGGAGTCCGGCGATCGCACTCACCAATTCGGGTGCCGCTTCTCCCGGTGCACAGCCAATTCCTGTTACCGCCACAGGCACCACGCTAGCCCCATCCGTCACAAATCTTTCGTGTTCGCCATCGACGGTCGTGGCGCCGGGCTCCGCCTCCTGTACGGTTACGTTGAGCGGAGCCGCACCGGCGGGAGGTGCGTCGGTTTCGCTCGGCTATGGCCAAAACAGCAGTGTCGCGGTCTCCGCGCCGCCGTCGGTCACTGTCCCCGCCGGAGCGAGTTCCGGGACGTTTACACTCGGTATTACCGGGGCGGCCACGAACTCCAGCGTCCAGGTCGCCGCCACCTTCAACAATTCCAGCGCATCTTTCTCGTTGCAAGTCGTCGTCATCACGGTGACCGTGAGCCCGGCAACAGTTTCCTTGAATTCTCTGCAGCAGCAACAATTCACCGCAGCCGTATCGAACACGACGAATACGGCCGTCACTTGGTCTTTGAATCCGAATGTTGGAAGCATCTCTTCCAGCGGTACGTATACGGCGCCGGCACTAATTGTTAGCCGTCAAACAGTGACTGTTACTGCAACCAGTGCCGCCGATCCCACAAAGCATGCGAGTGCAACTGTAACCCTCGTGCCGCTTTTGGGGCTCTAACCAGGTCTTGCGGTTCACACTTGGCCGACGCGGCGGGCTGAAATTGCATCAAGCCGGCAAACCAATACTGCAAATGTTGAGAAGCAGTTTCCAGAGAAGTGCTCTGTTGCGCGGTTCCGGAGGGGCGGGCTGGCCTCGGTCGATTCGCCCTGCGCGTACTATTTCGTAATTCAACCGGCGTTTATTGAACCATACGTAACGCGCCCGGCCGCCGCAGTGTTAACGTGGTCCCAGCCGCTTACCGCGCCGACGTCACCGCCGCTCCGTCGTGCTGCCGGCAGCCCATCTTCGTCTTCTCGAAATCGTCGAACAAGCGTCCCGCGTGCTCGCCGGCCAGCGTCTCCATCCGGTGCGGCTGCCCCTTCTCCACCGTATACCGCGCCACCGTCCCTTTCGAGCGCAGGAATTCCGCTTCGCTCTTCATCTCGCCATGCCACATGTATGGATCGTTCTCGCCCACATACAGGAACACGCACAGATTCGAAATCGCCTCGAGTTTCGCCGCGCTCGGGTCCCACATATATCCCGGAAACGCCGTCACTGAAGAAAAATACTGCGGATACAAGCCCGCCACGTGCATGGCCGCAATCCCGCCGTTCGACGGCCCAGCGATGTGAAACTTGTTGTCCTCGATCTTATAATCCGCCAGAATCATCTTCAGGAACTCCGGAAAGATGCGCGCACCGGCCTCGAAGAACAACTCATCGTCCGGCGCCGCGGGCGCTACCACGAGGTACCCCCGTTTTTCCGCTTCCGCGCGCAGATTGCTCGCCAGCACCCGGTCCACCGTGTTCATGGTTTGTGGGCCGCCGCCGAACGCCAGGACCGCCGGATACGCTTTCGCCGCGTCATACCCGTTCGGCAGAACCACTTTGTAATGCACGGTCGTGCCGCCCACCTTCTTCGCCTTTTCCTGCAGTTCCGCCCGCGCGGAAACCGCGAGTGCCATCGTCGCAATCAGCAGCGCCAGCCCTTGTCGCTTCATCTCGGAACCTCCTGCCTTCGGCAGTTTCGATCCTGTCCAGTGTATCAGTGAATCTCCCCGCGCCCCTTCGCCGCTCATCCTTTGTCCATATAGTTTTTCTTCAGGATCGCGGCCAGAACCAGCAGGAAAGAGAGTAGGCGAACAAGATAGACCCAGGGATTTCCTTCGTTAGGCTTTTCGATCAGCAGCATTGACGCACGATTCAGCGCCTCGACAATGAATGCCGCGGCGAATAACAGGAAGAATTCGTCCCGGGTGTCTCTCCAAAACTTCAGAAAGTAGACTCCGGCCGTCATCGAAGCAGTCGCAATCACCCCGAGCAAGAAAGCTTCAATCATCGATCAGTCACTTTCCCAGATCAATCCATACAGCAGAACAATCATCGCCGCAGACGCCGCCAACAGCCTCCATCGGAATAGATCGACTTGCGGGAAAATCACCAGGTCTACAAAGACCAACAGGTTTGAAATGGTCAGCCCTACAAAACACAGCCCGCTCCACAGCAGCAGCCGTTTCTTGACGCGGCCGAACGCGCGCAGCAGCATCCAGGCGCACGTCGCGCTGACCAGGGTTCCAAGAATGTAGACAGCCGCTGCCACGTTTATTCGTTCTCTTTCTTCAAGCGAAACGCCCGCGCAAACTCTCGTACCGATGCCGATGGCTTTGAGTGAATGAGCCGGGTCAGCCGGATCAGTTCGCTCCGGTAAGTTTTATCCAGCAAGCCGATGAGAGCGTCGCGCCCTCCTCCAGCTTCGTATCGATAGCTGTCGCTCGGATTTGACCGGTTGACAATCAGCCCACGGCGCGCCAGATCCTGTAGAATTTCCCTGGCAGCTCGGGCCCCCAGATACAGCGCTCTGGCCATCTCCGGAACGTCCCACGCCCTCGGCTGGCTGTTCCACAACAACAACAACGCTTCCAGATGGGGAACAGTGTCTATCTGCTCCAGGATGAACCTGTCAACCTGGTCTGGCGACGGATCGTTTTTGACGTCCGGAATACCCTTGTTCCTCCGGTTTACACGTCAAGCACACGGCCGGAAGACTCATTTCGCCGGGACCGTGGGGAGAGTGAAATGAAAGATTGCGCCGCGGTCAACCTCGGATTCCACCCAAATCCGGCCGCCATACCTCGTGACAATTCTTTGGCAGATTGCCAGCCCCATGCCTGCACTGGCGGATTCCCTTCGAGCGCTTTGCAGCCTCTTGAACAGCCCGAAGATCTTTTGGTGGTACTCCGGGGCGATGCCGATTCCGTTGTCATGAATCGAAAAATGCCAGTGATCCTCTTCGTGCGTAGCGGAAACCCGCACGCGCGGCGGACTTCCGTCAGTTTTGTATTTGAGCGCGTTCCCAATCAGGTTTTGCAGAAGCTGTTCCAGGTGGATTGCTTTCATTGGAACAGAAGGCAGACCCTCATGAGTGATGGTGGCGCCGCTCTCCTGCACCGCGCGGTCGAGATTCTTCAGTACCTGCGCGAATACCGCTTCGCCGTCCGAAATCGGCGTTGGCTCGTCGAGGCAATCCGCTTGCGCGTATTCCAGCAGGCCGGAGACGAGCTGGCTCATTCGGTGCGCGCCGTCCGTGATCACTTCCAAAAATCCGGTTCCTTCCGCATTAAGATTGGCGCCTTGCCGGTGTCTCAATAGTTCTGCGTAGAGCGCAACATTTCGAAGCGGCTCCTGTAAATCGTGGGAAGCCGCATAGGCAAATTCCTCCAGAGCCTCGTTCGCCCGTCTAAGCCTTTCGGCGTGCTGCCGCAGCTCCTGCGTCCGCTGCGCCACCCGCACTTCCAAATTCTGATTGAGTTCCCGAAGTTGCTCTTCCGCGCGCCGGCGTGCCGCCACTTCATGGCTCAAAACGGCGTTCGCGGCCGCCGACTCCCGGCTCTTGCGGTACAACTCGGCGAACACCGCGACTTTCGACCGGAGCACCGTTGGATTCACCGGCTTATACAGGTAGTCCACCGCGCCCGTATCGTAGCCTTCCAGCACGTGCGCGTCTTCGTTGTAGTACGCCGTCAGGAAGATGATCGGCACGTGCGCGGTCTTTTTCCGCTGTTTGATCAGGTTGGCTAGTTCGAAACCGGTCATGCCCGGCATCTGGATGTCGAGAATCAGCACCGCGAATTCCTGGTCGATCAGCGCAAGTAACGCCTCATCCCCCGACGTGGCGCGCACGAGCCGATAGGAGGAATCCTCCAGAATGGTCTCAAGAACCGTCAGGTTCTTGGGATCGTCATCCACAATCAGGATGCTGATCGCGGTGGCGGCATGCAACTCGGGCCCGGGGGCCGCCGCCGTGCCGCCCTCCTCGAACTGCGCCTTTGGGATGCGCGTTGCGCTCATCGAAATAGCCAGATTCGCAACAGAGAAAGAAGCTCGTCCGTGTTTACCGGCTTCGAGATGTAGTCGCTGGCGCCCGCGTCCAGGCACTTCTCGCGATCGCCTTTCATCGCTTTCGCTGTCAGCGCGATGATCGGAAGCGTGCGGAATTCCGGCGACTTGCGAATTTCGCGGATCGTCTGGTATCCGTCCATATTCGGCATCATGATGTCCATCAGCACAATGCTGAGATCGGGAGTGCCCTGGATGACGTCGATGGCCGCCTGGCCGTTGGTCACGCTCATCACGTCCATCTCGTGATTCTCCAGCAGCGAAGTGAGCGCGAAAATGTTCCGCGCGTCATCGTCCACCACTAGAATCTTCCTCTCACGCAGCACGTCGCTGGAGCGGTGCAGCCGTTCCAGCATGTGCTGTTTCTGCGGCGGCAGCTCGGTGACTACGCGATGCAGAAATAGTGCGGTTTCGTCGAGCAGGCGTTCCGGAGATTGCACATCTTTCAGTACGATGCTCTTCGCCATCGCTTTCAGGTGCGCTTGCTCGTCCGCGCTGAGATCCTTACCAGTGTACACAACCACCGGTACCTCGCTGAGTCCCGGTTCCGCATGGATCTTCTCGAGCAGATCGAAGCCGCTCATGTCCGGCAGTCGGAGGTCCAGCACCACGCAATCGAATTTGTCGCTGATCAACGCATGCAGCGCATTCGTCCCGTCGGAAACAGCCACAATCTCGACGTCTTCATATCCAAGCAGCTCGATAATCGATTGCCGTTCGATTTCGTTGTCCTCCACCACCAGAAGCCGCTTCTTGCGGGGAATGGTGAAGTCCTTGATCCGCGCCAGCGAACTCTCCAGCAACTCGGTTGTCGGCGCCTTCACGATGTACGAGAACGCCCCGTGCGCCAGTCCGTGCTGGCGCTCTTCTTCCAACGTCACGATTTGCACCGGAATATGCCGCAGCGTCGGCTCCAGCTTGAGCTGGTTCAGCACCGTCCAGCCGAGCATATCCGGCAGAAAGATGTCGAGTGAGATCGCCGACGGCCGGAACTGTCGGGCCAGAGAAAGGCCGAGCGCCCCCTTCATCGCGACCACCCCCTTGAACCCCTTGTCACGCGCCAGGCCGAGAAGAATCCGGGCATAGTGCGGATCGTCCTCGATGATGAGCAGCACGGCGTCGCCTTCCTCAATCGAATTGCGATCGTCTTCAATGTGTTCTTCGCGGGGAGGCGCCAGGACTGTCAGGGTCTGCGGTTTCGCGCTCTGCGACGCCGCATTCCGTAGGGGAATCGTCCGGCTCGTGTCCGGCCCGGCATACAGAACCGGCAGGAACAGGGTAAACGTGCTGCCCTTTCCAGGCGTGCTCACCAGCTTGATTTCGCCGCCAAGCAGCAACGCCAGTTCGCGGCTGATCGCCAGCCCCAAACCGGTCCCGCCGTACTTGCGGGACGTGCCGGCGTCGGCTTGCTGAAACGCCTCGAAGATCAGTCGTTGCTTCTCGGGCGGAACTCCGATACCCGTGTCCGATACGGCGAACGATACCACCTGCTGCGCAACGCTCAACACCGGGTGATCCGGAGTCCACCCTCCCGATGCTAAAGCAACCCGCACCTCCACAAATCCATGCGCCGTGAACTTTACCGCGTTGGAAAGCAGGTTTTTCAGGATCTGCTGCAGCCGCTTTGGATCGCTGGCCATTGCCCGTGGTAGATCATTGTCGAATATCAAATGAAGCGGCAGGTTCTTGGCCTCTGCCACGTGGCGGAAGTTCCGCTCGATGTTCTCGTGCAGCGCGGAGAAGCCGATGTCCTCCACATCCACCGTGACTGTGCCCGACTCGATCTTCGAAAGATCCAGAATGTCGTTGATCAGGTTCAGGAGATCCGAACCCGAGGAATTGATATTGCGCGAAAACTCCACCTGCTTGGGCATCAGGTTTTTGCCAGGATTTTCCGCGAGCTGCTGGCTCAAGATCAGAATCGAATTCAGCGGTGTCCGCAATTCGTGCGACATATTCGCCAGAAACTCGGATTTGTACTTCGAGGTAAGCGCCAGTTCCGCCGCCTTCTCCTCCAGAGCGTACCGCGCCTGCTCCACCTCGGCGTTCTTGCGCTCCACTTCGGCATTTTGTTCCGCCAACAGCCGGGCTTTGTTGCCCAATTCTTCGTTTGTCCGTTGCAGTTCGCTCTGCCGCGCCTGAAGCTCCACTGTGAGCTGCTGCGATTGCTTCAGCAGGCCCTCGGTTCTCATCGTCGCTTCAATCGTGTTAAACACAGCGCCGATGCTTTGCGTGAGCAGATCGAGAAACGCCAGCGACCCGTCGCTGAAGTTTTGGATGGTTGCCAGTTCGATTACGGCTTTGGTCTGCCCTTCGAACAGCACCGGCAGCACCACAATACTGACTTGCCGCGCCTGGCCCAGACTCGAAGCGATGTTCACAAAATCCGCCGGCACATTGCTGAGTAGCATGCGCTTCTTTTCCAGCGCGCATTGGCCGATCAGCCCCTCTCCCGGTTGGATGATTTCCCGCACCTCCCCGCTGTCCGCATAGCTGGAGAGCAGCTTTAGTTCGAGGTTCCGCTCGATTTCCGCGAGATGATAGAACGTCCCCTGGTGCGCATTCACCAGCGGCGCCAGTTCCGAGAGCAGCATCTGACCCACCGTATTCAGCTCGCGCTGCCCCTGCAACATCCCCGTGAATTTGGCGAGGTTCGTCTTCAGCCAGTCCTGTTCGCGATTGCTTTCCGTGGTTTCACGCAGGTTGGCAATCATCGTATTGATGTTGTCTTTGAGCTCGGCCACTTCGCCGCGCGTCTCCACCTGGATGGAGCGCGTCAGGTCGCCCTTGGTCACGGCGGTCGCCACTTCGGCAATCGCGCGCACCTGGGTCGTGAGATTCGCGGCCAGCAGGTTGACGTTCCCGGTGAGGTCCTTCCAGGTGCCCGAGGCGCCCGGCACGTTGGCCTGCCCGCCCAACCGCCCTTCCACGCCGACCTCTCGCGCCACGTTGGTCACCTGATCGGCGAACGTTGCCAGCGTCACCGTCATGTTATTGATGGTGTCCGCGAGCGCCGCCACCTCGCCCTTGGCCTGAACCGTCAGGCGCTGAGTCAAGTCGCCATTGGCCACCGCGGTGACCACCTTCACAATGCCGCGCACCTGCTCGGTCAAATTCGACGCCATGAAGTTGACGCTGTCGGTGAGATCCTTCCATGTGCCGCCAACGCCCTGCACCAGCGCCTGGCCGCCCAGCTTTCCTTCCGTCCCCACTTCGCGCGCCACGCGCGTCACTTCGCCGGCGAATGAATTGAGCTGATCCACCATGGTATTGATTGTGTTTTTCAGCTCGAGAATCTCGCCCTTTACATCGGCCGTGATCTTTCGGTTGAGGTCGCCGCGCGCGACAGCCGTCGTCACCTCCGCGATGTTGCGAACCTGCGCCGTGAGGTTGGTCGCCATCGCGTTCACGGAATCGGTGAGATCTTTCCACGTTCCCGCCACGCCCGGCACCACCGCCTGCACTCCCAGTCTGCCTTCCGTGCCCACCTCGCGCGCCACGCGCGTCACTTCCGATGCGAACGAACGGAGCTGATCCACCATCGTGTTGATGGTCTCTTTCAACTGCAGGATCTCGCCGCGCACATCGGCCGTGATCTTCTTCGATAAGTCGCCGCTGGCCACCGCAATCGTCACTTCCGCGATATTCCGCACCTGGCCCGTGAGGTTCGACGCCATCGAGTTCACGTTGTCGGTGAGATCCTTCCAGGTCCCCGCCACCCCCGGCACCACCGCCTGGCCGCCCAGCTTGCCTTCCGTTCCCACTTCGCGCGCCACGCGCGTCACTTCCGACGCAAATGCCGAAAGCTGCTCCACCATCGTGTTGATGGTTTCCTTGAGCTGCAGGATCTCGCCCTTTACTTCCACCGTAATCTTGCGGCTCAAATCGCCCCGTGCGATCGCGGTTGCCACATCGGCGATGTTGCGAACCTGGCCCGTCAGGTTCGAAGCCATCGAGTTCACGTTGTCGGTAAGGTCCTTCCAGGTCCCCGCGACGCCCGGCACCTGCGCCTGGCCGCCCAGTTTTCCGTCGGTGCCCACCTCGCGCGCCACCCGGCTCACTTCCGCCGCGAAGCTGTTGAGCTGGTCCAACATGGTGTTGATGGTATTCTTCAGCGCCAGGATTTCGCCTTTGACTTCCACCGTGATCTTCGAAGAAAGATCGCCCTTGGCAATCGCCGTCGCGACCTCGGCGATGTTGCGAACCTGCCCCGTCAGGTTCGACGCCATGAAGTTCACGTTATCGGTCAGATCCTTCCAGGTCCCCGCGACGCCAGGCACCACCGCCTGTCCGCCCAGCTTGCCTTCCGTTCCCACTTCGCGCGCTACTCGGCTCACCTCGCCCGCGAACGCATTGAGCTGATCCACCATCGTGTTGATCGTGTTCTTCAACTCCAGGATTTCGCCCTTCACTTCCACCGTGATCTTGCGGCTCAAGTCGCCGCTGGCGACCGCCGTCGTCACGTCCGCAATGTTGCGAACCTGCGACGTCAGGTTGTTCGCCATCGAATTGACGTTGTCCGTCAAATCCTTCCACGTGCCGGCTACGTCTCGCACCTGCGCCTGGCCACCCAATTTGCCTTCCGTCCCCACTTCGCGCGCGACGCGCGAGACCTCCGAAGCGAACGCGTTGAGCTGATCCACCATCGTATTCAGCGTGTTCTTCAGCTCCAGAATTTCGCCCTTCACATCGACCGTGATCTTCTTCGACAGGTCTCCTTTCGCGACGGCCGTCGCCACGTCCGCGATGTTGCGCACCTGCGCCGTCAGGTTCGACGCCATCCAGTTGACGTTATCCGTCAGATCCTTCCAGGTGCCGGCTACGCCGGGCACATGAGCCTGTCCGCCCAGTTTGCCTTCCGTGCCGACTTCACGAGCGACGCGCGTCACCTCCGAAGCGAATGACCGTAACTGATCCACCATCGTGTTGATGGTGTTTTTGAGTTCCAGAATCTCGCCGCGCACATCCACCGTGATCTTCTTGGAAAGATCGCCATTGGCCACGGCCGTCGTCACGTCGGCGATATTCCGAACCTGCGCCGTCAGGTTCGATGCCATGAAGTTGACGTTATCGGTCAGATCCTTCCACGTCCCCGCAACACCAGGCACCTGCGCCTGCCCGCCCAGCTTGCCTTCCGTGCCGACCTCGCGGGCTACGCGCGTCACCTCAGACGCAAACCCGTTAAGCTGATCCACCATCGTATTCAACGTATTCTTCAGCGCGAGGATTTCGCCTTTCACCTCGACGGTGATTTTCGATGACAGATCGCCCTTCGCAATCGCCGTCGCCACGTCCGCGATGTTGCGAACCTGCCCGGTCAGATTCGAAGCCATTGAATTTACCGAGTCCGTGAGATCCTTCCACGTCCCCGCCACGCCCGGCACCTGCGCCTGTCCGCCCAGCTTGCCTTCCGTTCCAACCTCGCGCGCCACGCGCGTCACTTCCGACGAGAACCCGTTGAGCTGATCCACCATCGTGTTGATCGTCTCTTTCAGCTCCAGAATCTCGCCCTTCACATCCACCGTGATCTTCCGCGAAAGGTCCCCGCGAGCCACCGCCGTCGTCACCGTCGCGATATTCCTCACCTGTGCCGTCAGGTTCGTCGCCATCGCGTTCACCGAGTCAGTCAGGTCCTTCCAGGTCCCGGCCACACCCGGCACTACCGCCTGTCCGCCCAGACGGCCATCCGTGCCCACCTCTCGCGCCACTCGCGTCACCTCCGAGGCGAATGACCGGAGTTGATCCACCATCGTGTTGATGGCTTCTTTCAACTGCAGAATCTCGCCCCGCACATCGACCGTGATCTTCTTCGACAGATCGCCGTTCGCGACCGCGATTGTCACATCGGCGATGTTCCGCACCTGGGCCGTCAAGTTGCCGGCCATCTGGTTAACCGAATC
>Ga0335079_10001439_pt1 | contig 27103 bp, 20 predicted proteins | sample Lox_Sample_33_FD_206719 | JGI IMG/M metagenome (GOLD analysis project Ga0335079, IMG submission 206719) | Soil microbial communities from Loxahatchee National Wildlife Refuge, Florida, United States - Lox_Sample_3.3 | ecosystem: Environmental > Terrestrial > Soil > Wetlands | place: USA...
ACCGTAGCGGTACCGGGTGCGGCTGCATTTTTTCGCAGGAGTCTTCCGTCCTTGAAGGCGTAATCGAGCCGCTCGCATGCAGGGTGGTCCAGGGGCTGCGCTGGCACCGCGCTGGCACGCCAGCACTCTGTGGCGCCTTTCTGGCGGGTCGCACCGTACCAACTGAACGTGTTTGCACTGACTTAGACCGAACTGAACTGGACTGAACTGGCACTACACACGTTCGATTCCCGTTAGCGCTACCAAGTTTTCATAGACTTACGGGCAATGCGCTGCCACGCGCAGCCACGCGCAACGACCCACAAGAACTCATTGAACATCTCCCGCGTGCTTCTGTGGTGCATTCCGTTCACGGAACTGGTCCCACCGAAGCGCTGCTTCGTCGTCTTGGCCGTGGAGCATGTGCGAGTATATTTCCGCCGTCACGCGGACCGAAGAATGGCCGAGCCGGGCAGAAACTACTGGCAGCGGCACGCCATCAGCCAAGAGGTGCGATGTGTGCGTATGGCGCAACGAGTGGAGGCTCGCACCTTTCGGAAGCTTCAGCCGGCGGAAGAGCAGGGAGACGGCCGCCGAGACAGAATCGGGTTTTAGCGGCGTCCCGTCTGGGTTGGCGAAGATCAGGTCGAGGTCTGCCCTATATTCCGGCCCGAACTGGCGGCGAAATTCGTCCTGGCGGTGGCGGTGCACTTCCAATGCACGGAGCGTGGATTCGGGCAACTTGACGAACCGCGGCCTCTCCGACTTCGTCCCCTTGAACTTCAGGCCCTGCTTCGTCTGCGTAAGCGACCGCGCGAAAGTGGCACGGCCGTCCTGGATATCCTGCCAGCGTAGCGCCAGCACCTCGCCGCGGCGCGCACCAGACCCGGCGCAAAGCTCCAGGAATACCGGCATACACCAGGGCCCGGACGCTGCCTCGATAACCATCTCCTGCTGTGCTGACGAAAGCGCGATTCCGTAGTGCTTCTTCACTCTGGGTGGCTCGCTGTTGGTCACTGGGTTAGTGGAAATTAACCCCCAGCGGATCGCCCGCGCAAAGGCGCTGGAGAGAACACCAGCGATGTTCCGGACCGTTTTCGCGCTCATCGGGCGCGGCGTCCGATCCTTGCGTGTGTGGCCGCCGCACTTCAGCAACCTGGCCCATTCGCGGTTCAGGTGCAACGGCGTAATCTCCGTGATCGGCATTGACAGAAGTTCTTGGTGGAGGTACGTCGCCTGCTGGTGGTATCGCTCAATGGTCTTAGGAGCAAGGTTCTCATCAACGTGCTGGCGGAAGAACTCCTCCAATAGCGCCGACAATGTTTCCGGAAGCGGGCTGGCGATGCCGCCTTTGGCCAGGTCCAATTTCTGCTGTTCTTCGACTCGCCGGATTGCCTCGGCGTCCTCAGCCTCGCGCTTGGTTGCGAAGCCGGATTCTGTGACTCGTCCGCGCTGCTCCCGTGTGGATCCGGGCGGGTCGAACTGGTAGAACCACACTACCTGCCCGGAGCGGTATTTGCGTTTGTGGACTGACATCAGTTCAACACCGTTACCTCTGGTTGCGAGCCAAGTCCAGCGTCAGCTCGCCTCCCGCAGGTACGCTCCCATTGCTCGTACGCGTGGCGTGTAATGATCCACCGCCGGCGGAGCCTGATGCCGGGCAGAAGCCCCTGCTCCAACATCGCGTACACCGCCATGCGCCCGATGCTCAATCGCGTTGCGATCTCCAGTACGGTCATACGGTTGTTCGGCTGCGCCGAAGGGACCTCTTGTCGGCGTACGCAATCGGAGTCTGGGAGTGGATCAGACATGGCTACAACCTCGAGTTCACGTGAGTTATTTCGCAGTAGCGACCATCTCCGGGCCGAATGGGTGCTCGTGTCAGCGCCAGTGCAAAAATCCCCATAGTACCGGTTGAAAAGTTGCCCACCCGTGACAGAGGCTAAGGCCGGCACCGACTCTGGAGTAGAGGAGGTGCCGGGATGTGTTACGGGGGAGAGACGTGCAAGATTTCGAGGAGTTGAAACGACAGGGTTTGAGCATCCGTGCGATCAGCCGACTGACCGGCTATTGCCGGAAGACTGTCAGGAAGTATCTGATTCAACCCGACAGCGTGCCGGTGTACGGGCCTCGGGAGAAACAACCGGGCAGGCTGGAGCGATTCAAGCCGTACCTGGAGGAGCGGATGCGTGCAGGCGTGTGGAACGCCCGCGTGCTGCTGCGTGAGTTACGAGAGCGTGGCTACTCCGGTGGATACACGCTGGTGACCGACTGGCTACGACCGCAGCGGGAGTCGGCGCACACGGTGGCGGTGCGCCGGTTCGAGACGCCGCCGGGCAAGCAGGCGCAGGTGGACTGGGGACATCTGGGCACACTGGAGATAAACGGCGAGGAGCGGAAGCTGTGGGCCTTTACCTTCACGTTGGGCTACAGCCGCACCATGATGGCCGAGGCGGCAGTGGATCAGAAGCTGGGTACCCTGTTGCGGATGCACGAAGAAGCCTTCCGGCAGTTGGGCGGGGTTCCGGAGGAGATCCTCTACGACCGCATGAAGACGGTGTGGCTGGAGACCGATGAGCGGGGAGAGATCGTCTGGCATCCGGTGTTCCTGGACTTCGCGCGCTACTGGGGCTTCGCACCGCGGCTGTGCCGGCCATACCGGGCGCAAACGAAGGGCAAGGTGGAATCGGGAGTGAAGTACATCCGGCGGAACTTTCTGTGCGGATTGCAGGGTCGTGAACCGAGCTGCCTCAGCGATCTGAATGCTCAGTTGCGTGCCTGGGTTTGGGAAGTCGCGAACCAGCGCGTGCATGGGACCACTCATGAGCAGGTAGCTACACGCTGGGACGCCGATCAGCTCCGTCTGCAGCCGCTGGACGGACGACCGCCCTATCCCTATATAGATGATGAGCTGCGGAAAGTGGCGCGGGATGCATACGTATCCTGGCAAGGTAGCCGGTACTCGGTGCCGTGGCAGTATGCCGGCCGATCGGTGTGGGTGCGCGAATGCGGCCGTGATGTGGAAGTGCAATACGGCCGAGAGCGGATAGCGGTCCACAGCCAGGCACAGCGCAAGCATGCCGTAGTAACGCAGACGGAGCATCATCGCGGGATTCCACTCGGAGCACGGCAGGAGCGGAAGATTCTGATCCGTATTCAGGATACGGCGCCGGTGGTGGAGATCCGGCCTCTGGCCGCTTACGAGAGCGTAGCCGTGGGAGGTGGACGATGACGGCCATCGAGGGGTTGCAGTCGACTCTGAATGGACTGGGGTTGAAGGCCGTCGAAGCTCGCCTGGAAAGCTTGCTGGAACAGGCATCCAAGAAAGAGCCGAGCTATGCGGATTTCCTGGCCGAGTTGCTGGGCTGCGAAGTAGATGCCCGGCGCAGCCGGTATCTGCGCGCCAGGCTGCAGTTGGCGCATCTGCCGTTTGTGAAGACCTTCGATCAGTTCGACTTCAGCTTTCAACCGTCGATCGACGAACGACAGATCCGCGAGCTGCGCACGTTGCGGTTCATCCACGAGGCCAGCAACGTCGTTTTTCTCGGCCCACCTGGTGTCGGCAAAACACATCTGAGTGTCGCACTGGCGGAGGCCGCGATTCAGGCCGGCTTCGGAGCGTACTTCATGACGGCGCACGATCTGGTTAACGATCTCGCCCGGGCTTACCGCGAAGGCCGGCTGGACCGGCGGATGCGAGTCTATCTGGCGCCGAAGGTTCTGATCATCGATGAAATGGGCTACTTGCCTCTGGATGACATGGGGGCGACCATCTTCTTTCAGCTGGTGAGTGCCCGGTACGAACGCGGCAGCATTATTCTGACCTCGAACAAGAGTTACGGCGACTGGGGCACGATCTTCGGGGATCCGATTATCGCGACCGCGATCCTAGACCGATTGCTGCATCACTCGACGACGATCAACATCCGTGGAGAGAGCTATCGTTTGAAAGACCGAAGGAAGGCTGGGTTATTTCCACGGCCGGAGGAAGAAGCAGACCGGCCAGCCCCCTTTCCCTCACCAGAAATCTTGCAGAACGGTCCTCGCCGTCAAGGGTCCGCTTCGCCGCGCAAAACCAGCGCGCCCTTGACCGCTCCGGGCCGTTCTACCAACACTGTTCCGTCATGAGGGAAAGGGGGCTTATGAACTTGGGCTTCTCTGGCGCCTCCCGCTGGTCGGCGTCGGAGAGTTTTCGGGGTGGCTACCTTTTCGACCGGAACTATGGGAACTTTTCAACCGGAGTTGACACTCGGGCTGTACTCCGCCGGTTTCGCTGGTCCACCTGTGCTCAGAACTGGGGCCCTCTCCAATCGTTGTGAAGTTGTCCTCAGCCATCGCGGAGACGCGCGGTTTGCCGCTCCCAGGCTCAAGAGGAGCCGGCTTCCGGCCTCGGGGTTGGCAGAGCGCACCCGAGCGAAGGCGGTGCTCAAACTGTTCCTCGTCCACCCGGACGGTACCGGCAATGCGAACAACACAATCGGCTGGAATCTTGCCTTGCCTGATCCAGAGATAAACCGCGTCGGCAGAAACCCTGAACCTGTCGGCAATTTCGCTTACCTTTGCAAATCTCGGTGTCATCGACACGACCTCGTGTTTTCATCAAAGCTCGCATGGTTCTCCAATGTCCATTTGAGAGTTTTTCAGGAAATTTCAGGAAATTTCAGATTTCGCGAGAACTGCTTGAATGCTGGGGGCTTACACGTTTCTGGAGAACTTATTCCGGAACCTCGTCAATGTTGCATCGAAATGCCTTGGCGAGCAGCCCGCGGACATACCTGTCTCGCGTGCTGGAGGCCCCGCTGCGGTATCGCTGGGTCGCGTTGTAGGTCGGTCCACCGTTGGCGGCAATATCCGTGTCGGAGGTCCATTCCGGATACCGGTCCAATCTCTGGTTCAACCAGTCAGACCGAATTTTGGCGCGCTGCACGTCTTCCGGATCCGGACTGTCACCGACTGTTTTGGCCACTGCCCCCCTGTCATCTTGCTCGGTGAAGGCCTCGGTACGTTCGTCCGCCAAAGGTACTGGTTCATCGGGCTCGGTGGCGTGTTCCATAATCATGCTGTTCGCCTCCCGGGCTTGATCATTGTGCTGAAGTGATGGTTTGGCTGCGGCGCTCTGACCGTCGGGAGCGGCCACACCGAGACATTGCGGCATTTCAGACGTTCTCGTTTTCCGCTTTTCTGCGGTACCCCGCAACTGCAGGGTTTCCAGCCGGCCATGCAGTTCCGCCTTAAGATCCGACCTGAGTAGGATGTATTCATGTTTCAGGTAATCCTCACTAGGGCGAGGAGGGGGACGACAACCGTGCCAGCGGGGCAAATTGAGGTACTTCTCTATGTCTTGCTCCAGGATAAGGCAACGGACTTCGATGGAATTCTCGACTTCCGCCCGGAAACGCTCTGTCCATGGTGGCGAGAGCAACTCCGGAGCTTGCTCCCGCAGGGCAACCCCCAGATACTTTGCAATCCGTTCGCTTATTTCTGTTTTCCCGGCAGCCCGGTATGCTTCGGCAGCAGGACTGATGAAGCCTGCCGGCCCCGCGCGATCAACGGCAAACAAGTCTTTTATCGTTGATGCCAATTCGTCACTCAGCTCTCGCCGGCGACTGTTGCCGTTGCGCCCACTCTCGTCGAATTCCTTGTAGGCCAGTCTGTAGAGTGCTTCAAGATTGTCGGATTCTGACGACATCACTCCCGCTCTTGCGATTTTTCCCCATCTCCCGGAGGGAGAGGCCGCCCGCGGAGGGGAACCCGCTGCGTCGCTTGGTGGATCAGACCGAGCCGAGGATAGCCATTTAAGAGACTACCTGAAATGCTGCGGCGCTGACCACTAGAGAGATTCAGCTTGCATCAATTATCCAAAATCATTCTTATAAGGCGGACCCTGCTGGCTTGCTCTCGCTGCTTCGGCGATGGCTTCGCTGGCTTCTCAGGCTCAGTTGCCAATTGAACAATCGTCGCTAAGTTCCACGTATGGCCAAGCCGGTAGTGCGCTAATTGTGTGTCCCTCTGGCTAGGCGATTTACGGGGTGCCCAAATCGGACAGAAGGCGGTCGGAGCGTTTCCATTAAGAGATCGTGTGCTTCGTCCATGGAGTCGGCAGTGGCAAGAGTACCCGTTTCAAGACAGCGCGCGACGTGTACCTTGAAATTTGGATCGTATTCCTCCAAGACCCGGAGGATTAACTTCTGTGGAACATCTTCTGGGTGCATGGCAGATTCATTTCTCCGTTCGGCTGATCTACACAATTGTAGACGTAACTCCGTCGGATGTTGGGAGCCTGAATCTTCGTTCGAGGGAGAACGCATTCGAACTGATTACAGGGTATGGTCGTATAGAACGTAAGTCAATGAAGATGTTCGGGCTAGCAGAGAAGTTCGCACGCGGTCGGCCGCCGACGGCTGGGACCACAACCGAGCTAGGAGGCTGCGTTCTGGACGCCACATCCTACCTAAAGGTGAAAGCATCAGCGTTACCGCGCGGCGGCGGAAACTGTGCGATCAGCCACTGCTTCAGCGCCTCCGGCGTTCCGAGCCCAACCTTAACCAAAATGCCAGCAATATCCGCCGCCGAGATTACGACCACTGGATGGCGATCACTCCGAAGTTCTTGGTACGCCTGGTGGCTGACAAACGAAGCCGTCACGAGAATGCCGAACTCGCGGTGCCGCAACCGCGAGATCAATCTTGACAGTTCCTTCACGCCGACCCCGTTGTCTGGCCCATAACACTTCGCTTCGAGCGCAAAGTCCAGCGAGATCTGGTCGGCGATCGGCCCGATGCGATACTTTCCGATCGCGTCGCGTCCGCCATCCACCGAGGGCCGCGTCACCATCTCGATATTGACATTCGGGTCCATTATTCCGGCCAGTCGCGCCGCGCAGTGCTCAAAACCATGAGGGTTCTCTTTGAAATACTCATAGACACACCGCACGAGCAATTCATCGCGGCCAGGAACAGGTGCCTGCTGCTCGCGAGTTCGCTATTCCAGAACAGGTTCCGCGCGCAAGGGCTGGTAGGCACCCTTCTGGATCCACTTCCTCCATACGGAGGGTGCCGAGCTGTGAAGTGGGTCGCCGGTCTTGAGCGCGTTTATCCACTCCCGCGACACGGTCCCCGTCTCCAACACAGTGAACTTGGCTCGGTAATTCTGGAATCGTTCGCCTTTTTTGCTGCGCCATATCGCCACGAGGTCGTCGGCGGGATCGCCCTCAACACCGGGAACAGCCAGGCCACGGAAGATTACGTCTCGTCCCTTCGCACCCTTCGTGAAGACGATAAAGGGCGGAATCTGGATGCGCTTGGCTGGTGCGGATGCAGAATCGCAAAGCACGACTGCAAAAGCCTGTTGCCGCGGCGGGGCGTATCTTGCAACTCGAACCCCGGCTTCTTGTTGTCACCGAAATACGTAAACAAGCCGGTGTAGACGTCTATGAAATCGGGCCAATCCGGGTCGTCCATGCTGGAGTACAGAATCGCTAGCCGCGGCGCGTCCCAACTGCCTACAGCTCGGAAACCACCTTGACTGCCCGCTCCGGGTATCAGTTTGCCCAAGGGATCATCTCCAGTGTTGCCCCTGGTTCCTCCCTCGTACACTGCGTCAATGACAAGATCGGCATCGGCGAGCGAGGAAAACGGAAAGACCCTTGCCATCGGAAAAGCTGATTGTCGCATGGTTCCACGACCCAGAGCGGACCGCAACGTCCCAAGCCGCTGACGTCTCCGACGGAACTACCCTCACCGCCATGGCGCTCTGCCAGGGCGGGCTGTATACTGACCGGACGGCCTCTTCAGGCCCGTCTACAAGAGACGGTCGAGAGAGGCCAGGCGTGTTGAGAACGCGACATAGGAGACTGATTCGGACCCGGGAGTTATGCTAGAAGGCACGAGGAAAGGGGCGGCGGGCTGAGAGATCCCTTCTCTCTATGAACGAAAACAGCGCCGAACAAAATTCTCCAGCCGCCGTGCCATTGAGCCCCGAATTCTTGGGCGGCGGCACCGAGGCAGGGCTTGAGAAGATTCGCACACGCCTGCTCGATCTGACGAACCGAAACCGACTTTTGAACTTCAGGCACACCACCGCCTCGTCGCTCCGGGTCGTAAGCGCCGATCTAAACGAGACTTTTCGCCGGCTGTTGGACGGCGGGAAACTGGTGTTTCTTCCGGTTCCTGAGCCCGACATCGGCGTTGCCGAAATGGTGCCAGAAGGGAGAGACACCAGTGAGGTATCGCAACGTAAGATGAGCGCAGCCGATTATGCGGAGAGCCTCGGCTGGGAAACTTCGTACGATCTCGAAGAACATTCTTACAACGCTGAGAGCGGAGGTTTCCTGCCGGTTCTGCACTATTTGGAAGGGTTGGAGAGGATCACCCGGAAGATCGGAAGCGCCGCCAAAACCGCCATCGAGGAATCTGGGACGAACATGCTGTATCTGGTTCTGGGTTTTCTTGAATGGTATGAGGCCGACGATTCGCAACAACCCAGGTATGCACCACTCCTGACTGTGCCTGTGGCCCTGGACCGCGGCGGCGGAAAGGGCAGCGGATTCGAGTGCAGCATTGAATACTCGGGAGAAGACTTCACCACCAATCTCTCGCTCGTCGAAAAGATGCGTCATGATTTTGCGCTGGAAATCCCGAATATTGAAGATGAAGACACCCCAGAAAAGTATTTCGCTCGCTTTTCGCATGTATTGAAGCAAAAGCGTCGCTGGCGGATTCGGCAGCAAATCACGCTTTCGCTGCTGAGCTTTGGCAAGCTGCTGATGTACCGCGATCTCGATCCCAAGGCATGGCCCGGAATTTCCAAGCACAAGTTGGTAAAGGAGCTCTTCGAAGGCAACAAGAGTTCCTCCATCACACACGCGGAAGAGCTCCCGATCGACGATCCCGAGCTAAAACAGGAAGTACCGCCGCTGATTCTGGATGCGGATAGCTCGCAGCACAGTGCCCTGATTCACGCCTTGCGGGGTCACAATCTTGTGATTGAAGGACCTCCAGGAACGGGCAAATCCCAAACGATCACCAATCTGATCGCTGCGGCCCTGGCCAAGGGCAAGACCGTCCTATTTGTAGCCGAGAAACTCGCTGCCTTGGAAGTCGTTCGACGACGCTTGGATGAGGCAGGACTTGGCGACTTTTGCCTTGAACTGCACAGCCACAAGACCAAGAAGCATGCACTTCTGAATGACCTTGCCGGCCGACTTAGGGCGCAAGGGACTTTCCGCGAGCCAAGGGAACTGGAGCAACACCTCGCGGTGGTCGAGGAGAAAAAGCACCTTCTGACGCATTACGTGCGCCTGATCAACAAGCCTGTTGAGCCGTTCCATGCGACTATCTTTGATGTCCTCTGGGCGCGCGATCGCTTCTATCGGGAGTTGCCGTTCAAGCGTGATTTGACAGGGCAAGTGCCGAACGTGTTGAAATTCACCCGCACGGAGTATGCCCAACGGGAACAGTTCCTGTCGGTGTATGCACAGCACCTAACTGCTGTTCTGGAGATCTGCTCAGGGCTCGGAGAACATCCCTGGGCGTGGGTTGCAAAGGTTCTCACGTTTGAGGAGGAAGAACAGATCGTGGAACTCCTCGGCAGCTTTCTGCAGATTCTCCGCGAGGCTGAGGAGTGCCGCCACAACCTCTCAGAGAAGGTTGACATCTCGCTTGAAGAAAGTATCAACGGGATCAGGAGGGCGCGAGAGCTGCTCGTCGACTTGCCAGACGCGGGCGACACGCTGAACCAGTACCTGTTAGAACCCAGTCGAGACCTTCGGAATCGGGCCATACTACTGGACTTTGCTGGAGATGTGGAGAACGCCACCTCAGCACTTCTAGTACTTAAAGCAGCCACGGTACACCACGAATCCTTGCTTCGGAGTGACGTAGCACAGGGTCTTGCAGTGGCCTTCGAAACGATCAGCGGTTCGGAGCTTCAGAAGTGCAGCTGTTCGCAATTCCGGGATCGACTCGAACGCCGAAAAGCTGCCGAAATGGCACTCAGCGAGGCTGCGAATTGCTTCGTCGCTCTACAAGCCTTTCTGGAATGTCAAGCGGATTTCGATGAACCTGGTGTGGAGTCGGTACTGAATTGTCTTCGTTTAATTGAAAGTGCTCCCCTTGAAGCTCTGCACCTTCGCACGCCATCCCTCGAAAAGGACAACGCCAGTAAGATTGTTCGTGATGCTGCCGAGGACGCTCACGGCTTGCGCGCTCGGCATGAAGAACTAGGTAGGCGTTTTGATCTTTCTTTCGCCATGGGAATGGCGAATCCATCTCAGTTGGCTGAGCATGCCACGATCCTAGAAGAGGCCGGCATTCTACAAGTGTGGTTCGGGCGCGCCTACAGACAGGCCAAGCGAGCCCATCGGCGGATTGTTCTAACCGGGGCGAAGGCGTCGCGCTACACGATGGCGCGAGAGCTGCGGGCTCTCAGCGACCATTGCAAACGGCGTTCACTGTTCGAAAGAAACACAGTGTACCGCGAGACTCTAGGGCCGCATTTCATAGGACTTGACAGCAAATGGGATGAGCTGCGCTCACTCGCCAGCTGGTACGAAGAAGTATTCACACTGCTGCCGGAACACAACCAGCAGACGGCGGCAGTTCGCGACCTTCTACTCAAATCGAGGACGGAGCGTCTGAAAGCGTTAAGGGGGAACTTAGATTCTCATGTGCGGAACCGCGCAGCCCTGGAGCGCCTAAAATTGGCAATCCCACAGGTGATCGATGCTCTTTCGATAAGCTCGCCAACGTCGCACCCCATACGGGAATTACTGCAGCAGGTGCGGACGGCCAACGCCCAGTTGGGCGAGACCGTGACGGCACTAGGGTTAGCGGGCCTTCGCGACGAGACACCTGTTGCTTCCATTCCCGATTTGTTGATGGCGGCCGACCGTCATCGAACCAGCCTCGGACGCGTTTCCACAAACAAAGGTGCGCAGGAGCTTCTCGGAGCCCAGTTCAAGAACATTGAAACCGATGTTCGTCCGATCAAGGAAGCAGTAGCCTTCGCGGAATCGCTTGTCCAAGAGAAGCTCTCGAAGAAGGCAACCGACTGGGTCTTGTGTGCAGACTACGCAGCGCGTTTAGAACAGCTACGAAGCTGGCTCACGGAGACTGCCGCCCGGGGCGAGAGGCTGCTCGAACTCGGCAGGGAAATCGACGCCCTCGCAGCATCAAGTTTCTGGCCAATCGACGAAAATGAATCCCTCACGGCTCTACACGCGCGGTGCGACAAAGCATTGGGAAGTCGGGATGAGTTGCCCAAGTGGGTCCATTTCGTTCGGGTACGCGCTGAGAGCCAGGAGGCAGGGCTGGCCAAATTAACCGCCTTGGCTGACGCGAAAACCATGGAGCCACAGCACCTTGTCGCGGCATTCCGATTCTTGTTCTACAGCTCCTTTGCCCGAGGCCTTTTCGCGGAGAATCCGGATCTCTCACACTTCAATGGGCTTACTCAGGAAGAAGTGAGGAAGCACTTTGCCCGTTCCGACAAGATGGCGATCCATCTGTATCGTGAGCGTGCGGCATCCCTTATCGATCGCCGACCGGTTCCGTACGGAAATCAGAGCGGCCCTGTCGGAACATGGACCGATCTGGCTCTCGTCACGCATGAGATCAACAAGCAAAAACGCCATATACCGATCCGCCAGTTAGTTCGGCGGTCCAGTAGGGCACTGCAGGCTTTGAAACCGTGTTTCATGATGGGACCACTGTCAGTGGCGCAGTACCTAGCCCCAGGAGAATTGCAATTCGATCTCGTTGTCATGGATGAAGCGTCTCAACTAAAGCCGGAAGACGCCGTAGGCGCGATTGCTAGGGGCGGGCAGATCGTTATCGTTGGAGATCCCAAGCAGTTGCCACCGACGAACTTTTTTCAACGAGTGACGGCAGATTCTGAAGATGATGGAGACGAAGACTCGCGCACCGTGGTGGAAGAGGGAGAAAGCATCCTGGACGTCGCCAGCACTCTGTACCAGCCGGTCCGGCGCCTACGGTGGCACTATCGATCACGACACCACAGCTTGATTGCTTTTTCCAACAACGAGTTCTATCAAGGGGATTTGGTCGTTTTTCCGTCTGCTTATCATGAGGATGCCAGCCTCGGAGTCAAGTACCATTCCGTCCCGGGCACGTTTGAGAATAGCCGTAACCCGCGGGAAGCGGAACTCGTGGTCGAAGCGGTTCTGGAACATATGGAGAGACGGCCCGAGGAGTCGCTCGGAGTAGTCACTCTGAACTTCGAGCAACGGGAGCTGATTGAAGAGCTACTCGATGAGCGATTGCGTTCCGATCCATTTATGGTGGCCTATCAGGAACGAATGAATGCTGGTCCAGAACCATTCTTTGTCAAGAATCTGGAAAACGTCCAAGGCGACGAGCGAGATGTCATTTTCATTTCGGTCACGTACGGCCCCGATGCGAAGGGAAACCAATATCTGCGATTTGGGCCCATCAACGGCGCGAACGGACATCGCCGATTGAACGTCCTTTTCACGCGTGCCAAAAAGCGTACCGAGGTTTTCAGTTCTCTTGAACCTGACAGGATCCCCACCACTGGTAGCAGCCCTTGGGGGCTGCGGGTGCTCAAGCAGTACCTTACCTTTGCACGCACCGGGGTCTTGGAGACACCGAATGACGGAGGCGAGCAGCCGACGAACGACTTTGAGAGGTCGGTCGGGAGCGTCCTTAAGGAAGGCGGCTTCGATGTTGTTCCCCAGGTTGGAGTCGCGGGGTTCTTCATCGACTTGGCGGTACGACACCCAGTCAAACCCGGAACCTTCCTGCTGGGTATTGAATGCGATGGAGCGACCTACCATTCCGGCAGGTCCGCCAGAGACCGTGACCGTTTGCGACAAGAAATCCTGGAGAACTTGGGTTGGAAGATCTACAGGATTTGGTCAACGGACTGGTTCAAGAGTCGCGGAACAGAGATCGCCCGGCTCCTCAAATACGTAGAAGGTACGCTTGCCACTGACCCTGACTACCTCAGCGAGCAGGGCAAGAAGCAACGGGCCGAGTCGCTTCGCCAGCAATTGATCGATCTTCGCGAGAGTGAAATCAAGGCGGCTTTCCCAGACTCTCCACAGGAGAAGGGACTACTCCGAGACGCGCTTCTAGACGAGTTCACCAGCAGACGACCAAGAACGCGGGATGACTGGTTCCGGCTGGTGTCTCAGGAACTTCGGTCGAGTACCGATTCCAAGCAAGTTGGGCAGTTTCTTCCCAGAGTGCTAGCGATCATTATGGGTTCATGCGAATGATCCGATCCTGCAATGACGAGCCGCCGCCGGCAGGAGTTCAGACCGAGGCAATCGTTGAAACTCCTCCCACCAAGAGTTGATCGCTCGCATCGCCCGGCTGTTTGCCTCAGCATCAAAGCACCCATTGGGAGACAGTCGAGGTCCCACAATTCGCCTAGCAGGCTGAGAACGCTGGCGGCCAGTATCGATTTTGAGCGCTTGATGCCGGCAGCATACTTCTTGTTTTCCCTCCTCATTTGAGGTAAGATTTTAGGAAGTGGCTGCCTGAAGGGAGAACATGGCTTTACCAGCTTCGGTTTACGTTGACTCATGGGACGTGAATAGACGGCTCGCGGAACTCGGCTTCAGGGAGGAAGACTTGCTCCAGCCAGCCGAACGCGGGTTTACGGCGTGGGCCTCCTGCACAGCGAACCACCCGCCGGCAATACCTGGCCTTTCGGCTTGGGGCGAGACGGTCTGCGCGCTCCGCGAGAGATTAATCCCGTTGGGATGGGAGCGCAAAGACGAACAGAACTGGCCGCTCGTCGTAAACAAGGGCGGTACGATCGCGCTCTCGGTAGCGACCGGGAACGAGGATACTGGACGAAAGGACAGAGATCCAGTCACAGCTTCCGCCAAGGGGCCAAGAACTGTCAGTGCAATCACGGCCAACCAGAACCAAATTGTGTTTCCCGAAATGCTGCCGTCGGTCGAATCGCTCAAAGCCACAGGCCGGACAACGTGGCTGCTGCTGTTGTACCGCGACACAGACGCCAGGGAGATGCGGTGTGAATTATCGCGTCCGATCGGGATGGATTCCGAAGGTCGCGTAGACGGGTGGGCAGAACGAATCATCCTCTCTCCACGCCCGTTCGATGGTATCGAGGGCGCTCTCGTGGGTGGCGGCAATGGACCTCAAAGCCCAGAAATCACGCTCGAGATCAAGCGACGTGCCTGATGGTACGCCTGACGTACCAAACCCGACTCGCCTGACGTTAGCCAGGAAGAGGCGCGGGTACAAGAAGACCAAATTGGCGGAACTCAGCAGAGTCGATCTTCGTTCGATTACCGCCTTCGAGGCTGGCGAATACGCCCCCTCGGACCAGACGATGGCCAGGATTGCCGCCGTCCTAGACTTTCCGGTGCCATTTTTCTACGGTGAGGACCTGGACGAGCCGAGTCTCGACTCTGGCAGTTTCCGCTCGATGTCGAAGATGACAGCTCCCCAGCGGGATATGGCCTTGAGCCAGGCCGCACTCGGTCTTCACTTCATGGGTTGGATCGAGGATCGCTTTGAACTACCAGAAGCGGACCTGCCGGACCTGAGTCGCGAGCCGAGCCCGGAGGCGGCCGCAGAATCTCTTCGGCAGGCATGGGCGCTTGGCGCATTGTCCATCAGAAACATGGTCCATCTTTTGGAAGCAAAGGGCGTCCGTGTCCTCTCACTCGCCGTGGATGCCAGAGAGGTCGACGCGTTTTCGATGTGGAAGGGCGCTAGACCGTTCGTATTTCTGAACACCTACAAATCGACCGAACACACCCGATTCGATGCTGCTCATGAGTTGGGGCATCTGGTTCTACACAAGCATGGTCCACCCCAGGGACGGGAAGCAGAGAAGCAGGCCAACGCATTTGCATCGGCTTTCTTAATGCCACGGGGCAGCGTCCTTGCAAATGCGCCGAGGTTGCCTACGTATTCGACACTAGTTCAGCTCAAGAAGGTGTGGACAACCTCGGTGAGCGCCGTGAGTTACCGATTACATGAATTGAACGTAATTAGTGATTGGCAGTACCGCGGACTGTGCATCGAAGTCGCTAAGCGAGGAAGGGACACGGAACCTGAGGAGGCTCCAAGAGAGACATCCCTGATTTTTCCTCGCGTTCTCGCGGCTCTTTACGAAGAAGGCATCAGCAGAGCGCAAATCGCGCGCGCGCTCTCTCTGCCTTCGTCGGAACTGGAACAATTGCTATTTGGCCTTTCCATAACCGGTATTGACGGAGGCAGTCAGCAATCGCGTCGTGGGTCGCCCGCAAACCTCAAGCGCGTGAAATGATCGCCAGCTAACTTGTCGTGCCCCGCAAAATTAACGCTCGCTCGGTTGGAATAAGTACCTCTAGCAGTGGCTCCAACCGTCTGATGGGCGCACAAGGACGATCCTATCCGGAAGATCAGGTCCTCACTTCACCGATTCGCAGGCCAAGCAGGAGCAGGACTATGCCGCATCGCGCACGGTCCAACCCCTTGCGGAAGAGGACTGCAACGGGGTCAACTCGGCATAGTCCGGGATTCGGCATAGCGGCGACAATCATGCGGCGCGATGCCGGGGACGCCGACCGCCTCCCCAGAAAACGTGGTTTCCAACTACCTCTCCGCGCCCGTAGAACTCGTTGAGCTTCGAGCAACCGTTCGAGAGGCATACCGACCGGAGCGTTCTCGGTGCGAGCCCATGGACACAACGAGTGGAGTGCTCGCCAATTTTCCAATTTTGCGCATAGCGGTGGCGCGGCCCGGCCTCCGATGAGTAACAAATCGGCCGTTCTGATGCAAGGGATACCGGCGCAAGTTTCCACACGGCGTGGCAAAATCCTACAAGTACACCGCAAACCCCCGAGCCTATTATGGGAACTCGATTGTCAGGGCGCGCGAGAGCGGATTTCGGCTCCGTCCCGATAACGCTATCCTAACAAGGGGGAATTCGGTGCAGGCAGGAAGTGGCTTTGCTGCCTTCGGTCATTGTAATAAACGCAGCTTGATTGCCTTTGTGGGCGCTTCGCTCTTGGCGATGTGGCCCAGGCCGGCTGGCTGCCAGTTGCAGGCAGAGCGATCCCGGCAACCCACCCAAGAACAGGCCGACTTCTTCGAACGCAACGTTCGACCGATCTTCGTCAATCGCTGCAGCAGCTGTCACGGTGAAAGAGTAAGCATGGCGGGCCTGAACCTCACCACCGCCGAGGGCTTCCTGAAGGGCACCGACACGGGACCGGTTGTCAGCCCCGGAGATCCCTCTGCCAGCCGTTTGCTGCGAGCCGTCGGCTATGCGGGCAAGATCAAGATGCCGCCCGGGGGCAGGCTCCCGGACGCCGAAATCGAAACGCTCACGAAATGGGTCGAAATGGGAACGCCTTGGCCCAAGAGCGACGCGCCGGCCAAAAATGCGCCGAAGGATGCGCGATTCTGGGCCTTCCAGCCCGTGCGCGCATATCCTCCTCCTAAAGTTGATCGCGGAGACTGGGTGCGCAATCCGATCGACCAATTTGTGATGGCGAAACTGGAAGACAATGCCCTTACTCCCTCGGCACCGGCGGAGCGACTAACGCTGTTGCGTCGCGCGAAGCTGGATTTGCACGGGCTGCCGCCGACCGAGGAAGAAATCAGGGAATTCCTTTCAGATACCGGACCGGGCGCTTTCGCGAGGCTCGTGGACCGGTTACTCGCGTCGCCGCGATACGGCGAGCAGTGGGGCCGCCACTGGCTGGACGTAGCTCGCTATGCGGACTCAACCGGTCTGGACGAGGATCTGCGCCTGCCCTACTCCTGGCGTTTTCGAGATTACGTAATTAATTCGTTCAACGAAGATCTCCCATACGATCGTTTCGTGCGCGAGCAGCTCGCGGGAGACCTGATACCGGCCGTGCGTCCCAGAGAGATCAATGCCCAGGGCATCGTGGCGACGGGCTTTCTCGCGTTGGGTCCCAAGCCCCTCGCTCAGCAGGACAAGCTCAGAGTTCTTTACGACGTGGTGGACGAACAGATCGACACGACTTCGAAGGCCTTCATGGGCATCACCGTTGCCTGTGCCCGGTGTCACGATCACAAATTTGATCCAATTTCCACGCGCGACTACTACTCCCTGGCTTCCATCTTCGCCAGCACCAGGTATTTCGAGGACATCAAGGCGTTCGTCTCCAAGGTGTATTTCGAGCCTTTGGCGCCGCACGACGTCTACGAGCGATACAGGCAGTCGCAGGAGCGCGTGAAGGCTAGAGAGCTGCAGATAGAGGCTCTTCTGAATACGGAGGCCCGACGCTACAGCGACTCCCGGCTTCTGCCGCGACTGCCGGATTATATGGTCGGCGCGAACGAAGTTTATGCAGGCGGCAAAACCGTTGTGGATGTGGCTTCACGCGACCATCTCGATCAGAAAACCTTGGAGAAGTGGGTCGATTACTTAAAGCCGGGCTCGGAGTTTCGGCCGTACCTGGAGCAATGGCATGAAGCGACTGGCTCGTCGGTCCGGCAGACGGCGGATCGGTATCAGGAAAAGTTCCGAGCAGTTAGCAAGCAGTGGGGTGCCGAACTTTCGAAATGGGAGGAAAATGTTGCCGCCGCGGTGCGGCTGAATCAGAAAGCACCGGATAAACCCAACTTCGAAGGCGGAGCCTTCGGTACCGGCGATGCTCGCTTCTTTGCCGACGTAACCGCGCCGGAGGGAGCCTTCGGCGTGTCAGTTAAAGAGCAGGAAGCGCTCTTGTCCGCAGAATCCAAACGCCGACTCGCCGAGCTCAGGCAAGAACTGGACGAGATGAAAAAGAGCGCGCCTCCAGAACCGCCCATGGCCTGCGCGGTAACCGAAGGCGAGAGTGTCCAGCAGAGAGTTCTGATCCGCGGAAATCACCAGAGCCCGGGGGATCCGGTCGCGAAGCAATTTCCCGTGGTTCTGGCCGGGAATAGCCAGCCCCCCATCGAGCATGGCAGCGGTCGAAAGGAACTGGCGGAATGGTTGACGCGCGCCGACCACCCGCTGACCAGCCGGGTTATGGTGAACCGCATCTGGCAGTGGCATTTCGGCGAGGGCATTGTCCGAACGCCCAACAATTTCGGAAGCACGGGCGATCGGCCGAGTCATCCGGAATTACTCGACTACCTGGCACAAAAGTTCGTCGAACAGGGCTGGTCCATCAAATCGATGCACCGGATGATCATGCTCTCCAGTACCTACCAGATGAGCAGTCATTCGTCAGAAGACGCCCGCGAGAAGGATCCAGGCAACCGGCTGCTCTCCCATTTCAGCCGCCGCCGTTTGACCATCGAGGAAATGCGGGACTCGTTCCTCGCCGTGGACGGGTCGCTCGACCTGACCATGGGCGGCAGAATCGCTGACGGACTCAAGGCGGATGAGTACGAAAAACGGCCCAGCTTCAATCCCGACAAGATCGCGCGCCGGAGCGTGTACTTGCCGCTGGTGCGCAACAAGCTGCCCAGCGTGTTCAAGCTCTTTGATTTTGTGGACACGACCGCGAGCTCGGAAAGCCGCACCGAGAGCAACATCGCGCCGCAGGCCCTTTTCATGATGAACAGCGAATTCATTCATGAGCGATCGCACTCGCTCGCCTCCCTTCTGCTGGCGGACCGGGCTGCTCCGAACGCCGCGCGCGTGGAGCGGGCGTATCGCATGACGCTGGCCAGAACTCCCACGCCTCAGGAAGTCGAGGTAGCCTTGAGCTATCTGAAGAAATACCCGACAAACGGTCATGCGGAGGCGGAGCCCAACGTTGCCGCCTGGGACAGCTTTTGCCGTGTTCTTCTGGCGTCGAATGAGTTCAACTATGTGGATTGAAGTACCCTGGAATGTGCCTGGGGCTGGTGGAGGGCGCAATGAAAGACATGGATCACTCGAATAAAATTCTTCGGCGTACTTTGCTGCGTAAGTCCGCCTGCGGCTTCGGCTGGTTGGGACTTGCCGGGCTCTTGGCCGAACAGGGATTGATCGCCGCGGCGGCGCCAGAGAATCCGCTGGCTCCTAGACCACCTCATTTCCCGCCTCGCGCCAAGCGCGTGATCTTTTTGTTCATGCATGGCGGGCCGTCTCACGTGGACACATTCGACCCCAAACCGCGTCTGGAGCAGGATAATGGCAAGCCCATCCCGTTCAAGCGTTCTTTGACTTTTGCGGAGGGCAAGCTGGGCGGGCTCATGAAGTCGCCCTGGGGGTTCAAGCGATACGGAGAGAGCGGGATCCCGGCGAGCGATCTGTTTACCCGGGTGGGCGCTCACGTTGACGACCTGTGCATGATCCACTCCATGGTTGGCGATGGCGTCGATCACGGCGGCGCGGTGCTGCAATTACAAACCGGCACCATCAATTTCAGCCGCCCCAGCATGGGGGCGTGGATTCTCTACGGGCTGGGCACCGACAACCAAAACCTGCCGGGATTCATCACCATCATGCCGAGCCTGTATCACGGCGGCTCCAAGCACTGGGGCTCCAGTTTTCTGCCTGGCGTTTATCAAGGCATTCCCATCGGGAACGACAAGATGGAAGCCAAGGATCTCAAGGATGAGCCGATCGAACATCTCCGAACCCGGGGAGTAACAACCGAGCAGCAAAGATATGAGCTGGAAATGCTGCAAAAGGTGAATCAGCAGCATGCCGCTGTAAGGGAATCCGATCCCAAGCTCGAAGCGCGCATCCAGGCCTTCGAGTTGGCCGCCCGGATGCAGATGGAGGCGGCTGACGTTTTCAGCATCGATAAAGAGTCGCCGGAAACCCGGAAATTATACGGCCTGGATGATCCCGTAACCTACGATTTCGGGTGGCAATGCCTGCTGGCCCGGCGCCTCACCGAACGCGGAGTGCGCTTCGTACAGTGCTCACACAGCTACAAGTGGGATCAGCACAGCGAACTGGCGCGGCTGCACTTCAAAAACGCCCGGGAAGTGGATCAGCCTATCGCGGGGCTACTCACCGATCTGAAAGCGCGCGGGTTACTGGCAGACACGCTGGTGCTCTGGGGCGGTGAATTCGGCCGCACGCCTTTTGCACAAGGCGATGGCCGCGATCACAATCCGTACGGATACACGATGTGGATGGCGGGCGCCGGCGTGAAGAAAGGGACGGTCTACGGGGCAACTGACGAGTTCGGTTACCACGCCGTGGAGGACCGCATGCACATCCATGACTTACACGCCACGATTCTCTACCTGTTGGGGCTGGATCACGAGAAGCTGACGTACCCGTACGGCGGCAGGAACTTCCGCCTGACTGACGTGCAGGGCGCCGTGGCTCGCAAAATCATCGCTTGACCCCGCCCGTCGGCATCAGTACACATCTCGATAGGCTTCCTCCAGTTCCGGAAAGTGCGAGTCCAGCGCAAACTGCACGGCGTCTTCGACGTCGGCGCGATCCAATGATTCCTGCTTTTTGAAAGCCTCGTCGGTGACCCCGCATTCCACCAACGCAGCGCGAAATGTGACGAGGGGATCCCGCAGCCGCCAGCTTTTCAACTCCTCCGCCGTCCGGTATTTCAATCCGTTATCCGGATCGTGCTGAGAGTGTCCAACAAAACGGTAGGTGGAGCACTCGATAAGCGTAGGCCCTTCTCCCCGACGGGCCCGGTCCACGGCGTTCTGTGAAGCCTGGAGCACCGCGACCACATCCATGCCGTCCACCAGCACGCCGGGCATCGCATAGGCCGTGGCCCGTTCGGCGACCGTTCGCGTTGCGGAGGCCTCATGGAAGGGAACCGATACCGCATACTGGTTGTTTTCGCAAACGAAAATGACGGGCAGCTTCCATAGTGAGGCGAGGTTCAGACTCTCATGAAAAGTTCCACACTGCGCGGCGCCATCGCCGAAATCCACCAGGCAAACGCTGCCCGGCTCGAGCCGGCGGCAACTCATGCCGATGCCAACCGCAATCGGAAGATGGGCGCCCACAATGGGATGAATGCCGGGGTTGCGAACCGCCATGTCCGTCAGGTGCATGGGCCCGCCTTTGCCTTTGCAGCATCCTGTCGCTTTGCCCAGCATTTCGGCCATGAGCGGCCGTAAAGGTGTCCCTTTCGCAATCGCATGGCCGTGTCCCCTGTAAGTGGCCAGCATCCAATCCGTCTGCCGCAGTGGGTAGACGGAGCCGACGACTGAAGCTTCCTGGCCCTGGCAGAGCTGGGCCAGCCCCGGAACTTTACCGGCTTGCTGCAACCCGAGCAGCGCATCCTCAAACACGCGGATACGGTGCATCCAAGAGTAAAGTTTGAGAAGCACCGCAGGCGCGAGCTCCCGTGTAGCCTGAAGGGACTGCGATTGCAGCCTTCGGCTCACGAGTTCGCTCGCAGAGGCGGCTGTCCCAACCGTGACTGCGAAGCTCCCACTCGGCATCGGTCGCTTATCAGCACGAACATTGCCTATGCACTTCGTTGGCCGTTTGGATAAAGTCTGGAAATTCGCCATCCATTGCAATAGTCACCCATTTTAGCCGAAATCGAATTGCCGAGAACCAGCTTTCGCCTCAACCTTCGAGAGTCGGTTCAGTGTGAAAGGGCGGGCCGCCGCGCAGTAAAGTACAAGCCAACCGAGCGGTTTTGTGCAGACGACGATGCGCAAAGCATCTATCCACCAAGCCGTAGTGTTCACCAGCATCGCCCATTTGAAGCGGGCGCATCGTCAGAGTGGCCCCAAAGCGTTCGGCCAAGGACCTCCGCGAATCCGACCTCCAAAGTAATCCGCTTCATCCGATGCTTTGCCTGCCTGAAGACTGGGCCTCTTCGACCGATTATTCCTCACTCGTTCACCCTACCAGAGTGTACTCAACACATTTGCGACAGATCCCTCGGGAAGGTCTATGCTTCGCTAAGAGTCGCTGAAGTCAATCATGACAGGCCGGGTGCGGAAGCCCCGAGTTCTGAAAGCGTTGTAAGCTAGTCCCACCGCAAACCATAAGCTGCCGACAATCTTGGCTACGAGGGGGAGGCTTAACCACATTCCCAGGCAGAACACGAATCCCAATGCTGGAACCAGCGCATCGCCAATCAGATGACGTTCCTGTGTCCTGCTCTTGATGAAGTAGTACTGTCTCACTGCGGCTAGGTTCACTCCCATAAAGGCAAGAAAAGCCCCAAAGTTGAGCAACTCACCCGCACGCTCCAGGTCAAATAGGAGAGAACCCATAAGAGCCAATAGCCCAACAAAAATTACGTTAAACGTCGGGTTGTTTCTAGCTGGGTCGAGGTATCCAAACACCTTGCGCGGCAGAACGTTATCGCGACCCATTCCGAAAAGCAGGCGTGCCGCCGCCACTTGACCTGACAGTCCACTTCCAAGGCTCCCGAGCATAATGACAGCACCCATCCCCCGAAACAACGTCGCCCCTCCAACCGTGCGTGTGACGTCCATGAAGGCCGTTTCGATATTTGGAAAGGTATGGTAGTCGGGCCATACACGCTGAGCTAGATACACCAGCAGGCAGCTGAATAGCGTCGTGAAGACGCAAGTGAGGACGGTGGCTAACAAAATATTGCGTCGCGGATTGTCGACCTCTTCTGCGAGCGTTGTGACGCCGTCGAACCCGATGTACGTAAGCGCCGCGAACGACGTCGCAGTAGCTATAGCCCGAAGCTGAAATGTGCCGGGGTCATAGAATGGTTGTATGGAAAACACGCTGCGCATTCCCTGTCCGTGAACAAGATATCCAATTGCCAGAATAAGGAACGCGCCGATGACCACAAACATCGCGAAGAGCAACCCAATGTTCGTCCGAGCCGTGGTGCGGACGCCCAACAAATTTATAGCAGTTAAGACCAGGACAAAAAACGTTACCCAGGCTGAATAGGGGATTGCCGGCAGGAGACGCTGGACGGTCAGGAAAGCCTGGATAATCGCGACAATCGGCAACACTAGGTAGTCAAGCGACATCGCCCAACCAGCCAGAAAGCCAAGGTGAGGGTTCAGGCCGCGGCCAACATAGCTGTAAGCAGAGCCCGCCAAAGGATAAAGGGCGGCCATGCGACCGTAACTAAAGGCGGTAAGCATCATCGCGATGCCAGCGACCAGGATAGTTGTGACCGCGTGGCCGCGGGAGAGCTCTTGAGCTATGCCGTAAATAGGGACGGGTGCAATCGGCTGAATTATAACGATGCCGTAAAAAATCAGATCATGCAGCCGGAGGACACGCCGTAAGCGCGGCGGGCCACGAAGTGCGCTTTGCGCCAGCCGGGACCTGACCTCAGACATCGACACCCCTGCATACGTTTCTTACTCCCTTCCTCCTGACACTGGTCGCGGCTGATTTGCTCATTACGTAAATAGCAATGATAACTTCTAAAGCATTCGATGCTGAATAAGCTTTAGCCGCAGCATATCATAGAATATATATTGCTTACCTTCGTCGCCTTATGTCTCGGTCACCTTAAATGCATAGGTTCCAGAACCGACCTCGAAGGTAACATAGCCCACTGCCTCCCTGCCACCACTTATTCCTTCGATGCCCAGTGAATAACTTCCAGCCTTCCATACTGTGTTTCCACTTTCCGTTATACTGATGCTGCGCAAGTTCAACGTCGGAATGCTCACTTCCGCCTTGCTATTTACGGGGAGGGTTACTTTCATCTCAAAAGAACGATCAGCCCTTCGCCAATCAACTGACACCAGCCCCATCACGGTATCGAGCGAAGCAGCCACGAATCGCAAGTCGCCGACAACATTGGGCTTGATCGCAATCCGCTTAAACCCAGGGCTGACCAGTCGAATTCCCGCCAGATCCCTGTAGAAAAATTTCTCTACCATTCCGAGCATCTTCATGTTCTGGCTTATCCACGGGGCGCACTCAAAAGTCTCGCAAGTCGTCGTTGCGCCTTTTGAAATTTGATAGCCCCAACCCGGGAAAGTGGTTTGGGTGGCGATCTGAAACATTACATCTGCTGCACCGTACTCAGGCAGGACTTGTTGGAGGGCGTTCGTCCCGATGACCCCGGTCGCAAGGTGGCCTCCATGGGTCCTTACGATATCATTGATTAGGTTTTGTAGGACGCCTTTCACGCTTGCTTCAGGAACCATTTTCAAATGAAGCGGCACTGCATTCGAAGTCTGGCTACCGGTGCCGTATTCGTTGGCAGTCTGGTCGAGAAACCGACGATTGAAGGCCTCGTTAATTTTAGTGGCAAGTTGTGAAAAACGCTTTGCGTCCTCGTCCTTGCCCAGGATGCCTGCTATCTGAGAAATAATCGACACCTGCCAGTAGTAAATAGCGGTCGACGTGAGCGCGATGGGGGTGTGTAGCGCGGTAAAGACGCTGGTTCCGTCACTCTGGGGTTCCATTTGGTCCCCAATTCCATCCGAGATGATGTAGTCATGGGTTGAGGCGGCGAGAAGGTCTACCAGTTTCTTCATGGACTCGTAATGCTGTTCTAAGATCTGCTCGTCCCCATAGTACTGATAGACATTCCAACACAATATAATATAACTAGATTTCCAGTCAGGTATTGGATACTCGTAAAGCTCTTGACAGTCGGTACCGCAGGGTATAGGACAAATGACGGGGAGATCACCATTTGTCTTTTGTGAATCCTGAAAGTCATTGAGCCATTTCGTCCAAAAGCGCGACATATCAAGATTATAAATATAGTCCTCTACTACGAAGCTAGGATCACCATTCCACCCGACCCGTTCAGCGCGATCTGCAGCATCTTGCGGGAAGCTTTGACAACTACTCATGAAGGCCCACGCGTTGTTATGGTGGATCTGATTGATCAACTCGTTCGAACAACTAAAAAAACCGCACTTTTCCACCGCCGAACGAGCGAAGCGACCCTCCAGGTTCAGGCTGTCTATCGTTGACTTGCCAAAAAATCCGCGCACTCCGCGCACCTGAACATAACGGAAGCCGTGCAATGTAAACTTCGGCTCCCACTCCTCTGTGCCTTCGCCTCTAAGGATATATGTGTCAGTCTGTTTGGCGACTGTGTGTACACCTAAATTGCTCCTGGCGTCAAGTGTGTTGTCATCGTAAATGTTTGTGCCATGTTCGAGCGTTAACACAGTACCCCTGGCGCCAGACACTCGTATCTTGACCCAGCCAGTGAAATTCTGGCCCAAGTCATATACATCCACATCAGAAAATAGCTCTGCGTCTTTCGGTCTGAGTATCCTAACTGGCTTGATCGTTTCCATAACCCGGATTGGCGGAAGCATTTGAGCCGTCAATACTCCATTTGGGGGTTGCGCCAGCATGGTAACCGGCTCCCAGGCAGAATCGTCATAGGCGGGACTATTCCAGCCCGGCTTCTCAAGCCGAGCGTCGTAAGTCTCTCCGTCAATGAAACTGTTAAAGGTGATCGGGCTACTCGATGTTTTCCATGAATCGTCCGTCACCACATGAAGGCTTCCCGAATTCGCATACTCAACGTTCATCTGCATTATTAAGCACGGTGTCCTGCCAAACTGGGAATTAGGCCCGCCCGGAAGCCACCCTTGATTTGACCCAACTGGTGGGCTATACCACCCATTCCCAAGAATTACGCCCAACGCATTTCGGCCTGTCTTCAGGTATTCGGTTACATCGTAAGCTACATATAATACTCGAGAGTGAAGGCCACGATCGTGAGTATTGTAGTAGGTTACTCCTGGGTCGTGAACATGGTCACCGACTTTAGTGCCATTGACGTACAGTTCGTAATATCCCAAACCGGATATGTAGATCCTGGCTCGTGCAGGCTGTTTGTCAATAGTGAATTCCTTGCGTAGTAATGGTGCTGATATTCCCTCTTTGGCGGCAATCCATTTTCCTTGCCAGTCGCTCCTAGCCAATAATCCCATCTCGAATGTCCCGACAGGGCTGTCACTCACTCTGCTTTTCTCATCCCACACGCGTACCTTCCAGTAGCATTTTGCGCCGCTTGTCAGGGGGCTGCCAGCATAGGGAACGTTGAAGGATCGATCCGAGATCACCTTACCGCTATTCCACTGATCAGCGGCATTGGCAGTGAGTTTATCTTCGGTAGCCGCAACGAAGATTTGATAAGCGGATTGCATCCGCTTTCGGCGGCTCGAGTTGATTGTCCAGGAAAACCTGGGGTGTGGAACATCGATTCCGAGGGGATTGACGGCATATTCACATTTAAGCTGAAAGGCTTCTTGAGAGCGTGATGCATTTCCTGCCGTGGTGAGATCTTGTGCATGTTGCGTTCTGCTAAGTATTGTTAGGTTTCCACCAGCAAACACGGACTTTTTCAGGAATTCGCGACGCGGGAATAGTTGTCTTGTGCCCATTTGGAAAAAGCTCCTTAAGGTGCAGAATGTGCATTAGTGACTTAGTAGGGACATTTCGGATGACGCCTTAGCGTCGGCAGTCACGGTGCCGCTGGGATCCATAGCTGTGCCTAGGAATCTTGCCAATGTTGCCGTGGCCGTGGAAGATGCTGGAATTCAGAAAAGGACATATCAGGCAAATTAATTACTCAGCCTGATCCTCATTTTGCTCCCTCGGGATATGCGCACGATTAGATCAGGTTGACGATGGTGCCGTCTTGGACAAAATTGCGTAATCTTTTGGACAGAATTGCGTTATTTCTGTTTCGGAATGGCGCCCGACATGACGCAAGAGTCCGACGATTCCCGAAAAAGCACGCAGGAAGGGAAGACAATTTCGGCCCCCTGGCCTCACGAGTTTGCTCGCGGAGGCGGCTGCACCAACTCCAGCGTGATGCCATCCGGATCTAGCAAGTAAACGGTGTAACCACCGCGATTGATCCCTGAGGTGATGGCAACCGGCTCCGACCGGAATTGAACGCCTGCCGCGAGTAATCGCTGGTACTCGCGTAGCGCGTCATCCGCCACAAGTGCCAGATGAGCTGAGTTCGGGTATGCGGTACCGGCCGGGTGAGGTGGGCACACAGGTGAGCGGTATTGAATCAATTCAAGAACGTGCCCAGAAGGGCTGCTCGGCGACCTTTCAAAACCAAGCAGCGCAACCCTCAGGTCGGCGTCGGGATAGCCCACCAGCTTTCGAGTATAATCACTGGATTGGTCCTGCCGGTGCACCAATTTCATGCCGAGCAGGCCAGTATAGAAATCCAGGGATCGCTCCAGGTCGGAAACTGTAAAGCTGAAATGCCAGATGCCCGTTATCATGATTCGCCTACTGGACCATTACTATGCAGTCCTTATGTCACTCG
>Ga0335079_10001443_pt1 | contig 27059 bp, 23 predicted proteins | sample Lox_Sample_33_FD_206719 | JGI IMG/M metagenome (GOLD analysis project Ga0335079, IMG submission 206719) | Soil microbial communities from Loxahatchee National Wildlife Refuge, Florida, United States - Lox_Sample_3.3 | ecosystem: Environmental > Terrestrial > Soil > Wetlands | place: USA...
CAGCTCGACGCACTGGCGGCGGAAAACAGGACGCTCACCGCGCGGAACGCCGAGCTTGAGACGAAGCTGAACGAAGCGACCGCCAAGGCGGCCGCGACCCCCGCCCCTGCGATGACGGCCGCTGCCTCGGTCGGCGATGTCTCCGGCGCGTACAATGCGGCACTCGGGGAGTTCAAAAAGAAGAACTTCCAGGAAGCGGTCAACCAGTTCGAAGCCATCATCAACGCCGGCGGCGACAAGCTGGTCGACAACTGCCACTACTGGGAAGGGGAATCGTATTACGGGATGAAGAAGTACGACGACGCGATCAAGCAGTTTGAGACGGTGCTCGGCTACTCGGGCTCGGGCAAGCGTCCCTATGCGCAGCTCATGATCGGGAATTCGTACATGGCGATGGGAGACAAGTCGTCGGCGAAAGACGCATACTCGAAGCTGGTGAGCACGTACCCGGCGAGCTCGCTGGTGGAAAAAGCAAAAGAGAAGCTGTCGAAGCTACAATAAGACGAACTCTGAATTCTGAGCTCTGAGTTCTGAACTCTGAATTATAGTGGCCCCGGCGCGGAGAACGCGCCGGGGCTTTTTATTTCATACCCGCGAGAAACTCTTCCGCTGTCCGGACGTCGTCTTTGCTCCCGATGTAGAGAGGGAGGCGCTGGTGGAGCGACGTGGGCTTGATGTCGAGGATGCGCCTCCTGCCGTCGGAGGCGGAGCCCCCGGCCTGCTCCATGATGAACGCCAGGGGATTGTTCTCGTACATGAGGCGGAGCTTGCCGTTGGGGTTCCTGGCGTCGCCGGGATAGCAGTAGATGCCGCCGTAGAGCATCGTCCGGTGCACGTCGGCCACCAGCGAGCCGATGTAGCGCGCGCTGTACGGGCGCCCGGTCGGGGGATCGTCCTGCTTGAGCCACCGGGCGTAGCGCTGCATGTTCGGGTTCCAGCGTTCGACGTTTCCTTCGTTCATGCTGTAGATCGACCCCTTCGCCGGGATCCGGATGTTTTCGTGCGAGAGGATGAACTCCCCGACGCTCGGGTCGAGCGTGAACCCGTGGACGCCGTGCCCGGTGCAGTAGACGAACATCATGCTCGACCCGAAGAGGAGATACCCCGCCGCCACCTGCCTGTGTCCGGGCTGCAGCACGTCCTCGATCGTCCCCATTCCGGATTCCGTCACGCGGGCGTACACCGAGAAGATCGTCCCGATCGTCACGTTCGCGTCGATGTTGCCGGACCCGTCCAGGGGATCGTAGATCAGGACGTACCGGCCCTGGGGATAGTTATCGGGGATCTGCAGGATGTCTTCGTTTTCCTCGGAGGCCATGACGCAGAGGTCCCCGGCGTGGTCCATGGCGCGGTAGATCGTCTGGTCGGCAAACTCGTCGAGCTTCTTGATTACGTCGCCGCTGATGTTCATCCTGTCGGTCTTCCCCAGGATATTCACCAGACCGGCCTTCGTCACCTCGCGCCAGATCAGCTTTGCGGCCAGCGAGAGATTGTGGAGCAGCGAGGAGAAGCTCCCCGACGCCCCCGGGTGCGCGCGTTCCCCTTCGATGATGTGCCGCTCCAGCGTCATGAACTTGGATGCGCCCGGCATCTGTGCGTTCATCGGGATCCTCCTCTGGTGGTGGGCTGAGCGGTCCGGGAGACGGCGCGCCGGGCTTCCCCCGGGGGGGCGCCGGCCGGGGAATGTACCGAAGGGAAGGCGCAGGCGCAGCGATGGGCGTCACACGGCCCGGGGGAGCTCCTGGTCCTTGTACTGGAGCTGGTAGAGCGTGTAGTAGACGCCCCCCAGGGCGAGCAGCTCCTGGTGCGTCCCCATCTCTCGGATCTCCCCCTTGTGCATCACGATGATCTTCGTCGCCGACTGGATCGTGGAGAGCCGGTGCGCGATCACGATGGACGTGCGCCCGGCGAGGAGCTTCCTGATCGCCTCCTGGATGAGGAGCTCGGTTTCGGTGTCGACGCTCGACGTCGCCTCGTCCAGCACGAGGATGCGCGGCTGGTAGGCGAGCGCGCGCGCAAACGAGATGAGCTGCTTCTGTCCCACCGAGAGCGTCGCGCCCCGCTCCTTCACCTCGGCCCGGTAGCCGCCCGGCAGCTGCTCGATGAAGCGGCTCGCGCCGACGACGCGCGCGGCTTCCGTCACCCGCCCGGGGGTGATCGCGGTGTTTCCCAGGTTGATGTTGTCGGTGATATCGCCCGAGAAGAGGAAGACGTCCTGCAGCACGACCGCGATGTGCCGGCGGAGGTCCGACTGCGGAACCGTCCGGATGTCGACCCCGTCGATGAGGATCTGTCCCTTCTGGATGTCGTAGAGCCGGGAGAGGAGGCTGATGATCGTCGTCTTTCCCGCCCCCGTGTGGCCGACGAACGCGGCGGTTTCCCCGGCGCGGATCGTGAACGAGACGTTTTTCAGCACCCAGTTCGGCTCCAGCCCATCCTCCGCGCCCGTGTAGGCGAACCAGACGTTCTGGAATTCGATATCGCCCCGCACGTCCCCGAGGGGCCTTGCCCCGGGGGCGTCGGGAATCATGGTGCCGTCGTCCAGCAGCTTGAACACGCGCTCCGAGGACGCCATGGCCGTCTGCATGATGTTGTATTTCTCGGAGAGGTCGCGGATGGGCCGCCAGAACATCTCGTTGAACTGCAGGAACGCCATCACGGTCCCGATCGTCACTCCCCCCTTCAGCGATTCTACGCCCGCGTACCAGATGATCAGGCCGACGGCGATCGCCCCCACGAGATCCACGCCGGGATAGAAGAGCGCGTAGTAGAAGATGGAGCGGATATTGGCGTCGCGGTGGAGGCCGTTGACGGCGCGGAACGACTCGTAGGCGTGCGGCTCGCGGGAGAACACCTGGTCCACCATCATCCCGGTGATGTGCTCCTGCATGAAGGCGTTGATCCGCGCGATCTGGATCCGCACCTCGCGGTACGCCTCCCGCGCCTTCCGCCGGAAGAGGAACGTGCCGTAGAAGAGGAGGGGGAGCACCGAGAGCGAGATGAGCGCCAGGCGCCAGTTCATCGAAAACATGAAGTAGAGTATGCCGATGATCGTGAAGACGTCGCTGAAGACCATCACGATCCCGGAGGAGAACATGTCGTTGAGGACCTCGACGTCGTTCGTCACGCGCGTGATGAGGCGCCCGATCGGGTTCCTGTCGTAAAACCTGAGCCCGAGCCTCTGCAGGTGCGTGAAGATCTCCATCCGGAGGTCGAAGATCGTCCGCTGGCCGATCCACTGCGTGAGGTAGGTGTTGAGGTACTGCAGCACGCCGCGCACGACCATGACGGCCAGGAAGAGGAGCGTGGTCCGCATCAGCCCGGGCCCGTCCTTCTGCGCGATGTTCACGTCCACGGCCACCTTGACGAAATAGGGGCGCACCGCCTCCATGGCCGAGACGAGGATGCTCAGCGCGATCCCCGCCCCGACGTACCATCCGTAGGGGCGCAGGTAACGGAGCATCCGCCGCATCAGGCGGGCGTCATACGCTTTGCCGAGGACTTCTTCTTCCTGCATGAATTATTCCGGTTAGATTGCCACGCCAAAGAGCGGCGTGGTCCAAAGAGCGGACTTCGCTTCGCTCGCAATGACGGGACCTGTCGCGAGCGCTTCCCGCGCGGCGATCTACAGTTGTTCCAGCTCTTCTTCCAGGAGCTGCTTCCTGTGCAGCTCGGCGTAAATGCCGCCGAGCGCGACCAGCTCGTCGTGCGTCCCCCGCTCCCTGATCCTCCCGCCGTCCAGCACGACGATCGCGTCGGCGTCCTTGACGGTGGAGATCCTGTGGCTGATGATGATGCTCGTCCGCCCCTTCATCACCCCCCGGAGCCGGGAGAGGATCCCCTCCTCCGTGTACGTATCCACGGCCGAGAGGGCGTCGTCGAGGATCAGGATCGCCGGCTTGCGCATCACGGCGCGGGCGATGCTGGTCCGCTGCTTCTGCCCGCCGGAGAGCGTGATCCCCCTCTCGCCCAGCATCGTCTCGTAGCCCTTCGGGAACTCCGCGATGTCGCGCGCGATCCGCGCGATCTCGGCCGCCTCGTGTATGTCCGCACCTGTGGCGCTGGAGGCGCCACCTGTGGCACTATAAGCGCCACCCGAGGCGCTCGAGGCGCCACCATCGGCGCCATCGTTCACGCCGTAGGCGATGTTCTCGGCAATCGTCTCGGAGAAGAGGAACGTCTCCTGCGGAACGTACCCGATGGATCCCCGCAGGACGCTCAGGGGGATCTTCCGCACGTCCACGCCGTCGATCAGGAGCTGGCCTTCGGTGACGTCGTACATCCGCGGGATCAGGTTCACAAGCGTGCTCTTGCCCGAGCCGGTGTATCCCACCACGGCGAGCGTGCGCCCGGGAGGAATCGTGAGGGAGATGTCCTTCAGTGCCGGCTCCTGCGCCCCCCGGTGGCGGAATGTGACGTTGCGGAACTCGATCGCGCCGGCCACGGACGTGATGGAGGGGTCCGTTTCGGCGGAATCCCGGATGTCCGGCTCCGTGTCGATCGTCCGCATCAGGCGCGCCATGGAGGCCGCCCCCTGCTGGAGCTGGTTGATCACCCAGCCGAAGGCGATCATGGGCCATATGAGCATGACCTGGTACCCGAAGAAGGCGGTCAGCGTGCCGATGGAGAGGCGACTGTCCATCACGCGGAGCCCGCCGCTGTAGAGCGTGATCACGAGCGAGAAGCCGATCAGCAGGAACATCAGCGGCCACATGATCGACTGGACGCGGGCGAGCACCAGGTTCTTCTTCAGGTAGTCCCAGCTCATGTCCCTGAAGCGCGCGATCTCGTACTCCTCCCGGACGTATGTCTTGATCACGCGGATCCCGGAGAGGTTCTCCTGTGCGCGCGTGGTGAGCGCGGAGTACTGCGCCTGCCGTTCCTCGAACTTCCTGTGGACGAGCTTCCCCAGGTAATAGACCGCCACGGAGACGAACGGGAGCGGGATAAGCGCGAGGAGCGTGAGCTGCCAGTCGGCCCAGAGCATGACCGAGAGGACCATGATGAACGTCATCATCGTATCGGTCGGGTACATGATGCCCGGGCCGAGCGCGTTGCGCACCGCGCTGATGTCGTTCGTGGCCAGCGCCATCAGCTCCCCGGTGGGGGTGTTCTGGAAGTACGCCAGGGGGAGCTTCTGGATATGGGCGAGGAAATCGTTCCGGATGTCGAATTCGACGTGGCGGGAGACGACGATGATCGTCTGGCGGGTGAGGAACGTGAAGATGCCGGCGATGAGCGAGAAGCCCACCACCAGGAACGCGTACATGAGGACGCCGGACGTGTCGAGCGCGCCGGTCTGCAGTCCCGCCTTCAGCTTGTCGATGGCGCGGCCCACGAACAGGGGGAGGGCGACGTTGAACACGTTGCTCATCACCACGGTCACCAGCCCCCACAGGAGCGTGGAGCGGTACCGCGCGAGATACGGACGCAAGCGAAGGAGCGGCCTCACACACTACCCTATCAGTTCGAAACCCGTGTACCTGTGGAGCGCGGCCGGCACGACCACCTTTCCCTCGGGGGTCTGGTACTGCTCCAGGAGCGCCGCGACGACGCGGGGAAGCGCGAGCGCCGAGCCGTTGAGCGTGTGCAGGATCTCCGGCTTCCCCCCCGCTTCCGGCCGGAAGCGGATGTTCATGCGGCGCGCCTGGTACGACTCGAAGTTGCTGATGGAGGAGACCTCGAGCCATTTCGCCTGGCCGGGAGACCAGACCTCCAGGTCGTATTTCTTGGCCTGCGTGAAGCCGAGGTCGCCGGCGCACATGAGCAACACGCGGTAGCGGAGCCCGAGTTTCCTGATCGGCGCCTCGGCGTCGGCCCGCATGCTCTCCAACTCGTCGTACGACCGCGACGGGTGGGCGAACCGGACAAGCTCGACCTTATTGAACTGGTGCACGCGGTTGAGCCCCCGCACGTCTTTCCCGTACGAACCTGCCTCGCGCCGGAAGCAGGGAGTGTAGGCGCAGAGGAGGACCGGCAGCTGCTTCTCGGCGAGGATCTCGTCCCGGTAGAAGTTCGTGACCGGCACTTCCGCCGTCGGCACGAGGTAGAAATCGTCTCTCCCGACGACGTACATCTGGTCCTCTTTATCGGGGAGCTGTCCCGTCCCCGTGGCGCTCGCCGCGTTCACCAGGAGGGGGGGCGCCATCTCCGTATACCCCCGCCCGCGCGCCTCGTCGAGGAAGAAGTTTATCAGGGCGCGCTCCAGCTGGGCCCCCTTGCCGGTAAACACGGGGAACCCCGCCCCGGTGATTTTGGTTCCCCGCGCAAAATCGATGATCCGGAGCTTCTCCAGCAGGTCCCAGTGCGGCAGGAGGGGGAAATCCGCCGCCTGCTCCTCTCCCCAGGTGGCTATGGTCTGGTTGTCCGCCGGGCTTGTCCCCGGGGGGACGCTCGGGTGGGGAACGTTCGGGATGAGGAGCAGTGCGGCGCGCAGCTTCTCCTCGACCTGCGCCCCCGCCGCATCGAGGCCCCTGATCTCCTCCGCCACGTCGCGCATCTCGGCGATAAGCGCGGAGGCGTCTTCCCCCTTCGCCTTCATCCGCGCCACTTCCGCCGAGACGGTGTTCCTGCGGCTCTTGAGCGCCTCGGTCTTCTGCAGCGCGCGGCGCCGCTCTTCGTCCAGCGCGATCGCCTCCGCCACGCGGGCGACGTCCTCCCCTTTCAGCCGCACCCCCTCGCGCACCGCGTCGGCATGCTCCCTGATGTACCTGATGTCCAGCATCCGTTACGTTCCTCGTGTTGCGCCGCGGCCGTGCGGCTGACCGGGGACGGGTCCGCTGTCGGCCGCCCGCCGCTTCCCCCGGGAGATCTGGTTCTTCAGGACCGCGAGCCCCTGTTCGATCGTGGAAGGATGGATCCCCAGCTCCACTTCCGCTTTCAGCGTGATGAGCCCCGACTTCAGCGGCCTGTGGGCCGGCTGCCGGAGCTGCGCGGTCTTCACCGGCGTGATGAGCGACGGGTCCAGGCCGAACGCGCGCGCGATGCGCAGCGCGAACTCGTGACGGCTGACGATCTCGCGCCCGGCGATGTTGTAGATGCCGGTCCTTCCCAGCTCCACGCCCCGCAGGAGCCCGTAGGCCAGGTCGTCGGCCAGCGTCGGGTTGCCGAGCTGGTCGTCCACGATCCTGACCGGCGTCCCCTTCTCCAGCGACTGCAGGAGCCAGAGCGCGAAGTTCTGTTTCACGCCCGGGGCAAATCCGTACAGGATCATCGTCCGCGCGATCAGGTACTTCATCCCGGAGGCGCGCAGCGCGTTCTCACCGGCGAGCTTCGTCTTGCCGTAATAGGAGAGCGGCTCGGGTCGGTCGTCTTCCGTGTAGGGCCCGTTCTTCCCGTCGAAGATGTAGTCGCTCGACACCTGGACGATGAGGGCGTCGGTGCGCCGCGCCGCCTCGATGATATGCTCAAGCCCGCCGACGTTCACCTTCCAGGCGGTTTCCCGCTCCGTCTCGCAGGCGTCCACGTTCGTGATCGCGGCGCAGTTGATGATCACGTCCGGTTCCGCCCGGGCGACCACCTGCCGGACCTCCTTGCGGGAGGTGACGTCCGCCCCGATGTAGACCGCCGGTTCCGGCGGACGGACGGGCGCGCTCTCGAACGAGGTAAGCGTCACGGAGGCGGGAGTCCCCCGCGCCAGCAGGTCGGCGACCTTCTGGCCGAGCAGGCCGTTGCTCCCGAAGACGAGCACGCGGCGGTCGCTCATCGGAGCGATTCCTCGAGCGCCGTGGCCGCGTCGGTCTTCCCGTCGCGGTACTTGACGATCACCGGCGTGGCAAGCGTGAGCCCCTGCGCCTTCCCCCATGCGCCGGTCATCGGCCGGCTCCCCGGGACGACCACCGCGCCGGGTGGGACGGTGAGCGGGACTTCGGACGTCTTCCTGTACACCTTTTCGTGCACCGCGTCGTACAGCGCGGTGCCGCCGGTGAGCACCACGCCCGCGGCGATGACCGCGCCGCGGGAGACGATCGTTCCTTCGTAGATGCCGCAGTTTCCTCCCACCAGCACGTCGTCCTCGATGACGACAGGGAGCGCACCGACCGGCTCCAGGACGCCGCCGATTTGCGCCGCCGCGCTGACGTGGACCCGCCTGCCGACCTGCGCGCAGGAACCGACGAGGGCGTGGGAATCGATCATCGTTCCCTCGTCGACGTACGCGCCGACGTTGATGTACATCGGCGGCATGCACACGACGCCGCGCGCGACATAGGCGCCGTCACGGATGGAAGAGCCCCCGGGGACCAGCCGCACGCCGTCGGAGACGCTCAGCGTTTTGAGGGGGAACGTGCTCCTGTCGAAATAGCGGAAGCGCCCGTCGATCGAGACGTCCACGAGCTCACCGAGCCGGAAGCCGAGGAGGATCCCTTTCTTCACCCAGGCGTTCACGTGCCAGGTCCCCCCTTTCGGCTCCGCGGCCCGCAGCTCGCCCCGGTTGAGGAAGAACTTGAACTCCGCGAAGCGCCGGAGCGCCTCCTCCCGGTCGAGCCGGGCGGGATCGGTCGCGTAGAGGGCCTCGATGTCGGCCTGGAGCGGCATCGGCTACTTCACGAGCCTGAGCTGCTTCAGCGTCTTCTCCAGCTTCGCGCGGGAGGCCTCCTGCAGCTGCGTGAGGGGGAGGCGGTAGACTTCCTCCAGGAGCCCCATGCGCGCCATGGCCGCTTTCACGGGGATGGGGTTCGACTCGACGAAGTTCACGTTCATCAGGTGCAGGAGCCTGAAGTGGAGCTCGCGCGCTTTGTCGTATTTCCCCCTGAGCGCCAGGCGGACCATCTCGCCGAATTCCTTCGGCACCTCGTTCGACACGACGGAGATGATCCCGTCCGCCCCGAGCGCCACGAGGGGCAGCGTCAGGTTGTCGTCCCCCGACCAGACGCCGAACCCCGCGGGCCGGTGGTGCAGCACCTCCATGATCTGTGCCAGGTTACCGGATGCCTCCTTGACCCCCGCGACGTACGGGATCTCCTCGGCCAGCCGGAGCTGCGTGGCGGCTTCGATGTTGGAGGCGGTCCGGCCCGGGACGTTGTAGACCACGATCGGCATCTCGACCGCGTCCGCGATCGCGCTGAAATGCTGGTAGAGACCTTCCTGCGTCGGCTTGTTGTAAAACGGGGCGACCGTGAGGATGGCGTCGGCCCCGCGCCGCTTCGCTTCTTTCGCCAGCGCGACCGCGCGCGCCGTGGCGTTGCTGCTCGCCCCTGCGATCACCGGCACCCGGCCGTGCACTTCGTCCACCACGGCCTCGATCACCTGCGCCTGTTCGTCCTCGCCGAGCGTGGCCCCTTCGCCGGTGCTTCCCACCGGCACGAGCGCCTCCACCCCGGCCCTGATCTGCCTGTCGACGAGTTCGCGCAGCACGACCTCGTCCACGCCGCCGTCCTTCCTGAAGGGGGTCACGAGCGCCGTCCCGGTGCCGCGGAACAGGAGTTTGCGTCTGGCCATCGAGTGTTCTCCCGGAATGTGTCTCAGAGCGTGATCACGTCGCGCATCGTGTAAAAGCCGTGCTTCCCCCTGAGCCACTCGGCCGCCACCACCGCGCCCAGGGCGAATCCGGAACGGTTCCGCGCGGTGTGGACGAGCTCGATGCTGTCGGCGTCTGAATCAAACAGGACCGCGTGCGTGCCGGGAACGCTCCCGACGCGCGCGGACGTGACGTGGAGCTGGTGCGGCTTGATCTGGCCGTGGCACGTCTCGGCAAGAATCTCCGTCTTCCGCTTCATCCCCTGCAGGACGCAGGCGGCGATCGCAAGGGCGGTGCCCGAAGGGCTGTCCGCCTTGCCGCGGTGATGGCTCTCACTGACCGCCGCGTCGTACTGCGCGTAGCGGTCCACCAGGTGCGCCGCCTGGGCGACGACCTGCGCAAAGATGTTCAGGCCGAGCGAAAAATTGGGGGCGTAGAGGAACCCGATCTTCTTCTCCTTCACCAGCTTCTTCACCGCCTCGAGCCGGTCGTACCAGCCGGTGGTCCCGACGACGATGCTCTTGCCGCACTCCGCCACCGCGGCGATATTGTCCATGACCGCCCCCGGCGTGGAAAACTCGATGCAGACGTCCACTCCCTTCAGCGCGTCGGGCGTCAGGCCGAGGCCCCCCGTGTTGTTGTGGATGTCGAACGTCTTCGCCACCGTGAGCCCGCGCGCCTTCGCCGCCTGTTCGACCTCCTTCCCCATCTTCCCGTAGCCGATCAGCGCAATGTTCATTGTCGCCTCCGCAACTGTCGCCGCTTACGCGCTCGCGCGCTCCCCCGGGTCGGGACCTGCGGCGGCGGCCGTGGCTGTCTCTACCGCGAAGGCCGCCGCGAGCGCCATGTCGCGCGTCGCCACGTACCGGTGAATGAACGCCGCCCCGAAGACGTCGCCCAGGCCGAGCGCGGTGTCCGCGCCCTCGACCGGCGTGCAGGGGACGTCATGCCGGGTGATCTTCTTGTGCTCGCTCGTGTAGAGCGTCGCGCCCCCCGCTCCGCGCGTGATCACGACTCCACCCGTGCCGAGCGTGAGGAGGTGCCCGGTGAGCTGCTCCTCCGTCTGGGGGTCCGCGGTGAGCCCCGCGGCCTCCTCTTCGTTCATCTGGACCGACTGCAGCATGAACGCCCAGCGGCGCCACTCTTCCAGCGGCCTGCGCACCCGCTCGCGCTCCGGGGAAATCCCCGTCGTCATGTTATGGTAGTCAAAGTGGACGGGGGTCTCGCGCGAGCGGATCTCCATCCGGACCTGGTCGAGCGTCTCCAGCGTGATATCGGCCCCGGAGACCATGTTGATCAGGATGCCGTCCGAGGAGAGGAATCTCCTGATCCGCTCCCAGGGCACCGGCGGCGCGACCGACTGCGCGCACGCGACCGCAGGGCCGCCGGGCCTGTCGTACACGTCGATCCTGTTCGTCGGTCCCTCGAGCGGGAAAACTCCCGCCGGGTCCACGGCGCCGTAGCGTCCGAGCCAACGGAGAAAGCCCTCCCGCTCGGCGGCCCCGACGCCGCACACGGGGATTACCGTGTCCGCTTCAGCAGCCATGCGGCCGAGCGCGGCCACGGCGTTGGCGATGCCTCCCCAGCGCTCGCGCACGAGCCTCCCCCCGCGGTGGACGCCGTCCACGCACAGGTGACCCACGACAAGCAGTTTCATCGGCTGCGCTGGGACGGGGGGAGCGTCAGAACTTCGCTCCCCCGGCGCGGAACTCGGCAAGCTTCCGGCGGAGGGTCTCGTCGGTGATCGCGAGGATCTCCGCGGCCAGGACGGCCGCGTTCTTCGCCCCGGCCGGACCGATCGCGACGGTGGCCACGGGGATGCCCGCGGGCATCTGGACCGTTGAATAGAGGGCGTCCACGCCGCTGAGGGCCGAGCCGTCGAGCGGCACGCCGATCACCGGGAGCGTCGTGTGGGCCGCGGCGAACCCCGCGAGATGGGCGGCCATGCCCGCGGCGGCGATGATGATGGCGTACCCCGCAGCCTGCGCGCTCGTGACGAACGCCGCGGTTTCCGCGGGCTGCCGGTGGGCGGAGGAGACCTTCAGATCAAACGGGATGCCGAATTTCGCGAGGTACTCGGTGCACCCTGCCATTGCCTGCTCGTCGCTCCTGCTTCCCAGGAGCACCGCCACTTTCCCCATCGTCAGATCCTGGCTGTGAAGGGATAGTTGCCCGCCTCGCACCTGCGCCAGACCGCCTGACAGGCGAACTTGTTCTCGTAGAGCGCGCGGCCGATCACCACGGAGTCTACGCCGGAGCGCTCGAGCTCCTGCACCTTCAGGAGATCCTCCAGCCCCGCGATCCCCCCGGCGGCCGTGATCCGCATCCCGGTCTTTTCCCCGAGATCCCGCAGCACGTCGAAGTTCACCCGGGCGGGAGAACCGTCCTCGCCGATGTCGGCGTAGACCAGGCGCCGGAACCCGAGGGCTTTCCCGTTGAGCGCCACGGAGAGGGCGGTGAGGCCGGAGGTAGTCGTTCCGCCGTGCATCGCCACGATGCCGCGGACGGCGTACATCGCGAGGACGACTTTGCTGGGACCGTAGACGGCGAGGAGCCGCTGGGCTTCCTCCGGGTGCTCGATCACCATCGTGTTGACCAGGACCCGGTAGACGCCGGTCTCAAATGCCCAGCGCGCGTCCTCGAACGTCCGCACGCCGCCGCCGAGCTCCACGGGAATGTCGACGGTCTGCACCATCCGCTTGACGGTATCGGCGTTCACCAGGCGTCCCTCGCGGGCGCCGTCGAGGTCGGTGACGTGGAGGGATTTCGCGTTCTCCGTGCGCCAGAGCCGCGCCATGGCAACCGGGTCGTCGGAGTAGCCGAAGCCCTCGACGCCCTGCGCGGTGCGCACGCAGCGCCCGTCGCGTATTTCCACCGCGGGAATGATGAGAATCACGCGGTATAGTGCACAAAATCCGTTTCAATTTCAAGAAGCGGCGCCGCACCGGGCGCGCCGCGCGGGGGCTAACGGGAGAACTTCTTGCGGCGGTTCCTGATGTAGTCGACGAAGACGAACTCGCCGAGCGTGTTGAGGGAGGAATAGTACGCGCGGCCGTGGTTGGCCTTGGTGAGCTCCTCGACGAAGTTCACCAGGTAGGGGTCGCGCGCGACCATGAACGTGGTGATGGGGATGTGCTCCCTGCGGCAGGCGACGGCCTCGTCGAGCGTCTTGTTGACGATCCGCGGGTCGAGCCCGAACGAGTTCTTGTACAGCCGCCCGTTCGGCTCGAAGATGGCGGACGGCTTGCCGTCGGTGACCATGAAGATCTGCTTGTTGACGTTCCCTCCCCTGCGCCGGAGCAGGTCGCGTGCGAGCTGGAGGCCGGCGCGCGTGTTCGTGTGGTACGGCCCGACGGTGAGGAAGGGGAGCTCGTTGATGCTCACCAGCTGCGCGTCGTCGCCGAAGGTCACCAGCGCGATGTAGTCCTTCGGGAAGCGCGTCATGATGAGCTCAGTCAGCGCGAGCGCCACCTGCTTGGCGGGTGTGATGCGGTCCTCGCCGTAAAGGATCATGCTGTGGCTGATGTCGATCATCAGGACCGTGGCGCACGTCGTCTGGTGCTCGGTCTCGTAGACCTCGAGGTCTTCCTCCTTCAGCGTGAAATCGTCGATCCCGTCGCGCCGGAACGCGTTGGTGAGCGTGGAGGTGAGGTCGATGTTCGTGGGCTGGTCGCCGAACCGGTACTTCTTCGTTTCGCTCAGGCGGTCGACGCCCGTGCCGGTGAACGGCGTCTCATGGTTGCCGGAGGGGGCCTTCTTGAGGGAGGTGAAGATCTCCCGGAGGGCGTCCTGGCGGATGCGCTGGATCCCCTTCCCGGTGAGCTGGAGGCCGCTCTTGGCATCCTCGATCAGGCCCATTTCCCGGAGCCTGTCGATCAGGTCGTCCATCGTCAGGTTCTCGTCGAAGAGCCCGTACTCCTCCGCGAGCTGCTTGAGCCACTCCAGCGCCTCTTCCACGTCGCCGCTGGTCTGCACGGTGAGGTAGCTGAAGAGGGACACCATCTGCTCCAGCCGCTGCTCGTCGGTCGTCGACTCCGGCCGCCAGCGGGAGTACCGGAAGCGCACGCGTCAGTCCTCCTCGTACATCTTCCCCTGTCCGGTGAAGATGCTCCCCACCAGGTCCTTGTACGCCGTCCGGTGGTCCATCTCGTCCTTGGCGATCTTCGAATTCTGGTGCAGCCCGTCCAGGACGAACTCCATCACCGAGGGGAGCTCGTACTGGTCGTCGATCGTCTTCATGTACTTGCGCGTCAGGTCCCTCAGCCCGCGGACCTTGTCCAGCTCGCGGGTGTAGGAGGCGATCGTCATGTCGTCGGCGATCTCGATGGCGTTCCCGGTCTCGAAGTACTGGATGATCTTGCCGTACTCGGGGTCCTCGGCCGCCTGCTTGCCGCCGCCGCTCTCCCCCGACTGCCGGGCGCGCTTGCGGAGCGGGTCGGGGAAGTACTTCTTGAACGTCTCCCTGACCGCCTTCCCGACGAGCGCCTTGCTCACCTTCACCGAGCCCTCCTGCTCCCCCTCGAACACCAGCTCGATCTTCCCCGTGAGCCCGGGGAGCACGTGGGGGAGGTCGCTGATCCGCGGGACGACCACGCTGTCGCCGATCATGATCGCGCGGCGCTCGGCGTTGCTCACCAGGTTCTCCATGGCGGCGATCGTCAGCCGGGCGCTCACGCCGGACTTCTGGTCGACGAACTCCGACTTGCGGGCCTCGATCGCGATCTGCTCGACGATCTCGCGGAAGAACTGGGGAATGCGGATCTCCTTCCCCTCCCGGGCGATGTGCGCCTCCTGCTCCGTGATCCGGATCGCGTCGTCCAGCGAGCGCGGATAGTGGGTCAGGATCTGCGAGTCGATCCTGTCCTTGAGCGGCGTGATGATGTTGCCGCGGTTGGTATAATCCTCCGGGTTGGCCGTGAAGACGAGCATGATGTCCATCGGGATCCGGATGTTGAACCCGCGGATCTGGATGTCCTTCTCCTCGAGGATATTAAAGAGGCCGACCTGGATGCGCGGCTGGAGATCGGGCAGCTCGTTGATGGCGAAGATGCCGCGGTTGCAGCGGGGGATGATGCCGAAATGAATCGCCCCCTCGTGCGCGTAGTGGAGCCGCTGCGCGGCGGCCTTGATCGGGTCGATGTCGCCGATGAGGTCCGCGATCGTGACATCGGGCGTGGCGAGCTTCTCGCCGTAGCGGCGGCTGCGGTGGATCCACTCCACGGGCGCCGCGTCGCCGCGCTCGCGCACAAGGTCGGCGGCGAACTTGCTCACCGGCGCAAACGGGTTGTCGTTGATCTCGCTCCCGGCCAGCACCGGCACCTCCTCGTCGAGCAGCGTGACGAGCTGCCGCACGATGCGGGATTTCGCCTGGCCTCGGAGGCCGAGCAGGATGATATCGTGCTTCGCCAGGATGGCGTTGACCAGCGCGGGAACCACGGTCTGGTCGTACCCGATGATGCCCGGGAAGAGCTCCTCCTTCGCGCGCATCTTCCGGATGAGATTCGCGCGCATCTCGTCCTTGAGCGGGAGGACCCGGTAGCCGCTCGCGCGCAGCTCGCCGAGTGTCGCCGGTCGATTCATGTCATCACCTACGGTTGTCTTCCGTCAATGTATGCGCTCCCCGCCTGACATTCAAGCTTTGCAATTGGACCCGAAAGTTGGTACCATTGCACACGGCCGACATGCAGGGCGTACTACATAAAACGCTGGTCATCCGCTTAAGTTCCGTCGGCGACATCGTCCTCTCCTCGCCGCTCGTGCGCGCACTGCACGGGCGCTACCCGGAATGCCAGATCGACTTTCTCGTCAAGGAGGAGTACGCCGATCTCGTGCGGTACAATCCCCATGTCGCGCACATCGTGCCGTTTCCCTCCGGCGGCACGCCCGGAGACCTTCACCGGCTCCGCCGCCTGATCGCCGCATCCGGCTACGACCTCATCATCGACATCCACGACAGCATCCGGAGCCGCTTCCTCGCCTCCGGCGCGGCGGCGGTCACGCGCATCAACAAGCGGAAGATCGCACGGGCGCTTCTGGTGGCGTTCAAGATCGACGTGTACGGCCGGTCGGGGGGGGCGCCCGACGTCCCGGCGCGCTACCTGGAAACCGTCCGCCGCTGGGGGGTGACCGACGACGGCGGGCCCCCGGAGCTGTTCTTCGATCCCTCAGACAGAGCGCACGCGGAGGCGCTGCTCCGGGAGGGAGGCCTCACCCCCGGCGAGCGCGCCATCGGCCTCTGTCCCGGCGCCCGGCACGGGAACAAGATGTGGCCCGAGGAGCGCTTCGCCGCCGTCGCGGCAACGCTCGCCGCCCGCCATGCGCGTCCCGTGCTCCTCTTCGGCGGGGCGGAGGAGAATCAGAAATGCGCGGCAATCGGCGCGGGCATCCGCTCGGCCCTGCCGGGAGCGCTGACGATCAACCTGGCCGGACGCCTCTCGCTTCTCCAGACGGCCGCGGCGATGGACCGCTGCGCGCTGGTCGTCGCCAACGACACCGGGCTCATGCACATCGCCGCCTCGCGGGGGGTTCCGCTGGTGGCCGTCTTCGGTCCCACGGTCAGGCAATTCGGGTTCTTCCCGCGCGGGGAACAGTCCGCGGTGGTGGAGCGTCCCGGGGTCGCCTGCAGGCCCTGCACGCACATCGGCCTTCCCCGGTGCCCGGAGGGACACTTCCGGTGCATGACCGAGATCAGCGCGGAGGCAGTCGCACGGGTGGCCGAAGAACGGATGAGCGCATGAGCCGCCCCTGGGAATGGGCGTACAGCTTTGCAGTCATCCCCCTGTTCTGGGCGGCGCTCAAGTCGATCGCGCTCGTCAACGCCAAGACCCGCAGGGGGATACGGGGCCGCGTGACGCTCTTCGCGTTGCTCGAGCGCCGCGTGGCCGCGTTGCCGCCGGGCCCGCGCGTCTGGTTCCACTCCTCCTCGATGGGGGAGTTTGAGCAGGCAAAGCCAATCATCGCGGAGCTGAAGAGACGCCGCCCGGGCACGCTGGTCGTGGTCTCGTTTTTTTCCCCCTCGGGCTACGAGCACTCGCGGAAGTACCCCCTGGCGGACGTGATCACGTATCTCCCGTTCGACACGCGGAAGAACGCCAGGCGCTTCCTGGACCTGGTCCGTCCGGACGCGGCGGTGATGGTCCGCTACGACATCTGGCCGAACCACATCTGGGAGCTGGGGCGACGGAAGATCCCGGTGCTGATCGCCAACGCGACGATGCGCCTCCACACGCGGCGGCGGCTCCCGCTGGCGAAGGGGTTCCACCGCCACGTCTATAATACCATCGACGATATACTCACGGTGGCCCCCTCGGACGTGGAAGCGTTTCGCCGGTTCGGCCTCGCTCACCCCTCGCTGCTGGCGATCGGCGACACGCGCTACGACCAGGTCACTGCGCGGAGCGACGAGGCGAGGAGGCGCCGCATCATCCCCCCCGCCATCACCGAAGGGAGGCGGGTGGTCGTCATCGGGAGCAGCTGGCCGGAGGACGAGGAGGTGGTCCTCCCCGCGTGCCTCCGCCTGCAGCAGGAGCTGGGGAACGTGCTGCTGGTCGTGGTCCCCCACGAGCCGACCGAGGAGTACATCGAGAACCTGGAACGGGACCTGGCCTCGCGGGCCGCATCGATCCGCTTCAGCGCGCTGAACGAGTACGCCGGGGAGAACGTCGTGATCGTGGACAGCGTCGGGATACTCCTCGTCCTCTACGCCCACGCCCATATTGCATACGTCGGGGGGAGCTTCCGGCAGGGCGTGCACAACGTGCTGGAGGCCGCCGTGTTCGGCATCCCGGTCCTGTTCGGCCCGAAGCACCGCAACGCGCATGAGCCGATCATGCTGGTGGAGTGCGGCGGAGGCTTCGTCGTGGGCAACGAAGAGGAGCTCCACCGGACGCTGAAGAATCTGCTGGAGGACGACGCGGCGCGCAACGCCTCGGGCGAGCGGGCCGCGCGGTTCGTCGCCTCGCACACCGGCGCCACCGTGCGCTTTCTCGAACACCTGGAACGGAGGCTGGTCGCACGCCCATGAGGATCGCATACCTGGATACGGTCGGGGGAATCGCCGGCGACATGACGATGGCCGCGTTCGTCAGCGCCGGGGTCCCGTTTGACGAGCTCCGGCAGGGGCTGGGCGCGCTCGGCATCGGCGGCTTCGAGCTCGCGGCGCGCCACGTCACGCGCAACGCCGTGGACGCGCTCCACATCGACGTGGTGGCCGCCGCCGAGCACCACGTCCACAGGCATATGGCCGATATCGAGCGCATACTCGAGGCGAGCGCGCTGGGTGCGCGCGTCAAGGAGCGTGCGCGCGCGGTGTTCACGCTCATCGCGCAAGCGGAGGCAAAGGTGCACGGAACGACTCCCGACAGGGTCCACTTCCACGAGGTCGGCGCGCTCGATTCCATCGTGGACATCACCGGGAGCGCCCTGTGCATGGAGATCGCCGGCATCGACGCCGTCTACTCCTCCCCGGTGAAGCTGGGGAGCGGCGGCACCGTGCAGACGCGCCACGGCACGATGCCCGTGCCCGCCCCGGCGACGATCGAGATACTCAGAGGCTACCCGACGGTGCTCACGAACGTCCCCCACGAGCTGACCACGCCCACCGGCGCAGCGATCGTCCGCGCGCTCTCCTCCGGCGTGCTGAACGAGGAACGCCTTCTCGCCGAGACGATCGGGTACGGTGCGGGGACGAACGAATTCCCGGAGCTTCCGAACCTTCTCCGGGTGATTATCGGCACGCTCGAGACGCCCCGCGAGGGGGAGGACGTCGTCATCATCGAGACGAATATCGATGACATGAATCCCCAGGCATACCCCTACGTGATCGAACGCCTGCTCCAGGCGGGGGCCCACGACGCGTACCTGGTCCCGGTGGTCATGAAGAAGGGGAGGCCCGGCATTCTTCTCTCGGCGATGGCGGAGCGCTCGCGCCTGGACGCGATCGTCGGGGTGCTCTACCGTGAAACGTCCACGATCGGCCTCAGGATACAGCAGTCGGGCCGCCTGAAGCTCCCCCGGCGCCACCTCGAGGTGCAGACGTCATTCGGGCCTGTCCGGGCGAAGGCGGTGGTGCGCGACGGGAAGGAAGTCATCGCCCCCGAGTACGAGGAATGCAAACGGATCGCGGCCGCAAGGGACCTGCCGCTGCTTGAAGTCATGCGGAGACTCGAACAGGAGGTCAGGGAGGGAGGAGGGAGCGCGCCCTCGGCGGCGCGCGATTGACATAACCAGCAGTCGGAGTACACAATGAAACCACCCATCGCAGTGCTCATTGCAGGACTCATCGCCATGATCGCAGGATGCTCCGGTGAAAAGCCGGCTTCACCCCTGGGGGCGAAGATCAGCCGGTTCGCCCCCACGCCCGTCACCGCCGACCTCTCGAGGCTCAGCCCGCGCGAGAGGGTCGTGCTGGCCAAACTCGTTGACGCGGCGCGGGTCATGGACGCCCTGTACGCCCGGCAGGTCTGGAGCGGGAACGAAGCCATGCGGCGCTCCCTCGAGGCGGACAGGTCGGCCGAGGGGGAGGAGCGGCTCCACTATTATAATATCAACCGGTGCCCCTGGTCGATACTGGACCATGACGACCCGTTCATCCCGGGCGCCCCGCGGGTGCGGCCCCCGGGCGCAAACTACTACCCGGAAGACATGACAAAGGAGGAATTTAACGCCTGGCTCGAAACGCTGCCGGAGGCGCAGAAGAAGGAGGCCACCGGGTTCTTCACGGTGATCCGCAGGAGCGGCACGCGGGCGCTCACGATCGTCCCGTACAACCAGGAATACAGCGACCTCCTCCTGCAGGCGTCGAAGCTCCTGAAAGAAGCTGCCGAGCAGACGGAGAACGCCTCGCTCAAGGCGTTCCTTGCAAAGCGAGCGGACGCTTTCCTCTCCAACGACTACTACGACAGCGACGTGGCCTGGATGGATCTCGACAGCCCGATCGAGCCGACGATCGGACCGTACGAGGTGTACATGGACAGGCTCTTTAACTACAAGGCCGCGTTCGAGGCTTTCATCTGCATCCGGGACAGCGCAGAGACGGCGAAGCTGGCAATGTTTTCCTCGCACCTGCAGGATATCGAGGACGCGCTCCCGATCGACAGGAAGTACCGGAACCCCAGGCTCGGCGCCCTCTCCCCCATCCGTGTGGTCGACGAGGTGGTGACCGGCGGCGAAGCCCGCGCCGGCGTCCAGACGGCGGCGTTCAACCTCCCCAACGACGAGCGGGTGACGGCCGAGAAGGGGAGCAAGCGCGTGATGCTGAAGAACGTGCAGCGGGCGAAGTACAACACGATCCTGAAGCCGATCGCGGGGATCGCGCTCGACCCCGCGCAGCAGTCGGCGCTCCATTTCAACGCGTTCTTCACGCACATCCTGGCGCACGAGCTGATGCACGGGCTCGGCCCCCACGCGATCGTCGTCCACGGAAAGCCCACGACCGCCCGTCAGGCGATGCAGGAACTCTCTTCCACGATTGAAGAGGCGAAGGCCGATATCAGCGGCCTGTTTGCGCTCCAGTACCTGATCGATCACGGCGTGATCGACACGTCGATGGAACGGCAGATGTACGTGACATACATGGCCGGGATCTTCCGCTCGGTCAGGTTCGGGCTGAACGACGCCCACGCCCAGGGGATGGCGCTGCAGTTCAATTACCTGATGGACGCCGGTGCGATGGTGTACAACCAGGCGTCGGGCCTCTTCTCCGCGGACATCGGGAAATTCAAAGCGGGCGCCCGCACGCTCACCGGGGAAATCATGACCATCCAGGCGCAGGGTGACTACGCGGCGGCCAGGGAGCTGCTGGCCCGCTACGGCGTCATCCGGCCTGAGATGCAGAGGACGCTTGACCGGCTTGTCCACATCCCGGTGGACATCGAGCCGCAGTTCGAGGAGCTGCCGGAAGAAGGGAACTAAGGGGAATCCGCCATGAGCATCGCACTGCATCATCTGAACGTGTTCGTTACGGGCGCAAGCAGCGGCATCGGCGAGGCGTGCGCCAGGGCGTTCGCCCGCGAGGGGGCAAACGTGCTGATGTGCGCCCGGCGCCTGGACAGGATCGAAACGCTCGCGCGGCACCTGGAAGACAAATACGCCGTGACGACGCATGCCTTCAAGCTCGACGTGCGTGACCGCGCCGCGGTGGACCGCTCGATCGGGGGGCTCCCCCCGTTCTGGGAGAAGATCGACATACTGGTCAACAACGCGGGACTGAGCCGCGGGCTCGTCACGGTGCAGGCCGGCGACGTGCAGGACTGGGAGGAGATGATCGACACGAACGTGAAGGGGCTCCTCTACGTCACGCGGATGGTCCTTCCCGGCATGATCAGGCACGGCAGCGGGCACGTGATCAACATGGGATCGATCGCGGGCCACCAGCTCTACCCGAACGGGAACGTCTACTGCGCGAGCAAGTACGCCGTGACCGCCCTCTCGGAAGGTCTCAGGATGGACCTCCTCGGCACCAATATCCGCGTCAGCTCCGTCGACCCCGGGCTTGTCGAGACGGAATTCAGCGAAGTCCGCTTCCACGGCGACAGGGCGAGGGCCGCCCAGACATACGCGCACATGCGGCCGCTGAAGGGAGAGGACGTGGCGGAGGCGGTGATATTCTGCGCCACGCGTCCCCCCCACGTGGACATCGCCCAGCTCATCATCATGCCGACGGACCAGGCCTCCGTCAATCACGTCCACCGCTCGGCCTGAGGCGGGCGCCGTGTCGCTCGCCCCGCCCCCCTGCATGACCACGCGGGAGCTGCTCGCCCGCCACACGACCATTGGCCTGGGGGGGCTCGCCCGCTGGTTCGCCCGGTGCAGCACCGCGGACGATATCCGCGCATCGCTGGAATTCGCCCGGCGCTCAAAGCTCCCCGTGCAGGTGTTTTCCGGCGGGAGCAACATCATATTCCACGACGAAGGGTTTGCAGGGGTGGTGCTCCAGGTTCGTCTCACCGGGTTCCGCGCCGAGGAGACGCCGGCCGGAGCGCTCGTCACGGTCGGGGCCGGAGAACAGTGGGACGACGTGGTGCTCCGCGCCGTCAGGAAAGGGTGGAGCGGGATTGAGTGCCTCTCCGGGATCCCCGGTTCGGCCGGGGGGACACCCGTGCAGAACGTGGGCGCGTACGGACAGGAGGTCGCCGGGACGATCGCGTCCGTGAGCGCCATTGACCGCGAGACGCTCGCGGACGCCGAATTCACGCGGGAGGAATGCTCATTCGGCTACAGGGAGAGCCGCTTCAAGGGGGGGGACGCCAACCGGTTCATCATCACGGGGGTCAGGTTTCAGCTCGCGAAAGCCGACGCGGTCGATATCCGCTACACCGAGCTGGCCCGGGAGCTTGACGCCCGGGCGGGGGGCCGTTCACCGGCCGAAGTGCGCGAGGCGGTGATCGCCCTCCGGAAGAAGAAGTCGATGGTGATCGACCCCTCCGATCCCAACACGCGCTCCGTCGGTTCGTTCTTCATGAATCCGATCGTCCCCCGGGAGTTCTACGACAAGCGTCTCACGGGGCTCGCGCTCCCGGTATACCCGGCGCCGGGGGGGGTGAAACTCTCCGCGGCCTGGCTCGTCGAGCACGCCGGGTTCCCGAAGGGGACGCGCCGGGGAGGAGCCGCGATCTCCGAGCGCCACGCGCTGGCGATCGTGAACCGGGGGGGGAGCACGGCGGAGGTGCTCGCGCTGGCCGGTGAGATCGAGCGCCGCGTCGAGGAGATGTTCGGCGTCCGGCTCCGGAGAGAGCCCGTCATCGTTCCCGCCGTCCCATGAGCGATCCCCAGGGGGAGGTGCGGGCCGTGATATTCGATTTCGGCCGTGTGATCAGCGACTTCGACATCAACCGGTTCATCGCGCGGATCGCCCCCCGCTCGCGTCTCCCGGAGAAAGAACTCAGCCACACCTCGTCGCTCGGCACGTCGGTCGCCGTGCGCTACGAGACGGGGCTCATCAGCTCCGATGAGTTCTACCGGGAAATATGCTCGCTCGCCGCTCTGACCATATCCAGGGAAGAGTTCATTGAAGCGTACACGGACATATTCACGCCGAAACCGGAGACGTTCGCGCTCGTGAAGGCGCTCAAGGGGAAGTACGCGCTCGGGCTCCTCTCCAACACGAACGAATGGCACTACCTCTACGGCATCAGGCCCGTCGAGATTTTCCCCCTCTTTGACGCGGTGACGCTCTCGTTCGAGGTCCGGGCGATGAAGCCCGATCCGCGTATCTACCGGGACATGCTCGGCAAACTCCGGCTCCCGGCCGGCGCCTGCGTGTACATCGACGATATCCGGGAGTACGTGGAAGCGGGAAGATCGCTAGGACTCCGCGCGATCCGCTACACAACGCACGAGCGGCTCATTGCGGATCTCTCCGCGGCCGGCGTGCAGATCCCTCCCGGCTGAAAGGATTCCATGCCGACCCTTATTGCAGGCCCGACGCGTGTCGCCGCCGCGGGGAACGCCCCGAAGATCATCGAGGAATTCGTGGGGAACGTGAACACGCGCACCCCCTCGCTCAGCATCGCCCGCATGCAGAGTCCCGCGGGCTGGATCGAGCCCGCGCAGACCCCGATGTTCGACGAGTACACGCTCGTCCTCAAGGGGATGGTGCGCATCACGCACAGGGGGGGCTCGATCGACGTCCAGGCGGGACAGGCGGTCATCGCCCACAAGAACGAATGGGTGCAGTACTCGACACCCGGCGGGGCGGAGTACGTGGCGGTCTGCCTCCCGGCGTTCTCCCCCGACACCGTGCGGCGGGAGGGCTGATCGCCGTGACGCGTGCGGAGCGCATGCTTGTCGCGGCAACGCTTGTTGCCTGCATCCCGTCGCCCGGTGCCGTCGCGCAGCAGTACAGGACGATCACGTTCCCCGACTCGATCTACAGGGGGCTCGGCGGGGGGTTCGTGATGTACGACAGGAACGCGGGAGTATACACCGAGTACCGCCCCGCCGAATGCCGGAAGCGCCTCACGCCCGCATCGACGTTCAAAATACTCAACTCGCTCATCGGTCTGGAGACCGGCGTCATACGCGACGAGCATTTCGTGATTCCGTGGGACAGCACCGTCCATCCGGATTTCCCCGCCTGGAACCGCGACCACGATCTTGCCTCCGCGATCGCCAACTCGGTCGTCTGGTACTACCAGGAGCTTGCCCGGCGCGTGGGGCGGGCGCGCATGACGGCCCTGATCGACACCACCGGCTACGGGAACTGCGACGCAAGCGGACCGATCGACCGGTTCTGGCTGGGAAGCACGCTTCTTATTTCGCCCGAGGAGCAGGTCGGCTTCCTCCGGCGGCTCTACGCAGGATCGGTTCCGTTTTCCGCGCGTTCCGTGGAGATCGTGAAGCGGATACTCGTCCTTGAGCACGACAGCGCGCACGTCCTCAGGGGGAAGACCGGGTTCTCCGACGACAGGAGCGGCGTCACCGTGGGCTGGTTCGTCGGATACGTGGAGAAGGGGGATAACGTCTACTTCTTCGCGTGCAACATGACGAGCCCCGACGCCCGGCGGGACGGCGCGCGCATCGTCCGGGAGAGAAAAGACGCCGCACTCAGGATACTCTCCGCCCTCGGCGCCCGCTGATACCTTCCAGGCGCTTGCTCTTGGGCGCCCAATGACCAATATTCGTTCATGACGCGTTACGCCGACGTCTCTCTCCCCGTCAACCTGGAGAGGGATTTCACCTATATTATCCCCCCCGAGCTCGAGCACCATGCGCTTATCGGCGCGCGGGCGGTCGTCCCTTTCGGCAGGAAGTACCTGACCGGCCTTATCACGGGGCTTTCCGCCGAGTCCTCTGTCCCCGGACTCAAGCCGATTCACGACATCGTGGACGAGTCGCCCGTGATGTCCGACGAGCTTCTCCGGGTTTGCCGGTGGATCGCGTCGTACTACGTGACGCCGCTCGGCGACGTGCTGAAGGCGGCGATGCCGCAGGGCTTCTCCCCCGCAAGCAAACGGATCGCCCGGCCTACTGAAGCGCTTACCGCCGGAACGGTCGAAGACCTGAAGCGCCGGGCGCCCCGGCAGGCGGCCGTGGCCGCTGTCCTGCTTGAGAAGGGGGAGGCATCCACCGAGGAGCTCCGCAGACGGACGCGTATTCAACACCCCTCCTCGATCGTGAGCGACCTCGTCACGGCCGGCCTCGCAACCGCCGACGAGCGCCTTCCCCGGCCGGCCCTCCGGCCGAAGACAATCGAGGCGGTCCTGACGGAGGAAGGGACGGCGGAGGCGGCGCGGAGCGCCCTCGGGCTCACGCCGGAACGGAAGAAGAAGCGCCGGGCCCTGCTTGAAGGCATTATCGCCGCGCGGAGCACACAGGTCCCCGTCAGGGATCTCCTCCGGCAGACGGGATCCACGCTGCGGGAGCTGCGTGCGCTCGTGGGGGAGGGGGTGATCGCCACGGGCCGGATCGAGGTGTCGCGCGAGCAGGACTTCGGCACGGAGCTGCAGACGCTCGGGATCGTCCTCAACGAATCACAGCAGCGGACGCTCGGCGCGATCACAGGCGCCATGGATTCCTCCGCAGGCGGAACGTTTCTCCTTCACGGCGTCACGGGGAGCGGCAAGACACAGGTCTACATCGAGGCGATCCGTCATGCGCTCGCGCTCGGCAGGAGCGCGATCGTCCTCGTGCCGGAAATCGCGCTCACCCCCCAGACCGTGCGCCGGTTCAAATCGCATTTCGGCGCCGCCGTCGCGGTCGTCCACAGCCGTATGTCGCCGGGGGAGCGTCACGACGCCTGGAGGAGGGCGCAGAAGGGGGAGGCGCGGATCATGATCGGGCCCCGCTCGGCGGTGTTCGCCCCCCTCGCGCACGTCGGGCTCATCGTGGTCGACGAGGAACACGAGTCGTCATACAAGCAATTTGACTCCACGCCGCGCTACAACGCGCGCGACGTGGCCGTCGTGCGGGGGAGCTATGCCGGGGCGGTGGTCGTTCTGGGATCCGCAACGCCCAGCGCGGAATCCTATTTCAATGCACGGGGGGGGAAATACACGCTCCTGGAGATGCCCGCGCGGATCGACGACGTCCCGATGCCGGGCGTCGTGGTCGTAGACATGACCGCCGAGCGGAAGCGGGAGTACGCGGCCCTGAAGGAATCGCTCCCCCCGGAGTCGCGGGCGCCGCTCAAGCACTTCGTTCAGCCCCTCCTTTCGACGCTGCTCAAAGAGAAGATCACGGAGCGGCTGGAACGGCGCGAGGGGATCATACTCCTCCAGAACAGGCGGGGCTTCGCCCCGTTCGTGGAGTGCGCCGATTGCGGGTATGCCGAGATGTGCGACAACTGCAACGTGTCGCTCACGTACCACCTGGCAAAGAAGCACCTACGCTGCCACTACTGCGGGCTTGTCCGCAAACCCAACATCCTCTGTCCGAGCTGCGGGGGAACAGACATTGCCCTCCGCGGCGCGGGAACGCAGAAAGTCGAGCAGGAGATCGAGCGGCTCTTCCCCGACGCACGGGTGGAGCGGATGGACCTCGACACGACGACCCGCAAAGGAGCGCACGACCGGCTCCTCCGCTCGTTCGGAGAGCGGAAGACGGACATACTCCTTGGCACGCAGATGGTGGCCAAGGGGCTCGATTTTCCCCACGTGACGCTCGTGGGGGTGATCTCCGCCGACACGCAGATGCTCCTCCCCGATTTCCGCGCTTCCGAAAGAACGTTTCAGCTCCTGACACAGGTGGCGGGGCGCGCCGGCAGAAGCACGCTCCGGGGGGAGGTCGTGATCCAGACGCACCAGCCTGCGCACTATACGCTCGCACACGTCGTGGACCACGATTTCGGCGCGTTCTACGAGGAGGAGATCCGTGCCCGCCGTGAGCTTGATTATCCCCCGTTCTCCCGGCTCGTCCTCGTGGAAACGAAGGGGGAGAACGAGGACCACGTCCGGGAGGAGGCCGAGCGGTTCGCCCGCGCACTCACGTCGACGGGGCTCCGCGCATCGCTCCTCGGGCCGGCCCCCGCGGTGATCGGGAAGATTGACCGGAAATACCGCTGGCACCTGATACTCAAGTGTCTCAAGGAAGAAGATCCGTCGCTCGCCGCGGTGCGCGAGGCGCTGCACGCGGCGGCGCGGCAGACGGAACAGAAACGGCGGCGCGACGTCCGGCTCACTGTCGACGTCGACCCCGCCGGACTCATGTGACAGAAGGAGAATTATGAAACAGACGCATTCAAGTGCAGTGCTGAACCGGCTCTCGGAAGCGTATATCCGCCTCGTCCTCGCGCTCGGGGGGCACGACCCCGATTACGTCGACGCATTCTACGGGCCGCCGGAACTCAAGGGAGAACCGTTGCCGCTCGACGCGATCCGGCGCGGCGCCGTCGCCGCCGTGGGAGAGCTCCGGACACTCTCGTCTAACCGGATGGAACCCATGGTGCGGCTCCGCCACCAGTACATCGTGCGGCAACTCCAGGCGCTCTATGCGCGCGTGGAGATGCTCACCGGGAAGAAGTTCACGTTCGACGAAGAGTCGAAGGCGCTCTACGACGCCGTGGCGCCCACCCATACGGAGGAGCATTTCGCCGGGCTCAGGGACGAGCTCGGCAAGGCGCTTCCGGGGAGCGGGGGCGTCCCGGAGAGGTTCGAGGCATACAGGA
>Ga0335079_10001445_pt1 | contig 27046 bp, 34 predicted proteins | sample Lox_Sample_33_FD_206719 | JGI IMG/M metagenome (GOLD analysis project Ga0335079, IMG submission 206719) | Soil microbial communities from Loxahatchee National Wildlife Refuge, Florida, United States - Lox_Sample_3.3 | ecosystem: Environmental > Terrestrial > Soil > Wetlands | place: USA...
CCCGCGCCAGGCCCGGCCACCATCACCGCGTTCGCGAGTACCCCGACCAAAGGACTGCGATGGCACACATCGTACGTGGTGACCCGGCCGGCTGCCTGACCGCCGCGCTCACCTACGCGGCCGCGGGCTGGCCAGTGTTCCCCTGCCAGCCGCGACGCAAGACACCCTTCCCCCGCAGCCGCGGATTCAAGGACGCCACCACCGACCCCGGCCGGCTACGCGCATGGTGGGCACGCTGGCCCGACGCGAACGTAGCGGTCGCGACCGGCGAACCAGCCGTAGATGTGCTCGACGTCGATGTGAAACCCGGCGTGGACGGGTACGTTGCGCTCGGCCGTCTGCGCCGCGCCGGGCTTGTGACCGGCGCTCAGGCCCTCGCCCGCACCCGCTCAGGTGGTTTGCACATTTACTTCGCGGGCTCAGGTCAGAAATCCGGCGCCAGGGACAAGATCGGCCTCGATTTCAGAGCGTGCGGCGGGTACGTACTGGTTCCGCCGTCGTGGGTCGATTCGGACGACAAGGGACCCGCAGGCCGGTATGAGTGGATCGACCGCCGCCACGGGACCGCCACGTTCGGCTGGAGCGCCGCGTTGCGCCTGCTGGACCCACCGCGCACGCCAACGGCCAGGGCGCCGGTCTGGAACGGCGGGGAGCTGCCCGCGTCCGTCCGGTGGGCGCTCACGGCCCCCGCCGCCGACCGGAGCGCCGCGCTGCACCGCCTGATCGGGACGTGTGTCCGCGCCGGGCTCGACACCACAACCATCCACGACCTCGCAGCCGGGTTCCAGCCTGCCCTGGAGAAGTACGGCCAGCGCCTCGCCGCCGAGGTGGACCGCTCACTTTCCAAGATCGGGGCACTGTGACTATCCCGGCAAACCTTGAGGACCTCGATGCGGCACCCAAGCCGGAAATCGAGACCGGCTCGGGTCCTGAGACCATCCGGGCACTCACCAAGGCGATAACCCGTGGCGACCTCCCGGAGACGTACGTCACCGGGGGCCGGGTCGTTCACGTCGAGGAAGTGTCCGGCTCGGTCACCGCCGCAGCGGGCGACGAAGACTCCCCACTGCCCGTGGCGGCCAGCGAGGTGAAGCCACCCGGCCTGGCGAACCTTCTCGCGCGGCACACGTTCTGCTACCGGGTAAAGCCCGGCAAGGACGGCGAGGGCAAGCCAAGGCCCTACCACGAGGAAGTGACGCCACCCCCGGCCATGCTCGCTGCCACACTGGCTCCCAAACGGTGGCCCGGGCTCAAGCCGCTGCACGGCATCGCTGGCGCGCCGCTGCTGCGGCCCGACGGGACACTGCTGCAAACACCCGGCTATGACGATGCGACCGGCCTCTACCTCGCGTCCAAGATCCCGCTCAGGCCGGTACCGCCGAAACCGACAGCCAAACAGGTGACCGCCGCGAGGAACTTCCTGTTCCGCCGGTTCCTAGGTGACTTCCCATGGGTCAGCGACGCGGACAAGGCCAACTACATCGGGGTCATCGCCACCCCGATCCTGCGGCGCTACCTGCGGACTCTCATCCCGTTCGTCGTCTACACCGCAACAATGGCAAGCTCAGGCAAGACCATCCTCACCTCCGGGCCCGGCATGCTCTACGGCCAGCGTGTACTGACCTGGACGAACGACGACGCCGAGCTGCGCAAGACCATCACATCGGTCATGGCCGACCCCGTGGGGACCGTCGTGTTCGACAACCTGGCCGAAGGCAGTGTCATCGACTCCCCGGTGCTCGCCCGGCTCATCACCGACCGGACATGGGCGGACCGGCTGCTGAGCAAGAATGTCACCGCGTCCTACGCCAACGACCGGCTCTGGAGCGCCACGGGCAACAACCTGCGGCTCGGCGGGGACATGCCGAGCCGCACCGTGCTTATCCGGCTCAACCCGGATGTGCCGCATCCGGAGGAACGGACCGGGTTCGCCATCCCGAACCTCGACCACTGGATTCTTGACCCCGCCAACCAGCGGCAAGTTCTGTGGCACCTCCTGGTCCTCGTGCTCGACTGGACCGGCAACGGCGCGCCGGTCAAGAAGGGCGTGACCATGCGCCAGTTCACCCCATGGGCCGAAGCGGTCGGCGGGTTCCTCGACCACCACGAGATCGGCGGGTTCCTCGCCAACGTCGAGGACGTGCGCAAAGCCGACGACGACGACGCGATGTGGACCGCGTTCCTCGCCAGGTGGCACAAGATATTCGGCGGCGGCAAATGGCTGACGGCCCGCGAGCTGCGGCAGTCCGGCACCGCACCCGAACGCGGCGAGAAGCTCTGGGACGGCTCGGTCATCGAGGCGAACAAATGGGACGGCCTGTTCCTCACCGATCAGCGCGGCAACGTACCCAGCGAGGTGTCCATAGGCAAGCGCCTGACCGGGCATATGGACCGCTATCACGGCTCCTACGTGCTGCGGAGCAGCCAGGACCTCCATACCAAGGTCAGGACATGGCAGGTTCAGGAGTACGGCAGCGGATGACCGGCCAGCGCCGCGCTATATATACGCGCACGCGCACGCGCATGTGAGAGCGTGAAAACACCCCCCGCATCCCCCGCAACCCCCGCAAGACGCCATCTGGCCTGCGTAAACACCGCTACGGAGATCATCTCTATCCCCCGCAGATCGTTTCTATCCCCCGCAAAGGCCTTCGCCATCCCCCGCAAAGCAGCACCCGGCTCTTGCGGGGGATGCGGGGGATAGAAACCAGCCTTTTCGCCATCCCCCGCAAGCGAGCAACCCAAAATGTGCTGGTCGTTGACTTGCCTGCGGGTGATGCGGGGGATGCGGGTGATCTTTTAGCGGAATCTGCCTAAGCGCGAGTGAAAGTCCAAGCGGACTGAAGCCACACCCGCCTACCCCCCGCAACCCACGCACCCTTTGCGCGACGTGTCCGGGTTCGTGGTCGCGCGCGTGAGGGCTGCGATCTGGCGGAACGTTGTGTATGGCGTGTGCCGGTGAAGATTGCGGTGACCTTCACGACCTGGCGGCCGGTATGCGCACCGCCGATGCGCACCGCCGGTATGCGCACCTGGCTGGGGCGGTGTCCGCGCGATGTGGCTGTTCTGCACGGACGATGCGCGCGCGAGGCTGGTTAGGCTTCGGGTGCGGTGTTCGTGTGACGGCGCAGGACGCGCGCCACGGTTTCGGAGTGCCAGTCACCCCCGCGTTTGGAGAGCAGGCCCGTAGCGTTGAGCTCGGCCGCAATCTGACGGGTGCTGGCGCCTTCGCCGCTGCGCTGGCGGATGACCGTGATGATCTCCTGCTCCCGGCTGTCGGGGACGAGGGTCTTGTCCTGGCTGGTGGTCCCGAATGCGGGTGAGCCGTAACCGGCGTATCCGCCTTTGTCGGCTTTGGCTGAGCGCCCGTTCCGCATGCGCTTGAGCAGCATGGCGCGTTCGAGCTGCGCGAACACACCTGCCATCTGGCGGCACGCGGTGCGCATCGGATCGTCAGGATCATCTTTGGGCACTTCATCGGAGCTGGTCACGATGAATGCGTGCCCGCCGAGTGCCCAGACCTTCGCCAAGACGGCCTCTTGCACGGTCAGCGTCCGGGCGATGCGGTCCAGGTCCCGCATGACCACACCTTCGGCCTCACCGCCGCGTATGGCCTTCAGGACGTCGAGCAGACCGGGCCGTTCTGCCGCGTCGAGCGTCCCTGACTTGGCGTCGTCGGTGACCAGGCGGACGAGCTTGTGCCCGTTGTCCCTGCACCATGCCCTGACTTGCTTGTTCTGGTCAGCCAGGCCGTAGCCGTCCTTGACCTGGCGCTCGGTGGATACCCGCAGGTAGGCGATGACTTTCACACTCTGTAGCCTGCCACCCTGCCACATCCTTGTCAACGGATGTGGCATACCTGGTCAGGAGAGTTCGCCAGCTGACCGGTTGTGGCTGACCGCGCGGGATTGCGGCACGGACCGAGGCCCTCGGGATGGGCCGCCTCGCACCCTTCCACGCACGGACCGCGCAGTTACGCGTTACAGCGTAACGGCTGGTCAGAGGCCGTTACAGGAGCGGGGTGTAACAGATCCGAGTTTGTTACGGCGTTACGAGAGCGAAGGCCCTGAGATCCCCTGTCCCGCGAGGGGACCTCACAATGCCTGCCGGGACCCGGCAAGCCCGCAGCGTGGCGCTCAGGGCCGCGCACGGCCGTCTGGGGCAGCCCGCTCGCCTTGACGTTTCGGCGGCACCCCCCGGTCGGAGATCCCCTGCGGCTGCCGTAGGTGGTCTGGTGTGTAGTGTTACGTTTGTGACGGATGGCGTAACGGGTGATGGGGGTGCGGGGCGTAACGGGTCGCGTAACGGGCGGGGGCGGGATGTTACGGCTGCGGAGCGGATGCGGCGGATGCGGGAGCGTCGGCGGCGTGCGGATGATGGGGTGGCGCATGGTGCTCGGGGGTATTCGTGGCCGCCGTTTGAGGCTGGTAACCGGAAGTCTGTGACGCATGGGGCTTATGGGCGGGATGCGCTGGTTCGGGCCGAGGTGATTGAGGCAGAGTTGCTGGATCACGGTCCGGAGCATTTGCGGGGGCCGCAGGCTGGGACGTTCCTTCCGCTGGTGCGGCAGTATTGCCGGGTTTTGGCGCAGTGTGAGTTGCTGGCGCGGTATATGGGGTCGATCGATTTGCCGCAGGCGTTGACGGATACGACTACTACGTCGTCGCGGACGAGCCGGACGGTGAGTGAGCGGACGTTGTCGGTGGCGGGGGCGTATGACCGGGCGCTGGCGAAGCTGGTGAAGCTGTCGGATGCGTTGTTGTTGTCTCCTTCGGCGCAGGTCCGGGCTGGGATGACGTTGAAGGCGCGGGCGCTGAATTTGATGGAGGAGGCGGCCGCGCTGGAGGGGGGCGGCGGGTAGTGGTGCGGGCGGCGCGGAGGCTGTCTGAGGCGGATCTGCGGGCGTGCCTGGCGGATCCTGTGGTGTTCGCGGAGCGGGTGCTTGGTGTTGAGCCGTGGCGCCATCAGGTTGAGGTGTTGCGGGCGCGGGCGAGGATCAAGGTTTTGAAGAAGGGCCGGCGTGCCGGGGGTACGGCGGCGATTGGGTTCAAGGCGCTGCACGTGGCGTTTTCGAGGCCGGATTCCCAGTCGCTGATTGTGTCGGCGCGGGAGGACCAGGCGAAGCGGATCATTGAGGAGGCCGCGGTCCTGGCTGCCCGGTCGGATCTGTTCGCTGATTGTGTGGTGGTTGAGCAGAAGTCGGAGCTGCGGTTCGCGAACGGGTCGCGGGTGACGGCGGTCCCGGCGACGCAGGCGGCTATCCGTGGCCTGGGTGTGGATTTCCTGGCGCTCGATGAGGCGTTTCAGATCGCGGATGCGATTTGGCGGGCGGCGGAGCCTGCTACGGCGGACCGGCCGGACCCGGAGATTTGGCTGTGCTCCACGCCGGGGAACGCGCCGACGCATTTTTTCAACGTGTATTACCGGCGTGGGGTGGATGAGCCGTCCGCGCGGGTGCGGTCGTGGTTGTGGCCTTCTGCGTTGTCGCCGCGGATGTCAAAGCGTGAGCTGAAACATTTGGAGCAGGAGGCGCCGCACCCGTGGCATTTCCGCCGCGAGTATTTGGCGGAGGACGTTGACGACAGCGAGGCGGTGTTCCCCGATTCGGTGATTTTCGGTGCGGTGGCGTACGGGGCGGTCGCGATGGGCCCTGATGAGGCGGCCAGGTACCGTATCCCGACCCCGGTGTGGGACGGGGACCCGGTTGTGGTGCCGTCCCGGAGTGTTGCGGTGGGTATCGACCCTGGGGGTAGCAGGGACCCGCATGCGGTCGCGGCGGTGGGCCCGGTCGAGGATCACGGGGCCAACGGCCGCCAGGTCTACGCGGTGGTGCATTTGGAGACGATCGGCCCGGGTGCGCCGATCGAGGCGCTCACCGCCCGTGTGCTCCAGCTGGGCCGCTGCTATGACACGCAGGTTGTCATACCGGAGCAGAGCGGCCTGGGCTACCACTGGGCCCGTGGCCTGCATGACAGGTTCGCGTCGGCGGGTATCACGGGGTGGGTGATCCCTTTGGCGACGTCCGCCGAGAGCAAGTTGATCACGATCGGGCAGATGGCCGGGATGCTCGCGGAGGGCACGCTGGTGATCCCGGAGCATTTGCCACGGTTCGCGGACCTGGTGGGGCAGATGAGGGCCATCGGCCAGGCTGATTTGCCGGGCGGGGGTGTGCGGCTGGCGGCGCGGCACGGCCACGACGATCTGCTGATGGCGGTTGCGCTGGCGATGGCGGGGATCGAGCCGAGGCAGGTGGAGACGGGTGGTCTGGTGTTCGGGCCGGATTACGAGCACACGGTGACGGGTTCGGGTGCGGTGGTTCCGCTGGATTGCCAGCCGGTCGCTGACTGCCATACGGGGTGGCGTGATCCGCGAAGGTTGCGGGCGGCGGCGTGACCGGCCGCAACGAAGCGGAGACGGCTATGTGCCGTGCGGCGCTGGCCCGGTGCCTCGACGACGCTGAGTGCGCCGCATGGCTCGGCGGCCTTTTCCCGGCGCTACAGGAAGCTATCGAGGCGGACCGGCAGGCCCGCAGACATGGAGGTCAAGATGACGGTGCAGCCAGCGGATCAATGGACAGCTGAGGATGTGGAGGCGGCGACTCCAGGCGAGGTGCTGCAGGCGATGAAGAGCGGCTTACTGCAAGACCTGGGGGTGGGTGACGGCCGGGACCGGCGTGGCTATCTCCCTGAGGACTACAGGCGTGGCCTGCCCGCTCCGGTGCTCGCGGAGGCGGAGGCGGCGCATCGGGCGCGGTGGCGCCGCTGGCGGGCCGCTACAGCGGACGGTGGTGCTGCGGCGTGAGGCGGCAAGGGCAGCGGCGGGAACACGTCGGTGGCGGTGGCGTGGAAGGCCGTCAGAGCGCACCTGGCCCTTCGGTGCCGCGTCCAGGTACACCGGTCACCACCGAGAGCGTGAACGTGCGCCGTGGCGCGTCGAGGCGGAACGTGGACGAAGGTCCGCGGGTGACCCGGCCGGACGGCGCGACCGTGCCGGCGCACATGGCGCCGGACATCAGGCCATGCCGCCGAGGTGCCCATTATTCCAGCGAGCTGGATCTTGTCCGGACGAGCATGACGCAGGACAGTGACAGGGGCCTTCCGTGGTCGGGGGATGAGTGACGTGTGTAAGCGATCGGCGAATAAGGAAGTCGGCCACCGGGACCCGGGCGGCACGCCGCTGAACACGGGGCCCGCGCGGTCGCTTGAGCTTGGCCACCACAGGATGACCGGCCCTGGCCAGCAGGCGCAGGAAGCGCCGAGCGCGCAAGCCGGGTCCAACCATGAGGGCCGTGTGCGCGAGTACCGCGAGGGTGGCCTGCCGGGGTCGTCGTGATTGGGTTGACGCCCCGGCGCCGTCTTGCCGCCGTGTCGTACTCGGTCTGTGGCTTGTGTGAGCATGGGATCAGGCCGGGTCAGATGATCGTCAAGTGCCCGGGTGTGCCGTGGTCCCACGCTCGGTGCGTGGCGGCGTGGAATGCGCGGCAGTCCCGATAGCTGAGATGTAACGTGTGGGTCAACTGACCCACACGTTCCTGGCAATGGTTCCGGCACCTCGGAGGCGTACACGCTGCTCACCGACGACTACATCCGCCTGGTGCGGATCGCCGATGCGCGTCCACCTTGGCCAAATTCCTGAGCTTCCTAGCGGCCCGGTCCTCCCACCCGACATGAGACGCCTTCGGCGCAGGCGCCAAGGGGATGGGAGCTGGAGCAGAACCATTGGAAGGAACTTGTCGGTCAATTGACCGACAAGTTCCAACACTAGGCCGGTATGATTCCCCACCCTCCTTACGCCCTGCGTCCTGCGCCGCCCTGGCCTCCGCCTTCGCGTCATCCAGGATGCCAGCCAGCCGGGGGCCTGCCCGGCGCCGCGAGGAGAGGCAAGCGGCCACCGGACGTCTAGGGGGTACCTGGGACATGCACCGCGCTCTCCGTGGCTCTCAGCGCCGCGGTCGATGATTGGTGTCACCGACGCCAACGGCCCAAAAAAAATAGTGGTACTATTATTTCCAGCAACACTATCGCCTCCAGGAACCTTATTGTTTGCCGCGTAGTTGCCGCGATTTCGCCGGGTTGAAGATCCGCAGGCCGAACCGTGGATGCCGTCCCTTCCCACCGCACCGGGGGCATTCGCCGAACGCCCGCGGCCACATTCCGGTGACCCGGCCACGGGCGCACCACCGGCACGGCCGGAACGGGTACCGCCAGCACGAATACCACCAGCAGCCGGTGACCACCGCAACGGCGGCAACGATAACCACGGCAGAGTCCATTACCGGGCCTTTGTCCATTCGTCCAGGTCCGCTGCGTGGAACAGGTCCTCGCTGCCGCCCTGCGCGGCCCGCAACCCGGCGGGCTCGGGGAAGCCGCGGTCACGGTGCCGGCTGCGCCACGACCGCAGCGTGGAAAGTTTCGTCCCTGCGGCCGCGGCGTACTCAGCCAAAGACACAAGATCATCGGGTGGTGTGGGGGGTGCAACAGCTTCGAGTGCAACAGCTTCCGGCGGCAAAGTTTCCCCAGCAAGAGCACCCACCCTCGGTTGTTGCTGTTGCAAAGCTGTTGCACCCAGACCGGACGGAAGCTCAGGAACAGGCATACCCGCCGGAAGCGACACAACCGTCCCGGACGTAGCAAGATCCCACGCCTCCTGGTTCGTCAGGTACGCCACCTGCACATCCGTCCACGCCCGGCCGATCACCGCCCCGTACCGGCCTTCCGGCCCGGTCACACCGCCCGGCGGGTACGGCAGACCTTCCGCCACGAATTTCAAAGTGGCGGGGGTCGTGCCACGGCCCAGCAGCTTCCATCCAAGGTTTTCCCGTACCTGGCCGCCATATTTCCCCGCCAAAGTCCGCGCCTCCGCCCGCTGCGCCAGGATCATGACGTGAATGCCCATGTGGCGGCCACGGCACACCAATTTCAGCAACGCTTCCACGGATTCCGGGTAGTCCTTAAGGTCGATCATCAGCGAATTCATCTCTTCCAGGCAGACCAGAATTTTCACCCCAAGGTCCGCCTCGATTGCGCCGCTTCGCCGCTGCGCATACAGGCCCACCTGCACGCGGCGGTCCATTTCTCCACACAGCCACACCAGCATCGCCGCGATGTCCGGGATGTCCCGCACCACCACCACGTTCGGCAAGCCACCGTCGGTGAACGTATGCGCCCACGGGTGCGACAGACCGGCCGGATCAAGGATGATCATGCCGCCGCCGTGCCTGAGCCACTGCGCACCTACCAGCTTCGCCGTAGTCGACTTCCCCGCCTCGCTGCTCGGCCCGTTCATCAGCCCATGTGGATTGCTGTCCGTGCCGGCTATCTGGAACCCGACCGGCACGTTCCCCCGGCCGAGGCCGAGCACAATGTGCCACTGCGCCGACGCTTCGACAGCGGGCAGGATCGCGGCGAGCTTCACCCTGCCCGGCGGCATCGGCGCAGGCGCCACGCTCAGATGCCTTCTACGGCCCGTCAGATGCCGCGACACCACCGGATCACCGCCCATCCCCACCGTCGCCGCTATCACCTTCCCGGCCTGTTCCACCACCTGATCCGGCGCGTGCCAATGCGGCGGAAGTTTCACCACCACTTCCTGCCGGTCCAAAGGCACCACCAGATGCCGCGTCGGATGCCCTTCGAGCGGCACCCCCGCCGCCCGCAGCCGGTGATACATCGGCGCCACGTACTCGCGGTAATGAGACCTGCCCCACCACCACTCACCCGCCAGCAGCCCAGCAGCGCCCACCGCCGCATACACCGCCACCAGCAGCCCGCCCGGGTCCGTCGCCCACTCCACCGCCACACACACGCCCGCCACCACCGCCGCGTGCCGCCACCCAGCCCGCCGCGCCCGCCAGGCAACCCGGTCCTGCACCAGGTCACCAGGCGCAGGACCACCAGCCACCGGCAAACCAGTCACCCACCGCCACCACGGCCGCTCACCCAACGGCGCCTTACGCTTCGTAACCATCCCCGGCTGTGACCCCAACCGGCCAGACACCTTCCCAGTCACGCTACGCACACCCCCCCACGAACACCCACAGTGACCGATCACCCGGTGCCGCCAGCCGGCCGGCCGCCACAACCAAGGGAACCGCGCCTACGGCGCTCAGTGCCCCCCCGGCTTCCCTCGCCTGTTTCAAGATCAACTGGTTGTTGCGTTCAGTGACCACGGCGGCCGCCCGTGATCTTCGCTACGATCCGTGACCACCGTGAGTGACCGGCCTTGGTCCGCCGTTTCGGTGACTGACCGTTACCGGCGGGGGTGGGTGACGGTCGGTGAACGGCGGCGACGTACCCGAGGCGCCGTTCGCGGCGGATCTTGTCTGCTTCGTTCGTGGCCGCGTCGGTCCAGGACAGGTTTTCGGGCCAGCGGTTGTCTGCGGGGTCGTCGTTTGGCCAGTGCCGGGTGTGTGGTTTCCCTGGTGGTGGGGGCCCGGCGTGGGCGAGCAGGACGGCGCGGTGGACGGTGATGGTTTTCGGTTTGCCGTCGGCGCGGATGTTGACTTGCCAGTAGCCGCGGTTCGATTGGCGGGGTTTGAGGATTTGGCCTGCTGCTTTGCGTCCGTCGCGGAGGGTGCGGTCGGTGGATCGGATCCGGCCGTGGGTGCTGGCTTCGTAGCCGGGGGCGTCTGGGATCGGTTTCCACTGTTCGGTAGGTTGCGGCATTAGGTCACGGTCCTTTCGTGGCCGAGGGCGGCCCGGTGTGCTGTGTACACCCGGGCCGCCCGCCTTCATTTACGGTTTGTGCTGGTCACGGCGTTATGGCCTGCCGTTTGATTGCGTTGCGGATCTTCACTGCGGTTGCCTGGCTGCATCCGTGCTCGGCGCGGATGTCGCGGATCGACGGGAGCGGCTTGTGGCCGTTGGACTGCGGCTGCACCGCCGCAGGAACGGGTACGGGCGCGGGTACGGCCGAGGTGCGGACCAGGTACATGCACATTTCGGCTGAGCCGACGAACGCGACCGCCGGCCACGCCGACACCGCCGCACCCGCCAGGCCCCACGGCAGCCCGTACGCCACGTTCGCGGCGAGAGTGGCCGCCACACCTAGGCCGAGCATCCACCGCGCCAGCGGCGGTGTGGGCCGCTGCTGCCGCGCTTCGTGCAGCATCACCAAAGACGCGGCGGCGATCAGCCCGTCCACCGACAGTGGCAGCAGCCGGGCCGCGGCCCCGGACTGGCCGTGCGCCCGGCCGAGGCCGAACACGTGGCTGTACGACACGACGGCGGCGAACGCGGCCACCGCGAGCACCGTCCCTGCTGTCAGGACCCGGATGAGACGCCCGGTCATGACGGGGCCACCAGTGCGCAGGGCCGGAACAGTTGCAGCTCGCCTGGCTGGGCGCGGTGGACGAGCACGAGCGTTTCGCCGAACTGTTTCGCGGCCTGGCCGTACAACGGAATGATCGCAATTACGGTCACCCATTCGCGTGTCGCGCGGGTCATCACCGTGTCACCAGGGATCATCACGCGGCCCGCCTTCGTTGCCTGTACCTCTGTACGGTGCGGACGCTGACCCCGAGGCGCCAGGCTTCCTGCACGGCCGTCAGGCCCCGTGGAAGCCCGGCGTGCTCGTCCAGTGCCTTCGCCAGCGACGGCGGCTCAGGGTCCGGCTGAGGCCCGGCGAGGCGCTGTATTTGCTGCGCGGTTTTCCCCGCCCATACCCCAGCAGCCGGAACGTCGGCCAGGGCGAAGGCGAGGCACTCAGCGCGGACCGGGCAGCCTGCGCACACCCGCCTGGCTTGCGCGGGTGTCCCGGCGCCGAAGAACAGTTCCGGGTCTTCCGCGCGGCACGCGGCCCGGTGCCGCCAATCCCGGCCGGTCATTCGGCCGCAGCGCGCCTCGCCTGTGCCGCTGCTCATTGCGTCGCTCACGACGTCACCTCGCCTTCGAGGTATTCGATCCAGGTCGCTGCCATCGCTGCTACCTGGATAAGCTCTTTGACCAGCTCATCGCGGCGCCCTTCACCGGCTCCTCCTTGGTCGTAGGTCAGTTCGTGCGCGACTTCGCCGACCTCTTCCATGAGGATCGCGAGCCGTTCGCCGCTGCTGTAGGCGGTGCCGAGCATCGAGTGTTCGCCGTGTTTGATGTGCGCGCGGGTGGCTTCGGCCTGGATCGCGGCGAGGGTCAGGCCGGACAGCACTGGCCGCCAATCTCGGCCGGTCATGATGCACCGTCGCTGGCGTGCTCGATCGCGTAGGACATCACGTCGCAGAGTGCTTCCCGGTACTGCGCCGTGCAGGTGAGCAACGTCTGCCCGGGCCGGTAATACGCCCAGATCTGGTTGCGCAGGGCTTCCGGCACGCTGTACCAGTGCTCCTTGCACATCAGGCGGGACCGTGGGATCTCGCGCCCGCAGCCAGGCCACGCGCAGCCCGCGCCGGTCATGAACGCACCACTGCCGATTGCGTCGTCGCTCACGTCGTCACCTCGCCGCCGAGGTCCCGCACCAGCCGGATGTACGCGTCGGTGAGGTCCAGGTCCTCCTCATGGTCGGGGCACAGGCCGGACGGCGCGTCGTCACAGTCATTGCAGAACAGGCCAGGACGGCGGTAGGCGCACGCGTCGGAGGCCATGCGGGTGAGCAGCTCCCGTTGCGCGTCCGTCAGGCGCCCGCGGTCGCGCGAGTAGCTCGCTGCCGTCGCTGCGATGGCCGACAACTCGCGCACGCGGGACGCGGCCGTCTCTGCGATGCTCTGCCGGCTGTATTCCTCGCCGCCGAGCTGCTCGTCGAGCCATTCGGCCAGGGTTTGCAGTTCCCCGGCCAGCGGCCCGTTCACGGTGACCTTAGGTGGCTGGTCTTCACCCGCGCACGCGCGACCGGATCCGGCGCACGCCGGGCAGGTCCGGGGCGCGCAGGTGTGGACCTTCGGGTCCGGGCAGGTGCAGCGCAGGTCGGGGACCACGCCGCAGCCGCCGCATGCGCCGCACCGGCTCTCTGCGATCGGGGTTAGTAGCCTTTCTTGCATGGTTCATCAGTCCTTCCGTGGCTGATGGTTCCTAGGGCCGCCGCTGCGCTCTCGACGCATGCGGCGGCCCGTCCCCATGTGGGGACGTCTATGTGGGTGGTGTGCTGGCACGACGGTGGCACAGCACAGATGACAGCGGATGACGCCGGACGGCGGCAGGTGACGTCAGACGCTGCCGTGGCCAGCGCCGATGAGCACGGATGAGCACCGATGACCGTGGTCAGCGGCGATGGCGCCAGACCACGAGTGCGGTGTTTCATACTGGTGCCACCAGTATGAATCGGCAGGTCGGCGGCCATTTCGCGGCCCGGGTCAGTGCTCACCGGAACCTGCCTCTGGCACACGCGTGGCACGGGGGATGAACGCGCCGATCGCGGACGCGGCCGACTCGGCCAGTTCCTCACTCACGGACGTGTACACGTCGGCGGTGAACGCTGAGCTTGCGTGGCCGAGGATCTCGCTGGTCACCTTCAGCGGCACCCCGGCGGCGAGCAGCATCGACGCGGCGCCGTGGCGTAGCCCGTGCAGGGTTACCGGCGGTAGCCCGGACTTGGCCACCAGGCGGTCGAACCGCTCACTGATGGACTCCACCCGCAGCGCAGCGCCGTTCTCGGCGGTGAACATGCGTCCTGAGTCCTGCCACGCGGCGCCGTAGCGCATGCGCTCGGCGAGCTGGGTCTTGCGCCATGCCGTGAGCACGCGGTCGGTGCCCGCGTCCACTGTCACCACCCGCTCGGATGATTCGGTCTTGGTTTCGTCGCCGCCGCTCTCGCGAATGTGCAGGTGGCGGGAGTCATAGTCGGCCCACGCCAGTTTGCACGCTTCCGACCGGCGCAGGCCGTAGTGCGCGATCAGGTGGTACAGCGGGTACAGACGGTCGGCGGCGATGTAGTCGAGAAACGCGCCGCACTGGGACGCGTCCCACACCATCACTTTCGCCGGGCGGCACCCGGTACGCAGGTACTCGTCGATGCGGGCCTGCGTCCATAGCAGCGGCTTGTGTTTGCGTACCTTCCCGAGCCGGACCCCGCGGCACGGGTCGGCGGGCAGGTTCGCATCCGCCAGCGCGGCCCTGAGCGGCGCGTAGAGGCGCCGAATCGTGGACTCGGACAGCGGCACCGACGACAGCCGTTCGCCGTGCACGGTCGCTCTGGCCGCCAGCAGGCGCCGCAGCAGCTCATCCGGCCCGGCCTCGTCCCGGTTGACCCGCCGGATCGCAGCGACAGCGGTCATGATGTCGGCCGACCGCAGGTCCGCGAGCCGGATATGACCCAGCGCGGGCCGCCAGTACAACGCAACCGCGTCCCGGTACGAGCACCATGTGCGCTCTTTCAGCGACGCTCGGCGCCACTCCAGCCACGCCTCGAGGTGCTCGCCCACGGTCGCGCGCCTCGAGCACCACACACCCGTCTGCACCTGGGTCAGCGCGGCGGTCAGATTCTCGACACACTCACGGCGGGTCTTGCCGTACACGCGTGGCTGGCGCCGTTTGCCGTCCGCGTCCGCTGGCGCCGCGTACCGGGCAGACCACCGCCCGGTCTTGGGGTCGCGTCGCGGTTCGGGAAGCCGGGTCATTGCGCCGCCCGCCGTTCCCACGTGCCGGTCTCGCGGTCCAGGTCGTCAACCTCGCCACTGGGATGCACCCGTGCCCACGTCGCCGTCCCGTCAGCGACGGCCTGATGCAGCAGCGGTTCGGTGGTGAAGATCGGCCTGTCGTTGTCCCAGCGGACCGCAGCGTCGTTGATCCCCCGGGCGCTGCGCTGCACCGACGCGACCGGCAGCACCCCACCGCCAGGAAGTTCAACGATCAGGTCATCGCTGCTCGGGGAAAGCAGCGCGTGCAACGTGGTTTCCGCCGCGACCGCGCATCCGAGCAGCTCATCGGCGGAGATCCGCCGCTTTCCGCGTTCGATGTTCCCGACGGTCTGATAGAGCCATTGGTCATAGCCGAGCGCGCGCATCCTAGCCGCGAAGACCTGCTGACTGATGCCCGCTCGTGCCCGCGCGGCGCGCAGGTTCTTCGCGAGCACAGCGGCGAATGTGGTTGATGCCATGACCACATCATGCACTCTCAGAGCGCAATGTGGCAATGCTGTAGCGTTCTTTCCAACCCGATCAGGTTGCGTGATGATCGCGGGTATGGGACCGTAGGGGCGTGGAAACACGTACCGTGAGCGGGCAACCCGCGAACTGATATCAGTCTGAAGGGATGTGCTGTGGACCTGCGCGAACTACTCAAAAGCCGGGACATCACCATGGAAGCGGCCGCCGTGCTCGCCGAAGTTGACCCCTCGACCATCTTCCGCATCATGGCCGGACAATCGCACGCCCGGCCGGTCACGATCGTGAAGCTCGCACGGGCGCTCGGCATCGGTGCGCAGCGGATGAGCAAGATCTGCGCCGAGTCATGGCTTGCCGCCCACGAAGACGAACGGCTCTCGGCGTGACCGTCCGCCCCATGACGGCCGCTGAGCTTGCCGCTCAGCCGCCCGTAACCACGCTCGCGGTAACAGCCAAAGCCTTCGGCGTCGGCCAGTCCACCATGCGCCAGTGGGCCGCGTCCGGCCACCTGGAACGGCGCGGTGTGACCGCGTTCAAAGTCGGCGCCCAGTGGCGCGTCGTCACATCCAGCCTGCTCGCCGCGCTTGGAATCCCACAGACGGCAATGGCCGGGCCCGCGCCGGACCCGGCCACCATCACCGCTTTCGACACCCCAGCGAAGGAAGTCGATGGACCCCACACTACGGCACGGCGCCGCGCAGCGCAGCGGCGGAACGGCCCCGCTGCTTGACGCCGCGCTCGCCTACGCCCGCGCCGGGTGGCCAGTTCACCCGCTGCGGCCAGATGACCCGTCGTGCCCGGCTGACACCCGCTGCCAGTGCAAAGCGCCACTGACGCGCGCCGGGTTCAAGGACGCGAGCACGAACCTGCGGCAAGTTGCCGACTGGTGGGCCGCGTGGCCGGACGCGAACATCGGCCTGGCAACCGGCTGGCCGGGGTGCGACGTGTTCGACGTCGATGTGAAGAACGGCGATGGGATGCCGGCGTTCCGCCGGGTCAAGGCGGCCGGGCTGCTGTCCGGCGCGCTCGCCGTTGTCCAGACGCCCAGCGGCGGGCTGCACGTCTACTTCAAGGGCACGGATCACCCGTGCCGCGCCCTGCCGAAACATCACGTCGAATGCAAGCGGCGCGGCGGGTACGTGCTCGCCCCGCCGTCCCGTGTCCACGGCAAGCCCTACGTCCTGCTCGACCACAGGGCAGGCGCGGGCGGCCGACTGGACTGGGACGCCATAACGCGGCTGCTCGCCCCGCCACGGCCGCCACAGCGGCAGCGGCCCGCCAGCGGGGACATGTCCGGCCTGGCCGACTGGGTGTCCCGCCTGGAGAAGGGCAACCGCAACAGCGGCCTGTTCTGGGCTGCCTGCCGCGTAGCCGAGCAGGGCGCCGACCCGCTGGCCCTGCTGACGCCCGCACTGCTCGCCGGGCTGCCCGAGACCGAAGCGCTGCGAACGATCGAATCCGCCAGGAAGGCGGCCAACCCTTGACCGAGCTCAAGCTGGTCACACTCGACGCACCCGCAGACGGCGGTGCTGTGCTCGCCCGGGTCCGCGACGCGCTGACCCGTTACGTCGCGCTGCCGTCCGGTGAGCTGGCCGACGCCATCACGCTGTGGATCGCCGCCACACACGGCCAGGCGTACTGGCAGCACGCGCCCCGCCTGGTGATCAGGTCACCGGAGAAACGCTGCGGCAAGTCGCGGCTGCTTGACGTGATCTTCTACCTCACCCACCGCCCAGTGATGACCGTTAACGCGACCCCGGCGGCAATCTTCCGCACCATCACCGACGACGACCCACCAACCCTGCTCGTGGATGAAGCCGACACGATCTTCGGCGGCAAGGCGGCCGAGAATCACGAGGAACTTCGCGCCCTGCTCAACGCCGGGCATCAGCGTGGCCGCCCCGCGTTGCGCTGCGTGGGTGTCGGCGCCGCCCAGCACGCCGCCGAGTTCCCCACCTTCGCCATGGCCGCCATCGCGGGCATCGGTTCCATGCCCGACACCGTTGAAGACAGGTCCGTGATCGTCCCGATGCGCCGCCGTGCGCCCACAGAGCAGGTGACGCCGTTTCGCACCCGCCGGGACCGGCCAGGACTGGAGACGCTGTGCGCCGAGCTAGGGGCGTGGATCGCGGCCAACGGTGAGGAACTGGCGGGCGCGGAGCCGGACATGCCCGTCGAGGACCGGGCCGCCGACACCTGGGAACCCCTGATCGCCGTCGCCGATCTCGCCGGGGGCGACTGGCCCGCCCGTGCCCGCAAAACCGCGCTGCTGCTGTGCGCCGCCCATGACGCGAGCGCCGTAGACGCGTCCCTGGGCGTCCGCCTGCTGACCGACATCGCGGCGGCGTTCCAGGATGCGCACACTTCGTTCATCCCTTCCCGCGAGCTTGTGAACATGCTTCACCGCATGGGCGACTCGCCGTGGCGCGACTTCGATATCAGCATGAACCGGCTCGCCTACCGGCTCCGCGACTACGGCGTCCACCCACGGCCCAACCCCGCCAAAACCGACCGGGGATACCATGCCGGCGACTTCCGCGACGCGTTCGCCCGCTACCTGCCGTCCGGAACTGTCCATCTGTCCGTAAATGGCGCTGACCAGCAAAAACACGCGGACACCCTGGATACGGGCGGACAGTTCGAACTGTCCGCCGAAAAAGAACTGTCCGCGCATAACCCCAGGTCAGAGGCCGATACGGACAGTTGGACAGTTCGGGACACCCCAGCAGCGGAAGATGATGGCGAGGGCGACGAACTGTGCGCCCTGTGCTTCGCCGCCCTGGTGATCAATCCGGGCGAGATCTGCACGGACTGCAAGGCGGACCGCGCAGCCGAGTGACGTCCCTGGTCGTCCTTCGCGCGTGTGTTCGCGGTTGGTGCGCGACGTGGGTGCGGTGGGGGTCGCGCGCGTATGTGACTGTGTGTGTTTTGTGTTTTGTGCTGCGCGTTCCTTGATCGTTCTTGTGTGTTGTCACGGGCGGGTAAGAACGATCAAGGCTGTTTGGGCCGGTTGCGGTTACGGTGCGTGACAGGGCCCCCGTACGGTGAACGTACAGGGGCCCTGTGCGATGGTCAGTCGTCCCGCTCGGCGGGGGTCACCTCGGGCGCGGCACGGGGTGGGCTGAGTAGGTGGTGCCGTCGATCTCTATGGTCTGCCCGGTCACGATCGCCCGTTCGATCCGCAGCGCCGGTGGTGACGGCCGCGATGTGGTGTGCAGGACAGCGGCCGTGGTGGCCGCTCCCGCGGCGGCGGCGGTGGTGGTGAGCGCTGCGATGGCGGCAGCTTTGCGGATAGCCTGGTTGTGCATCGTGGACTCCTATCCAGTCCTGGTGCCGTGCCCCCGGCCGCTGCGGCGGCGCGGGGGCGTTTCTGTTCTGCGGCTAGCCTGCGTGGCGTCGGTGGCACCGATCATCGGGGGCTAGCCTGCGGCTAGCCTAGCGGTCCCCAACTGATATCACAACCACATTGCATATGTGATTGCGCCGCTGTGACCTGCGCGTTTACCGGGTGCTGGCACGCTGCTGGCACAAACCAGCCGCCATCTGGTGCCACTAACCGCACCGGATTGACCCCGACTGACCCTGGCGGATGGCTGCCGGTCCGCGACCCCCGGGATTGCCACCCGCAGCCTTCCCCGCACGCCGCTGCCCGCGCGCCGGTCAGTTTGGCGATCATGTCGAAAAACCCCCTCAGATTCTGAGTAGGTTTTTCCGCGTCCGCCTTTCGGCTCCCCGCGTGGCTGTGCGGCCCGCTGCCTGCCTGGGGCCTGCCGGGATGGGCCAGGACACCCGCCTGCCTGGCCGTGGGCTCTCCGGCCGTCTCAGAGCCTTCCCGCCGAACCGGACATTGGGTAGAAAACCGGGCGTACCACCCTAAAACGGACACCGTAGCTGCCGTGGACCAGGACTATGTTTTGGGGGGTCGCCTGGGGGGCGGTCTGATATCAGTTCATCACGTGCGGTGGCCATGATCATCTGTGGTGGTTAGTGTGGCGGTTATGGCTTCGGTGCGGGTCGATGAGCGGGTGCGGGGTGAGATCCGCCGTCTCAACAGCGAGGGCCTGTCGTGCAGGCAGGTGGCGCAGCGGCTTGGTTTGTCGCGGCAGACGGTCAGTAGGTGGGGGAGGCGGCTCGGTCTGGTTTGGTCTGGGTTGGAGCAGTCGAAGGCTGGTTGCGAGCGGAACCACATGTCGGCGCGGGTGCGTGCGGCCGATGCGGCTGATTTGGCGGTTGATGCGTGTGTGGCGCAGATCCGCCGGTTGTCGGAGCCGTACACCGAGATCCAGTTTTCGCCGGTGAAGGGCGCGTTTTTCGAGTACGCGCATCCGTTGCCGCCGAGCAGGCCGAGCGCTGAGATCGCCAGGAGCGCTCGGGAGATGTACAGCATCTTGGATCGTCATTTGACTCGTGAGGCCGACAGGGAAGAGTTGCAGCACAGCCGTGGGCTGCTGGCCGAGTTCAGCGAGATGGTGTCCCGGGCGGCGGATGAGCTTGGCGGGGGCAGTGGTGAGTCTGTTCCGCAGGTGATTACGGGTGCTCTGTTGCCGTTGAGTGCTGACGAGTAGGGTGGATCGTGCGCGATGCCTGGCCAGGCGCGAGGCGCGTTGTCGGTGCCGTCACCCCGGCCGTTCAGCCTTTGCCACCGGGCGTCCTCGCGGCCGGGTGACGGCGACCACCATGTGGCGAAGGGGGTCGCGGTGCTTCCGTCCGAAGATCAGGCGCGGTTGCGGCAGGTTCTGGATCCGGGGTTCGGCGGTCCGGTGACCGCGCGGGACTTGAGCATGGTGCTGGCCACGAATTCACGCCGTGCTAATCAGGTGTTCAGCTCGTGGCTGTCTCGTGGGCTGGTCGACGAGAGTTTGTATGAGCGGGCGCGGCCGGCGCGGGGTCCTGCGCAGCGGTTGCCTGGCCAGCTGGACGAGCGCCAGGAAGCGGCGTTGACGCCGGAGCAGGCGCGGGAAGCGGTCGCGGCGGGCCGGATCGCGGGTGTCGGTGCGACGATCGCCTGCCCGAACGGGAAAACCCCGAGCTGGCGGTACGAGTCGCCGATCACGGATCGGATGGTGCGTGACGGGGCAGCTGCCCGGGGGCGCCGGTTTGGCCGTACGTGGGACGCTGGCGGCCCGCCGCCGCAGTGGGCGGCATGAGCAGGCGGCAGGGTACGCGGCGGGAACACGTCGGTGGCGGCAGCGTGGAAGGCCGTCAGAGCGCACCTGGCCCTTCGGTGCCGCGTCCGGGTACGCCGGTCACCACCGAGAGCGTGAACGTGCGCCGTGGCGCGTCGAGGCGGAACGTGGACGAAGGCCCGGGGCTGACCCGGCCGGACGGCGCGACCGTGCCGGTGCACATGGCGCCGGACGTCAGGCCGTGCCGCCGAGGTGAGCATTACTCCAGCGAGCTGGATCTTGTCCGGACGAGCATGACGGCCGACAGTGACAGGGGCCTTCCGTGGTCGGGGGATGAGTGACGTGTGTAAGGGATCGGCGAATAAGGAAGTGTCGCACCGGGACCCGGGCGGCACGCCGTTGAACACGGGGCCCGCGCGGTCGCTTGAGCTTGGCCACCACAGGATGACCGGCCCTGGCGAGCAGGCGCGGGAAGCGCCGAGCGCGCAAGCCGGGTCCAATCACCGCGGCCGCGCGCATGAGTACCGCGAGGGTGGCCTGCCGGGGTCGTGACAGGGTTGACGCCCCGGCGCCGTCTTGCCGCCGTGTCGTACTCGGCCTGTGGCTTGTGTGAGCATGGGATCAGGCCGGGTCAGATGATCGTCAAGTGCCCGGGTGTGCCGTGGTCCCACGCTCGGTGCGTGGCGGCGTGGAATGCGCGGCAGTCCCGATAGCTGAGATGTAACGTGTGGGTCAACTGACCCACACGTTCCTGGCAATGGTTCCGGCACCTCGGAGGCGTACACGCTGCTCACCGACGACTACATCCGCCTGGTGCGGATCGCCGATGCGCGTCCACCTTGGCCAAATTCCTGAGCTTCCTAGCGGCCCGGTCCTCCCACCCGACATGAGACGCCTTCGGCGCAGGCGCCAAGGGGATGGGAGCTGGAGCAGAACCATTGGAAGGAACTTGTCGGTCAATTGACCGACAAGTTCCAACACTAGGCCGGTATGATTCCCCACCCTCCTTACGCCCTGCGTCCTGCGCCGCCCTGGCCTCCGCCTTCGCGTCATCCAGGATGCCAGCCAGCCGGGGGCCTGCCCGGCGCCGCGAGGAGAGGCAAGCGGCCACCGGACGTCTAGGGGGTACCTGGGACATGCACCGCGCTCTCCGTGGCTCTCAGCGCCGCGGTCGATGATTGGTGTCACCGACGCCAACGGCCCAAAAAAAATAGTGGTACTATTATTTCCAGCAACACTATCGCCTCCAGGAACCTTATTGTTTGCCGCGTAGTTGCCGCGATTTCGCCGGGTTGAAGATCCGCAGGCCGAACCGTGGATGCCGTCCCTTCCCACCGCACCGGGGGCATTCGCCGAACGCCCGCGGCCACATTCCGGTGACCCGGCCACGGGCGCACCACCGGCACGGCCGGAACGGGTACCGCCAGCACGAATACCACCAGCAGCCGGTGACCACCGCAACGGCGGCAACGATAACCACGGCAGAGTCCATTACCGGGCCTTTGTCCATTCGTCCAGGTCCGCTGCGTGGAACAGGTCCTCGCTGCCGCCCTGCGCGGCCCGCAACCCGGCGGGCTCGGGGAAGCCGCGGTCACGGTGCCGGCTGCGCCACGACCGCAGCGTGGAAAGTTTCGTCCCTGCGGCCGCGGCGTACTCAGCCAAAGACACAAGATCATCGGGTGGTGTGGGGGGTGCAACAGCTTCGAGTGCAACAGCTTCCGGCGGCAAAGTTTCCCCAGCAAGAGCACCCACCCTCGGTTGTTGCTGTTGCAAAGCTGTTGCACCCAGACCGGACGGAAGCTCAGGAACAGGCATACCCGCCGGAAGCGACACAACCGTCCCGGACGTAGCAAGATCCCACGCCTCCTGGTTCGTCAGGTACGCCACCTGCACATCCGTCCACGCCCGGCCGATCACCGCCCCGTACCGGCCTTCCGGCCCGGTCACACCGCCCGGCGGGTACGGCAGACCTTCCGCCACGAATTTCAAAGTGGCGGGGGTCGTGCCACGGCCCAGCAGCTTCCATCCAAGGTTTTCCCGTACCTGGCCGCCATATTTCCCCGCCAAAGTCCGCGCCTCCGCCCGCTGCGCCAGGATCATGACGTGAATGCCCATGTGGCGGCCACGGCACACCAATTTCAGCAACGCTTCCACGGATTCCGGGTAGTCCTTAAGGTCGATCATCAGCGAATTCATCTCTTCCAGGCAGACCAGAATTTTCACCCCAAGGTCCGCCTCGATTGCGCCGCTTCGCCGCTGCGCATACAGGCCCACCTGCACGCGGCGGTCCATTTCTCCACACAGCCACACCAGCATCGCCGCGATGTCCGGGATGTCCCGCACCACCACCACGTTCGGCAAGCCACCGTCGGTGAACGTATGCGCCCACGGGTGCGACAGACCGGCCGGATCAAGGATGATCATGCCGCCGCCGTGCCTGAGCCACTGCGCACCTACCAGCTTCGCCGTAGTCGACTTCCCCGCCTCGCTGCTCGGCCCGTTCATCAGCCCATGTGGATTGCTGTCCGTGCCGGCTATCTGGAACCCGACCGGCACGTTCCCCCGGCCGAGGCCGAGCACAATGTGCCACTGCGCCGACGCTTCGACAGCGGGCAGGATCGCGGCGAGCTTCACCCTGCCCGGCGGCATCGGCGCAGGCGCCACGCTCAGATGCCTTCTACGGCCCGTCAGATGCCGCGACACCACCGGATCACCGCCCATCCCCACCGTCGCCGCTATCACCTTCCCGGCCTGTTCCACCACCTGATCCGGCGCGTGCCAATGCGGCGGAAGTTTCACCACCACTTCCTGCCGGTCCAAAGGCACCACCAGATGCCGCGTCGGATGCCCTTCGAGCGGCACCCCCGCCGCCCGCAGCCGGTGATACATCGGCGCCACGTACTCGCGGTAATGAGACCTGCCCCACCACCACTCACCCGCCAGCAGCCCAGCAGCGCCCACCGCCGCATACACCGCCACCAGCAGCCCGCCCGGGTCCGTCGCCCACTCCACCGCCACACACACGCCCGCCACCACCGCCGCGTGCCGCCACCCAGCCCGCCGCGCCCGCCAGGCAACCCGGTCCTGCACCAGGTCACCAGGCGCAGGACCACCAGCCACCGGCAAACCAGTCACCCACCGCCACCACGGCCGCTCACCCAACGGCGCCTTACGCTTCGTAACCATCCCCGGCTGTGACCCCAACCGGCCAGACACCTTCCCAGTCACGCTACGCACACCCCCCCACGAACACCCACAGTGACCGATCACCCGGTGCCGCCAGCCGGCCGGCCGCCACAACCAAGGGAACCGCGCCTACGGCGCTCAGTGCCCCCCCGGCTTCCCTCGCCTGTTTCAAGATCAACTGGTTGTTGCGTTCAGTGACCACGGCGGCCGCCCGTGATCTTCGCTACGATCCGTGACCACCGTGAGTGACCGGCCTTGGTCCGCCGTTTCGGTGACTGACCGTTACCGGCGGGGGTGGGTGACGGTCGGTGAACGGCGGCGACGTACCCGAGGCGCCGTTCGCGGCGGATCTTGTCTGCTTCGTTCGTGGCCGCGTCGGTCCAGGACAGGTTTTCGGGCCAGCGGTTGTCTGCGGGGTCGTCGTTTGGCCAGTGCCGGGTGTGTGGTTTCCCTGGTGGTGGGGGCCCGGCGTGGGCGAGCAGGACGGCGCGGTGGACGGTGATGGTTTTCGGTTTGCCGTCGGCGCGGATGTTGACTTGCCAGTAGCCGCGGTTCGATTGGCGGGGTTTGAGGATTTGGCCTGCTGCTTTGCGTCCGTCGCGGAGGGTGCGGTCGGTGGATCGGATCCGGCCGTGGGTGCTGGCTTCGTAGCCGGGGGCGTCTGGGATCGGTTTCCACTGTTCGGTAGGTTGCGGCATTAGGTCACGGTCCTTTCGTGGCCGAGGGCGGCCCGGTGTGCTGTGTACACCCGGGCCGCCCGCCTTCATTTACGGTTTGTGCTGGTCACGGCGTTATGGCCTGCCGTTTGATTGCGTTGCGGATCTTCACTGCGGTTGCCTGGCTGCATCCGTGCTCGGCGCGGATGTCGCGGATCGACGGGAGCGGCTTGTGGCCGTTGGACTGCGGCTGCACCGCCGCAGGAACGGGTACGGGCCCGGGTACGGCGGGTGTATCCGAAGGTACGGTCGCGGGTACGGGCGGCCTGGTGGTCATCCTGGCCAGCGCGACCGCCGCTTCCAGGCAGCCGACGAACGCGACCGCCGGCCACGCCGCGACCAGACGGCCGCCAGCACCGTGACCACCGCCGGCTGCCGCGTTCACCACGATCGTGACCGCGACCCCGCATGCGAGCAGCGGCCACGCCACCCACGGTGGCCGTACCCGGGACCGGCCCGCCGTGTAGATCAGCGCCGACGCGGAACCGACCACCCCGTCTGTGGTGAGCGGCATCATCCCGGCCACCAGGGGGGTCGCGCCGAGCCTGGCCGCGAGCTGGTAGGCGTGCTGGTAGGAGATGACCGCGGCGGGTCCCCCGGAGGCGGCCAGAGCCGCCCCCGAGATGAACCGCGCGGCCCCGATGCGGGTCACGACACGACCCCGCATGCGAGCAGCGCTTCCGGCCGGAACAACTGGAGCTGGCCGGAACCGTAGACGAGCACCAGCAGCGGGCCGAACGTCCGCGCGATGTCGCCGACGATCGGAATGAACGCGACGATCACGACGGGTTCATGGGTGCTGCGGACGAGCACGGTGTCGCCGGGTATCACGTCGTCACCTCGCCGCCGAGGTCCCGCACCAGCCGGATGTACGCGTCGGTGAGGTCCAGGTCGCCCTCGTGGTCGGGGCACAGGCCGGACGGCGCGTCGTCGCAGTCGTGGCAGAACAGGCCAGGTCGGCGGTAGGCGCACGCGTCGGAGGCCATGCGGGTGAGCAGATGCCGTTGCGCGTCCGTCAGGATCGGCCTGCGGTCGCGCGAGTTGTCGTCCGCCGACAACTCGCGCACGCGGGACGCGGCCGTCTCGGCGATGCTCTGCCGGCTGCATTCCTCGTCGTCGAGCTGCTCGTCGAGCCATTCGGCCAGGGTTTGCAGTTCCCACCGGCCAGCGGCCGCTTGAGCCATGCGTCCCGCTCGGGCTCGGCGCGCAGGGAGCGACAGGCATTCCCCGCACGCACAGTCGTACCCGGCGCCGTCCGCGACCGGGTGACCTGGCATGGTCCGCTGCCCGGTCTGCCCGGAACCGCCGCACGCCGGGCAGGTACGCGGCGCGCAGGTGTGGACCTTCGGGTCCGGGCAGGCGCAGCGCAGGTCGGGGACCATGCCACCACCGCCGCACGTGCCGCACCGCCCGGTCACGGCCGGCGCCGCAGGTAGTCGCGGATGTCGGCAAACGCGCGTTCCACCGTGGCCTCCCGATCGGCCCATTCGCTGCCCAGCGCGGCATCGAAGCGGTCTGCGATGGCGTCCGCGAGAGCCGGGATGCTGAGTTCTGGGCCGCCGTTGAGCCACGCCACGCGGTTCGCTGCGTCATCCTGGCTCGTCTGGTCTGATTCCGGTTCCCACGTTCCGTCCGGCCGGTAGAAACCCACGGTCCACAGGCCCGGTTCGCTGCGCAGGTAGACGTAGCTCATGCGATCACCGCCCAGCGTGGGCAGCAGCACCCGTCACCGAGGCAGCGGAGACAGGGTGTCTCCCACTCGGTTTCGGGGGCGGGTGTGGTTGTTACGGTTTCTTGCATGGTGATCGGTCCTCCTCGGGGATCGGTTACCTAGGGCCGCCGCTGCGCGCTGATCGCACGCGGCGGCCCGGCGGCGCGACGTACGAACCGGCGTCGAGCTGGGTCCTGACCGTCGCGGCGAACGCCTCGGCGTCGGCTCGGCGGGTGAACGACTTCGAGCGTTGCGCGCCGTCCAGGTCGCGCCAGCGTGCCGCCCAGCGTTTCCCGGTGCCGTACCGGGCCGTGCGGGTCTTCGTGCCGTCAGGCAGGGTCCGGTGCCACCGGTCATCAACGGTCGCCATCGGCGCCGCCGAGACTGTTGAGGGCTGCCACGAGCGTCATCTCCACGAAACTGCGGATCGTGGCGGTCGGCACGCCGTCACGTATCGCCTGGCGGATCACCTCGCCGAGCCCGCTAAGCGCGCCCCAATGGCCGGCTACCGCCTCGTTAGGGAACGACGCGACGAACTTGGTCGGGCGATTCTCCTGCACGAACGCGGCTTCGGCACGCGGGGGTGCCTGGTGTAGCGGGCGCTCGCCTGTGGCCCACGCCCACATGTCGCCGACGCTGGCCTTAACGCCCGGTGTCACGTCGGCCGTCGCGTTCACATCGGCCATCGGCGCTTGGACCGGCGGCAGCAGCAGGACGTTCGGCGAAACGTCCAGGGCAACGGCGAGCGCCACCAGGTCATCTACGTCTACGCGGCGGTCGCCTTTCTCAATCTTGGTTATCCCAGTGTCAAGGATGGGCTGTTCGGCCCTGGTTAGCCCGCGTGACAGGTCGGCGGCCGTCTTACCCTGCTGTCGCCGCAGCCGGGCGACGTTCGCAGCCGTCCGGCTGCTCGACGGCCCAGCCGGACGCTTCACTCCTGCCATGCGAGCAGTTTTCCATGCGATTGACGGCTTAGCAACAGCTCCCGTAACCTGCTGTCCGGCAAGCTTAGCTAGCAAAACGGGACTCTCACTTGGGAGCTATGATGCCCGAACAGCAGGCCAGACTGCGGACGGCTGGAGAGGTCGCGGACTATCTGCGCGTGAGCGTTCAGCAGCTCTATACATGGCGATACCTCGGCCGGGGTCCGCGTGCGGCGAAAGTCGGGCGCCACCTGCGCTACCGGGACGAGGACGTCGAGAAGTGGCTGGCCGAGTGCAGTGGCGGCGACGCCGCCGCCTAGACAGCGAAGTGGCCGGGCCCGCGCCACGCCCCGCCA
>Ga0335079_10001446_pt1 | contig 27022 bp, 23 predicted proteins | sample Lox_Sample_33_FD_206719 | JGI IMG/M metagenome (GOLD analysis project Ga0335079, IMG submission 206719) | Soil microbial communities from Loxahatchee National Wildlife Refuge, Florida, United States - Lox_Sample_3.3 | ecosystem: Environmental > Terrestrial > Soil > Wetlands | place: USA...
CCCGCCGGGATTGCCGTTCGTGGCGTCATAGAACCGGTCAGCCAGGGTCAGCCACTCACTCGGTGCCGCGAGTTTGTCGCCGTGCGGTGCGGAGTCGCCGCCGTTCAGGATGGAGCCGAGGGGATAGTGGCGCAAGTCATCTGGAGCGATGCTGCCGATATCGGCCTGGATGAGCTGACCGACCTTTTGTGCGGGCGTCATCCGGGCGAGCAGCTGATCGATGCGCGCCTCGAGTCCCGGATCACGCCCGAGAGCGGCGGCGAGCTTCGGCCAGCGCCCGGGATGTACTTCGGGCGTGGCGACGACGGATGCGGCCGCGGAAATCGCGCCCGAGAACGCCGAAAGAGCGCCGGCCGCGCAATAGGCCGTCCACCGGACCGGTCTCCTGCTCATGCTGGGCCCAGGATACATAGCCAAGGGTGATGCAAATGCTGGAAACAACACCGTCCCACAGCCTCGATACCAGCAGCGCTCATCTGCGCCGGGGCAGCGCCCCGGGCAGCGGGCCGGACGTTCTGCCCGATTTGCTGCTCATCGAGCGCGCACGCGGTGGCGATGAGCGCGCCATCGAGGCGCTGATCCGTCGCTACGGCCGCCGGCTGTTTCGCGTGGCGCGCAGCGTGCTCACGGACGAGGAGCGCGCCGAGACCGCGGTGCTCGAGGCGTACCTCGCCGCCTTCGGCGATCTGAGCCGTTACGAGCCCACCGGTAAGTTTGCCGCCTGGCTGACGCGGCTCGCCTTCAACCAGGCACGCGCCCTGCGTGTCAGCGCCCGCGCGACGCAGGCGTCCGCGCTGCCCGCGGCAGGCCCGCCTGCCGCGCAGGCCGAGCCCGCGGCGGGCGATGAGCCGCGCGAGCGCCAGGCACTCGAGCAGGCGATTGCCTCGCTCCCGCCGGTGTTCCGCACCGTCTACGTACTGCGCGTGGTCGAAGGTATCAGCGGCATCGAGACCGCCGCGTCCCTCGGGGTGCACGAGACGACTGTGCGCACCCGGCTGTATCGGGCCCATCGCCGCCTCGCCCCGGACCTCGCTCAGCGCGTGCGCACGGCGGCCTCGTTGCTCGAGCCCTCGCGCGAGGCAACCGAGCGCATCGTCAGCCGCACCCTGGCGCAGCTCAGTCACGGCTCGATGCTGACGATCTCCGCCTCGCCTCCCTGAAGGGTCACGGGTTCGCCGACGGCCCGACCGAGCAGCGCCTGCGCGAGCGGCGACACCCAGCTGAGCAGGCCCTGGGTCGCGTCGGCCTCGTCCTCGCCGACCAGCCGCCAGACCTGGGTCGCCCCGGTGGCGAGGTGTAACGTCACCTGCATGCCAAAACGCACGCGATCGGTGGCCGCCGCCGGCCCGACCACACGGGCGCTGGCGCGCCGCGCACTCCAGTAGCGCAGGTCGCGCTCGAGGCGCGCCCGCAGCGGCGCATCGTCGGCTTCGCGTGCGGCCTGGCGCTGCCCCTCGAGCTCGCGCACGCGCGCCTCGATGGCGGCGAGCCCGCGCGGCGTGACGAAGTTCGGATGCGGGCTGACCGGCCGCTCGGGGAGCAACTGGGGGTCATCGTCGGAATTGCGGACGAACGCGCGGCTCATGCCGCGAGTCCCGTGAGCCGCGCGCTTTCCTGCCACAGCCGGGATGCGTCGGCATCGTTCTGCGCCGCCGCGCTCGGTGCAAGGAGGCGGCAATCGCGGTAGTAGCCCCCCGAATGTCCGGCGAGCTCGGGTGCCGTCGCCAGATAGACGCTGGTGCGTGCGCCCTGCTCGCTCGAGAGCATGAACGGGCGCACCAGCGTGCCGAGCAACATGCGCAGCGCGGCGCTGCGGTGAAACAGGTTGCTGTAGACAAACCCCGGGTGCAGCGCGTTTACCGTCACGCCGCTGCCGGCGAGACGCGCCGCGAGCGCGCGCGCAAACAGCACGTTGGCGAGCTTCGAGCGCGCGTAGGCCGGCAGCAGACCCGAGACCGAGGCGTTCATGAGATCGGCGAAATCGAGGCTGGCGCGACGGTGTGCTTCGGAGGCGACCACGATCACCCGCGAAGGGGCCGAGGCCTTGAGCTTCCCTAACAGCAGGTTGGTCAGCAGGAACGGCGCCAGGTGATTGACGGCAAGGGTCAGGTCGTACCCCTCGGCACTGCGCGCACGCGCCGCGCTCATCATCCCGGCGTTGTTGATGAGCACGTCGAGCCGCGGCAGGTTGTCGAGCTCCTGCGCGAGGCGGCGCACCTGCGCAAGCTCGGCAAAGTCGGCCTGCACGGCACGCACCTCGCGATTGCCGGTGCTACGGCCGATGTCTTCGGCCAGCGCGCAAGCGCGCTCGAGATCGCGCCCGTGCAGCACGACCGTCGCGCCGAGCGCGGCCAGAGCGCGCGCGGTCGAGAGGCCGACGCCGTGCGTGGCCCCGGTGACAACGCAGATCCTGCCGTTCATACTGCCCACCGGATCCCTCCGGCGGGATGGTATATGAAAGGCATCGGGCCCATCGCGGCACTGCCGCTCGTGGCGCTCGGCGCGCTGGCGCTCGCGGCGCGGGCGATTGCCGCCCCGAGCGCGCCTCCGGAATTCACCCACCGCCAGGCCTCCGACTGGATCAACTCCGAGCCCCTGACACTCGCCTCGCTCAAGGGCAAAGTCGTGCTGCTGGAGTTCTGGGCCTTCGAATGCGTCAATTGCCTCAACTCGCGCGCCTGGGTGGAGACGATAGCAAGCAGCAAGGCCGGGCAGGGGTTCGTGGTCATCGGGGTGCACACCCCGGAACTCCCTGCGGAGAGAAACCCGAACGCCGTGCGCCATGCAGTCGACCGCCTCGGCATCCATTACCCGGTGATGATCGATGAAGACTCCTCCTACTGGCGTGCTCTGCACAACCAGTACTGGCCGGCCTTCTATCTGATCGGCCGCGACGGCCGCCTGTACGGTCCGGTGCTCGGCGAGATGCACGTCGGCGACGCGCGCGCCGGGAAGATGGAGCAGATCATCGACCAGCTGCTCGCAGCGCCCGCAACGTGAGCGGCGTCGCCAGCGCCTTCCTGCTCACTTTCGCGGGTCTCTTCCCCATCGTTAACCCCATCGAAGGGGCACCTTTCTTTCTCGGCCTGACCGCATACCTGCCGAGCGCCGAGCGCCAGGCGCTGTCGCGCAAGGTCGCGATCAACGGTTTTGCTCTGCTGCTCGGCTCGATGGTGCTCGGCCCGTATCTGCTCGAGTTCTTCGGCATCCAGCTGCCGGTGGTGCGGATCGCCGGCGGCTTCGTGGTCGCGGCCCTCGGCTGGAAGCTGCTCACCCAGGAGCAGTGGTCGGATCACACCGATGGTGTCGGCACGGCGCCGTCCGAAAGAAAGGTGGGCAGCTTCTACCCGCTCACCATGCCGATGACCGTGGGTCCGGGCTCGATGTCGGTCGCCATCACCATCGGCAGCCGCAGGCAGCCGGGGCTGCCGAAGCTCGTGGTGGCCGAGCACGCCGCGGGCGCCCTGCTCGGACTGATCGCGATCGGGCTCAGCATCTACGTCGCCTACCGCTTCGCGGAGAACATCGGGCGACTGCTCGGCGCCACGGGTCTGGAGGTCCTGGTGCGCCTGTCGGCCTTCATTCTCATGTGCATCGGCATCGAGATCATCTGGAACGGCTACACGGCGCTCGCCGGCGTGCATTGAGATGCGCGCCGCCCGCGGCCGTGCCGCGTACGCCTGCGCCGCGCTGCGATCGCACAATATCGGTGCAAAACAGGCCGCTGCCGCCGAGGCGCGCGCTTGGTCTAATATCCCGCATGCGCAGTGCGGTCACTCCCTACGATGAGATGCTCGATGCGGCGGGTACGCCGCGCTCGCACTGTCTGCAGTACTACAGCTGGCTGCGCGAGCAAACGCCCGAGAACCTCGCGCACAAGCGCGCCGAGGCGGATGCGCTGTTCCACCGCGTCGGCATCACCTTCGCAGTCTACGGTGAGAACGAAGGCACCGAGCGGCTCATTCCCTTCGACATCGTGCCGCGCATCATGCCGGCGGACGAGTGGGCGCGCCTCGAGCAGGGCCTGAAGCAGCGCGTGCGGGCGCTGAATGCCTACATCGCCGACATTTACCACGAGCAGCGCATTCTGCGCGCCGGGCGCATCCCCGCGGAACAGGTCCTGTGCAATCCACAGTACCGGCCGGAGATGCAGGGTCTCAACTTGCCGGGCGGCATCTACGCGCACATCAGCGGCATCGACATCGTGCGCGATCACGACGGCGCGTTCTGCGTGCTCGAGGACAACGTGCGGGTGCCCTCGGGAGTCTCCTACATGCTCGAGAACCGCAAGATGATGATGCGGTTGTTCCCGGAGCTGTTCGGGCGCGATGCGATCGAGCCGGTCGAGCACTACCCGGACGTGCTGCACGAGAACCTCAAGAGCGTCGCCCCGGTCGGCGTGACCGACCCCACGGTGGTGCTGCTCACTCCGGGGGCCTACAACAGCGCCTACTTCGAGCACGCCTTCCTCGCGCAGCAGATGGGGATCGAGCTGGTCGAGGGCCAGGACCTGTTCGTGCGCGATGCGGTGCTCTACATGCGCACCACCCGCGGGCCCGAGCGGGTCGATGTGGTGTACCGGCGGCTGGACGATGACTTCCTCGATCCGCTCTACTTCCGGCCGGACTCGACGCTCGGCGTACCGGGACTCCTCACCGCCTACCGCGCCGGTCACGTGACCATCGCCAATGCCATCGGCACCGGGCTCGCCGACGACAAATCGGTCTATCCGTACGTGCCCGACATGGTGCGCTTCTATCTCGAGGAGGAGCCGCTGCTCGCCAACGTGCCGACCTGGGTGCTGCGGCACGCCGAGGATCGCGCCTACGTGCTCGCGCACCTCGAGGAGCTCGTGGTGAAGGAGGTGCACGGCGCCGGCGGCTACGGCATGTTGATCGGTCCGGCGGCGAGCAGCACGCAGCTGGCCGAATTCCGCGCCCGCATCCGCGCGCACCCGGAGCGCTACATTGCGCAACCGACGCTCGCGCTGTCGACTTCGCCGACGCTGGTGGCCGCGGGGCTCGCGCCGCGCCACATCGACCTGCGTCCTTTCGTGCTCTCCGGACGTGAGGTGACCGTGGTGCCCGGCGGGCTGACACGCGTGGCGTTGCGCGAGGGGTCGCTGGTGGTCAACTCCTCGCAGGGCGGCGGGACCAAGGACACCTGGGTACTCGGTGCGGCGCCGGGCGCTCCGGCCGCCGCTGATGGCGGCGGTGCCTGAGATGCTCAGCCGTACCGCCGATCACCTGTACTGGATGTCGCGCTACCTCGAGCGCGCGGTGAATCTCGCGCGCATGGTCGATGCGCACCAGCGCCTCGCACTGCTGCCGCGTGCTCCGGAGGCCGTACGGCAGGGCTGGCAGGCGACACTGGTATCGCTCGGGCTCGATGAGGCCTACCGCGAGCGCCACGGCAGCGTCACCCCGCGCAAGGCCTTCGACTTCGTCGCCTTCGACCGCGAGCACCCGGGAAGCATTCTGCAGTGCCTGCGCGCGGCGCGCGAGAATGCCCGCGCGGTGCGCGGCACGATCACCTCCGACATGTGGGAGACGCTCAACGCCACCTACCTCGAATCACTCACATTCAGTTCCAACATGCCGGCAAGCGCCCGCGGTGAGTTCCTCGAATGGGTGAAATATCGCACCCACCTCAGCCGTGGCATAACGTCCGGCACGCTGCTGCGCGACGAGGCCTCGCACTTCACCCACATCGGCACCTTCCTCGAGCGAGCCGACAACACCACGCGGATGCTCGAGGCACGCTGGCGCGATCCCGGTGGCCGCGGTGAGCGACTGGTGGAGGAGGCCTCGGAGTGGGCGGTACTGCTGCGCGCGATGTCGGCGTTCGAGATGTTTCGCCGCCTGTACCGCGACAGCGTCACGCCGCTGCGCGTCACGCAGATGCTGCTGATGCGCGATGACCTGCCGCAGGGGGTGCACCGCTGCCTCGATGAGCTGCAGGCGAACCTCGCGGCCGTCGCCAACGACCAGTCGAGCGAGACGCTGCGCCGCGCCGGGGAGCTGCACGCGCAGTTTCACTTCGGACGCTTCGAGGAGCTGTGTGCCGACGGCGTGCCACCGTTCCTCGACCGCTTCCAGGGACGGCTGCGCGATCTCGGCGAGCGGATCGCGAACGACTTCCTCGTGCCCTCGGGCATCCACTAGGCGCGACGCGCACCCGGAATTCACCCGACATGCAGCTGCGCATCCTTCATCGCACCGTCTACAGCTACGACGAACCGGTCAAGTACACCGCGCAGACGCTGCGCCTCACGCCGCGCCGCGAGGGGGCGCAGCGCGTGCTCTCCTGGAGCATCCGCGCGCCCGGGCGGCGTACCGAGCAGCTGGACGCGCACGGCAACATCACGCACCTGCTGACGCTCGAGGAGCCGCACCGCGCCATCGAGATCGACGTGCGCGGCGTGGTGGAGATGGCCGGGGACGAGGAGTTCGTACGCTTCGACGGCACGCTCTCGCCGCTTGCGTATCTCGCGGCGACGCCGCTCACCGTCGCGAGCGCGGAGATGGTGCTGCTCGCCCGCGAGCATCTCGCGGGCGCTGGCAGCCTGCGCGAGCGTCTCTACCGCCTGGCGAGCGGCGTGTACCAGGCGGTGCGCTACATGCCCGGGACCACCAGCGTCGAGGACTCGGCCGCCGAGGCGTTCGCCCGCGGTCAGGGCGTTTGCCAGGACCAGGCGCACGTGTTTATCGCCTGCTGCCGCGCGGCCGGGATCCCGGCGCGCTACGTGAGCGGCTACCTCTGCAGCGTCGACGACAGCGACTCGGCGAGCCACGCCTGGGTGGATGCCTGGCTGCCGGAGCAACAGGGCTGGCTCGGTATCGACGTAACGCACCTCGAGCCGATGGGGCCGAAGCACTGCCGCCTTGCGGTCGGGCGCGACTACCTGGATGCTGCGCCGGTGCGCGGCGTGCGCCGCGGCGGCGGCCGCGAGGTGCTGGATGTCAGCGTTGCGGCGACCACTTCCGGTGAGCAATGAATTCGGCGACCAAAGCGGAGACCTGCAATCCATGACCTATTGTGTGGGCATCCTGCTCGATACCGGGATGGTGTTCCTCTCGGACTCGAGAACCAGCGCCGGCGTCGACCAGATCAGCACCTTCCGCAAGACCGTGGTGTTTCAGAAGCCGGGCGCGCGGGTGCTGGTGTTGCAGAGCGCCGGCAATCTGGCCATCACCCAGGCGGTGACCAGCGTGCTGCGCGAGAACCTCGAGGCGGCCGAGACCGCAGCCGGGGTCACGCTGTTCGGCTGCCGCAACATGTTCGAGGCGGCGCAGTGCGTCGGCGAGGCATTGCGCGAGGCCTATCGGCGTGATGCGCCCGCGCTCAAGCAGTTCGCGGTGGAGTTCAACGCCAGCTTCATCCTCGGCGGCCAGATCCGCGGCGAGGAGCCGCGCCTCTTCAGCATCTACTCGCCCGGCAACTTCATCGAGGCTACCGCCGAGACCAGCTATTTCCAGATCGGCGAGTCGAAATACGGCAAGCCGATCATTGATCGCGTGATCCGCCGCAGCAGCAGCCTGAACGAGGCGGCCAAGGCGGCGCTGATCTCGATGGACTCCACCATCCGCTCGAATCTCTCCGTCGGGCTACCGCTCGATCTGGTGATGGTGAAGCGTGATCGCTTCGCGATCGCGCGTCACGTGAGCATCGATGACGACAACGCCTACTTCGCCAGCATCCGCAAGCGCTGGAGCGAGGCACTGCGCGAGGTGTTCGCCCAGCTGCCGGAGCCGGACTGGCTGCGCAACCCGCGCGGCTGGGCTCCCGAGCAGCGCGCCGCCGACTAGCGCGCGGCGCGCGCAGGCGCAGCGGCGGCGAGCAGCGCCAGCACCGCACCGCGTGCGGCCGCCGAGTGCACCGGCAGTGCCAGTACGTCACCGGGCCGTGCCCACTCGAGGGCGCAGCGCACCGCCTCGAGCTCGCTGGTGCGCATCGGCAGCGAGGACTCCGGCAGTCCGGCACTCCGCAATGCGGCATGAATGACGCGCGGGATCTCCCCGGGCGCACGGCCGCGCAGGTGCGCCTCGTTCTCCTTGATGACGATGAGCGAGGGATGAAACTCCGCCGCCGCCAGCGCCAGCGCCTCGATCTCGGCATCCTGGCGGTTGCCGGCGTGGCCGAGCAGCAGGCCCAGCCTGCCACCGCCGCCACGCAGATACTCGGCAACGCGCAGCAGGCCGCGCAGTCCCTCCGGGTTGTGCGCATAGTCGACGAGTATGCGCACGCCGTCGCGCTCGAAGCGCATCATGCGCCCGAAGTTGTCGTTGACGTTCGCGCCAAAAGCGGCGAACACCGCCGTGATGTCGGCCGCCGGCACGCCGAGCGCGGCGGCCGCGATGGCGGCGCCCGCCAGGTTGGCGACATTGTAGGTTGCGCTGCCCTCGACGCTGAGCGGCATGGCAGCGATGGCGCCGAGGTCATACTCCGCGCCCCCGCGTCGCAGCATGAGGCGCCCGTCGCGCACGCCGCAGCTCGCATGCGCGCCGCTCGCCTGCGCGCGCCGCGCCGCCGTGTCGGCATCGAGCGAGAACCACCCGAGCGACGGCGCATCCCCGAAGCGCTGCGCAAGCTTCGCGGCTTTCGCGACCAGCTGCGCATCGTCGGCGCTCAGCACCAGGACACCCCCGGGGCGCAGCACGCCCGCGACCGCGAGCTTCACGTCGGCGAGCGCGCCGAGATCGTCGATGCCGTACTCGCCGAAGTGATCGGCGCTCACATTGGTGACCAGCGCCACCTGCGCCAGCGACACGGCGATGCCGCGACGCAGGATCCCGCCGCGCGCCGCCTCCACGATGGCACAGCCGGCACGGCGCTCGCGCAGCACGCGCCGCGCCCCCGCGGGTCCGGAATAGTCGCCGCTCTCGAGCGTCTCGGCGCCAAGAAACACGCCGTCGGTGCAGCAATAGGCGGGCAGCCAGCCGCGCGCGGCGGCGCAGGCGGCCAGCAGCCGCACGCTGGTGGTCTTGCCGTTCGAGCCGGTCACGACTGCGGTCGGTATGTCGTGCAGCTCCTCCCACTGCACCGCTTGCACCTCCGGCAGCGCCGTGAGCGCGAAGTCGCACCCGCCGCTGCCGGACCCGAGGGTGAGCAGCTCATCATCGAGCGCGTGTGGCAGGCCGCGCACGGCGGCCTGCGCGAGCAGCGCGCGCAGTTCCGGGCGCGCCTCGCGCGCGGCAAGGCGCGCGAAGCGGCGCAGCGCCGGCGCTTCCGCGAGCACCGGCTCGAACTCGAGATCGGGCACTGCCGCGTCCTCGAGCGCTGCCGCGACGAGCGCCGCCTCGAGCCCGGCCCATCGCCCGGCGTCCTGCGCGAAGAGCGTGGCGCATAGCGCCCACTCGTTGACCTCCGTGGCCGTAAAGAGCGCATCGACCGGCGCCGCGAGTGCGAGCGAAGCGCCACCTGCGTGCGTACGCGCCACGACGCCGGGCATGCGCCAGCCGAGGTGCGCACGCGCGCGCTCGACGCGTGTACGCCAGCCGACGAGCAGCGCGGCGTCGGCCGCGAGGCCGGCGGTTTCGAGCTGCGCCCCGCAGCCGGCAAAAAACAGGTTAGCACCCGTGAGGCGCCGCGAGGCCTCGAACGGCAGTTGAGTTGGCTCGCTCAGTCGGCGGCCTCCGGGGCGAAGTGGACGCCGCGCTCGTCGCGGATCAGGCCCTCGAGGCTGAACGCCGCCGCCGGCGCCTCGGCGGCACGATAGGCGCCGTCTCCGCTCGGCTCGCTGAGCGGCGCGGGCGGCGGTGCGCTCGGCGCCACCGCAGCCCCTGCCGGCTTGAACTTGGTGATCTGCTTCCACGAGCGAATCAGCGCGTCGGCGAAGATGAGCAGCAGATCCCCGGGCTGTCCCATGTTGAGCGCCGCGGCGATGGCCTCCTGCTCCTCGGGGATGATCGAGATCGCCGCCTCGGCCACCCCCGCGGCACGCAGTGCCGCGGCCTGGATGCGCGGCACTTCGTCGCTCTTGCGGTCGCGCAGCGCATCGTCGCGGCGGCAGATGTAATGGTCGAAGCGGCCCGCCACCGCGCGGGCGATGGCGATGAGATCCTCGTCGCGCCGGTCGCCGGGTCCTGCCAGCACCACGATGCGCCGGCCCATGACATCGAGACGCTGCGCGAGATCGGTCATGGCCGCGACTGCATGCGCGTTGTGTCCGTAGTCGAACAACACCTTGAAGGGGTGCTCGTTGAACACGTTCATGCGGCCCGGGGCCTGGAAGAAGGTCGAGTCGAAGGTGCGCAGGCCCTGGCGGATGGCATCGAGCTTGATGCCCAGGGAGAACGCCATGCTTGCTGCGAACATGGCGTTCTGCACGTTATGGGTCGCGCGACCCTCGAGCGTCGCCGGGATGAGGTGCGTCCACAGGAGCGGAATGTGACCGTTCTTGTCGTAGAGCGTGATCATCTGACCGTTGACCCCCGCCTCCAGAGCGCAGGCGCGCCCGCCGGCGCGTATGTGCTCGCGCACCAGGGTGTGCTGCGGATTCATGGTGACGTAGCAGAGATGCTTGGCTTGCGTGTAACCGGACATCTTCAGCACCAGCGCATCGTCGGCGTTCAGCACCGCACAGTCGCTCGCCACCTCGACGACGATGCGCTTCACCTCGGCGAGCTGCTGGAGCGTCTCGATACCCTTGAGCCCGAGGTGGTCCGGCTGCACGTTGAGCACCGCACCGACGTTGACCTCGTTCACCCCCATCCCGGCGCGCAGCAGCCCGCCACGCGCAGTCTCGAGCACCGCGATGTCGATCTGCGGGTCGGCGAGAACCATGCGCGCCGACACCGGCCCGGTCATATCGCCCTGCACGGTGCGCTGGCCGTCGATATAGACGCCGTCGGTAGTGGTGAGGCCGGGCACGTAGCCGGCCATCTTGCTGATGTGCGACAGCATGCGCGCGGTAGTGGTCTTGCCGTTGGTGCCGGTGATCGCGGCGATCGGCACTCGCGAGGGGGCACCAGGCGGAAACAGCATGTCGATCACCGGGGCCGCCACGTCGCGTGCCGTGCCCTCGCTCGGCGCGACGTGCATGCGAAAGCCCGGCGCGGCATTGACCTCGCAGATACCCCCGCCGATCTTGCGGTAGCTCTCGGTGATGTTCTTCGACAGGAAGTCGACGCCGCCGACATCGAGCCCGATCGCGCGTACCGCCCGCTCGGCCATTTCGCGGTTGTCGGGATGGATCACGTCGGTGACGTCGGTGGCGGTGCCGCCGGTGGAGAGGTTGGCGGTCGAGCGCAGGTACACCGCCCGCCCTTGCTCCGGGACCGAGCCGGCGGTGAGCGCGGCGCGCTCGAGCATCTTGTGCGCCTGCACGTCGAGCTCGAGCCGCGTGAGCACCTTCTCGTGACCGACGCCGCGGCGCGGGTCCTGGTTGACGAGGTCGACGAGCTCGGCGACGGTGTGCTCGCCGTCGCCCACCACGTGCCCGGGCGTGCGGCGCGTGGCGGCGACCAGCTCGCCGTTCACCACCAGCAGGCGGTGATCGTCGCCCTCGAGGAAGCTCTCGACGACCACCGAGCGCGAGTGCTCGCGCGCAACCTTGAAGCCATGCGCCACCTCCTCCTCGCTCGTGAGGCGAATCGAGATGCCACGGCCGTGATTGCCGTTGTAGGGCTTGGTGACCACCGGAAAACCGATGCGCCGCGCAGCGCGCAGCGCCTGGGTCTCGCTCTGCACCAGCTCCTGCTGCGGCACGGGCAGCCCCAGGCTGGCGAGGATCTTGTTGGTCTCCTCCTTGTCGCTCGCGAGCTCGACGGCGATGTGCGGAGTGCGACCGGTGACGGTCGCCTGGAGGCGTTGCTGGTATTTGCCGTGCCCGAGCTGCACCAGCGACTGCTCGTTGAGACGCAGCCACGGTATCCCGCGCGCTTCCGCCGCGCGTACCAGCGAGGCGGTCGAGGGACCGAGCGCGCGGCGCTGCGCGAAGCGGATGAACTGATCGCGTGCCTCGGCCCAGTTCCAGTCGGCCGGCACGCCATCGGCGGGACGCAGCTCCCCGGGCAACAGCGAGACGAGCAGTCGCAGCCCGAGCTCGCCCGCTGCGATACCCTCGTCGCGCTGCGCGTACTCGTACACCACGGTGTAGACCCCGGGCGGCCCGGCGGCGCGGGTCTTGCCGAAGGTGACCTCCTCGCCGGCTGTGTTCTGCAGCTCGATGGCCACGTGCTCGAGCACGTGGCCGAGCCAGGTGCCTTCGCCCTCGCGCATGCGGCGCAGGAACCCTCCCGGCTCACGGTACGAGCAGCCGTGCTCGGCGAGCCCGGGCAGGGCGGCTGCGAGTGCCGCTACGAAGGGCTCCCCGAGGCGGCCCGTGGGCCACGTCTCCAGCGCGCCGAGGTCGAGTTCCAGGCGGATGACGGGGAAACGTGCGTAGAGTGAAGGGCCGACGTAAACCGATCGATCGAGGATGCGCATGGTTGTTGCTCGCGGGAATCGTAGTAATAGTTATTCAAGGCAAGCGGTCGCGCGTGTCAGGGTCCTTGGTCTGTCAGTCACTCCTTCGACTGCGGCAGCGCACCGGCGGTGGCAACGCGCGTGTGCAGGTTGAAGGTGGCACCGGTGACCAGCATGTGCAGCCTCAGGCCGAGCATGCACACCGGCTGGCCCTCCTCGACGCTGTCGATCGAGGAGTAACTCACTTCGGAGCCGTCGACGATCGTGACGCCGCCGCTGCCCTCGACCTCCACCGTCTCGTCCGGGCCGATGAAGGCCGCGGTGTCCTCGTCGAGGCCGATGCCCACCGCGAATGGGTTGTAAGCGAGCGCCGTCAGCAGTCGTCCCAGGCGGTCGCGCTGGCGGAAATGCTGGTCGATGATGAAGCGGTTGGTGAGCCCGAGCCCCGGTGCCAGCCGCACGCTGCCGGCGATCATCGATGAACCCTCATCGCCCGCGGCAATCATGTGCTCGGAGAGGATGCTCGCGCCGGCGCTGGTGCCGCCGACGGTGACGCCGCCGGCGTTGCGCTGGCGGATGAGCTTCGCCACCGGAGTGCCGCCGAGGAGCGTGGTAAGGCGCAGCTGGTTGCCACCCGTGAAGAACACGCCGCTCGCCTCCTCGATGCGCCGCAGCCGTCCGCGCTCCTGGCAGTCGCGGCGGGTGTCGAAGTCCATGACCGTGACGCGCGCGGCGCCGAGCTGCCTGAACAGTTGCTCATAGCGCGCGCCGGTCTCGTGCACGCGGCTGGCGGTGGGGATGACGACGATGTCGGCCGCGGCGCCTCCCGAGGCGCGCACGAAACGCTCGAGAATCCTGGGGTCGTTCTCCTTGTTCTCGGCGCCGCCGATCGGCACGATCCAACCGCGTGCCTGGCCGTCGGGAACTCTGCTGGGCATTCGCCGCTGACTCCTCGAGGTGAATCCGGAGCTCAAACTTACCACGAGCGGCGCCCCTCCTGCCTGTTGGGGTGCGCAGCGTCGCGTGGCGCCGACAGATGCTCGTGAGACCTCCGTCGCACTCTGGCGGGGACGCCTTGCACCCGACGCTGGGTGCGCACGACACTCGCACCACCCGGCACGGGTCTTACCTTTCGGCAACATCACCTCACGAGGTTTCCATGTCTGGAAAATTGCTGTTGGCTTCGGTTGCACTCGCGCTGGCGATGTCGGTGGCGTCGGCCAGTCCGCCCGTTGACAACGTCAGCAGCCAGAAGCACCCCAATCTCGCTGCCGCGCAGCGGCTCTCCACCCAGGCCTACGAGAAGATCGCCGCTGCCCAGCAGGCCAACGAGTGGGACATGAACGGTCACGCCGCGAAGGCCAAGGACCTGCTCGACCAGGTCAACCGCGAGCTCAAGGAAGCCGCCGAGGCGGCGAACGCGCGCCACCACTAGCCCGCGGCGTTCGCGCTCCGCTCGAGCCGGGCGAACCCGGCGAACTCCACGCGGTCGAACCTGAGACACCGCAGCCGGCGGCGCCGGCGTGCTCGGCCTCGGCAGCGGCAGGTGCACGGGGCGGCGCGGCGGGTCAGCGAAGAGCACCGGCCCGCACGCAGCAAGGAGGCTGCAATGAGAGCAGTCAGCATCGTGGCTGACGATGGCGGCGCTTCGCGCGGGCGCTGAGGATGGCGAGCCACCGACACAAAGCCGTGGCACGTTCCAACATGCGGAAGGCCGCCGCGGCGCTATGCGTTTTCGGCGGCCGCTATGCCTTTTCGCGGCTTGACCTGCCGACGACGTTGCGATTTATTGCCCCTCAGCGCGGAACGTTGCCACAGCGTGGCGTGAAAAATGACAAGACCTCGCAGGCGGGATCCCCGGCGAGCTGGCGCCACCGCGCAGCCGCAACGCTCCACCCGCTACCGCAATCTCCTCAATCCGTTCACCCCCGTCAGGATTTTCTCCGACGATCAGATCGAGAGCATGCACACCGCGGCCCTCGGCATCCTCGAGCGCTTTGGCATGCGCGTGCTGTCGGCACGCGGGCGAGCAGTGTTGGCACGGGCGGGCGCGGCGGTGGACGAGGCGAGTCAGATGGTGCGGCTCGATGCGGGCCTCGTGACACAATCGCTCGCATCGGTGCCGCCGGAGGTGCAGCTGGTCACGGGCAACCCGGCGCGCGCGTGCCGCGTCGGCGGTCAGCACGTGGTGTTTGCGCCGGTGGCGGGTCCGCCGAGCGTCAGCGATCTCGAGCGCGGCAAGCGCAGCGGGACGCTCGCGGACTTTCGCGATTTCGTGCGCCTGTCACAGGCCTTCGACGTGGTGCACGTGCTCGGGCAGATGACCGAGCCGCAGGACGTGCCGGTGGCCGAGCGTCACCTGGAGACGACGCTCGCGCAGCTCACCCTCGGCGACAAGGTTCCTTATTTCTACTGTCGCGGCGATGCGCAGCTCAGCGACTGTATCGCCATGCTGCGCATCACGCACGGCATCGACGCGGCGACCTTCGAGGCCGCGCCGCGTTGCTACAGCATCTGTAACACCAACTCGCCGCTGCAGCTTGACGTGCCGATGACCGAAGGGATCATTTTCTTCGCGCAGCACGGTCAGCTGATGATCGTCACCCCGTTCACGCTCGCCGGCGCCATGGCGCCGGTGACCATTCCCGGCGCGCTGACGCTGGCGCACGCCGAGGCCCTGTTCGGCATCACGCTCACGCAGATCGTGCGCCCCGGCGCTCCGGTCATGTACGGCAGTTTCACCTCGAACGTCGATATGAGGTCGGGATCGCCGGCGTTCGGCACGCCCGAGTACGCCAAGGCGGCGTTCGGTGCCGGCCAGCTCGCCCGGCATATCGGCGTGCCCTGGCGCTGCTCGAGCGCCACGGCGTCCAACGCGCCGGATGCGCAGGCCGCCTACGAGTCACAGATGAGTCTTTGGGGGGCGCTGCTCGGCGGCTGTCATTTCGTGCTGCATGCCGCCGGCTGGCTGGAAGGCGGGCTGACCGCCTCGTTCGAGAAATTCATTCTCGATGTTGAGATGCTGCAGATGTTCGCGGAGCTGTTCCAGCCCGTGCCGGCCTCGGCCGAGGAGATCGGCATCGACGCGGTGGCGGAGGTGGGCCCCGGCGGTCATTTCTTCGCCGCCGCTCATACCATGCAGCGCTACCGCGACGCCTTCTATGCACCCCTGGTCTCGGACTGGCGCAATTACGGCGCCTGGCACGACGCCGGCGCCCGCACGGCGACCGAGCGAGCCGCGACGGTGTGGCGCGATACGCTCACCGCATTCCAGCCGCCTGTCATGGATGCGGCCGTGCACGAAGCACTGAACGCGTTCGTCGCGCGGCGCCGCGGCGAGGGGGGTGCCGCGCCGGTCTCCTGACGGCGGTCCGCCGCAGCGCAGCCCCGGCACCTGCCGAACGAATTCGCCGGACGACCCGCGCGCCGCCGCGGCGCTGGTGCGACCCCGCAACGGTTGCGCAATAATCCGACCACCCCGCGCCAACCCGCCGCGATCCCAACAAGAGTAAAGTGAACTGGCAAAGCGCACTCTTCGCAACCTCCGCACCAGGCTGGTCGATCCTGGTGCGCCTCCTCGTCGGTGTCGTCGTATTCGTGCCGGAGGGAATCCAGAAGCTGCTGTTCCCGGCAATTCTCGGTGCCGGGCGCTTTGCGCACATCGGCATACCGTACCCGGACCTCATGGGCCCGCTCGTCGGTGTCCTGGAGATCGTCTGTGGGGCGCTGATCGCGGTCGGGCTTGGCACCCGGGTCGCCACCCTCCCGCTCATCGCCGTCATGGTGGTGGCCATCGTCTCGACCAAGATACCGGTTCTGCTCGGCCACGACTGGTGGATATTCCATCGGCCGCAGCTGCCCCGGTACGGCTTCGGGAGCATGCTGCACGAAGCGCGCCTCGATTTCTCCATGCTGCTCGGGCTGCTGTATCTGTTGATCGTCGGCGCAGGCGCCTGGTCGCTCGATGCCAGGCTCGGCCGAGCCAGCCTGCGCACGCGAGTTAGCGCATGAGTGGGCTGTCGGTATTCCCGGCCTCGGTAGTGACGTTGTGGCTGTGCGCCTGGTTAGGTGCGCGAGTACTCGCCCCCCGGCTGTCCGCGGACCAGCGGACACGCGAGGACTTCAATCTGGTGCTCGCCGCCTCGCTGACGCTCCTCGGGCTCATCATCGGTTTCACTTTCTCGATGGCGAGCAATCGCTACGATCAGCGCAAGAGCTACGAGTCGGTCGAGGCCAATGCGATCGGCACGGAATATCTGCGTGCCGGCCTGCTGCCCGCGCCCGATGCAGCAAAGGTGCGGCGGCTGCTGAAACACTACGTCGATGAGCGCATTCTCTTCTACAGCATTCGTGACCGACGGCGCCTGCCCGAGCTCAGCACGCAGACCAGCGAGACACAGGCACAGCTGTGGTCCGCAGTAGAGGCCGCGGCTGCCGCGCAGCCAAATGCGGTTACCGTACTGGTCGCCTCGGGGATGAACAACGTGCTCGACTCCGAGGGTTACACGCAGGCAGCCTGGTGGAATCGCCTCCCCGTGGAGGCCTGGGTGCTGATGGTGCTGATCGCGATGCTCGGCAACGTGATGGTCGGCGTCACCTTCGGCAGGGCCCAGGGGCGCGGTGCGTTGCTCATAATCCTGCCGATCCTCGTTTCGATTGCGTTCTTTCTCATCGCCGACATCGAAAGTCCGCGCAGCGGCGTCATCCACGTGGCGCCGCAGAACCTGCTGGCACTGCTCGCGTCCATGCAATAGCCGTCGACTGCACGTTGTGAATGACGCTGTTTGCGACACTGGTCGGCACTTCGCAACGCGTGGGCGCGACCCCGGCACGCCTCGCCAAGACCCGCGCCCTCGCAGAGCTCCTCGCGTCGCTCGAGCCCGAAGAGGTCGAGATCGCCGCACTTTATCTCTCGGGAGAGCTCCCGCAGGGGCGCATCGGCATCGGTTACGCGACGTTGCAGGCAGCGGCCACGACACCCGCCGCCCACGATGCGACGCTGACGATCGTTGAGGTGGACCGGTGGCTCGGGACGCTCGCGGCCACGCGCGGCCCAGGCTCCACGCCGCGCCGTGCGCAGCTCCTGGCAGAGCTGTTCGCGCTCACCCGCGCCGATGAGCAGGCCTTCCTCGTGCGTCTCCTCGCGGGAGAGCTGCGCCAGGGGGCCCTCGGCGGGATCATGGTCGAGGCGATCGCCGCAGCGGCCCGCGTACCGGTTGCGCAAGTGCGGCGCGCGATGATGTACGCCCACACGCCGGGAGCGGTGGCGCGGGCGGCACTGCTCGAGGGCGGCGGCGCGCTCGGCAGATTTCAGCTCGAGCTCTTCTCGCCGATCTCGCCCATGCTGGCGCAAACGGCTGCCGACGTGGGAGATGCGCTGCGTCAGCTGCACGGCGAGGCGGTGTTCGAGTGGAAGCTCGACGGCGCGCGGATCCAGGTGCACAAGCAGGCTGCGGAGGTCCGCATCTATACCCGCGCGCTCAATGAAGTGACCGGCGCGGTGCCCGAAATCGTCGACCTGGTGCGCAGCTTCCCCGCGCGCGCGCTGGTGCTCGACGGCGAGGCGATCACCCTCGACGCAGCCGATCGCCCGCACCCGTTCCAGATGACGATGCGCCGCTTCGGCCGCAAGCTCGATGTCGAGGCGGTGCGCGCCGGGTTGCCGATACGCGCCTTCTTCTTCGATTGCCTGCGCCTCGAGGAGCAGAGCCTCGCCGATCGCCCGACGCGCGAGCGCTTGCAGGCACTCACGGCCGCCGTGCCGCCCTCCGCGCGGACTCCACGGCTCGTCACCGCCGAGGAAGCGGCGGCACGCGCCTTCTACGACTTCGCCCTCGCCGCAGGCCATGAGGGCCTCATGGCGAAGTCGCTCGATGCTCCCTACGAAGCGGGCAACCGCGGCGCGAGCTGGCTGAAGATCAAACGCGCGCACACGCTCGATCTGGTGGTGCTCGCCGCCGAGTGGGGTCACGGCCGCCGCAGCGGCAAGCTGTCCAACCTGCACCTCGGTGCCCGTGATCCGGCGACCGGCGAGTACGTCATGCTGGGCAAGACCTTCAAAGGCCTCACCGACGCCATGCTCGAGTGGCAGACGCGCGAGTTCCTGACGCGCGAGCTGCACCGGGACCGCTGGACCGTGTACTTGAGGCCTGAGCTAGTCGTCGAGGTCGCCTTCAGCGATCTGCAGGCGAGCCGCCGTTACCCGGGCGGTCTCGCGCTGCGGCTGGCGCGGGTGAAGCGCTACCGGGACGACAAGCGTGCCGAAGAGGCGGACACGATGGAGTCGGTACGCAGGATCTACGCTGCGCAGAGCGGCCACTCGCAGCACTAGTGCGGCAGCCGGGGCCGGGTTAGCCTTGGGTGATGAGGAGCACATGTCGCCCGAGCCGCAGCCGCTGAGCACGGAAAGCTGCGACGTCGTGGTGATCGGCGGCGGCCCTGCCGGCAGCACCGCCGCCGCACTGCTGGCGCGCGGCGGCCACAAGGTGATCGCGCTCGAGAAGGCGCGCCACCCGCGGTTTCACATCGGCGAGTCGCTCCTGCCGATGAACCTGCCGCTCTTCGAGCGGCTCGGCGTGCTGGAGAAGGTGCGCGCGCTCGGCGTCTACAAGCCGGGTGCGGATTTCGAGGCCGACAACGAGCGCGGCTACAACACCTTCGCCTTCGCCCGCGCGCTCGGCAAGAGCCCGCCGCACGCCTACCAGGTCTGGCGACAGGACTTCGACCAGATGCTGTTCGCGCATGCGCGCGAGTGCGGGGCGGACACGCGTGAAGGTCACGAGGTACTGCGCATCGAGCAGCAGGGTCCACGCGACACGCGCGTCGAGGTGCGCACCGATGACGGGCGCAGCTACCTGGTGCAGGCGCGTTACCTGGTCGATGCCAGTGGCCGCGATGCCTTCGTCTCGGCCAGGAAGAGACTGCGGCGCAAGAACCTGCAGCACCAGAGCGCGGCGATCTTCGGGCACTTCCGCGGGGCGCAGAGACGCAGCGGCGAGGATGCGGGCAACATCAGCATGTACCGCTTCGAGCACGGCTGGATGTGGATGATCCCGCTACCCGCGGGCGTCATGAGTATCGGCGCCGTCTGCCGCCCGGAGTATCTCAAGCAGCGCCGCGGCCGCACGGTCGAGTTCCTGCTCGAGACGCTGCAGCGCAATCCGCTGCTGTGGCAGCGCGTCGAGCGTGCCGAGCTGATCGGCAACGAAGTGCGCGTCACCGGCAACTACTCGTACGACTCGAAGTGCATGGGCGGTGCCGGCTGGGTGCTGGTGGGCGACGCCTTCGCCTTCATCGACCCGGTGTTCTCCTCCGGGGTATACCTGGCGATGAGCGGCGCAGAGCAGGCGGCGACGATGGTCGATACGGCGTTGCGTGAGCCGGCGCGCGAGATGGCGCTGCTGCGCAGGCTGGAGAAGCGTCAGCGCGCCGGCATGCGCCGCTTCTCCTTCTTCATCTACCGCTTCAATGGCCCGGCGATCACCGAGCTGTTCAGCCACCCGAATAACCGCTGGCAACTCGAGCAGGGTGTGATCTCGATGCTCGCCGGAGATCTGTTCGACACGCCGGGCGTGCTGTGGCGGCTGCGCCTCTTCAAGCTGGTCTATGCGGCGATGTGCCTGCGTTACTGGCGGCGCTGGCGCGCCGAGCATCGCTACCGCCTGGCCCAGGCGCGTTCAGAGTTCACCGGCGGGAACACGCCTCTCGACCACCTCTGAGGTGCACGGGATGGCTGCCCGCCGTCGGCACGACCGGATGAGCCGCGCAGGTGCGTCATGCACACCATGAAGGGCGGATGCCACTGCGGCAACCTGCGGGTCGCGGCAAATCTGACCGCCCGGCCCGCTGCCTATCGCCCGCGCGCGTGCGACTGCGATTTCTGCCGCAGGCACGCCGCCGCCTACGTGTCTGATCCGCAGGGGTCGCTCCTCATCCGCGTTGGCGACGAACGCGCCGTTGCGCGTTATCGCCAGGGGAACGGCCTTGCCGAGATGCTGCTGTGCGCGAACTGCGGGATACTGATTGGCGCGCTATATGAGGACGAGCGAGCACTATACGGCGTGGTGAACGCGAAGGTCCTCGACGGTTGGCAAGACTTCGGCGCCGCGCAGCTCGTGTCACCGAAGACGCTGTCAGGGGAGCAAAAGGTGAGTCGCTGGCTGGGGATCTGGTTCTCCAACGTCACTATCGCTAACCTCCCCTCCTGACACATATCGTCGGGGAGGCGAATCAATGAGAACAAGCTGGGTTTTGCTGACGATCGGCGCACTGGCGGCGGGTGTGGCGGCGGGTGATCCGCCGAAGCCCCTGCACCTGGTCGAGACGGTCGAGATCAAGGCACCTGTGGACAAAGTCTGGGCAGCGGTGAAGGATTTCGATGCGCTGCCCAAGTGGCACCCGGCCTTCGCGGGCGATGAGCTGGTCTCCGGAAGCAACGGCAGGGTGGGAAGCGTGAGGAAGCTCACCATCAAGGACGGACCGGTGATCGTCGAGCAGCTGATCGCCTACAGCGATGCCAGCCATTCCTACCGCTACCGCATCATCGACTCGCCGCTGCCGATCGCGGACTATTCCTCGATCGTGTCGGTGCGGGCCGGCAAGGCGGGCATGACGGAGGTAGCGTGGAGTGGCACCTGGAAGCGTAAGAATCCGGCGGACAATCCTCCCGAAGCCGAGAGTGACGCCGGGACCATCAAGCTGGTCAAGGGTGTCTACAGGGGGGGTCTCGACAACCTGAAGAAGATGCTCGAGGGCGGTTAGCGGCAGCGGCCCCGCCATACGGCTCACCAGGGACGGTGAGCCTGCCTCCCGGCCCGGCGTCCGCTCTACGTCCGCAGGTAAGAGGCGCCATTCACGTCGAGAATGGCCCCTGTCATGCTGACGGGCGCATCGAGAGCACAGAAGGCGATGGCCTGTGCGACCTCCTCGGGCGTCGCCGAGCTAGCGTACCCGCGGCCGCGAGTCGGGCACTACACGTGCAGCGCAGCTGTTGGAATGCGCCTGGCACCTGAGTCTTGACAATACTTTGGACGTCGCGACTGCTCCAGCGCCGCGGCTGGCTTACTTCGCAAAATGGCTCGGCTAGACTGGCGCGCTTGCGCGGCGGTGATTGCGAGGGATTTCGCGATGACTCGAACCAGGTACTTGAGGGGAGCGGCGGTTGTCATCACGCTTAGCGCCGCCGTCGCTCTGGCGGCGACGCCCGATCCGACCCAGGACAGGAAGGCAGAGGGCGAGGCTGCCAAGGCCGACAAGGCTCCATTCGAGCCCTTCAAGCCCGAGGCCGTGAGCAGCAACGGCAGTGCCACCATCGCTGGGCGTGCCATCGCATACCAGGCGATCGCAGGTACGTTCATCGTGCACCCGAAGGGCTGGGACGACGTGCCGCGCGATCCCAGCGCCGAGAAGGCCAGCGCACCTCCTGCCGAGGAGGGTGCCGAGCCGCGCAATCCGACCGCCGAAGCGTCGATGTTCTACGTCGCCTATTTCAAAAGCGGCGGCGGTGCCGCGCGACCGATCACCTTCGTCTACAACGGAGGCCCGGGCTCCTCGACGATGTGGCTGCATATGGGCGCCTTCGGACCGCGCCGTATCGTCACGGCCACCGACGTCCATACGCCCGCCGCACCCTATGCGGTGGTCAACAACGCCTACAGCCTCCTCGATGCCACGGACCTGGTGTTCATCGACGCTCCGGGCACCGGCTTCAGCCGCATCGCCGGCAAGGATAAGGAGAAGGCGTTCTACGGTGTCGATGCCGATGCCTACGCATTCTGCGAGTTCATCTCGCAGTTTCTCTCGAAATACGCGCGGTGGAATTCTCCCAAGTACCTCTTCGGCGAGAGCTACGGTACGCCGCGTTCCGCGGTGGTGGTGAACGAGCTCGAGAGCGAGCGCTCGGTCGATCTCAACGGCGTGATCCTGCTTTCCCAGATCCTGAGCTTCGACCTGAGTCCCGACCGTCCGACCGGCAACCCCGGTGTCGATCTGCCCTACGAGACCGTGCTGCCGACCTACGCGGCGAGCGCCTGGTATCACAAGAAGCTTCCCGGACAACACCCGGATCTCGCAGCGCTGCTCACCGAGGTGGAGCAGTTCGCCATGGGCGAGTATGCGCGGGCACTGGCGGCGGGCTCGGATCTGGGAACGCAGGAGCGCGCCGCCGTTGCGGAGAAGCTTCACGAGTACACCGGACTCCCTGTCAGTTACATTCTCAAGGCTGATCTGCGCATCGACGGCGGTGAGTTCCGGCAGAACCTGCAGGAAGACGGGGGGCTGACTACCGGGCGGCTCGATACCCGTTTCTCCGGCCCCGACATCGATCCGCTCAGCCAGCGAGCCGACTACGACCCGCAGGCCACGGCGCTCAGCTCGGCATACGTCTCGGCCTTCAACGATTACGCGCGACGGGAGCTGCACTACGGCGAAGGCAAGACCTTCAAGCCGAGCGTTCAGCTCTTCCGCACCTGGAACTTCTCCCATCAGCTGCCGGGGCAGACGCAGCCCTTCTCGGCGCGTCAGGGCACCAACGTGATGCCCGACCTCGCCAACGCGATGAAGCTCAATCCCAACCTCAAGGTGCAGCTGAACGCCGGCTATTTCGATCTTGCGACGCCTTTCTACCAGGGCATCTACGAGATGCATCACCTGCCGATGCCGCAGAGCCTCCAGTCCAACATCGAATACCGCTTCTACGAGTCGGGACACATGGTCTACGCCAAGGATGCCTCGCTCAGGCAGCTGCACGACAACGTCGCCGACTTCATCCGCCGCACCAGTAATTCTGCCTCATGATGCTGCGGCGGCGCGAGCGCTCCCGCGGGTACCGTTCGCTTTCCCCGGCGTATAGAGTAAGCCGCCGGGATACGCAGCGAGGGGAGCGCCGGGGTGCGCAGCATCAACAGCGGAACTGCAGCGAGCTTGCTGGCGGCGGCGATCGTGCTCACGGCGCCGCTCGGCGGCTGCGCCACGACCCAGTGCACTACGGCAGCCTGCGCGGCAGACGGCACGGTCACTGCGAATGTGCAGGCGCTCCTCGCCCAGCATCGGGATCTCGGTCCACCCAACCAGATCCACGTCGATACGCGTGATGGCGTCGTGTACCTCTCGGGCCAGGTGGCCACGGACCTGCAGCGTCGGTCTGCCGAAGACGTGGTCCGCCAGGCCGCTGGCGTGAGCAAGGTCGTCAACAACATCGCACTGATGTACGGCAGCTTTTGAGCTTGAGGCGCAGGTGGCGCATAGCCGGCTGGTCGCTGCTGGCGCTGGTCACGGTGCTCGGCTATGCCGGCTATCGCATCGTCTGGGGCAAGCCGTTCACCATCAACATGCTGGCGAACCGTCAGGCGCTCGAGTTCCTGATGCGCAACCCGGAGTTGTTCACCACCGTGGGCCTCATCGATGGTTCGGTGTTCGACTACCACTCCGGAAAACTCGCCCCCTATACGGTCAGGCAGCGCGACGATGACTACGCGCAGGCGGCGAGATTCCTCGGGGAGGTGCACGAGTTCGACCGTTCGAGACTCACCCGCCAGGACCAGATCACCTACGACATACTCGTCGACCAGTTCGGGACCGGTCTGTCCTTCCAGCGCTTCCAATGGCTCGCCCCCGACGGACTCTACGCCATCAGTCCCATGTTCGGCGCACAGGTAGAGCTGGCGACATTCTTGCAGACCACGCACGTGGTAAAGAACGACAAGACCGCTCGCAACTATGTGCTGCGACTCGAGGCGATGGGTGGCAAGCTCGACGCCATAACGGCCGAGATGCAGCGGCAGGCGAAGCTCGGCGTGCTCCTGCCGCCGGCGCTGCTCGAGCGCTCGCTCGTGGTGATTCACGACACGGTGGCCCCCGCTCCCGAGCAGAACGCTCTGGTCACGACGTTCATCGAGCGCATGAACAAGGTGGCAGCGCTCGATGCCGGGCGTAAGCACCAGCTCACCGACGCCGCCGTAGCCGCCGTGCGCACGCGCGTCTACCCGGCCTACGCGCGCATGAGTGCGGCGCTCGCAGCGCTCAGATCGCAGGCGGCATCACAGAGTGCCGGCGTCGGCCGGCTCCCCGGCGGCGCCGCCTACTACGTGCTCGTGCTCAGGCAGATGACGACCACCGACTATTCGCCCGACAAAGTCCATGCGCTCGGGCTCGGGGAGGTGGCGCGCATCAGCGCAGAGATGGATGCGCTGCTCAAGGCGCAGGGGCTCGCGAGCGGCAGCGTGGGCGAGCGCATGATGGCGCTCGGCAAGGACCCGCGCTTTCTGTTGCCGAGCGACGCTGACGGCCGCCGGCAGGCGCTCGAGCACTATCAGCGGATCCTGGACGAGATGAGCGCGCAGCTGCCGAAGTATTTCCGCACGGTGCCGCGCACCCGCCTCACCGTCGAGCGCGTGCCGGTGTCCCAGGAAAAAGGCACCTCGGAGGCCTACTACCAGCCGGCGGCGATGGACGGCTCACGGCCCGGAACCTTCTTCGCCAACCTGAGAGACCTGAATGAAACGCCGCTCTGGAGCATGAAGACGGTCGCCTTCCACGAAGGCGTCCCCGGTCACCACCTGCAGATCTCGACCGCGCTCGGGCTCGAGGGTCTGCCGCTGATCCGTCAGCAGCCGCTCTATACCGCATACGCCGAAGGTTGGGCGCTGTATGCGGAGGAGTTCGCCGCGGAGATTGGCATGTACAAGGACGACCCTTATGGGAACCTCGGACGGTTGCAGGAGGAGCTGATGCGCGCGACACGCCTCGTCGTCGACACCGGGCTTCACGCCAAGGGCTGGTCGCGCGAGCAGGCCATCGATTACATGGTCAGCACGACCGGCATCGCGCCGGGCGACGTCGTCTCCGAGGTCGAGCGCTACATGGCGCTGCCTGGCCAGGCGTGCGCCTACAAGGTGGGCGAGCTCAAGATCCTCGAGCTGCGGGAGAAGGCCCGCGCGGCGCTCGGTGCCCGGTTCGACCTCAAGGAGTTTCACGCCGTAGTACTCGAGAACGGCGCGATGCCGCTCACGCTCCTCGAGCAGTTGGTCGACGAGTGGATTGCGCGCGTGCGCAGTGCGAAGTGAGCACCGCGGCTGCCTGCGCTCAGGGGCGCCCGTAATGGCTTCCTACCGCAACCAGCGGGCGCCGCCGCGGCAGTGGCGCGGCGTCGCCACAGTGCTGGCAGCGGCGCTCGCCGCCAGCGGCTCGTTCGCTGTCGGCGTACCGTCTGCCGATGCGGTGCAGACCCAGATAGCAGCCGCGCTCGCCGCCGACGGCTCGCTCATTCGCGGTCGGGCGCGCCAGCACGGTGCCGCACAGGCGCTGCGCACGGTGTATGCCAACCGGGCGGACATGCCGCTGTGGAGTCGCGAGGGGCGCCTCACGCCGCAGGGTGAAGCGCTGCTGCACGAGCTCGAGCGCGCCGACGCCTACGGGCTGCCGGTCGCGGACTACACGGTGCCGGGCTTCGCGACCGCCGAAGCAACGGCAGCGATGAGTGCGGCCGCTGCGCGGGGCCCGGCGCGGTTCGACGTCGCGGTGACGGCGGCGGCGCTGCGCTTCATGAGTGACCTGCACTACGGCCGCGTGGACCCGGCCGCGGCGGGGTTCAGGCTCCAGGCCGAGCACGAGCCGCTTGATCTGGCCGCGGCACTCGACGCCCTCGCGCGCGCCTCCGACGTGGGCGCAGTGCTCGAGCGGGTGGAGCCCCAATTTCATCACTACAAGCTGCTCAGAGACGCCCTGGCTCGTTACTTGAGCCTTGCGCGGCAGCACCCGGAACTGACAAGACTGCCGCCCGCGCCGGGCACCCTCAAACCCGGCGACGGCTACGCGGGTGCGCCGCAGCTACGCCACCTGCTCGTCGCGCTCGGTGACCTGCCACCCGGTGGCGGCGCGCCGTCATCGTTGCCACCGACCTTCGACGCGCAGCTCAGCTCCGCGGTACGCGCTTTTCAGCAGCGCCACGGACTCACCGCCGATGGCGCGATCGGCAAGGCGACGTTCGCGGCGCTCACCACGCCCCTCACGCGGCGCGTGCGCCAGATCGATCTGACGCTCGAGCGCTGGCGCTGGCTGGCGCCATTTCAAACGCCGCCGATCATCGTCAACATTCCGCAGTTCCGCTTGTTCGCCTTTCGCACCACCGAAGACCGCGCGGCCGACATCCTGCAGATGGACGTGATCGTCGGGCGCACCTACCCGCACATGCAGACGCCGGTATTCGAAGCAGATATGCGCTACGTGGTGTTTCGGCCTTACTGGGACGTGCCCTACAGCATCACCCGCGATGAGATGCTGCCGAAGATCCGCGCCAATCCAGGCTACCTGGCGGCGCAGCGCCTGGAGATCGTGAACGGTCAGCAGGATTCCTCACCGCCGGTGGCCCCGACCCCGGCGAATATCGAGGCCCTGGCTGCAGGCAAGCTGCGGCTGCGGCAGCAGCCCGGCGAGGACAACGCACTCGGCCTGGTGAAGTTCATGTTTCCCAACACCTACAACGTCTATCTGCACTCGACGCCCGCACACCGGCTCTTCAGCGAGTCGGTACGCGCCTTCAGCCACGGTTGTATCCGTGTGCGTGAGCCGGCGGCGCTCGCCGTACACGTGCTGCGCAGCACTCCGGGCGACTGGACGC
>Ga0335079_10001447_pt1 | contig 27011 bp, 22 predicted proteins | sample Lox_Sample_33_FD_206719 | JGI IMG/M metagenome (GOLD analysis project Ga0335079, IMG submission 206719) | Soil microbial communities from Loxahatchee National Wildlife Refuge, Florida, United States - Lox_Sample_3.3 | ecosystem: Environmental > Terrestrial > Soil > Wetlands | place: USA...
CAGCAACCCCACAACTTTGGAGCCCATGTTGGTGACGATGATGACGTTGAACTTGTTGTATTCGGCGGCGTCCATTCCAAAGCGGACCCGAAGATCCACCACCGGAATGACCGCGCCCCGCAGGTTAAGCACTCCTTTGACATGCGCCGGACAGTTGGGGATTGGGGTAACCGGGGAATAGCCCTTGATCTCCTGCACCTTCAGCAGCTCGATGCCGTACTCTTCGTTGCCCAGCGAGAAGGTCAGGAACTGCTGCATCGCATCCGAGTGCATTTGCACGTCGCTTCTGGCGGTATTTTCTGTCATCGCAAGCCTCTTGTGCGGGCGGCGTGCGCGCCGCCCGGTTCCCATGCTGCAGGTTAGAACTCCACGAATGCGTTGGCATCCGCCGTGGTGTCATGACCATTGGGCTTGACCGGCGACGGCACCGCGACGGGAGGCACGGCCGCCACATGCGGGCGCGCAACCGCGGCCTTCTCCTTCAGCCTGGCCGCCTTCACCGGCGCCGCGATGTGGACGCGCTGGGTACCGTGGCTGTCCACCTTGAAGCGCTGGACCAGTACCTGCAATTGTTCGGCGTGCGTGGCCAGGCTCTGGGCGGTCGCCGACAGCTCTTCGGTTTGGGAAGAGTTCGTCTGCGTCACCTGGTCCATCTGCACCATCGCCTTGTTCACCTGCTCGATGCCGAGCGACTGCTCGCGGGAGGCCGCCGCAATCTCGGCCACGATGTCGGTCACACGCTTCACCGAGTCGATAATCTGGTGCAGCGTCTCGCCGCTCTTGTTCACCAGGCCGGAACCGTTCTCCACCTTGCGTACCGAGTCTCCGATGAGGCGCTTGATCTCCTTGGCCGAGGTGGCGCTGCGCTGCGCCAGGTTGCGTACCTCGGTGGCCACCACGGCGAAGCCGCGACCCTGCTCCCCGGCGCGCGCCGCTTCCACCGCCGCGTTCAGGGCCAGCAGATTCGTCTGGAAGGCGATCTCGTCGATGGTGGTGATGATGTCGGCGATGTTCTTGGAGGCTTCATTGATCTCCCCCATCGCCGCCACTGCTTCCGTCACCACGCTTCCACCTTTCTCGGCGGTATCGCGCGAGCCAACGGCAACCTGGTTGGCTTGCTTGGCGTTGTCAGCATTCTGCTTCACCGTGGAGGTAATTTCCTCCAGCGTGGCCGTGGTCTCTTCCAGGCTGGAAGCCTGCTCCTGCGCGCCCGAGGCCAACTCCTCCGAAGCCGAGGCCAGTTCCTGCGAGGAACCCGCCATGTTCTCGGCGGAGGTGCGAACTTCGGTCAGCGCCCGCCGCATCTCTTCAATCGTGCGGTTCAGGCTCTGCGCCATCGTGCCCACTTCGTCCTCGCTGTTGACCTCGACCGCTGCCGTGAGATCCCCATCGGCGACCTTCTCCAAAGTCGCCAGCGTGGCGACCAGCGGTTTCGCAATCAATTGCGCGATGAAGTAACCGATACTCAGGCAGAGCACCACCGAAACGCCCAGCACCGCGATCAGCGTACTCCGCAGACTGTGATACAGGGCATCGCTCTCCTCATAGGATTTCTGGCCGAGCTTTTCCTTGACATCGGCTATGTCTTTGACCGCTGCCTCGAATTGATGGGCGAGCCCGGCGGCTTTCTGCATCCTGTCCCACGCGTCCTTGTTGTTCCTGGCTGCGCTGAAGCGTAAGATGTCGCGAACCATGGCCTCATACTGCGGACGCAGTTCCTTGACCTTCGCCATCTGGGCCTTGGTTTCTTCCGTGACCAGCGTCTTCTCGGCCGCACTCAGGCTCGCATCCACGGTTGCGAATTCCGTGTCGATGGTGCGGCTGAGCTGCTCGACCTCAGCGGGGTCATTCGAAAGAATGCCGGACCGCGTCTCCCGTCCGATGTGCGCGATGGCATTGCCCGCATCTTTGATGGCAGAAAGCCCCGTCATATCGCGCTCGTACAGCGTCGTAAGCATTCCGTTAATGGTATTCGCGGCAGAGATGCCCTGGTACCCGACCACGGCCATCAGCACCGACATCAGGCAGAATGCCAGCATCAATTTGGTGAGCGTCTTACGATTCTTGAACCATTGCATAATGAATTCGCCTCTTCGAGTTTTCCGATTTGTCGCACTGCCTACAGGGGTACCTTACGCATCTCCGCCCTGGTCTCCGGCCGGCAAACAGCTACCCGCCGGCGCCTGCTGTCGCCACAGCTCGACCATCCCGGGCACATCCAAGATCAGCGATATCCGCCCGTCCCCCAGGATGGTCGCGCCCATCGTTCCCTGAATCTTTCGGAAGTTCCGCTGCAAGTCTTTAATCACGACCTGCTGCTGCCCCAGCAGTTCATCGACCAGCAAGGCCAGCCGGCGCCCTTCGTGTTCCACGATGGCCACCAGCCCGCGCGACGGGTCCTCGACGGAGCTGCGAACGCCAAACAACTGATGCAGCCGCAACACCGGCACCGGCTCTTGCCGGACCAGCACCACCTCGCCTTGTCCGGCGATGCTGTGCACATGCTCGGGCCGTGGCCGTACGGACTCGACGATCGAGACCAGGGGCAACACGTAGTTTTCCGCACCCACACGGACTAACTGCCCGTCGAGAATGGCCAGCGTCAGCGGCAGGCGGATGATGACGGTTGTGCCTTCACCGCTGCGGCTCCGGACGGAGACGTTGCCACCCAGCGCTTCGACATTGCGACGCACCACGTCCATGCCGACACCGCGCCCGGAAACTTCGTTCACTACCGTTGCGGTCGAGAAACCGGGTTGGAAGATGAGTGCCTGGAGCTGTTCTTCCGTGAGCTCTTCGACGCCGCTCACCAGGCCGCGCTCCAGCGCCTTCTGCCGAATGCGTTCCCCATCCAGCCCGCGTCCGTCGTCGCGCACCTCTATCACGAAGTTGCCGCTTTCATGACGAGCATGCAGGCCAATGGTGCCCTGCTCCGGCTTGTGGGCCGCCCGGCGCTCCCCGGGGGCCTCGATGCCATGGTCGGCAGCATTGCGCACCAGATGCGTCAGCGGATCGACCATGCCCTCGAGCACGGTTTTGTCCAGTTCGGCCTCTTCCCCGGACGTTTCGATTCGAATGGATTTACCGGTGGTGTTCGCGATGTCGTGCACGATCCGCGGCAGGCGCGCGAATGCCGTACCGACCGGCAACATGCGAATGCCCATCACGCGCTCCTGAAGCTCGCGGGTGTTTCTGCCCAGCTCCGCCAGCGCAGCTTGCAGCTCGGCGATCCTCTCTGGCCGGAAATGATCGACGACATCAACCGCCATGGAGTGCGCAATCAGCAACTCGCCGACGACGTTGATGAGTTCGTCGACTTTGCCTGTGGCTACGCGAATGGAGCCGGAATCGTGCGCCTGCTGGTGCGTCCGCACGCCGCCACACGCGGCCTGTGCGTTCGGCGTCTCGGCAGCTACAGCGGCCGGGGTTTCGCTTTGCCGTTCAATGGCAATCTCCGCGCCGTTTTCCACGAAGGCGAAGACATCCGCGATCTCCGCGCGCCCTCGGTCCGTGGTCAGATCCAGTGTCCACGAGAGATAGCAGACATCCGGCTCCATTGCCGCCAGCGAGGGGATTCGAGAGCAATCGGCAAGAACGTTTTCCACCGTGCCCAGCTCGCCCAATTCGCGCAGCACCAGCAACGGATCCATGCCTTCAAGAAAGATCGCCGGAGAGGGAACGAAGCGAATGCGATACTTCTTTGGCCCGGCGTGGCCGGGAGCATCTGACTGCCTTACCTGATGGGGACCCTCGGCCGCGAACTCCGAGCGTTGCGCAGCGGTCAGCCCCGCAATCATCGCATCCAGACCTTCGGGAGCGGATTGGCCCGACTCAGCCGCAGCCAGCAAGGCCCGCAGTATGTCGCAGGCGTGCAGCAGCAACTGCATGTGTTCGGCCGTCGGATCGAGCTTCTTCTGGCGCATGCGGTCGAGCAGTTCTTCCATGGCATGCGTGAAACGGGTGACATCATCCAAGGCGAAGGTGCCGCTGGCGCCCTTGATGGAGTGCGCAGCGCGAAAAATCTCGTTCAACAGCTCGGGATCGGCGGGCGGCACATCGAACTTCAGGAGCGCGGACTCTATGCTGTCCGCGTGCTCGCGCGCTTCCTGAAAAAACGCATTGCGAAATCGTCCCACATCGATCTTCATGACTCAGCACCCCTCATGGCAGCACCCTCTGAATCACCATGAGCAGTTTGGCGGGATCGAATGGCTTAACGATCCAGCCCGTCGCTCCTGCCGACTTTCCTTCCATCTTTTTCTCGTTCTGACTCTCGGTGGTCAGCATCAGGATGGGTACGTAACGGCTCGTGGGCCGGCTGCGTGCCTGGCGGATGAAGTTGATGCCGTCCATCACTGGCATGTTCAGGTCGGTAATCACAAGGTCGAAGCTTGAGCTGTCGAGTTTTTCGAGTGCCTGCCGGCCGTTAGCGGCTTCGGCTACGGCGAACTGCGCCTCGCGAAGCGTGAATGCAACCATCTGGCGCATGATGTCGGAATCGTCTACCACCAGCGCCGTCCTAGGCATCACCGGACCCTGCCTCGGTTTCGCCACTGTCGCGCGGGCCGGTTGGGAACTGTCCAGACAAGCCCGATAATTCCAGGAACGCCCGCACTTGTGCGTTGTCGCAAGCCACGACCAGCGATCGCCCATGCTCCGCCAGCGATTGCTTCCAGGCCAGCAGCACCTGAATCACGCTGGCATGCACGTATTCCGCCTGCGCCCAGTCGAGCGCCACATCACGCGACAGATCGGTTGCCCGCAACGTATCTCCTAAGCGGAAGGTGATCTCAATACCGGCTTTCTCCGACAACGTGAGCCATCGGAGGCCATCACGGTCCTGCACGGAAAATGGCGGATTCATGGCAATCCTCTATGCAGGACCGCCAAAGGTTGGCGGTCCCTTTCAATCGTTATTTATCGGCAAGGAGAACCGGCGCATTAATGAGGTTGCGGTGGGAGTTCGTGCTGCGCGACAACACCTAGGGAGACTCTGATTAAGCCCCAGCTTTGAAAGTGGACGGCTTTAGTGTCTGCGTGAGAACTATGCCGCCGCTCCGCGGCTCGGAGAAATTTCCCACCTGACCCAGGACTCCGCTGCGCTCCGTCCTGGGCTAACGGCACAGCCACCCCTGCGGGGTTCGATTTTCGTGCTTCCTGCTCCACTGCCTCAAGGAAAATCTAGTTCTCACGCAGACACTTCAGCCGTGCCGCAAGTGCAGCAGAATGAAATGCGGCCTTTACGTATAGCCCACTACCTGGCGGCGGGAACTGCAAGCTTGAGGGAGGGGTCGCTGTTGGTTCGATTGCAGGCGGAGAAAAAGCTCAAATCGGTGTAGTTGCCTCCAGAATTTCCAAGTGATACAAAAGAAAAGACAACCTACTTGATGCCGCGGGCGCTTAACTCAGCGGTAGAGTGCCATCTTCACACGGTGGAAGTCATAGGTTCGAATCCTATAGCGCCCACCATTCCTTCCTTTTACGTAGCAAGTACTTGGGTCGTGGCTTCATGCACGTTAACGCACATTGAGCGCCGCCGGCCTCCGGCACGGGCAGAAGCGGTGCCTGCCGCACCGTTTCCATCACCTTATTCTGGCTTGCCGCGCATCTTCGCACGCCGGCGTAGGCAGGGAGCTGTGCAGGACCTGCCACGCCAGGAATCACGATCACGGCCCAGAATTTGTTCCTGTTTCCGGATGTGAAGAGGACTTTCCATAGAAGGCAGATCTGCGATCGAAGTACCCGACCCGTGCCCGCCAGCCTCCCGTCCGCTGGCCGGATTTTCCGCCGGGAAAACACGACGGCGTTACCAAACATCTGCATTCTCATCTGATGGTTGTCAGCTTGGGAAAAAGAAATGCGCAAGAAAATCGCAAGTTCGCTCGCGCTACTGCTGTTTTTTCCATCGCTTGCCCTCGCGGCTGGGCCGCAGGTCGATACCACGGTACGGCCCGCACCCGATTTCGGAAGCGGCGGCGTATGGCTGGACGAAGGTGCGCCCGTTCCGCACCACATCGCCGACTATCACGGAAAAGTGGTGCTCGTTGACTTCTGGGAATACACCTGCATCAACTGCATTCGCGATTTTGCGGTGCTCAAGCGTTGGTACTCCAAATATCACCAGTACGGCTTCGACATCATCGGGGTCCACTACGGCGAGTTCAATATCGGCTTCGACGTAAATAACGTTCGCGAGGCGGCGCAGCGTTTCCGGCTGCCCTGGCCGGTTCTGGTCGATCAAAAAGGTACAACCTGGAAGGCCTACAACTCCCAGGGCTGGCCTGAACGCTATCTCATCGATCAGCAGGGCAACATCGTGATGAACGTTTTCGGCGAAGGCAACAACCGCGTGATGGAAATGAAGATTCGCGACTTGCTCTCCGCCTCCCATCCCGAAGTGATGAAAATTCCGCTTGAGCAGGAGGAGGATGCCTTCAACCCACAGTGTGGCGTAGCCACGCAGGAAACCTATGTGGGCGAAATCTATGGGCGCAGCGCGATCGAGGACATGGCCGGTCACCACGGGGGAGAAACTGCCGACTTTGTGCCTCCGCATTCGCCTTCCGATGGCGGCGTAATGTTGGCCGGGCGCTGGAAGATTGAAAAGGACGGCGCGACGTCGGAAGGCCAGAATTCGGGGGCCGAACTGCGCTACCATGCCCGCTCGCTCTATGCCGTCTTAAGCCTTGAGGGAGCCAAGCAGATGCGGGTCAACCTGGTCATGGACGGGGCCCCCATGCCGAAAGACGAAGCCGGCGCGGATGTGCAGTTCGATGAGAAAGGCGCCTACCTCGAGGTGAAGGGGGCACGCATGTACTACCTGGTACGCAGTCCGAAATTTACCGCGCACCTGATCTCGCTGGAACCCGAAGGTCCAGGCCTGACGCTGCACTCGTTTACCTTCGGCAACAACTGTCAACTGGAGGATCGGCCGTAGAGAGGCCGCTCTTCGCTTTTCGCAATTCGCTTTTCGTGATAGCCGTGCAACCTAGGCCACCGGCCGGGATCTGGCGCGCCTACCCTGTTTGGCAGTTTTGCTCTTGAAACACGCTAAAATGAAGACAGTCGCGAGGGCACAGACAGCCTGCAGGCTGCGCGACCATCGCTGGAATGCGCTCACGGCGCGCTCAATCATGTACGAAGTCACCGTGGAAGACACCTTCTCCGCCGGGCATTATCTGCGGAACTATCGCGGCAAATGCGAAAAGCCGCACGGCCATAATTACCGTGTCCGCGTCACCTTGAGCGGAGCGGAATTGGACAAGGCCGGACTGCTGCTCGACTTCAAGGACCTGAAAGATGTTCTGCGGCCGGTGATGAGCTATCTCGATCACGAGATGATCAACGAGCTGGAGCCGTTCACGACGGTGAATCCTTCGGCCGAGAACCTGGCCAAGTATTTCTACGACGAGACCAATGCACGCCTGAAGCAGTCGACCAATGGCCGCGTGCGGGTGAAGGAGGTCACCATCTGGGAGACGGATACAACGACGGCCAGCTATCGGGAGTAGCGTTTTCGCTCTTCGCCATGCGCTCTTCGCTGTTTCCAGAGAGCGTGGGCAGTTTCTGGCGAAAAGCGAATGGCAAAGAGCGAACCGCGATCATCGCATGCACATCATCGAAATCTACAAATCGTTGCAAGGCGAGTCATCGTATGCCGGGCTGCCCTGCGTCTTCGTCCGCCTGGCAGGATGCAATCTCCGCTGCAATTGGTGCGATAGCGAGTACACCTTCACCGGCGGCACGCGCATGACGCAGGAGGAAATCGAGCAGGAGGTGCATCGCCTGTCGCCCGACGGCGGCCTCGTCGAGATCACCGGCGGCGAGCCGATGCTGCAGGAGCGTGCGGTCGTGCCCCTGATGCAAGCGCTCTACGCGTTCGGCTACAGGGTGTTGTTGGAGACCAGTGGCGAGCGGCCGCTGGAGGCGGTCCCGCCGGAAGTGATAAAGATCGTCGACGTGAAGTGTCCTGATTCCGGTGAAGGCGACACCTTCGCACTAGAGAACCTTCGCTGTCTACGGCCCCACGATGAGGTGAAGTTCGTGATTGCCAGCCGCCGTGATTACGTCTTTGCGCGCGATTTCACGCGCTCGCACGGCCTCGCGCCAAAGGTAGCGTCGGTGATTTTTTCACTGGCCTTCCGCAAAGATGCTGCCGGCGCCCGCGATGCGTCGCATTGTCTCGTGGACCCCCGCGACCTTGCCGAATGGATGCTCGAGGACGGCGTCAACGCTCGTCTCGGCTTGCAGATTCACAAGTTCATCTGGGAGCCGTCGGCGAAAAGCGTTTGATCGCTGTTCGCCTATCGCTGTTCGCCTTTCGCTTTTCGCCCTTCGCCAGAATGCCTGAACCGAGGTCTGGCGAAGAGCGAACAGCGAATCCCGACCGCAAGATGGACCATCCAAAGGCGCAAATCGTTGTCTCTCTTTCCGGCGGCATGGACTCTGCCGTTTGTGCGGCGCTCGCCGTGCGCGAGGCTGGGGCCGAAGCCGTCGCGGCACTGCACATCAGCTACGGGCAGCGGACGGAAGCGCGCGAGCAGGCCGCATTCCTCGCCATCTGTGAGCGGCTCGGGATACACCGTCGCCTTATCGTACGCACACCACTGTTCCGTGCCATCGGCGGCTCCGCGCTCACCGACGATCAGATTGATGTACCGAATGCCGGGCCGGAGATCGGGTCGCACATCCCCGTTACCTACGTTCCCTTCCGCAACGCGCATTTCTTGTCGGCCGCAGTGAGTTGGGCCGAGGTGCTGGGCGCCGAACGCATCTACATCGGCGCAGTCGAGCAGGACAGCTCCGGCTATCCCGACTGTCGCCCGGAGTTCTATCGCGCCTTCAATGAGGCCGTGCGTACGGGCACGAAGGAGGGCCGCATCCGCATCGAGACGCCCCTTATTGCGCTGCGTAAATCGGAGATTGTGACGCATGGCCTTGAATTGGGCGCTCCCTTCGATTTAACGTGGTCTTGCTACAGCCGGGACGACCAGGCTTGTGGCGCCTGCGAGAGTTGCGTCCTGCGCCTGCGGGCATTCGCGGCGGCGGGCGCAGTCGATCCCATTCCATACCCATCGCAGGCTGCAGGACCGGGGTCCCCAGCGCGCCTGTAGTTGGCGCGATGGGGTGGAGGCCGGGGTCCCCAGCGCGCCTGTAGTTGGCGCGATGGGGTGGGGGCCGGGAATTTTCATGAATCAAACATTGTTAATCTCGCTGGAGGCCGCGCGGAGAGGGCCGGCGCTTCCATGCGCAGGAGGAACCATGAAGAAGTACCTCTATTTAGCCGCACTGGTAGTGTTATGGGGAATGTGCGCCCTGCCTTCGTGGGCACAGCTGGATGGGACCATCCGCGGAGTGGTCAAAGGGCCGGACGGAAAACCCATCGCCGGAGCCGTCATTCAGCTCTACGAACCTTCGACCGGAAGAAGGTATTCGGGTAAGACCAACGGCAAGGGCGAATACGTCATTGGCACCGTGTACCAAGGGACCTATAAGGGCACGCTGCTGGTCAATGGCAATCCCGTTGACGAGAAAAGCAGTATTGGCCTGGGGGCAGGACAAGAGCAGATCGTGGATTGGAATGAAGGCGGCGGCGGTCCGGGCTTGACTGAGGAGCAGAAGCAAAAGATCGCGGCGGAAAAGAAGGAGAACGAAAAAATCAAAGGTCTGAACGCCTCCCTGCTACAGGCCAAGCAACTCGAGGGCGCGGGCAATTATGACCAGGCCATCACGCTGCTGACCCAGGCCACCCAGGTGGATCCGGGTCAGGACTTGGTGTGGGCCTATCTGGGTGACGCGCAGCGCGGTGCCGCTGCCCACTCGACCGACGCGCAAACCAAAACCAAGGACTATCAGGACGCGGCCGCCTCCTATCAGAAGGCCATCACGATCAAACCTACGGCTGCAGCCTACCACGCCGGTTTGGCCGACGCCTATGCCAAGACCGGACAGGCCGACAAGGCCGTCGCGGAATACGATGCTGCGGCCCAGGCTGATCCGACAAACGCCAGCGCCTATTACTACAACGAGGGCGTGGTGCTCACCAACAGCAATAAGACCGATGAAGCCGTTGCTGCCTTTGACAAGTCGATTGCGGCCGATCCGAAACGCGCCGATGCCTACTACCAAAAAGGCGTCAACCTGATCGGCAAGGCCACTAACAAGGGCGACAAAATGATTGCCCCGCCGGGGACGGCTGAAGCGTTCCAAAAATATTTGGAATTGGAACCCACCGGCAAGTACGCCGATGCGGCCAAGCAGATGCTGGCGGCCATCGGCGCTCCGGTCGAGACCAGCTACGGCAAAACCAAGAAGAAGTAGCGTTTATGCAAGGGCGGCATCGGTCGCCCTTGCGCGATTCACTTTTCGCCATTCGCGGTTCGCTGTTCGCCAGAATCTGATTCGTTCTTCCTTTTTCGCAAGCATGCGGATCATGCCGAAACAAGATCCACCAGAGACTCGCGGGGATTGCCGCGACAATACTCCAGCTGCATTCTGGCGAAAAGCGAAGAGCGAGATACCCATTCCAATAGGATTCCAGTTGTGTCTGAGACCCCAACCAGCGTCGTGAGAATGAGCTTGCCGTCGTTTGACGAGGCGCGGGGAATGGTGGAGGATTACGCCGCTACCGTTCCCGCCACAGATGCGGAGATGCTTCCACTGATGGATGCCGCTGGACTCGTCCTTGCGGAGGACCTGGTTGCCGACCGCGATTTCCCGCCCTTTCCACGCTCCACGCGGGATGGATTCGCCCTGCGGGCAGAAGATCTGAGCCGCGTGCCGATGCGCCTGCGCTGCATCGGCGAGATCAGGGCCGGCGCAGCCGAAGAGCAAAGCCGGGTCGGAGTGAAGCCCGGCGAAGCGATCGAGATCATGACCGGTGCTCCCGTTCCCGAGGGCGCCAATGCGGTCGTGATGATCGAGCACACCGAACGCAGCAACGGCATCGTCACCGTCCGGCGAAGGGTTGGGGCGGGCGAGAATGTGGTCGCCGCCGGCGCGGAGGCGCGTCAAGCCGCAGTCATGGTTCCGCGTGGAACGCGGGTGAACCATGCCATTGTCGCCGTTGCCGCAGCGCTGGGACGGCCCGAGGTCGCGGTCCATCGGCGTCCGCGCGTCGCCATCCTTGCTACCGGCGACGAGGTCGTCGACATCAATCTGTGCCCCGGCCCGAACGAGATTCGCAATTCCAACAGCTATTCGCTAGCGGCGCAGGTGCAAGCTGCAGGCGGAGATCCCATGCTGCTGCCGGTCGCCCGCGATGAGGCCGAGGAGCTGGCGTTGCTGCTGCGCAAGGGCCTGGAAGCTGACCTGTTGCTGATCACCGGCGGCGTTTCCATGGGCAAGTACGATCTGGTCGAGCAGGTGCTGGCGTCTTTCGAGGCGAAAATGTTCTTCACCGGCGCGCAAATTCAGCCGGGACGGCCGGTAGTCTTCGGCGAAGTTGCATCCCGTGAGGGCACGACGCCGTTCTTCGGATTGCCGGGAAACCCGGTCTCGACCATGGTGACGTTTCAGCTCTTTGCGCGGCCGGTGCTGGATGCACTGGCGGGAGCGAAACCACAGCCGCTGGGTTTCGCGCATGCCATGCTCAAAGCCGAGTTCACCACCAGAACCGGGTTAACGAGGTTCTTGCCGGCCAGCCTGGGAGGCACGCACCAGCGTCCCGAGGTCGAGCTGGTCCGCTGGCAGGGTTCCGGCGACCTGATGGCCGCGGCGCGCGCCAATTGCTACATTGTGGTACCGCCCGACCGAGAGCGGTTCGCGGCGGGCGACGCGATAACGGTACTGATGCTGTAGCGCTTCATGAAGACGAAGAACAAGCCGGAGAAGCTCTCGCACTACGACGCCGCCGGACGCGCCTCGATGGTCGACGTCTCCGCCAAGCCGCCGAGCCTGCGTGAGGCGGAGGCGAGTGCCTTTGTTGCTATGAGTCCTGACGTGCTTCGCGCTCTGCCGCAGAATCCCAAGGGCAATCCGCTGGAAGTGGCGCGCGTAGCTGGGATTCTCGCCGCCAAGCGTACCTCCGAACTCATCCCGATGTGCCATCCCATTCCCTTGAGCAAAATCGACGTGGACGCAACGGTGCACAGCGATGGCATCGCGATCCGCTCGCTGGCGCGTACCACGGCGGTCACCGGCGTCGAAATGGAGGCGCTGGTCGCCGCCTCGGTCGCCGCTCTGACGGTGTATGACATGTGTAAGGCGCTGGACAAGGGCATTGCCATTCGCGAAATCGTCTTGCTGCGCAAATCGGGCGGCAAGAGCGGTGACTATCAACGCATGGCGAAACCGCGCAAAGGCGAGGCACCCAAATGAAAACTGCAGCCGTGCTCACAGTCAGCGACTCCTGCTCCCGCGACGAGCAGGTAGACCGCTCGGGCCCAGCGACGATTGAGGTGCTTCGTCAGCACGGTTTCGAGGTGCAACATCAGGAGATCGTGCCGGACGATCAAGCGAGCATCGAGGCCAGGCTGGCCAGGCTGAGCGAACAAGTGGAGTTGGTGGTCACCACCGGGGGTACGGGAATCGCCGAACGTGACCTTACTCCCGAAGCCACGCGCGCGGTGTGCTCGCGCTTCCTCGATGGCATCCCCGAGAAGATGCGGGCCGAAGGCATGACCTACACTCCGCTCGCGATCCTGAGCCGCGGCTTGTGTGGCGTGCGGGGACGAAGCATCATCCTCAACCTGCCCGGCAGTCCCGACGGCGCCGTGCAATCACTGCAGGCGGTGATTGACATCCTCCCGCACGCCATCGATCTTCTCGCCGGCAAAACCCAACACGAGGACGGCAGCGATGGTTGAAATTTCTGTCGTCGAAGATCGCCTTCACTTGCGCGTCATGGGGGCCGATAAGCTCTGGGCATTCAAGAGTTCGCTGGAAATTCCCCTGCGGCACGTGGCCGGCATTCGCGCCGATCCCGCCGTTGCGCAGGGCTGGTGGCATGGGCTGAAAATGCCGGGAACCAACCTTCCCGGCGTGATCACCGCCGGCACGTTCTATCAGGATGGCAAGCGGGTCTTCTGGGACGTGCACCATCCCGAGAATACCGTCGTGATTGAATTACGCGATGAGCGCTACAACGAGCTGATCGTCGAGGTCGCCGATCCCGATCAGACAGTGCAGATGGTGCGGGCGGTGCTGCCGTTTCGGCCTACCTGAGTTGCAGAACCACCAATCCGTTGACCGGCAGCTCCAGAGTCAACGTCCCGTTCACCAGGTCCTCGAACTCGGGACCGGGAAGCCGCGACTCCTGCCGAAGCTCTTCGATCTGCCCCGGCGTGGGATAGCGCGGGCTGCCCATTTTCTGCCACAAGCCGAGGGTGTTGCCATGGTCGGCGTCGACGCGGCGTATGGCCACATGTGCGTCGGGCGCGACGCCTTTGAACGCCAGCTTCACGGTTTTCGCCGCGCCGGTCGAACCGGGGCCCCCGGCGAGCGCCGCTGTTGCGCCCGCTGGGGTGGTTGAGCCGGGGTTGACGATGTTCCACACCGCAATCTGCAAGCTTCCGGTCTCGGTTTTGGTCACCAGCACGTCGGGATTGCTGTTCTCCAGGCGCTGCTCGCCCAGCCGGTGCAACAGCTCCAGCGCATAGAACGAGGGCTTGGGAAGACTGCCGGCGGCGATCAGGCCGAAGCCGCCGTAGAACGGCGTCTTCACCACCCCCTGTTCCTCGAAGACATCGGAGAAGGTCCAGTACGACATCATCTTCGTCAGGCCGTCGCACTGCGCAAGTGTCGTCGCCAACCACGGGCCCATGTAGATGCTGTCGGTAACGTCAACCTGGTTGTCGTACGCCGCGTTGAATTCGCTCCAGATCAGTGGAATATCGGGCCGCCAGGAAGCTGCGATCTCGTCGTGGACCTTCTTTACTGCGCGGCAGACCATCTGGTCGCGTGGGATGTTCTCGTCGGTATGGAAAACGTCGATCGCCTTGTCATTGCCGTAGACGTGCGTGGAAACGAAGTCGAGCGGGACGTGCGCCTGCTCGGAGTGGCGAATCATATCGCCCACCCACGCCGCCTGCGCCGTGGCCGGGCCGCCCACGCGCAGCGACGGCGCAACTGCCTTGATGTCGCGTGCGGTGTGGTCGTAGAGCTCGAAGTAGGTCTGCTGCGCGGGCTTGCCGCTCCAGAAGTCCAGGTTGGGCTCATTCCAAACTTCGAAGTACCACTGCGCAACCTCATCGACCCCGTAGCGATTAACTAAATGGTTAGTTAACTGTTTGATGAGCTCGTCCCACTTCACGTAATCCTTCGGGGGAGAGACGTTGGGGTGGTACCAGAACGCTTGCAGGTCCCGCCGCGCCGCCAGCTTGTCGGGCATGAAGCTGAGCTCGACAAACGGCTTCACGCCCAAGGCGAGCAGGCCATCGTAAATCTGATCGACATACGAGAAGTTGTAGATGGGCCGGCCTTGCTTGTCCTCGTCATAGACACCAACATCGTCATCGAGGATGCCGTGGAAGCGGATGTACCGAAATCCGGTGATCTGGCGCACCTCCCGCAGCTCGCGCCGATAGGACTCGCGCAGGCTGAGGATGGCGCGCCCGGAGCCGAACATCTGCTCCCAATAATGCGGGAAGGGATGCGCCGGCGCGTTCGCGTCGATGGTAATGGTCTCCGTCGCGTCCTGCGCGGCTAACGACACGGCGAGGTGCAGAAGCATGAAAACGAAAATTCCAATGCGCATATCCGGCGAAGGCCCGTTATCTATGATGATAAACGTTGATCCTGCGCCGAGACTGCCGCGACGGAAAGAACTCCGGCGACACTATCGCGAAACCTTCCGCGACAAAGCGATTGCCGAGCTGCTGGCCCGCAAAGACCGATAATCTTCGGGAGAGCTATGGTTTGGGCGTGTCGCCGTGGGATGCGGCCGAACCCGGCGCCAGGCCGCCGGAGGCTGACTGGTTGGGCTGATCGAGATCGATCAACTGCGAGCCCGGCGGCTGCTGCAGCGCGAACTGCTCGTCGTTCAGCGGCTCGTTGATCACCAGTTTATCCACCGTGAGCCGGATGGAATATTCTTCCTGCGGGCGCTTGATTTCAATGACGCTGGGGAAGCTGACCCCGTTGTGGTCCTGATAGACCTGGTACGTGGCCTCGGTGGAAATCGCGCCGTTCTGGTCGAAGATGACCTGCTCATGCACCGTCAGGTTGGTGCGATCGAAGACGATTTTGCGCGCCAAGTACCAGTCGTTACTCACCCGATGCACGACCAGGATTTCATAGTCCGGCTGCTCCAGCGTGCTTTTCTTCTTGCGGTCATAAATCAACTCCTCGCCGTCTTCCAGCACTGTTATGTCGTTATCAGGATTCAAGTCGGGCAGCAGCAAGGCTTCATAGATCACCTGCGGCCGCAGGTTCTCCAGCGTGCTGCCGCCGGGATGCACCACATTATTGTGGCCCACATAGAACTTGCTCTTGGCGGGGATCGACACCTTAAAGGTTTCGCCGTCGCTCACCATGTCGAAAGCCTTGTTGCGCACGATGGGAAACAGTCCGATCATGCGCAGCATGTTGGGCTTGCGAACCAGAATGTAGCCGCGAATCTGTTCGTAGTCCGTGACCTTGCCCTTCTTCTCGCCTCCCACGGAAGCAGCGATGTCCACCGTGGCATTGAGAGTACGAATTTTCGCCGCTTCGCTCTCGATGTAGGAAACCAGTTGCAGTTTCGTCGCGCTCTCCAGCTTGGCGGTGCTGGTGCGCATCTCCACCGTGCGGGTATGAAAGAGACAGGCGCTGCTGCCCATCATCAAGGCGAGCACAGCGATAGAGCCAGCGAATCTGGACCTCGTCATAAGTTTGGCAGGGCGGTGAGCCGAAACCCGTAGTATACGGCAGATGCACGATCCGGCTGCCAGGACGCGCGACGGGGTCGGGATCTAACGGGTGTTTGCTAGATGTGGGGCCTGCGTAAAGGCGAGTCGGGACGTTGCAGGCATTCCGAAAGGTGTTCCTTTCTCGGCTAGCGCGAGAGATTCATGCAGTCTTACGCGAACCGTGGCGAAGCAGTACATACAGATGCTCTCGGTGTTCGAGCGGCGGGTAAATTCGGGCTCCGGCTTGGCGGAAGGCGTGCTCATGGAAGGTGGAAGGCCCCCGCGCGACTTTCGCTTGCGGCCCTGAAGGCGTCGTCAGTCTCAGGGACGCATCGAAGGCGACGCAAGGCGCATGAAAAAGGCTCTCTCCCCTGTTCCGGAAGCGCAAGCGTCAAGATGCGCCATGGGGCGGCACGCATTGTCCGAATCGTCCGGACCTGGGCGGATTCCGCAGGCGGAGAAGAATCCGACATTGATGCGGGATGTTTACGACATTACCTATCAAGGTCATATGAAATTACAAGTCAACGTTCTGGAGCGCGGCTCCATTTGTCGAACACAAACGGGTGCCGAGAGGGAATTTTTCGCCAACTGTCCAGCCTCACCAAAGTTATACCGAGAATGCCCTCTTGCACCTTCGGGGTAGCATCCAATTCGTATACTACGTGGCAGAGATCCAAGGAGGTAAACGTATGGCACAACAAACCGCAGAAGTGCCAATCGTTCATGCCTGGTCTACGGAGTCGACAATTCCGTTCTTCCGTATCGGAAATTATGCACCGGTCTTCGACGAGCTGACTAAATTCGATCTGCCGGTTGAGGGTGCGATCCCGCCCGAGCTCAACGGCTGGTATTTGCGCAACGGCCCCAACCCGCGACACGGACAGGAGACGCCACATTGGTTCACGGGTGACGGGATGATCCACGGCGTGCGGTTAGAAAACGGGCACGCCGCCTGGTACCGCAACCGCTGGGTGCATACTGAAAGTTTTGATAAACATTCCGTGGTTTATAACCCTGACGGCACCCGTAACCTGCACGCCAGCGTGGCGAATACTAACGTCGTTAATCACGCAGGCAAGACCCTCGCTCTTGTAGAGTCATCACTGCCGTATGAGATCACGAACGAGCTGGAAACGCTGGGCGCTTACGACTTCGGGGGCAAGCTGTGCGACTCCATGACTGCGCATCCGAAGATCTGCCCGCGAACCGGCGAGCTACATTTCATCGGATATGGCAGCCTGACCAGCCCGTACGTCACCTACCACCGCGCGAATGCCTCGGGAGAACTGATCATTAACCGCGGCATCGATGTCCCCAAGTTGACCATGATGCACGACTTCGCGCTGAGCGCCGAGCACATCATCTTCATGGACCTGCCGGTTGTATTTCGGCTCGATATCGCGCGCAACAGTTCCGGCGACATGCCGTATCGCTGGAGCGACGACTACGGCGCCCGGCTCGGAGTGTTGCGCCGCGATGACCCGTACGGGCCAGTCCGCTGGTTCGACATCAACCCGTGTTATGTCTTTCACGTCCTCAACGCCTTTGATAAGACTACAGATGATGGAGAACTTGTCGTTCTGAAAGCAGTTCGGTATGCCGAGTTGTGGCGCGACGATGGCGCTTCTGGGTCCGATGCCGTAATGTGGTCCTGGACGATCAACCTGACCCGCGGCACCGTTACGGAGGAGCAAATCGACGAGCGTGCTGTGGAGTTCCCGCGCATTGACGATCGTTTGGTTGGTATAGCGGCGCGGTACGGCGTTACGGTAGGTACGGGCAAACTCGTGCGCTACGACCTGGAACGCGGCACGGCTGAGGAGCATTCGTTCGGTACGGCGACCGAGCCGGGCGGACCTAGCGAGGCTGTATTCGCTCCGGCACATTCGGGGGCGGGCGAACTCTCCGGCTGGTATCTGTCCTATGTCTACGATCCGGTCCGGGACGGCAGCGACCTGGTGATCATTGATACGTCCGACTTCCAAGGCAAGCCCGTCGCTCGAGTGCAACTTCCGCAGCGCGTGCCGTACGGATTCCACGGCAACTGGATCGCCGGCTGAGAAAACGCGGATGGGCACCCGGGAGATTCCGTTAGAAAGAGTTGAATCGTAACTGTCGCAAAATCCGGGCGAGGGGATAGGTCGGCCTCTGCACATGCATAACGGTAGCGTCATGCTACACATCGTCAAGGCTCTTTATGAAAATGTCCCATCGGTTGCGTCTCCTCTGAACGGGATGGGAATGTCTCATTCCCTATTTTTTGTGGCAGTTACGAGCCGCTACTGCCCTGTTGCCACCGCGTGCCGGTACAGGGCGACATTGCGGGCGTGCTCCTGCAAGTCGCGCGCGAAGCGGTGATGGCCGTTGTTATCGCTGACAAAATACAGGAAATCGGTATGCGCAGGATGCAGGGCGGCCTGGAGCGAAGCCAGGCCGGGGTTGGCGATCGGCCCGGGGGGCAAGCCCGCATACTTGTAGGTGTTGTAAGGCGAATCGAACTGCAGGTCCGACGCGTAGATGGCGCCACGATAACGGCCGGCAAGCAGCGCCGCGTAGATGACGCTGGGATCGGCGCCCAGGACCATGTTGCGATCCAGACGGTTGTAATAGACGCTGGCAACCAGCGGCCGTTCGTCCGGCGCGCCGGTTTCCTTCTCCACAATGGAAGCCATGGTCACGATGCGGTGGGCGTCGGCGCGTCCCAGCAGACCGATGCTCTGCGCCTGCTGGCGGAAGCGATGCACCATGGCCGCAGCGATGTCGTGCGCGCTGTCGATGCGCGTGAACTCATAGGTGTCAGGGAAGAGATAGCCCTCCAGCGACTTTGCCGTGGGATCGATATCGCGCAGCAGAAACAGATCATTGTTTGCGGCGGTCAGGAAATCCGATGCTGGGCCCAGTCCCGCCTGCTCGACGGCGGCGGCGATTTCGAACAGGTTATAGCCTTCGGGCACCACTACCGTCCGGGCGTAAACGTCGCCGCGCGTGAGCCGCTCCCACACATTAACGGCATTCGCCTTTTGGTCGAATTTGTACTCGCCCGCCTTCAGCGTTCGCACACCCTTCAGGTAATCGACCAGAAGAAAAGCCGTCGAACTCCGAATCACGCCTTGCTGCTGCAGCTCGCGGGCAATGTGGCGCGTGGTCCAGCCGGGGCGCAACAGGACGAACGTGGTCGGCCGGGGCTGAACCGGCAGCAGCGCTGCCCAGGCGAACCAGATGGCACAGGCCAGCGCCACTACGAACAAAAACTTGAAAAGCAATCGCACAAGAACTATTAAACCAATCCTACAATTAATTCCAGGTTTGTAGCAGGGCACAGTTAGCACGTCTGAAGAGGCCACTGAAAAAGTCGAGCACGCAGATCCCTCGCGGCCTGAAGGCCGCTCGGGATGGCAAAAATAAAGGGCTTAGAACGGCGCAGCTAAAGCTGCGCCCCTTCAAAGCAGCCCTAATCCGACTTTTTCAGCGGCCTGTGAAGACGTGCCCATGAGGTCTATTGTTTTGATGAGCGGCGCACGTTCCGTGCTGCTCACGTATCGTGTTCTTCAAGGGACGAACTCTTGCGCAGCTCCAGGAACGATTCGAGGATCAACACCGCCGCCAGTTGGTCCACTACTGCGCCCCGGCGGCGAATGCTCATTTCGGTTTGGCGCAGCACCCGGTTCGCCTCGACCGACGTCAGGCGCTCATCGAAAAGATGTACCGGCAGCTTGAACCGGCGGCGCAGTTCTTCGGCAAAGGCCTGTACCTTCTCGGCCTGAACGCCCACATCGCCGCTCATGCGCAGCGGAAGCCCCATCACGATCTCGCGCACCGCATATTGCCGGATCACGCGCCGCAGGTGATCGAGGTCGGCTTTCTTGTTGTTGCGGCGATACGTCGGCAGCCCTTGCGCGGTCAGGCCCAGCTCGTCGCTGACGGCCAGACCGATCTTGCGCGCGCCGTAATCGATGGCAAGGATGCGGCCGGGCGTGGCTGTCGAGCTGGCCTCTTGCATCATTCGCACAGCCAAAGTACCATGCCCGGAATCACATGACTGGGAGTACGATAGGCGCTTAGCAGCCAGCATTAACATTTAGTGCTTGCCTTTGCTAAGTGCTAAGGAGACTCTGAACAAGTGGATCGGTCGGCCTCAGGGGCTAAAGCCCGCACGGATTTTGCTGCACTTCCGGCACGGCTGAAGCCGTGCCCTTTCAAAAACTGGGGCTTAATCAGAGTCTCCCTAAATGCTAAGTGCTAAATGCTAACTGCTAATTGCTGACAATGGCCGAACAAGTTTTGGACAATCCGCAGCCCATGCGGCGTGAAGCCGATCCCGACGTCGAAGCCAACGCCGCCGCTGGCCCAGCGCCGATTCCTCAGGTCTCGATCAACCGCTCGACTGTGGCGGAACTGGAGCGGCGGCGGATGCTGCACCTGCAGACAGCGGCATTGGTGATCCTGGCGGGCGCAGCGGTGCTCACCTTGATCTATATGGCCAAGCTGCTGCTCGGCATCATCCTGGTCTCGATTTTGCTGGCCTTTGTGCTGGCGCCGGTGGCCGATTTACTTGTGCGATTCCAGGTGCCTCGCGGCTTCGGCGCGTTCGTCGCCGTGACCCTGCTGGTCGGAGCTATCGGCTTCGCCAGCTACGTTTCCTATAGCCGCGCCATCGACTTCATGCAGGAGCTGCCGAAATATAAAGCGGACATTCAGAAACTGGGGGAAAAAATTCGCGAACGCGCCGAAGAGATTGAGAAGACTACCGAGACGGTGCTGCCCGAGTCCGAAGACAAGAAGGCGATCACCGTCAAACAAACCAGCAGCTGGACGGACATGCTCAGCCGCAACGCCAACTCGGTTTCGGAGCTTGTGCTGGCGCTCACGTTCATTCCCTTCCTGGTGTTCTTCATGCTGAGCTGGCAGGACCACGTGCGCTCGGCTACGGTGATGCTGTTCAGCATGGAAAACCGCAACTCGGCGTACGTGATGCTGGGCCTGATCGCGCGCATGATCCGCTCGTTCATCGTCGGTAACTTCATCATCGGCGTCTTTCTCAGCGCGTGCAGCATGGCGATTTTTGGTCTTATCGGCCTGCCGTATTTTTATTTTCTCGGAATCATCAGCGGCTTTCTCAGCCTGATCCCGTATCTGGGCGTGTTGTTTGCTGTGCTGCCTCCGCTGGTTGCCGACCTTGGCCATCTCACCACGGCACTTGCGCTGATTGTCATCGCCAGCGTGATCGGGCTGCATCTGGTTGGCATGAACGTTCTCTATCCCAAGATTTTGGGCAAGCGCCTGCAGTTGAATCCGCTCGCGGTCACCATCGCATTGTTGTTCTGGGGATGGTTGTGGGGCGCAATGGGTCTGGTGCTGGCGGTGCCGCTGACCGGCGCGTTGAAGATCATCTGCGACCACATCGAGCGCCTCCGGCCGTATGGTGCGTGGTTGGGCGAGTGACCACGGCTCGCTCTTCGCGTTGCGCCATTCACTCTTCGCCGGAAGTACATCGCAAATCCGCTCCCAAGAGCGAAAGGCGAAGAGCGAAAAGGCGATCACTTCCGCTAGAATCGTTCTGCGGAGAAATTCATTCATGCCACACATGGTGCAATGCGTAAAGCTGGGGCGCGCGGCCGAGGGCCTCGACGAGCCGCCCTTCGACAATGAGCTCGGCCAGAAGATCTACGACAACGTTTCCAAACTTGCCTGGGAGCAATGGCAGGAGCACATGAAGATGCTGCTTAACGAATATCGCTTGCAACCGTGGAAGAAGGACCACCAGGAATTTATCGTGCAGCAGATGCAAGCCTATTTCTTCGGCGAAGGCTCGGAGAGGCCGAAGGAATACGTCCCGCCAAGCCAGTAGCCAGTTGCCGGTGCCTGGTTGACGCGGTTAAACGACCTCGGGGTGAAAAGCTGTGCGAACTACAATAGTCAGTGGTTGCGAGCGCTGCTCCGAGTGGCCGCAGAATACGCGGCTCCATTACCGGCCGCTGCTTCTGCCTTCTTAGCAATCAGAAGCAAACCGCAGGAACGCGCCTCCGACTCCAACGCTTTCAGTTGAGCTAAGGATCCCGGGCGGTCGGCGTTCATCGATCATTTCTCTTGGCAGACAAGCTTCCAAAGCAAAGGCGAAACGTTCAGGCACTACGGCTGAAAAGCAACGACTTCAATCTTGGCATACTCAGCCTTCGCTTGCTTGAGGACGGGAATATCGGGGTCGGCATTCCTCCAGAGGGACAGGAAGTCCTGATACGCGATCTTCGCCTTTGCCGCATCTCCGGCAAGCGCGTAGGCACGGCCGAGGCCCAGATGAGCCAGCGCTCCGATTGGTTCGTTGAGTACGATACCCGGGTGCTCGATGAGCTTCTGAAACTCGGCGGCCGCAGCAACCCCGTGGCCTTCGGCCAGATACGCATTGCCGCGCAGGTAGATAACGTAGAGCGGAAAATACTCGACATCGCCAAGTTCGTAGGGCAAAGCCGGCGCTAGCAACTCGATCGCCTTCCTGGAATCGCCCTGCTGCAGAGCAATCGCAGCACGAATGAGAGGCAGGGAATTAAACTGTATCGTCGTACTGTGTGGGTACTCCTGGGCTAGCTGGTCCGCAAGCCGCACCGCTTGAGCGGCATCGCCGGCCATGGCGAAGGAAAACGCGACGGGGACGGTTACATTCCTGGACAATTCCCAACCTGCGTGGGCCTGCTCAAGTGCCTGCGCTCTGCTTCCAACCAAGGCCTCGCGGGCGGCCTCGAGGGCAAGAGCCTCAGCAGCGGTATCGTTGTCACGGGCCTGCTTCGAAGTATCAACCGTGGCGTGCGTGATTTCGCGTGCAGAACCAAATTTTCCATAGTATGCGGCGGTAGCTGCTTCTTCGAGGAGGACGCGGTTCTGAAATCCCGGTTTGCCCGAGAGGAACTCGACCTCTCGTTCCATGGCTGCGTTATCATGCTGCAGGAATTTGAGAACATAGAGGATGAGATGAAGCAACGGCGTGTCGAAGCCGTCGGCTTGCGCCTGTCGTGCCGCTGTCTCTGCCTCATCCCAGCGATTGCATTCGACGTAGTTGAGTACGAGATTGGCGTATATCAGAGCGAAGCCTGGATTCAGCCTTATTGCGTCCTGGTAGGCTTTGAGGGCCTTGTCGTGATCACCCAGGAGGCCATCGATTTGCCCTAGGTTAAAACGGGGAGTGGAGTCTCGCGGGTAGGTCTGTATCCATTGTTCATAGACTCGCCGGGCTGCGGGGAGATCTCCGAGCGCTAAATGGTAATAGTGCGATTCGATATAAAACCCTTCTTGTTGGCTAACCCGTTCGCGGAGGTCATAGGCTTGCCGATAGTTTTGTGCCAGTGCGTCGTGCCGCGGGTCATTTTGCTGAACCGTCCCTAGCTGTGCGTAAGCCATGGCAAAATTCGGATCGAAGCCGATTGCGCGCTGGAATAACGGCGCCGCAGTGGAGAAATCGCCCCATATTTCCTTTGCTCTTACGCCAAGCGTGTAAGCCTGCAGCGCCTCCAACGAGGGTGTGGTTACATTTTCCAAAGGCACGTCGTACTGCTGGATGGAAGTCAGCGACTCGCCCAGCTTAGCGCGCAGCTCGGTGGCGCTTTTCCCCATCGCCTTGAGCACCTGGCTCCGGCTGTCAGCCACCGTCTCCACGTTCGCTAACTGCTCGCCATCGGCGCAACCTGCCGCCTTCAGCGCAAGCAAGTACTGATTGCCACGCCTTTCGATCGAGCCCTCGATGACTGCCGCGCCTCCGGTGCGCAGGCAGATATCACGCGCCAACTGCCGGGTGAGCCGCGCGTCAGGAGGTTGCGACATCAGCGCGAGCGTCTGCGCGATGCGCTGACGCGATAGCAGACTGAGGAACGGCGTCTGTTCCAACTGGGCAAGCAATCCCTGCCGAAGCGTGTAGTCGAATACAGAATCGCCGGTGGTGTTGGTGAAATCGGCAACGAGCAGCGGCTTGGCGGCCAACGCAGCCGCGCGGGCTTCGACTTTCTTGTGCCGCCACAAATGAATCGCGTAGACCGACAGCGCGCAGGCACTCGCGATAAGCATCAAAGCCACAAACCAACGATTCCTTTTGTGACGGGCCGAGACGTCGCCTTCGAGAGAAACGCTCTCCGGTGTTGTGGCGAATGTCCGGGCCGCCCCCTCTATTTCAGGCGCAACGCCGTTGCGGGAAAAAACCGGAACGTAGGTTCCCTTGGGCAGCTCGATGTGGACGGGGTCGAGCTTGCCCGCTTCCTTGTAGTAATCGGCCAGGCGCCCACGCAGGCGGCGGGCTTCCGAGCGTACGACGGGGTCGGCGGCGGGATCGAAGTCCGGGGTGCGGTCGAAGACCTCCAGGCCGATCGGGTATTCCTTGATCGAGTCAGCCTCACCCGCCAGAGCTTTGCGAACAACAAAAGACAGGAATCGGCTATGCCGCGGCGAGCTGCGGAAGACCGATGACTCCAAAATACGCTGTAGTTGGGCCTCAATTTCGGCGGACGAGGCAGCCGCACCCGAGCACACATCCCCTTTGGTTTGCGGCTTCAGAGAGGTCCCGTCGTGCATGGATGCCTCGCGCAGGCGGTTGGCAGGTGAAGTGGCCCAAACTTTGGGAGCGTGGCAGGGAGTATAGTCCGTTCCGTCGCCACTGACAACGGACAAATGCAGCCAACAACTTAGCGCCCATGCCACCGTGTCATTGCCCCATGACACTTGTTTCGGCCGCGATTCCGGCCGAAACTCCCCCTCCAGATTGGCCAAACGAGCCACCAACCGCACCGGCCGCTCCCCGGTGCCCAACCGAATTCATCAAGGAGAGTGACCGTGTTTCAGAAAAACCCTGGCATAGCGCGCATTCTGAGGAATGCGGCAATCTCGATAATCGGCTTCGGACTACTGCTGACTTTCAATCCTGCGGCGGGAGCTCAAACCAGCGTTAATTATGTGTTTACGACGACAACGGCCGGAGGCTTTGGGATGCTCAACTTGTCTACCGGAGCCTGGACCCAGATCGTTGGCGAAGGCGCCTTTCCGCTGGCAGGGTTGGGAGTGACGGGCAACATCCTGTTTGGTGCCCACACTAGTACGTTCTACCTTGTTGATCAAGGGAATGGCAACCCTACTGCTGTGGGTCAACCGGCGTCATTCACATATGCAGACTTCGGTTCCACCAGCGATGGCACGTTGTATGCAATTGACACCAATCTGAATCTTTATTCCATCAATCCCAGCAACGGCCAGGCGACACTCTTACAGACGCTTAGTACTATGTCCGCCGGCTGCGAGCTGGCAATGTCGTCCGGTGCGGGCGTGCTATACATCGCAACCGAGCCTAACTGCGGAGAAGATTCCTACCTGTATTCCTGGAGCCCGGCTGGTGGTCTCACATTCCTGGGCCAGACCAATATCAATCGCCTGCGCGCGATGGTATACGTTGACGGCGTGCTGTACGGCGCGAATGTTGGCGAACTGACATACTTGTGGATAATCCCTCCAGCCGATCCAAGTCACTCCTCCCACGTTGGCCCCACCCCGCCCTTTGCTGGCATGGCGGCGGTACAATCGGCAACCTATACCTCGCTTTACAAGTTCACGGGTGGCCAGGACGGAGCGGTTCCGACGGCGCCGGTCACCCTGGATGCTGCCGGCAATTTATATGGAACAGCATCGCAAGGCGGGGATACCACGGTATGCACGGGAACCAATAACTTGCCTCTCGGGTGCGGTACCGCGTACAAGCTGAAGCCGGGGGCTTCGGGCTATACGTTTGATCCACTGTACAAATTTCAGGGAGGCGAGGACGGAGCGACCCCTCTAGCTGGCCTGGTTTTCGGACCGAACGGTACCTTGTACGGCACCACCTCAACAGGCGGATTGACGGATTGCGCTGGCTACTTCCCGCTTGGCTGCGGCACCGTGTTCAACCTGCAAGCGCCGCCCACGTTTTGCAGGAGCGTGCTATGCAGTTGGAATGAAACCGTGCTCCATCATTTTGACCAATCGGACGGCGCCGTTCCTGGATACGGCAACCTGACGTTTGATGCGCATGGCAACATCTATGGCACGACCGAGTACGGGGGCAGCGGAGGACACTGTGACTACGGTTTCTACGGATGCGGCACGGTGTACGAGCTGATGGGATCGGGAGGCAACTGGACGGAGAGTGTGCTGTACAACTTCGATGCCGGTCTCGGCGGCGGAGAGCCGCAGAGTGGCGTTATCTTCGATCAGTCGGGCAACCTGTATGGCACGACCAAGAATGGCGGCCAGGGCGGTGAGGGCGCGGTTTACCAACTGGCCTCCCCCAGTTGGATGGAAAACATTCTCTACAATGCCTGGAATTCGCTTTGTCCCATTGTGATCATCGGCGGTCTGACTTTTGACAGTTCCGGCAACCTCTACGGAACCAGCAATAACTGCGGAGAATATGGACAGGGGTACGTTGGCCAAGGATTCGTCTACGAACTGACCCCTCCCGGCGGATATCCATGGACTTACAACCAAATCTACACATTCGCTCCGGACGCTGACCATGCGGCCGGGCCTTGGAGCAACGTCGTCTTCGACAGCTCCGGAAACCTCTACGGCACATTACATGGTTCGCTTGCGGTCGACGACTACGGCAGGGTATTCGAGCTTACCAAGGTCGACAACATCTGGACCCAGAAGCTGCTTTGGATGTTCACTGGCGGCACTGACGGCGCCATACCGGTTGCAACAGTGACACTGGACGCAAACGGCGACTTGTATGGAACTACGACTGCCGGCGGCAATCTTACCGATTGCAATGGGGCCGGCTGTGGGGTCGTCTATAAGATCACGCTTACCAACTAGCTTCACACTGAGACTGCGGGCCGGCGCGCAATCCGCCGGCCTTTATTGTACATGCCGGTCCTGATCGGGGGCGTGGCCCACCCGTTCCGCAGCATTGATTGCTCCTCACAAACTGCGGGTGTCCCACCCTTCTCGGCGCTTTTTGCCGAGAGGGTGGGTCCGCTTCGGCGGAAGGTGATTGGCGGTCCGATTTATGTTCGGCTACTTGGTGGCGGACAACCCTAGGCCTATCCTCTCGCCTAAAGGCGAGAAGGATGGGGCACGGCAATGCGTAAAGCTGGGGCGCGCGGCCGAGGGCCTCGACGAGCCGCCCTTCGACAATGAGCTCGGCCAGAAGATCTACGACAACGTTTCCAAACTTGC
>Ga0335079_10001448_pt1 | contig 27010 bp, 23 predicted proteins | sample Lox_Sample_33_FD_206719 | JGI IMG/M metagenome (GOLD analysis project Ga0335079, IMG submission 206719) | Soil microbial communities from Loxahatchee National Wildlife Refuge, Florida, United States - Lox_Sample_3.3 | ecosystem: Environmental > Terrestrial > Soil > Wetlands | place: USA...
TGGACAACCGGAACCAGGCGACCACACAGCCGAAGACCTAAGAAACGAACAAGTGGCGCCGGCGACAAGATCGCCGGCGTTACTGGAGAACCGACGGAATGGCAGCAGTGGCAGAACGCGAACTGATCGAGCGCGGCGAGCAGCTCAAGCGCCAGGGAATTGTCATCCGCACCTTCAATCTCTGGAAAACCTACATCATGGGGGACCAGGAGATCCACGCGGTGTCGGGTGTGGATATCGAGATCAAGCGCGGCGAGTACGTCGCGATCATGGGTCCTTCGGGTTCGGGCAAGTCGACCCTGATGAACCTGATCGGCTGCCTCGACACGCCCACCAGCGGCCAATACTACATCAACGGCAACCTGGTGAGCGAGATGACGGATGACGAGCTGGCGCGCATCCGCAACAAAGAGATTGGCTTCGTTTTCCAAACGTTCAACCTGCTGCCGCGCGCAACGTCGCTGCATAATGTCGAACTGCCGCTGATTTATTCCGGGATGCCGGCCGATCAGAGGATCGAGAGAGCCAAGACGGCGATGAAGCAGGTGGATCTCGAAAAGCGCATGCACCACAAGCCGAACGAGCTGTCGGGCGGCCAGCGCCAGCGCGTGGCCATTGCGCGCGCGCTGGTAAACAACCCGTCGATCCTGCTGGCCGACGAACCGACCGGCAACCTGGACTCGGCAACCGGCAACGAGATCATGGGGCTGTTCGAGCGGCTGCACCAGCAAGGCAACACGATTGTGCTGGTAACGCACGAGCACGACATCGCGCTGCACGCCCACCGCGTCATCCACATCCGCGACGGAAAAGTGGAGAAGGACGAGAAGGTCAAGTAGGGCCCGCCCGGCTGACGGACTTTCGCCTGTTTCCGGAAACGCGTTTCCGGAATTCGGAGGAAGTCTGTTGGAAGGAAACGGGTTCCGGAAAGGATTCCGGAAACGCGCTTCCGAACCCTTTCGCTCCGGTTTGCCAGCCGCCCCAACTCGAATGGTGAGGCGGCGTGACATCGAACTTCCTCTATCCGAATTATCGCGCGCGGGTGGTTGAAAGCACGCTTCGGAATCGTATTTTCGACCCTAAGTCATAGATTTGATTCGGGGTCAAAAATTTCGCCGCGCGGTGAATGCCGACCGGTTCGAGCAACGAAACCGCCTGGCGCGTGGTAATATCGCGGCGTGTCGTCGGCGCGGGCAGTCCCGGCGGAAAGTCACTCGCTTACTGGGCGTGAGCGGCTGATTTCGCTCGGCGAAGCGCTCCTCGGGACGTTTGTCGTCATCGGGCACAATGTGCTCCGGATTGTGCCGAACGAGGTCCCGATTCTGTTTGCGTTGTTCTGGATTTCGTTCCGGCTTCGCGAGGGGAGTTGGGGGGTCGCCAGCTTCCGACGGCCCAAGTCCTGGCCAAAGACCGTGATCCTGGGTGTTCTTGGGGCGCTGGTGCTGCAAGCGGGCAGTCAATTTGTGGTGGAACCCGTGGCGCAGTATTTTTGGCATCAACCGGAGCAGGTGCCGTCGCTACTGTCGGGACCGGCTCTCGGCTGGAGAGGCGCGCTGCGATCACTGCTGATCGTATGGACGTTCGCGGCGGTTGGCGAGGAAACGGGCTACCGCGGATACCTTCTCACGCGCATCGCAGACCTGGGCAATCGATCGAGGCCGGCTTACCTCGCCGCCCTGATTGGGGCCGCGGTTCTTTTTGGTTTTGGCCACTTCTATAAGGGGCCGACGGGAGTGGTGGACTCCACATATTCCGGGCTGGTGCTCGGGGGCGTTTACCTTCTGGCGGGGCGCAATTTGTGGGCGCCCATCCTGACGCACGGGATCAGCGATACGTTTGCGGTGGTGATGGTCTGGCTGGGGTTGGCGAACTGACCGCGTCAGTTGGCAAGGCGCGCGGTCAAGACCAGAAACAAGGCTTGGTCCTTATTCACGCTGAGGCGGCCGACGACGACCTTCTGACCTTCCTTTACATCCACGTCGGCGTTGAGGCCGAGATCCAGAAACGTGTATTCGGAGCCGCGGGCGATGACCGGCATCCGAACGCCGGCTTGCATGCGGTTGATGCGGACGGTTTTGGCATCGCTACTCAAATCGACGGACTGAATCTTGAACTGTGTGGAGATGGCGGGGGCGCCGGGCGCGATGGGGCCCGGCGAGCCGGAGGTATCGGCGCCGCGAAAGCCGGCGCGGGTGCGGATCGATAGGGCATCCAACAGGCGGTAATTTTTAAAGGCGAACGAATTCTTTAGCTGCACGACTACACTTTCCAGATCCTTGGGCACGGTTTCGCCGGGTATGCCGTCGGCGTCGCCGCCGATCAGGTAATAGACATTCAGCTCGATGTTTTGGGGCGCGGCTGCGGGAACGTCGAGTTTTTGGATGGCGTCTTCGATGGCCGGCATGATTTCCGGGCTGGTGGTGACAGCCAGCGCGTGCAAGTCGGGGCTGGGCTGAACTGGGCCGCTGGCCAACACTGCCAGCAGGTTGGCGACCTTGGCCGGATCGGCGTACTTCAGGATGAAGATTTTCTGGACCTTGGGCTTGCTGTCGTCGGGTTTTTTCTGTTCTTGCGCGGCCAGGGGTAAAACCAGCAGCAACGTTACGAGCAACGGACGTTTCATTTCCGTCTCCTTCTAATTCGGAATCCAGTAGATGACGACATCAGGGTCGTCTGTGATGAGTTTGACCATGAACGGCTCGGCGGGCGGGCGGGGCTTGGGCCGGCGCCGCGCGCGAGGCGGGCGGTTCGGTGTGAATGGTTGAGTGGCGGCGGGCGCAACGGGCTCGAGAAGCGGCGCGGGCGGAGGCGTCGAAGTGGATCCGTCATGCCGGCGACTTTGTTGGCGGTGCGAATCGCCGGCGCCACGAAGAAACTCGACGGGACGCGGTACCAGCAGCACGAAGGCAAGGACCGCGGCGGCGAACGATGGGACAATCCACGCCAGACGGCGGGACGGGCGGCGGCCGCGCGCGATCTGCTCGAGAACGCGCGCTCGCAACGCGGTGAAGGCCGCCGGCGAGATGGCCTCGGCGTGCGCCGCGCGCGCGATGGCGAGGCTGTGGGCGATGCCTTCGGCGAATTCGCGGCAGGGCGCGCACTGATCCAAATGCCGCTTCGTTTCCGCCAGGTCGTCCGGCGACAAATCGCCGTCGCTATACAAAGCAATTCGTTCTTCCCATTCCGGGCAATTCATGAGCGCCTCCGGAAATATTGATCCAGGAACTTTTTGATCTTCACGCGCGCCTTGCTGATCTGGGACCGGACGGTGGCCTCGCTGGACCCGAGCGCGGCGGCGACTTCGGCGGTCGAGAGGCCTTCGAGATCACGGAGCACCAAGGCCGCGCGTTCCTTTTGGGAAAGGCGGCGCAAGCTCAGGTCGAGCGCGTGTTTTCGCTCGGCCTCGGTCAGATCCTGGTGCGGGTCGGCGGCGCTTCCGGGAAGCTGGCTCGCTTCGTCGATGGCGGCGGTTTGGGGGCGCTTGCGGCGGTGGTCGTGGCAGACATTGACGGTTACCCGGTAGAGCCAGGCGGTGAGGTTGCCGGACAGTTGCACCTTCGCGAGGTTCCGGTGGAGCTTGAGGAAGACTTCCTGCGCAGCGTCCTGAGCGTCGTCGAGGTTGCCGAGCAGGCGCAGGGCGGTGGCCAGCACCAGGCGCTCGTGTTGGCGCAGGAGGCGTTCGAAGGCCTCGAGGTCGCCGGCTTTAGCGGCTGCGACGGTGCGGGCGCGATCTTCGGGATTGTCCATCCCGGTCGCGGTCAGCAATAGCGCCAGCGGTTCCATCCTTCGTAAGAGAATACGGGGGGTGGCGGGGGAGTGTGTACGGGATTTTGGGGCGGGCCGGCCGGCAAAGGTCCTGAACGGCCTATGCTATGCTGACGGCATGATCCGGCGGGAAATCGAGCTGGACGAGGAGAGCGACAAGATTCTGTGCGGCCTCGCCCAGGATCACCAGGGCGACCTCGGTAGGGCGCTAGCGGAGCTTCTCCATGCCCACAAGACCATTGAATCCTTCATCGATCAGTGCGAAGAAGCTCATCAGGATTCGCTGATCGCGCAAAAGGAACGCAGCGAGCGCGGGTTCCAAGAAGGGCGATTCACGGACTGGGAAAACGTCAAGCGCGCGAATAAGCTTTGACCGTTCTTTTTGGCGACGGTGTTGCGGGAGCTTTTTCGACTCTTCCACGCGGCGGGCAGGTACAGGCAGCGCGATCGCTCGAACTGATTTCATCATTTCCACGGATGTATCCGGTGCGAAAGCGCGGGTTGATGCACGGGTATCGTTATTTCGTCGCAGGGCGCTTTCCGTTCTATAATTCAGTCGCTGGAACCGAGGTTCGGGTTGCCGCGATCATCCCGGCGGGGATGCGACAGGCTTGAGGAGAGGCGTTACTTCACGATTCGGGCGGCCAGGACCAGGAACAAGGCCTGGTCGCGATTCATGCCGACGCGGCCGGCGATGATTTGTTGGCCGGCTTTCATATCGAGGTCGGCATTGAAATTCAGGTCGGAGACGGTGAATTGGCCGGCGGCGGCGGCGACTGGGAGCTTCACGGACGCGGTCAGGCGCTCCAGACGCACGGCTTTTTCGTCGGCGCCGACGGTGGCGACTCGCACGCGCAGGTTGGTGACGATCGAGGGAGAGCCGGTGGCAACCGGGCCGGCCGAGCCGGCGGTTTCGGCGCCCTGACCGGCACGGACACGGATCGTCAGGGCATCGAGGAGGCGGAAGGCCTTGTAGCCGGAGGCAGTGGTGAGCTCGCCGGCCATGGTTTCCAGGTCCTTGGGAAGCGGGCTGCCGAGCGGGCTATTTCCGCCGATGACGTAGTAACCGGTCAGCTCGATATTCTGCGGCGCGGAGGCGGGGACATCGAGGCGATTGATGGCGTCGTCGACGGCGGCGATCACATCCGGAAACGCGCTGGCCACCGCGACCGCGTGCACTTCCGTGTTGGCCACAACCGTAACGCCGAATACCCGCAGCATATCGGCCATGGCCAGCGGGTCGGCGTATTTGAGCACGAATACGCGTTGCACACCGGGGTGCGCGCTGGCGGGCTGGCTCTCGGGCGCTTTCTGCTGAGCGGCGAGCGGCAACACCATGGCGACGAGCGATACCAGGCCCCGATTCATCTCACGTCCATTTTCAAACAACGAGGCTCTGGAAATCTGTTTTCCGAGATGATTTACCACCCAAGGTAACCTCGCCATGGCAACCGAAGTAAACGCGGCGCCGGCGGTGGAGCGCGAGGCGGCGCTGCAGGTGTTGGACGAAGCCGCCTTCCGCGCAGGGGGGATCTGGCTGGCTGCGCCGTCGGTCAGCTTCGAGGATGGCGGGATCGGAATTTACCAGGTGCGGATGGCACCGGTGGGGCGAGGCGCGGGCGCAATAGACGCGCCAGTATATGTATCGCGGCGGGGATTGAGCCGTCTAAGGCCTTCTTGCCCCACCCCCGGCCAGATCGCGTACACTAATGAGGAAGGGGTTTTGCCTTGCCCCGGGCCGGGTTCGCCACTGGCCTTACGGGGCGCGCTGGGCAAATCCCGGGACTGGGTAGCACCGCAAGGTAACCTCGCATGAGTCAAACGCACACATGGGATGCGGACCGGGCTCTCTCCCGGATCCGCGAGCTGGAGAATGTTCCCGGCGCCCTTCTACCGATTTTGCATGCATTACAGGAAGAGTTCGGGTATATCGACCCGGAGGCGATCCCGCTGGTCGCCGAGGTCCTGAACATATCCAAAGCCGAGGTGCACGGCGTTCTGAGTTTTTACCATGACTTCAAACAGAGCCCGCCGGGACGGCACGTGTTGCGCATCTGCCGGGCGGAAGCGTGCCAATCGATGGGTTGCGAGTCGTTGGTATCGCATGTGGAAAAACATCTGGGCGTGAAGATGGGCGAGACGACGGCCGACCGCAGCTTCACGCTGGAGCCGGTGTATTGCCTGGGGCTGTGCGCGCTGTCGCCGTCCGCGATGCTCGACGGCAAGCCGTACGGCCGGGTGTCGCCGCAAGTGGCCGATTTTCTGGTCGACAGCATCCGGAGGCACTCGTGAGCGTGAAGGTTTACGTTCCGTGCGACGCGGCGGCGCTGGCGGTGGGCGCGGATGCGGTGGCGCGCGCGGTCTCGGAGCAGATTACAGCGCGGCGGCTGGACCTGACCGTGGTCCGCAACGGCTCGCGCGGGCTGTTTTGGCTGGAGCCGCTGGTGGAGGTGGAGACGCCTCGCGGGCGCGTGGCTTATGGACCCGTCACCGCGGAGGCCGTCGCCGGGTTGTTCGACGCGGGTTTTTACGATGGCAAAGAGCACCCGCTGCGGCTGGGACTGACCGAAGAAATTCCGTATTTGAAAAACCAGGAGCGGCTGACGTTCGCGCGCTGCGGCATTGTTGATCCGCTTTCGTTGAGCGACTACATCAGCCACGGCGGGTATAAAGGACTGCAGCGGGCGCTGACGATGGCGCCGGAAGCGATTGTCGAAGAAGTGACGCAGTCGGGGCTGCGCGGCCGCGGCGGCGCGGGATTCCCCACGGGAATCAAGTGGCGGACGGTTCTCAAAACGGCCGGCGAGCAGAAATATGTGGTCTGCAACGCCGATGAAGGCGATAGCGGGACGTACGCCGACCGCATGATCATGGAAGGCGATCCGTTCGTGCTGATCGAAGGCATGACGATCGCGGGGTTCGCGGTGGGGGCGACGAGCGGGTACATCTACATTCGCTCGGAATATCCGCATGCCTTCCGGACGATGAAGCGCGCAATCGCGCTCGCTTATGAGAACGGCTATCTGGGCGCGAACGTGGCCGGCAGCGGCAAGCGGTTCGATCTGGACGTGCGGCTGGGCGCCGGCGCGTATATCTGCGGCGAAGAGACCTCGATGCTGGAGAGCCTGGAAGGAAGGCGCGGCCAGATCCGGCCGAAGCCGCCGCTGCCCGCGATCGAGGGGCTCTTCGGGAAGCCGACCGCGATCAACAACGTCATCTCGCTGGCGACGGTGCCGATCATTTTGGATAAAGGCGCCACGCATTACCGCGATTTCGGAATGGGGCGCTCGCGCGGCACGCTGACGATTCAGCTTTCGGGGAATATCAAGCACGGGGGGCTGGTGGAAAAGGCCTTCGGGCTCACGCTGCGGCAGGCGATCTACGATTTCGGCGGCGGCACCTTTAGCGGACGGCCGCTGCGCGCGGTGCAGGTGGGCGGGCCGCTGGGCGCATACTTTCCGGAATCGCTGCTCGACACGCCGCTCGATTACGAGGCGTTCACGGAAAAAAGGGGACTGCTCGGCCACGGCGGAATCGTGGTTTTCGACGATACCGTGGATCTGGCGAAGCAGGCGCGGTTCGCGATGGAATTTTGCGCGATCGAAAGCTGCGGCAAGTGCACGCCGTGCCGGATTGGGTCGACCCGCGGGGTCGAGGTGATCGACAAAATTATTGCGCATGACAACCGGCCGGGGAACCTGCAGTTGCTGGATGAGTTGTGCGAATTGATGGTGGACGGGTCATTGTGCGCACTGGGAGGCCTCACGCCGTTTCCGGTGTTGAGCGCGGTGCGCTACTTCCCCGAGGATTTCGACAAGCCGGCTCCCGCGCCGGTGACGAATTTGGGCGAACGCGCCCAGGAGACACAACAATGGCGTTGATACAGGAAACCGATTACGGCACACCGGTCCGCGTGGCGGAGACGATGGTCAGTTTGGAGATCGACGGCAAGCCGGTGACGGTGCCGGCGGGCACGTCGGTGATGCGCGCGGCGGTGGAAGCGGGAATTCCTGTACCCAAACTGTGCGCGACCGACAGCCTGGAGGCGTTTGGATCGTGCCGGCTGTGCCTGGTGGAGATCGAGGGGCGGCGCGGCACGCCGGCTTCCTGCACGACGCCGGCCGAGCCCGGGATGAAGGTGCGGACGCAATCGCCGAAGCTGGCGCGCATGCGGCGCGGCATGATGGAGCTGTACATCTCCGACCATCCGCTGGATTGCCTGACCTGCGGCGCCAATGGCAACTGCGAACTGCAGGACATGGCGGGCGTGGTGGGGCTGCGCGAGGTGCGCTACGGCTACGACGGCGAAAACCATCTGCAGCCGGGCAAGGACCTGTCGAACCCGTACTTCAGCTTCGAACCTTCCAAGTGCATCGTGTGCTCGCGGTGCGTGCGGGCGTGCGAGGAAGTGCAGGGAACGTTCGCGCTGACGATCGACGGGCGCGGCTTCGCGTCGAAAGTTTCGGCGGGCGGGACCAATTTCCTGAACTCGGAGTGCGTGTCGTGCGGCGCGTGCGTGCAGGCGTGCCCGACCGCGACATTGATCGAAAAATCGGTGGTGGAAAAAGGGCAGGGAGACCGCAGCGTCGTTACGACGTGCGCGTACTGCGGAGTGGGTTGTTCGTTCAAGGCCGAGCTGCGCGGCAACGAAGTGGTCCGCATGGTGCCGTACAAGGACGGCAAGGCCAACCACGGGCATTCGTGCGTGAAGGGGCGGTTCGCGTGGGGCTACGCGACGCACGCGGACCGGATTCTGAAGCCGATGGTCCGCGCGAAGATTACAGATCCCTGGCGCGAGGTGACGTGGGAAGAGGCCATCAATCACGCCGCGAGCGAGTTCAAGCGCATCCAAGCCAAGTACGGGAAAGAATCGATTGGCGGGATTACTTCTTCGCGCTGCACCGATGAAGAGACGTACCTGGTGCAGAAGATGATCCGCGCGGCGTTCGGCAACAACAACGTGGACACCTGCGCGCGTGTGTGCCATTCACCGACGGGCTACGGGCTGAAGAATACATTCGGCACTTCGGCGGGGACGCAGGATTTCGATTCCGTAGACGCGGCGGACGTGGTCATGGTGATCGGGGCCAATCCGACCGATGCGCACCCGGTGTTCGCCTCGCACATGAAACGGCGGCTGCGGGAAGGCGCGAGGCTGATCGTGGTCGACCCGCGGCGAATCGATCTGGTGAAGACGCCGCACGTCAAGGCCGACTACCACCTGCCGCTGCGGCCGGGCACGAACGTGGCGATGATCAACGCGATTGCGCACGTGGTGGTGACCGAAGGGCTGGTGGACGAGGAATTCGTAAAGGAGCGCTGCGATCTGGCGGCGTTCGAGACCTGGCGGAAGTTCATCGCCGAGGAGCGGAACTCGCCGGAAGCGGTGGAATCGGCGACCGGCGTTCCGGCGGCGGACGTGCGGGCGGCAGCGCGGCTCTACGCGACCGGAGGCAATGCGGCGATCTATTACGGGCTGGGCGTGACCGAGCATAGCCAGGGATCAACGATGGTCATCGGCATGGCGAATCTCGCCATGGCCACCGGCAACATCGGCAAGAAGGGCGTGGGCGTGAACCCGCTGCGCGGGCAGAATAACGTGCAGGGATCGTGCGATATGGGCTCATTCCCGCACGAGTTCTCCGGCTACCGGCACGTATCGGACGATAAGGTGCGGGAGTCGTTCGAATTCGCCTGGGGCGTTCCGCTCCAGAGCGATCCCGGCCTGCGCATTTCCAACATGCTGGACGCGGCCTGCGACGGCACGTTCAAGGGGCTGTACGTGCAGGGCGAGGACATTGTGCAATCGGATCCGAACACGCAGCACGTGGCGGCCGGGTTGGCGGCGATGGAGTGCGTGGTGGTGCAGGACCTGTTCCTGAACGAAACCGCGAGCTATGCGCACGTGTTCCTGCCGGGCTCGTCATTCCTCGAAAAGGACGGGACGTTCATCAACGCGGAGCGGCGCATCGGGATGGTGCGCAAAGCGATTCCGCCGATGGCCGGGTACGAGGATTGGCAGATCACCATCCTGCTTTCAAATGCGCTGGGGTATCCGATGAATTACCAGCACCCCTCCGAGATCATGGACGAGATCGCGCGGCTCACTCCGACGTTCGCCGGCGTGACCTACGAAAAACTCGAGCGGCTCGGCAGCGTGCAGTGGCCGTGCAACGAGAAGGCGCCGGAAGGCACGCCCGTGATGCACATCGGCGGATTCGTGCGCGGCAAAGGCCGGTTCATGATCACCGAATTCATTCCGACCGACGAACGCACCACCGACCGGTTCCCGCTGATTCTGACCACGGGCCGGATTCTTTCTCAGTACAACGTGGGCGCGCAGACCCGCCGCACCGGGAACAACGTGTGGCACAACGAAGACGTGCTCGAGATTCATCCCTGGGACGCGGAGAACCGCGGCATCAACGACGGCGACCTGGTATCGCTGACCAGCCGCGCGGGCGAGATCACGCTGCCGGCGCGCATTTCCGAGCGCATGCAGCCGGGCGTGGTGTACACGACGTTCCATCACGCGATGACGGGCGCCAACGTGGTGACCACCGAATTTTCCGACTGGGCGACGAGCTGTCCCGAGTACAAAGTGACGGCCGTGCAGGTGCAGCTCGCCAAGCGCATGTCGCAGTGGCAGGAACAATACCGCGAGCAGCGGCGCCTGACGACGCAAATTCTCAGCCAGACGGGCGCCGACTAAGCCATGCACGCCGAAACGATGGTTCACAATGCGAACGGCATCGCGCTCTATTTTGCGTCGTATCCGCGGGAAGAGGCGATCGCCGGCGTGACCGACCACATCAAGAAGTACTGGGAACGGCGAATGCGCGACCAGATCATCGCATACGTCGCCCAGGGCGGCTCGGGGCTGCATGAGCTGGTGCTGGAGGCGGTGAAGCGGCTTCCGGCGGCGCAGCCGATGTCCAAGTAGCGGATCTTTCCACTCACTGGCGGTTGACGTGCAGTACCGCCTGTGATGTCGCCAGCCCGGCCGGCACCGGAGCGCCTGACGCTGCCTCGCGACCAAAGTGAGGCGGAAGTGATGGTGGGCCGCAAGAAACTGCGGCTTACGAATCTGCGAAAGCCGTTCTGGCCGGGCATCACTAAGCGCGATCTGCTGCAGTATTACGCTGACGTTGCTCCGTTGCTGATGCCGCATCTGAAGAACCGCGCGATGGTGATGAAGCGGTATCCGAACGGCGCCAGCGGGTCGTTCTTCTTCATGAAGCGCGCACCCGCGCCGCGGCCGGCCTGGGTGCGGGTTTGTCCGATCGAGCATGCGTCGGGCAGCGTGATCGATTTCCCGATTGTCCAGGACTTGGGCACGCTGCTGTGGATCGTCAATCTCGGCTGCATCGACTTGAACCCGTGGTACGCGCGTTGTGACGACGTGCACCGGCCGGATTATCTGCACTTCGATCTCGACCCGGTAACGGGCGCGCATTTCGAGCGCGTTCTGGAGACGGCGCTTCGCGTGCGCGAGGCGCTGCGGGAGCGGAAGATTCCCTGCTATGCGAAGACGTCGGGGTCGCACGGGCTTCATCTGTATGTGCCGATCCGGCGCATGTCGCTGCAGAAGCAGGTGTGGGGCGTCGCTAAGGAACTGGCGCAGAGCCTGGCGGCGCGGTATCCGGCTCTGATCACCGCGGAGTATCGGGTGGCGAATCGGCCCGAAGGGCGCGTGCTGGTCGATTACAACCAGAACGCCTGGGGGCGGACGCTGGCCTCAGTTTATTCGGTCCGGCCGACTCCGGAGGCGACCGTTTCGGCGCCGGTGAGCTGGGACGAAGTGGAGCGCGGCTTTCGAATCGAGGATTTTCACATCGGCAACATGCGGCAGCGGCTGCGGGAGGTCGGGGATTTGTGGAAGCCGATGGAAGCGGCGCGGGGGCGCGTCGACCTGGAGAAGCTGCTGTGAATCTCGCGGCGATGGAAGCGCGGGCCGCCGGCTGGAGAAGCGGCCGGATCAATGCCGGATATCGCAGGTGGAGTAGCGGAGCCGGTCGTAGCGCTTTACTTTGCGCTAAAATGTAAAGCGATGACCGAAGCGACGATTTCCGCAAAGAACCAGATTGTGATCCCTCAGGAGGCGCGGCGAGCTTTGGGCGTCAAAGCGGGTGATAAGTTGCTGGTCGTTGTACGCGGTGATCGCGTGATCGTGCTACAAAAGCCCAAATCGCACTATGAGGCGATTCGCGGCTTGTCCAAGCGCCGGTATCCACAGGACTACTTGAAGAAGGAACGGCAGAGTTGGCGCTGAACGGGCTGCACGCCTTCTTGCGACGCCATTCCCGTATCGCGCTCGACACCAGTATTTTCATCTATGCACTCGAAGCGCATCGCAAGTACGCGGTGCTCGCCGAGGAGGTGTTTGAATGGCTCGAAAAGCCGGGTCACGCTGCGGTGACCTCTACCATCACTATGACCGAGTTGCTGGTTCAGCCGTACAGGGACGAAGATGACGAGCGGGTGGACGCCTTCTACAGCCTGCTATCCACGTACCCGAATCTGATCTGGATGCCGCCCGATCTGGGTGTGGCTGATGTGGCCGCACGGTTCCGGGCTCGTTATCGCCTGCGGACTCCCGATGCACTTCAAGCGGCGACGGCCGTCCGATCCCAAGCTACGGCTCTCGTGACGAACGACCCGGCGTTCGAGCGCGTTCCGGAGTTTGCGACGCTGGTTCTCGACAACGTCCTGGACGCTACCAGCTAGGCTTACACGTCCAGGTTCTTTACGTCGAGCGCGTTTTCTTCGATGAACTTGCGGCGGCTCTCGACGTCTTCGCCCATGAGCGTCGAGAAGATCTCTTCGCTCTCGACGGCGTCCTCGAGACGCACTTGCAAAAGCGTGCGCTTCTCGGGATTCATCGTGGTTTCGGCGAGTTGCTCGGCGTTCATTTCGCCCAGGCCTTTGTAGCGCTGCACCGAAGCGTCGCGCTTGCCTTCGATCTTGACGTAGTTCAACAGGTCGATCCAATTCGGCTGCTGCTCGCGCCGGTCGCCCTTCACCACCGCGAACGGCGGATCGTTGTGGCGCGCGATCGAGCGGGCGAGCGCCCGATAGCGGCGGTATTCCGGTTGAGCCGCCAATTGCAGCCCTATACTCCGTTCGGCGTTGGTTGAATCGTGAAAGACCACCGCGTACGAGGAGTGCTCCTCATCCCTCCGCATCTCGGGCTTCAACCCGAGTTTCTCGACCGCCTCCAGCACCGGCTTGAGATGCGCTTCTTCCTGAAAGTCCGCTTTCGAATCCACCCGCAGGTCGACGTTGGCGAGCAACTCGACCACGCGCGGATCGCGCAGGCGGCGCTCCACCTTGTGGAACATCTGCTCGTATTCGTCGAGATTCAACAGGAAGGTGCGCAACTCCTGGCCTTCCAGCGTGGATTTGGAACCCTTCCCGTTGCCGTTGGCATGCATTTCGAGCGTCAGATTCTCCGTCGCCCGTCGCATGATTTCCTTGGTGAATTCCTTCTCGTCCTTGATGTACTTTTCGCTCTTGCCTTTCTTGATGCGGTACAGCGGCGGCTGCGCAATGAAAACCTTGCCGCGCATGATGAGCTCGTTCATGTGCCGGAAGAAGAAGGTCAGCAGCAGCGTGCGGATGTGGGAGCCGTCGACGTCGGCGTCGGTCATGATGATGATCTTGCCGTACCGCACTTTGAGCGCGTCGAAATCGTCTTTTCCGATGCCCGTGCCGAGCGCCGTAATCATGGCGCGAATTTCCTCATGGCCGAGCATCTTGTCGTACCGCGCCTTCTCGACGTTGAGGATCTTGCCCTTGAGCGGCAGGATGGCCTGGAAGCGGCGATCGCGGCCCTGCTTGGCAGTCCCGCCGGCGGATTCACCTTCGACCAGGAACAGCTCGCAACGCTCCGGGTCCTTTTCCTGGCAATCGGCAAGCTTGCCGGGCAGGCCGCCGGAATCGAGCGCGCCCTTGCGGCGCGTCAAGTCGCGAGCCTTGCGGGCGGCTTCGCGCGCGCGGGCGGCTTCAATCGCTTTGCCGACGATCTTGCGGCCTACCGTTGAATTCTTGTCGAAGTACTCGCCCAGCTTCTCGTTAACGAACTGGGTCATGAACCCCGCGATATCGCTGTTGAGCTTGCCCTTGGTCTGTCCTTCGAACTGCGGCTGCGGAACCTTCACGCTCACTACCGCGGTCAAACCCTCGCGGACATCATCGCCCGTGAGATTTTCCTTTACGTCCTTGAACAAGCCGGCCTGCTGGCCGAAGGCGTTGATGGTGCGCGTTAGCGCAGTGCGAAAGCCGGTGAGGTGCGTGCCGCCATCGACTGTGTTGATGTTGTTGGCAAAGCTGAAAACGTTTTCGGAGTAGCCGTCGTTGTACTGAAGAGCGACTTCCATCGTGAGGGTCCCGCCATTGGGGAGGTCACGGTCGGCTTCGAAATGAATTGGCTTTTCGTGCAGCACAGACTTGCCGCGATTGAGATGTTTGATGAACTCGGCGATGCCGCCGGTGTACAGAAATTCAGTCTTCTTTTCCGGATCCACACGCTCATCAGCGAGCGTGATTTTCAGGCCCTTGTTCAAAAACGCCAATTCACGCAGGCGCTGCGCCAGCGTGTCGTAGTTGAACGAGGTGGCTTCCATGATGGTGGCATCGGGTTTGAATGTGACGCGCGTGCCGGTCTTGCGCGCGGCTTTACCAGCCTTTGCGAGCGGCGCTTTGGGAATGCCGGCGCCGTATTCCTGCTGCCAGGTGTAGCCGTCGCGCCAAATCTCGAGCTCAAGGCGCTCGGAGAGTGCGTTGACGCAGCTCACGCCCACACCGTGCAAACCGCCGGAAACTTTGTAGCTTTTGGAATCGAACTTGCCTCCGGCGTGCAGCTTGGTCATTACAACCTGCGCCGCCGAAACTCCCTCTTCCTCGTGAAGATCAACCGGAATGCCGCGGCCGTTGTCGACCACTGTGATGGAGTCGTCGTCGTGAATCGTTACCGAAACTTCCGTGCAATAACCGGCTAAGGCTTCGTCGACGGAATTGTCGACGACTTCATAGACCAGGTGATGCAGGCCCATCTCGCCCGTTGAGCCGATATACATGGCCGGCCGCAGACGCACGGCCTCCAGGCCTTCCAGGACCTTGATACTGCTGGAATCGTAAACTTCGCCCCCGCCGGGCGTAGTATTCACATCATTTGCCATATTTTCCTGCTGGTTCAAATCCTCATCGGCATGACCACATACCGGTACTGATCGGGCACGCTGTCACCGGCCGGCCGCATTTCACCCGCGCTTTTCTGATCCTTCAATTCGAACGCCACGTGGTCTTGGGGAATGGCCCTCAGAAAGTCGAGGAGATATTGCGCGTTGAACCCGATTTCCAGGTCCGGCCCACGATATTCGCTGGGCACGCTCTCCTCGCTCTCACCGGTCTCGACGGAAGAGGAAAATATTTTCACTTCGCCGTTGGTGAACTGAACGCGAATCGCTCGCGAGCGCTCGTCGGCAAACTGAGCCACGCGTTCGATCGCAGAGCGGATCTCGTCTTTCTGCAGCTTCGCGGTTAGCGAGTGATCCTTGGGGAGCACGCGTTCATAGTCGGGGAAGTTACCGGTCAGCTTTCGGGTGATCAGGAGGCGGTGGCCAACTTGAAAGAACAGGTGATTGTCATCGCCGGCGAAAATCGCCGAAGCGTCCTCGCCGCCTTCATCGGCAAGCTTGATTAGTTCCGCCATAGCTTTTTTGGGAATCAAAGCGCGGAATTGCTTATCGACTTGCCCGCTCTCCGCCGGCGTGGCTTGCACATAGGCCAGACGATGGCCGTCAGTCGCAACCATCGTCAGCCCTTCCGGCCGCATCACGAGGAGCGCACCGTTCAACGTAAAGCGCGACTCCTCCATGGAAATCGCAAATGCCGTGCGCGTGATCATCGAAGCCAAGGTCCGCACTGGAATGTCTGCGATCTTCTCCGGCATTTCGGGCAGTTCCGGAAAGCTCTCGCGAGACATTCCCGCAATCCGCGTGCGCGAACGTCCACTGGTGATGCTGGCCCAGTGATTCTCGAGAAATTTCATGTTGACGTCGCCTTCAGGAAGCAGACGCACAAAATCAAGCAACTTTCGCGCCGGCACCGTGCCCGCGCCTTCCTTCTTCACCCGCGCTGGACAGGAACACCGAATACCCAGCTCGAGATCCGTTGCGGTCAGCGTGACGCGGTCTCCCGCGGCCTCCAGAAGCACGTTGGAGAGGATGGGGATCGTGGTCTTCTTCTCGACGACGCCCTGCGACAGACTCAACTCTCGAACCAGATCGGCTTTACTGACGGTGAATTCCATCGCCTGCTCCTACGTTTCTTTGGCTCTATAGAAATACACCCTTAAAGAACCGTATTCATCGGGCCTGTGCAAATTGATGAAGACTACCTAAATTATACTAAATTCAGCTAGTTCGCGCTACATGAACTTGCGGATTCAGGGTGCGGAAAAGGCGCAAAATCGAGCCTCCTGGCCGATTTGCACACTTTTCCGAGGCGGCGTTGCGCCACCGCCTGTGGAAAATGAAATAAGTTCACTGTAATGAGTCCATTAGACTGTGCAGCAGCCTGTTTAACTCCGGATCATTTTGGCGCTGCTGATCGATTTTGTTGATCGAGTGAATCACAGTCGTATGGTGTTTGCCGCCGAAGGCCCGGCCGATTTCCGGAAGTGAGGCGTCGGTGAGTTCCTTGACCAGATACATGGCGACCTGACGCGGGTAAACCACTTTCTTGGTGTTGCTCTTTTCTTTCAGTTGGGACTGCTTGATTTGAAAGCGTTCTCCAACTGCCTTCTGAATGGAATCGATACTGATGCGACGCTCCTGGACGTGAACCAGATGCTTCAGAACCTGTTGGGCCATCTGCAGCGCGATCGGCGCTCCCGTGAGCGATGAATAGGCGATCAGCTTAACGAGTGCTCCCTCGAGTTCTCTCACGTTGGACTTCGTCTTTGAAGCCATGAAGGAGCGGACGTCATCCGGAAGGCGAATGCCTTCGGCTTCAGCCTTTTTATCGAGGATCGCCATTTTGGTTTCCAAATCGGGTGGTTGGATATCGGCGATCAGACCCCACTCGAAACGCGAACGCAGCCGCTCGACAAGCCCGGGAATGTCTTTTGGTGGCGCGTCACTGGAAATCACGATCTGCTTTTGATGATCGTGGAGTTCGTTGAACGTGTGGAAGAATTCTTCCTGTGTTCGTTCCTTGGTGCCAAGAACCTGGATGTCATCGATCAGCAGAACATCCGCCTCGCGATAGCGATGATGAAACTGCGGCATCCTCTCCGTTCGGATGCAGGCAATCATTTCGTTCATGAAGCGCTCGCTCGAGGTGTAGATTACACGCATGGCAGCGTGCTGCTGAATGAGCGAGCGGCCGATCGCGTGCATGAGATGGGTCTTGCCCATCCCCACGCCGCCATAGATAAACAAGGGATTGTAGCTGCGGGAAGGATGATCGGCAACCGACCGCGCGGCCGCGTGCGCGAACTGGTTGCACGCTCCGACGACGAACGAATCAAACGTAAATTTCGGATTGAGAGAGGCGGCGGGTGTTTCCACCTCGTGGCTGCTGTCCCCAACCGCGGCAGCATGGGCGAGAGCCATCCGCTCCGGGTGGGCAGTGTACTGGACTTCGGTAACCGGCAGTCCCAACGCGACGATGCCGCTCCGGACCAGCGTAGCGTACTCGGTTTCCAGCCACATCCGGGTATCCAGGTCCGGTACTGTCACCCGCAACGTGGTGCCTTCCAGACCTTCGAACCGGGCATTCTTGAGCCAATTTTCGTAGCTCTCCGTACTCACCTTGTTTTCTAGGAATTGACGGATCTGGTCCCAATAATTCATGCGTACGTAGACACTTCCAGCGCTAGTTTTCCACAGCGTTTCAACAACGGAGTGGGAGTCAGAAGGCGGCCACTGGAATCAGTTGGTGGTCGCGCTCAGACTCACCGTGGTTACCAGTTTCGCCCTGTCTTCCGGCTTAACCGAGACTCTACTCTATCACAGCGATTCGGCTTTCAAACAGGATTATAAATCCCGAGAATTGTGTCGGTTGGGCTCAGGTTTGACACTCGCGGCAATTCTGGTGGAAAATGGAATCTTCACTCGAGCGGGAGTAACTCAGCTGGTAGAGTGCGACCTTGCCAAGGTCGATGTCGCGGGTTCGAATCCCGTCTCCCGCTCCATCCCCCAAAAGGTGATACGAACAATATAACCTCTGGCCTATAGAGGGGCTGCGGTTCCGCCGAATATATTTCGTTAGCCTTTTCGTTCCCCAAAGTACTGGGCTAGGATGTTCTATCATGTACCGCCGCGTCTTTCTAATCGCCAGCTTGGCAACGGCTGCCTGGTGCGATACCAGGAGCCTCCCCATTGCTTTTGAACCCAACGAAGGCCAAGCGCCGGCAGAGTTCGGTTTCGTCTCGCGGAGCGGACAATACGGATTGTCGCTGAGCGCCGCGCGCGTCGAGTGGGCCTCGGGCCCGTCACGCGTTTCCGCAGTTCTGGAAGGAGCGCAAGCGAAGGCCGAAGGCCAAGCCGAGGATCCGATGCGCGGGGTGGTGAATTATGTCCGCGGCGCCAACCCGGCCACATGGCTTTTGGATGTCCCGACTTACGGCCGCGTGCGCTATCCGAATATCTATCCCGGGATTGACGTGGTTTACTACGGCAAAGACGGCCGGCTCGAATATGATTTCGTGGTCGCGCCGAGCGCCCATCCGGAACGGATTCGTATGCACTACCAAGGCGCACGAGCCATGCGGCTGGATGCCGATGGCAATCTGTTGCTCGAAACGTCCACGGGAACGCTCATGCAGCACAGGCCAGTCGCTTATCAGGAAATGAGCGGAAGCCGGCGGCCGGTTGAGGCGCGATACGTCATCAACGGAGATCGCGTTCGCCTGCAGTTGGCGCGGTACGATCGGTCGAAACCCCTCGTCATTGATCCGCCGCTGACGTGGGCGACCTATTCCTCTTTCCACAGTACGAACTCAGGAATTTCGAGCGTGGCCACGGATGCGGCCGGAAACATCTACGTCACCGGCTATGAGATCTCTCCGCTCGCCGATAGCGACTGCATGGTCGCGGAACTGAATCCCGCGGGCACCGCGGTTGTCTTTAAGACGGTGATCGCCGGTAGTGGCGATGACGCCGGCTATGCGATCACGCTCGACCCGCTGGGAAATATCTACGTTACCGGCCAGACCGATTCGAATGACTTTCCGATGGTCGGACCCTCGCAGCCCATCGCCGGGCTCGGCATTGATGCGTTTGCCGCAAAACTGGACTCCACCGGGAAAATCGTTTATTCGACCTATTTGGGCGGGTCCCTTACCGATGTTGGGTACGGCCTCGCTCTGGATGTTTCAAACAACCTCTACGTCACCGGCGGAACGCAATCCACCGATTTTCCGCATACCGGAAATCCGTATCAGAGCACCTCGGGCGGCGGCGCCGATGCATTTTTGAGCGTGTTCGACCCGACCGGCAAAATGCTGTACTCGACGTTTCTGGGCGGGACGGGCGATGACGTGGGGTACGGCGTCGCCGTAGATGTCGGCTATAACGTGTACCTCACCGGCAGCACGAAATCCACGAATTTCCCGGTGACCGCGGCTGCCCGGCAACCGCACAACGCCGGTGGCATCGATGCTTTTGTCACCAAGTTAGCGCCATTTGGCGGGCCTATATACTCGACCTACATCGGGGGCACCGGCGATGACATCCCGGTTGGGATCGCGGTGGACAGCGCGGGCTTGGCCTATGTCGGCGGCGACACGACTTCGAATGATTTGCCGACGAGCATCAATGCGTTCCAGGGGCTTTCCCACGGCCGGGGAGATATGTTCGCCTTTAAATTGATTGCGGACGGCACTCAACTGGGCTACATGACGTATCTAGGCGGCGGCGGCGCGGATAACGCGAGCGCCATGGCTCTCGATACGACGGGGGTTTTGTATATCGCCGGCAATTCGAGCTCGCCGGACTTTCCGATTGCGAATGCGTTTGTGACAACTCTGAAAGGCGCCACCGATGGAATTGTGGCCGCGGTTTCCGCCGACGGCAGATCGCTGCCGTTTTCCAGTTTTCTAGGCGGCTCGGGCAGCGACACCGCCAGCGCCGTTTCATTCAATTGTGCGGCCGGGCTGATGGTCGGCGGAAGCACCACTTCGACCGATTTCCCCGTGACCGCGAACGCCTTGCAAACCACTTTTGGCTTGAATTCACAGGATTCGTTCGTGGCGAATATCGGAGTTACCGGCCCGATCCCGGCGGTGTCGCCCGGCGGTGTCCAGAATGGCGCGACTTTCCTGCCCACCGCGGTGGCGCCTGGCTCTGTCGTCACGATCAAGGGTTCGAACCTGGCGGGACTCATCGCCGCGGCGCAGTCGTTTCCGCTCGGCACCGCGATGAGCGGCGTCACCGTAAGCGTTAACGGAACCGCGGCGCCCTTGTTCTACGTGAGCCCGACCCAGATCAATATTCAACTGCCCTACGAGATCGCGCCCGGTACGGCGGCCCTTTCCATCAACGCGTGCGGCGGCACCAGCCAGGTGGCGTCGTTCACCGTGGCTCCGGCCGCTCCGTACATTCTGATCGCGGGCAATGGGGCGGCTCTGATTCAGAATCCCGACTACACCTTGAATACTCCGAGCCAGCCGGCGCATCCCGGCGATACGGTCATGGTGTATCTGATCGGCGCCGGAGCGCTCGACAATTCCATACCCGATGGCGTGGCGGCACCGATGAACGTCTTCTCGCGGGCAGTCGCGGCTTCCAGCGCAACCATTGGCGGCCAGACTGCCTCGATCTATTTCCTGGGGATGACCCCGGGGTTCGTCGGTCTGGCGCAGGCCAACGTCACCATTCCCAGCCTTCCGTCCGGCCAGTATGCTTTGACACTGACGGTCGGCGGCGTGACGAGCAATACCGTCCAGATCAACGTGCAATAATCCCAACTTTCGGAACGAATCGGTCTCCCGCCGGCATCTAACCAGATGGAATGGTTGCGCGGATTCTGTTCGTCGCGGCGAGTCTAGGCACGATTGCCGGCGCGGAGGTTTGTAATCCCGCCGCCTTCCAGGGCGTTTATGGACTCCAACTCACTGGCCAGGCGACGATTTCGGGCCATTCGCAGCCCATAATCAGCATGGGGCGCCTGGTCTTTGATGGGCAGGGCGCGGTGAGCGGAGTCTCCTCCGTCAGTTTCACGGGGCTGTACTTAGGCAATCCGGTCACGGGTATGTACGAGGCCCACGAAGATTGCTCGGTCTCCTGGAGTCTTCAAGACGACTCCGGCAACCACCAGCACTTTGCGGGCACCAGCGCGTCTGACGGCGGGCGCATTCAGTTCCGCCAGGCCGACCCCGGCAGTCCCTCTCAAGGCACGTTGATCAAGACGGCGGACGCATGTCACGACGGCGACTTCCAGCCGCGCTATCGGTTCACACTCTCCGGCGACCGCATCAACGTCGACACCGGCCAGGTCGCTGGGTCTGTTTCCGTCACGGGTATTCTTGAGCACACCGGAACGCAATTGACATTCCGGCCGGCTTCCGGCACGGCCGCTTTGTCTTCAGGGAACGTCGAAGTGGGCGCCGATTGCTTTGTGCAGCTTCATCTCGCCATTCCCATCGCCGGTGGCGATCCCGTAGAAATGAATTTCCGCGGGATGCTCGTGGATGGGGGGAAGCAGTTGCTCGGTATGGCGGTCGACCCGGGCACCGCGCTCAGCCTGCGGCTGACTGCTCCGTAGCGCCGGAGTCTCGCAGTTCGGCCAGCGTGAAGATCGAATCAAACGGGCAGTTCAAGGCGAGAATGTTTTCCTCCGCGCCCATCTGACGATCTACCAGACAGACGGCGCCGAGAATCTGCAATCCCGCAGCGCGCGCATTTTCGATGGCGGTAATGGTCGAGCCGCCCGTCGTGCATACGTCGTCGATGATGACCACCGGCACACCGTTCAACTCGGAAAGTCCCTCGACAAATTTCATGGTCCCGTGCTTCTTCGGCTCTTTGCGCACCACGAACGCGTCAATTTTTCCGGCGCTTTCATGAGCTATGGCCATGGCGATGGGGTCGGCGCCGAGCGTAAGCCCTCCGACCGCCGCCGGATGCCAACCGCGCTCCTGGATTTTTTTGAGAAACAGCCGTCCGACCAGTGGCATGGCCGCCGCACGGCACGTGGTCAGTTTGGCATCGACGTACACATCGCTGGTTTGGCCGGAGACCAGTTTGAATTGTCCGAACCGGACAGAGTGCTGCTTCAGCAGTACTTTGAGTTGTTCGCGATCCGCGTCCGCCATGGGTTTCCTCAGTTTACCCCGCCAGCTTCTCGATCGATTCCGGCCCGCATATCTCTTCCACCTGCGCGCGAAATTCCCTGTCGGGTTTCACCTTCGCGGGGACATCCAGCAGCACGGAAAACTCGCGCGGCAGCTCCAGCCGCAGCCGCACCTGGGTCTCTCCAGGCTTGCGCTTGAACAGTTCCTCGAGCGCGTGCGCTTTATCCGCTTTCCCGTTGCGGCCCAGCCAGACGCGGATCGAAATTACCGCAGGCAGGTCCACGCGCGCGTTATCGAGCGCAACGATATCCTGGACGGAAATCTTCGGCGGCGCATTTTCTTCCGGCAGGATCAAACCGCGCACCACTACCGCGCAGTCTTCCACCACGAAGGGCGCCAGCCGCTCGTAACTGGCCGCGAACACCATCGCCTCCACCGAACCGCTTCGGTCTTCGATATTTAGTGCGGCCCACGGCTTGCCCTCGCGGTTGCGCTTGCGGGTAATGCCGGTGAAAACCCCGCACAGCGCCACTTCCGTGCCTTTGGCGAGGCCTTCGAGTGTGGAGCTGTCGTGTGTGGCAAGGTCAGTGATCTTCTCCGCATAGCGGTCGAGCGGGTGCCCGGTCACCCAGAAGCCCAGCATCTCCTTCTCACCGGCCAGTTTTTCTTTGTCGCTCCAGTCGGGAACGTTGGGAAGCGATGCCGCGTGCTTCTCCTCGTGTTCCTGCGGCTCGCCGAACAGCCCGACCTGGCCGCTCTCGCGGTCGCGCCAGGCGCGCTGGCCCGATTCCATGGCGCGTTCGATCACCGCCATCTTCTGCGTCCGGGCGCCCTCCAGCGTATCCATCGCGCCGGCTTTGATCAGGCTTTCGACCATCCGCCGATTGACCGCGCCGAGGTCGACGCGCTCGCAAAATTCGTCGAGCGACCGGAAGGGGCCGCCCTCGTGCCGCGCCCGCGCGATCGCTTCCACCGCCGACTGGCCGACGTTCTTCACCGCACCGAGCCCGAAGCGAATCGCCTTTTCTCCGTCGGGTGTGAAACTCCATTCGCTGGCATTGACGTCCGGCGGCAGAATCTGGATGCCCATTTCGCGGCACTCATTGATGTACTTCACAACCTTCGCCGTGTTGCCGGTTTCCGAGGTGAGCAGCGCCGCCAGAAAATCTACGGGGTAGTGCGCCTTCAGGTACGCGGTCACGTAGGCGAGATACGCATACGCGGCCGAGTGCGACTTGTTGAAGCCGTAGCCCGCGAACTGCTCCATCAGATCGAAAATCTTCTCGATCTTCTTCTGCGGGAATCCGCGCTCCAGCGCGCCTTTTACGAACCGTTCGCGCTGTTTGACCATTTCCTCGAGCTTCTTTTTGCCCATGGCGCGCCGCAGCAGGTCGGCATCGCCCAGCGAGTAGCCGGCCAGGCGGTTGGAAATCTGCATCACCTGCTCTTGATAGACGATGACGCCGTAGGTCTCTTCGAGCAGTTCCTTCAGCTCCGGCAGATCGTACGCCACCGCGCGGCGGCCCCACTTGCGCTCGATGAAGTCGTCAATCATGCCGCCCTGAATCGGGCCGGGCCGGTAGAGCGCATTGAGCGCCGTCAGGTCCTCGATGCGGCTCGGCTGATAGCGGCGCAGAATGTCGCGCATTCCCGGCGATTCAAACTGGAAGACGCCGCTGGTGTAGCCTTTGCCGAAGACCTCGTAAGTCTCTTTATCGTCGAGCCGCAGCTCTTGCGGATCCAGCTTCACGCCGTGCCGGCTTTCGATGAGCCGCAGCGCGTCCTGGATCAGCGTCAGCGTGGTCAGCCCCAGAAAATCCATCTTGAGGAGCTGCAGTTTTTCGAGCCCGCTCATATCGAACTGCGTCACAATTTCGTCGCGGTTCGTCTTGTACAGCGGGACCAGTTCCTTCAGCGGCTGCGGCGAGATTACCACGCCCGCGGCGTGCACCGAGCAGTTGCGCGCCAAGCCTTCGAGGCGCCGGGCGACTTTCAGGACATCGTCCACACGCGGATCTGCCTTGGCCGCCGCATCGAACCCGGGCTCCTGCTTGATCGCGTCTTCGAGCGAAATGTTGAGGACGTTCGGCACCATCTTAGTAAGCCGCTCGACATCGGCGAACGGCATCTCGAGCACACGCCCGACGTCTTTGATCGCCGCGCGCGCGCCCAGCGTGTTGAACGTGATGATCTGCGCCACTTGCTCCCGCCCGTACTTTTCGGTGACGTACTGGATCACCTCGCCGCGGCGGTTCATGCAGAAATCGATGTCGATATCGGGCATGCTGATGCGCTCCGGGTTGAGGAAGCGCTCGAACAGCAGCCCGTATTGCAGAGGGTCGATATCGGTGATCGACATCGCGTAGCCAACCAGCGAGCCGGCGGCCGAACCGCGCCCCGGCCCGACGGGAATGCCTTTGCTTTTCGCGTACCTAATGAAATCCCAGACGATCAGAAAATAGCCCGAGAACTTCATCTTCTGAATCATCTGGATTTCGCGGTCGAGCCGCTCGGCGTATTCAGCCAGATCGTGCTTCAGACGGCCCTGCGTGCGCAGCGCTTCCAGGCGCGGCCGGCGTCGCTCGAATCCTTCCCGCGCGACGTATTCGAAATAGGTGTCGGTGGTGTGCTCCGCGGGCACATCGAATTTAGGAAACGGCTCTTTGACTTTCTCGAGCGTCACCTTGCAGCGCGCGGCGATTTCGCCGGTGCGGTCCACCGCGTCTTCCAGCTCGCCGAAGAGCTGCAGCATCTCGGCGCGCGATTTCAGATAAAAGTCGGGCGAGTTCCAATGCATCCGGTTGGGATCGCTCAGGAATTTGCCGGTCTGGATGCAGAGCAGCAGCTCATGCGCGCGCGCGTCGTCGCGTTTCAGGTAATGGGCATCGTTGGTGGCCACGAGCGGCAGCCCGGTCTCGTGTGAGAGCCGGTTCAGCTCAGGCGTGAGCTTTTTGTCCTGATCGAGATGATGGTCCTGCACCTCGAGGAAAAAATTGTTCCGGCCGAAGATGTCCGCGTACGTGTGGGCAAGCCGCTTGGCGTCGTCATACTTGTCCGACAGGATGGTCTCCGCCAAGTGGCCCCGCAGGCACGCCGACAGCGCGATGAGCCCATTGGAATGCTGCGACAACAAGTCGAGGTCGAGCCGCGGCTTGTAATAGAAGCCGTCGAGGTATCCGGTCGAAACCAGCTTGATGAGGTTGCGGTAGCCTTCCTGGTTCTCACACAGCAGCACCAGGTGGTTGTAGCGGTCGGAATCGGACCGCGTCTTGTGTCCCTGCTGCGAAACATACACCTCGCAGCCGATGACGGGATGAATGTTTTTCGCCTTCGCGGCATTATAAAATTTCACGGCTCCGAACAGGTTGCCGTGATCGGTCATGGCCACCGCCGGCATCTTCTGCTCGACCGCGATATCCATCAACTGGTCGATATCGCAAGCCCCATCGAGCAGGGAATAATCCGTATGGCAATGCAGATGGACAAACGACGACATGACGACACTTTCCGGGGAGGCGGGACAACTTCATTTTACATAGCCGCGCGCACTTCTTGAAATGCCGCCCGCCAGAGGCGAGAACCATGGGCAACGGCCGTGGATCCGGGCTGCGCCGGCGTTGCTCAGAACGGGCCAGTCCGCGAAGTCACTGCGACGCGCGCCCCACCATCCGTAACGGCCTAATGTTCCGGCCCCAATCAGCCGATCAACGCCGTATGTTTGAATGGAAGCCCAGCTATAGCGTCCAAATCGGCAGCATTGATGGCCAGCACCAGAACCTATTCCGCCTGGCGGCCAAGTTGCACGCCGCGATGGGTTCCGGTCAGTCCAACGCGATTCTGGCACAACTGTTCGACAGCCTCGTGCAGTACACCAAAGTGCATTTCCAGCAAGAAGAACGGTTGATGCAGGGCGCCGATTATCCGAATTTTGCTGCCCACAAGGCGGAGCACGAAGCCCTTCTGCGCCGCGTTCACGAGATGCAGCAGCAATTTGCGAATGGCCGCGTCGCCATGAGCACCGATGTGCTTCATTTTCTGAAAAACTGGTTGGAAAAACACATCATGGGCACCGACCAGCAATATGTGCCCTATCTGAAAGCGAAGTCGGTCGCCTGAGGCGATCCGAATTGGCGCGAGTTGGCTGCGCAAGACGACGATGGGGCCGAGCGTTGTGCCGCCAGCAGCACGCGCATCACTGGGGTCGGGGCGCCGCCGGTCGGGAGAGCGTACCCGATCCGATCGGCGCCACGGTAATTTACCGCGCTTCCATATCAGAACAACAGCTTCAAGCTGAACTGCGTTTGCCGCGCCGCCCCCGTGACGGCCGTACCCACAAGTGACGTGATCTGACCGGCGGTCGCGCTCGGCGTTGCCTGGTAGTTTGTCCCAGCCGACCCCGCGTTGAACACGCCGGTCGCGGGGAAATTGAAGTTCGGATGGTTGAAGATGTTGAACAGCTCGGCTCGAAACTGGAGATTGATCCGTTCGTTAATCTTCGTGCTCTTCATGACCCCGAAGTCGGTGTTCACAAACCCCGGCCCAACCATCGCATTTCTTCCCATGTTGCCTATGGTGCCGTATGCCGAAGCAGTGAAGCAGGCGGGGTTGTACCACTGGTGCACATTCTGGTTGGCGTAGACGTCACAGCCGCCGACTACGTTCGGGCGGACCGTATCGAAGTTGTTGCCCAGATCGGCCTGGTCGAAACCCTCGCCTAGCGAGAACGGAACACCCGAGTGCCACGCCTGAACCAGAGTGAATTGCCACCCTTCCTTCAGGCGGCTGCCCTTAAACGGAAGCATGTAGACCGCGTTACCGGAAATGACGTGGCGGAGATCGTAACTGCAAGGTCCAATATCGTTATTCCAGTTATACGGATTCGTGTTGGCGGATGACACGTTGTTGAAACCGAGGCCGCCATACGTGTACGCGCTATCGATGCAG
>Ga0335079_10001449_pt1 | contig 27002 bp, 30 predicted proteins | sample Lox_Sample_33_FD_206719 | JGI IMG/M metagenome (GOLD analysis project Ga0335079, IMG submission 206719) | Soil microbial communities from Loxahatchee National Wildlife Refuge, Florida, United States - Lox_Sample_3.3 | ecosystem: Environmental > Terrestrial > Soil > Wetlands | place: USA...
ACGCAGCACCGGGAAAGCGGTGATCGGCGTAGCAAATTGATTGTCGCCAAAAGTCTCAAAGCCTGAGATGGTGTGAAAGGTTGCGCTAAATGGAAACGCTAGCGCAAACCCCAGGTCGGAATTGCGCGATTCGGTGTGATGCAGTCCACTGGCATCGAAAGTAAAGGTTCCCACCCAGGTTGGACCGAAGTTGTAGGTGTTGCCGATAACCATGTTCAGGTAGTTCGAACCCGAGGTCGCTCCAGTCGAGGGCAACGTGGCTTGCTGTACCAAATCGTTGTTCGTGGTGTAGTTGTCGATGGCCGCGCGCAGGAACCACTGCGACTTGGGAGACTGAAGCCAGTCAAAGCGCACGAGTCCCAGATAGTCGCGAAAAGGCACAGAAACGTGGTCGGGAACCGGGATTGAACTCACTCCCGGAATCAGTCCTTGCGACGCTAGCGAAGCCAAGGCGCCGAATTCCGCAATGCTGTTCGGGCTATAGGAGATGCTGGCGTCTTCATGAACGCCTTCGAACGATGTGAAGAACCAGAGCTTGTCCTTCGCGATCGGTCCCCCGAGGGTGGCCACGTAGTTCTGGCGTGAGAAAGGCTGCTTGCGTTCGGGATCGGGATTGTCAATGGGATAGCGGGCCGTCATACCGGAGCTCCGATCATAGAACGCTCCCAGGCCATGCCAGTCGTTTGTTCCCCGGCGCGTAGTAATGACCACCGAGCCGCCCACCGTTCGTCCGGTGTCAGCATCTTCCTGAGAGGTGCGAACCGCGAATTCCTGAATCGCATCCGGTGAAAAATTCTGCAAAAAGCCTCCGATGTAATCATCGGAGTTGTCGCCACCATCCACCGAAAGATCGACGTTAAGGCCAGAACTCCCGCCAAATGAAACCGCCGTAATACGGGCCTTGGTCGGGTCCGAGGGTTCAACCGGTTCGGTGCCGGGCGCCAGGTAGGCGATGTTGGCAAAGCTCCGATGAGCAAGGGGTACGGTGTCCAAATCTCGCGACGTGACGACGGCCTTCTGCACCACGCTGGAGACATCGATGGGCTGGGTCGTGATCGAGGACGGCTGGCCTTGGACTTTAACCGTTTGCTGAACCACTGCTGGCTTAAGAGTCACCAAGGTCTCGGTCACCGAGCTGACGACGACCGAAACATCCGATTTTGCGTCCGCAAACCCCGAAGCGCTGACCGACGTCGAGTAGGTCCCCGGAGCCAGATCGTCAATACGAAACTCCCCGCGACTGTCAGTGACGGTTCGGCGCTCCACCGGGGTGTCGGCGAGGCGAGCGGTGATGGTGGCGGATGAAATTCGGCGCCCGCTGGTATCCTCCACTGCGCCACGGATCGCGCCTTTGGGATTTTGTCCGGCCGCGAGAGTAACCAGCCCCGAGACCAAAACCAGCCAACCAAATAAAGATTGCCGAGAAAATATTTCTAAGCCAGAGATTCGCTGGCGCGGAAAAACGCAGGAGTTCGTAGGAGAATCAATACGCCGCATGGCATGCCCTCGAATGAGAGAACCTAAGTTCTTTACGATATTTGTGAGCGGGTCCTCTTGCCGTGGAATACCCGAGCCAAGCTGCGGAAGCCGGCGGCCTTCGCTACGGACCAACTCGAACAGTCCCCGCAGAGTATGTGGCGAACGCTGGCTACTACCATAGATCGTACAGTCCCGGCCAGGTTCTAGAGCGAGGAGGAAACGCATGCTCCGGCCATCCAGCGGGGATCGGGATGGGATACGCGCTAGGTTAGATAGTCGAACAGATTCAGCTGCGAAACTCGACCGACCGCCTCAAGTGTGGCCGAACGCGCGTTCTGCGTGTTTACCAGGTTGCTGGCTGCGGCCGCGAGATCCGCCCCGCCCACGTCGTTTTGCTGCTGGCTCAATTGCAGTTTTTCCGTATTCAGGTACGACTGCTGTCCTTCGATCTGGTTCACGGCATTCCCGTAGAAAACCCGTTGCCCGGTCACGAAGTCGAAGGCCGCTCGAACGCCAACCACCGCCGCATCCATCCCGGTACCGTTCTGAAGCGAGGTCACCAGATCAGTGACTGCCTGAAACATGTCGCTTCCGGGAGCCATGAAGATCTGCGTTCCCGGCAGGTTGGTCTGCTGGGACAGTCCCTCGCCAATCGTCACGTAATTGACCTGGGTATTGCCGTCGTAACGCACCCCGGACGTTTGCGTGGGGTCGACCACGAAAGGCTGCGTCTGAGTCTCGGTGCCGGCAAATACAAAGCGTCCTTGGAAAGACAGATTTGCGAGGCTCACCAACTGGTCGCGGATGCCGCTGACTTCCTGGGCCAGGGAAGCACGATTGGCATCGGAAAGGGTGCCCGTCGCTCCTTCCACTCCCAGGCTGATGGCTCGCTGCAGCGCAAGAACGACGGAGTTCAGCGTCGAGTCTGCCGTCTGTAGTTGGTAGCTCAAGCTGGAACTGGTTTTGAGGAACTGATCGACTTGCGCGCTTTCCGCCTGATTTTGTACCAGCACCGCCGCCGCCGCGGGATCGTCGGATGGGACATTCACCCGCCGGCCCGAGGACATCTGCAACATGGCATCCTCCACTTCGCGCTGGGTACGTTGCAAAGCATCCAGCAAACCGGGTGTAGGATTTGGATTCACGCGCATAGTATTCAGTACCTCCCTAGATCGACAGCCACTTGCGTCATGTCGCTTATAGTGGTGATCATTCGGGCAGCCGCATCGTAGGCCTGCTGGTAACGAATCATGTTGGCTGCTTCCTCATCCAGCGAAACGCCGGAAATGCTGCCTCGCTGATCCTCTAATTGACGTAGGATGAGCTGCGAAGCATCCAGGTCGGCAGTCCCGTTAGAGACATCGCTGCCCACCCGAAATACCAGGTCCGCGTAGAAATCCACGGGCGTGCGCCCCCCGGCAATGGTCTGATTCTGCACGTCGGAGAGCAGCGCCAGATTGCCGTTACTTCCCGGGCTTCCGTCGGAGCTGGCTGCCAAGAGCACCGGATCGCTGATATTGAGGGCAAAGGTGCCCGCCGCCCCCTGTCCTCCCACCGGGGGCGGCACGAATAGATCGCCGCCCGGGTTGCCGGAGAGATCAAAGCCTTGGCGGTGCGCGGCATTTTCGGCCGTTGCCAAGCTTGCGGCCAGCGTATCCAGGTCATTCAGAATTCCCGGAATCTTCTGATCGCGAGCCTGCAGCAAGCCAGCAATCTCGCCGCCGGACAGGGTGCCGGTAATGTCCGTTCCCTGGGAGAATATGTGCTGCACCCCAGACGGGTCCATCTGCACCTGCAAGTCAAAGCTCTTCTGGTCAGTCACCAGCACCGTGCCATTGGCCGTGGTCAATGAAATACCGTTGTCACTTTGAATCACGGAAACGTCAATCAGCGACGAGAGCTGACGGATCAGCGTGTTCCGCTGATCGACGAAATCACTGGCTTCCTGATGCAGGTTCTCCAGCGAGTGAATCTGGCCGTTCACCTTGGCAATCTGCTGCGTGAGCACGTTAACCTGATCCACCGCCTGACCCACGTTAAGATCAAGACTGGCTCGCTGCGATTGCAGATTCTTGGTAGCGCTGCGGAAGGAAGCGGTCAAGTTGCCAGCGGAAGTAAGCACCGCCTGGCGCAGCGAAAGGCTGGCGGGATCGGTGGAGAGCTGGTTCAGGCTATTGAAGAAATCCGACAGCCTGCTGCCGATATCGTTGGCCGTACCGCTGAACATCACTTGCACCTGGCTCAGCGCCGAAACCAGAGAGTCCAACTGGCCCTGCTGCTGGGTTTCGTCGTTGAGCCGCAATTCCAGGATCGGGTCGCGCAAGCCTTCCAGTTTTTGCAGCACGACGCCTGAGCCGAAGGTCAGTGGCGGAACTACCACCGGATCCCCCTCGACAAACACCGGACGCTGTCGCGAATATCCAGGCGTGTTGGCATTGGCGACGTTGTTGGTGGTGGCTTCCAGGGCTCCCTGATTGGCCAACAGGGCACTGACCGCGATGTACATGCTTCCAAAAAGGCTCGCCATAACTCACTTCCTCAAGGCCATTGCCGAAGACGGACCTTCCGCCGATTTCATAATGCTGTAGGAGCCCGAACAACTCGCCAGCACGTTGACCAGCAGCGCCATCGATCGCCGCGCGCGACTCAACAGAGCGGCGTGCACCCGGCTCTGATGCCGTACATCGGATTGCACTCGATCGAATTCTTCCAGCAGGGCTGCCCAGCGCGGATCCGCTTCAAGGTCGAGGCACTCTTGCGGCTGCGCCAGAATCCGGGCAGAACCGGGATCCTCGGCGATGGCTCCTAATTGCTGGCAGAGCTGCGCCTGGCGCTCCGTGTGGGCTTCAAGTGCCGCGACATCCAGGGCCAGCAACGCGGCTTGGGCGGCCATCAGCGACCTCGCCAATTGCTGCATCAGGGCGATGCGGCTCTGCAAACGCGCCAAGCCGGCAGACGGATCTGGTTTCATGGAATCAGGCTAAACTATCGATTTTGTGGGGAGACTCTTCCAAATCATCTGGCGACTCTTGCGCGGGACGCCGCGGTGCGGGAGCGGGACGGCGCCGCGACTTAGAGGACGCATCGCGCCGCGGCTGCTGGCTTTGGACGCTGGCGGTGTTCGCCGCCGGTTCCAGCCGCTCCATCGAGAGATCGCTCATGGGTTCTTCCACTAGCCGCTCACCGCAGTGGGTTCGATCCCGTCGTCATCTCGGAAATCATGGCGTCGGCGATCTGATCGCTGCCCACGTTGTATCCACTCTGCTGCACCACCTGCCGCAAGCCTGCGACTCTCTCTTGACGAACGTCAGGAAGCTGATTAACTCCCGACTCCAAGCTCAGCATGCGTCGCCGATCGAGCGACAGCCGGGCCTGGTCGCTACCCGATTCGGATGGCGCCGACGCCGAACCACTCGCATGCGGAGTACGCCGCGCCGGCTTCTGGTTATCAGCGGCTTGCGAGACCCTGGTGTTTAAGTCGATTCTCATAGTGTCTTCCTCGCCGTTATTCCGGCTTGCAATTCAACCATCATGGGCCCGTTAAAATCCTTTAATGGCACCCTAACCCGCTTCCGATCTGGCGAGGGGCTCATCTTTCCCTTCTGATTTTATCGGCGGCGGCCAAGAAAACTTTACCGCCCTAAGGGTCGTGCCGCGGCCTCCCGATCTGACGTAATCTGCTGTGATTTCAGCAAACTACGCGTTATCAACCGCGCGATGCCCAAGCCCCCGCGGGCGGCCAGCGCCGAGGCTAAGGCCTCAGTGCCGAGGTACTGGTAGTTGTCCGCGCCCGCATCTGTGGCCTCACCCGGTACGGCCGAAAGACTTTTCTCGAGCGAGCGCAGCATTTCTCCCAGAAGCACCGACTCAAAGTCTTGGGCGGCGCGGAAGACCTTTCGCGCCGGATCGACCGCCCCGGGTGCACTCTCAGCCAGTGGCAGAAGTGGGGCAAGGCTCGTCATCAGATCACCTCCAGATCGGCTTCCAGGGCGCCCGCCGCTTTGAGCGCCTGCAGCACCGCAATCACATCGCGCGCCGTCGCTCCTATGGTCTGCAGTCCGTTGACCAGTTGCTCGACGCTTGCCCCTTCGTTCAATTCAATACGCCGAGCCGCCTTCTCCTCCGTCTTAACGGTCGGCTGGGCTATGACTTCGGTCTGGCCTCGGGAAAGCGCCTCGGGCTGAGAGACCCCGTATTCGGTGGCGATCTCGATCGAAAAATTGCCGTGCAGGATCGATACCGCGCCCAAGCGGACGTCCTTGCCCATGACCACCGTGCCGGTACGTTCATTGACCACCACCTTGGCGCGGCGGCGTACCTCGATCGCCAGACTCTCGACTCGCGCCAGCAACGCCGGCAAGCTGGAAGCGCCAGCTCCGATGGGATCGATTTCGATCCGGCGGCTGTCATCGGCGGAAGCGATGGGGCCTGCGAATTCGCGGTTGATCGCCGCCACGACATTTTCCGCGGTGCTGAAATCCGGCTCGCTCAACAGCAGCGACAAACGGGGCAGGCGCCTGAGGTCGAGCGCCGCATCCCGTTCCACCAGGCCGCCGCCGGGAATGCGCCCTACCGTCGGGTGATTTACCTGCTTGGTATTGCCCGCGCCGCCGGCGCTGTAGCCACCCACCGTCAGCGGTCCTTGGGCCGCGCCGTACACCTGGCCGTCCGCGCCGTACAGCGGAGACAACAGCAGCAGTCCGCCTTCCAGACTCTTGGCATCTCCGATGGAGGAGACGGTCACATCGACCCGCGTGCCGGGCCGCGCAAATGGTGGAAGGTTGGCGGTAATGAAAACCGCCGCCACATTGTTGACCCGGGCGGTTCCGGCAGGAATCTGCACGCCCATGCGTTGCAGGACGCTGGCCAGGGTTTGCATGGTGAACACCGTCTGGCGGCGGTCGCCGGTGCCATTCAGTCCCACCACCATGCCGTAACCGATGAGCGGATTGTCGCGCACGCCCTCGACCGATGCGATGTCCCCGATCAAGGCCGTGCGTGCCGGCTCCTCCATCGTCCAGACGGGCAAAGCCAGCCACAGCAAAACCATGGGTGCCAACAGGAACTGTCTCATGACCTCTCCTTAGAATCCCACGATGCGCAGCAACCAGCGCATCCACGGCGTAGGCGGACGGGTACCATCGCTGACCACGCCTCTGCCTTTCAGCTCCAGTTCCAGATTTCCAATCGCGTTCGAAGACACACTATTGTCCGGAGCGACATCCCCGGGCCGCACCAGCCCGCGCACCAGAATGGTCTGGTGCTCGTTGTTCATGGTGATTTCTCGTTCCGCCTCGACCACCATCACGCCGTTCGACAGCACCGCGGCTACCCGTCCGGCAAGGCTGGTGCGCAAGCTGGAATCGGACGTGGCTTGGGCCTTGCCCGAGAGTGTCTGCGAGGATGTCGGGGAAAAGATATTCTGCACCCCGGTGGTGCTGATGTGCCCGGCGAGACCATTGATGCCGGAACTGGCGGTTAGACTGCGATCGGTAGCCACATTTCCCGTGTTGGAGGCTTTCACATCCTGCACCACCAGAATGGTCAGCAGGTCGCCAACTCGGGCGGCCTTGTAGTCGGTCGAGAGATACGCCAACTTGCCGGAATCGATCCACAGGCTGCCGGTCGTGGTGGGACGGAGATCGGGTGCCTGGGAATCATTGCGGCGAATATAGTCGGCCAGATTCTCGCGCTGAATTTTCTTTTGCCGCGCCCAGCCGCCGGATGCGAGCAAAAGCAGAGTCAACACACATAAGCACAGACGACGCAGCATCACTGCCAAACCTCCCGCTAGAATTGAGCGTGCAGCTGGCCCAAACCGGTCACCTCGGCCGCGAACACCCGCCGGTTCACGGCATCGCGGGCGCGGACTTGCTGCCCGAGCGCTCCGCGGGTCAAGCTGATCACCTGCAATACGATTCGCATGCCTCCCCCTTCCAGCATCAGAGTGGCCGGCTGTCCAGCTCTGATCAGGATGGGACCTGCGGAGGAAGGTCGCCCCGCGCTAGAACCGCCGGCGCGGACCGTGGCTCGCGACGTTGCGGCGACCAAAGCATTCCCCTGAAATGCCTGGCGCAGCGATCGTGTCGCTGGCATGGTCGTCAGAAAAGGGTTGCATGGATGGTCAGGTGTGCAGTCCAGGTCGAACTCCATCAGGTTCCGCAGGGGATTGAGACGCGCCTGGCGAACTTCGATTCGGGGATCTTTACGGACCGTAGAAATCCCAGCTATGCCCCCCAGCGCTGTCGCTGGTGGAATTTCTTTTGAGTCCAGTCCATGCTGCACCAGGTAGGCGACAATTGCAGACCACGCCTGCTCCCGATTCACCGGCCATCCGGGGCGGTAGAGGACGAGCTCCGGCGGAAAGACCAGCTGTCGGGCAATGTCGGGCTCGGCTTGGAGCTTCTCCGCCAAGTCCGCACCGGCCAGCACCCGCCGGCTGCCGACCTCCGGCCCGCGGCAAACCTCAATGACGGCGGCTGACGCCCGTAATTCCGGTCCAGCGTTTTCGGACAACAAATCCGCGAGGTACACCCGGTCGTTGCGCACGCCCACCAACGGTCGGAGCGCCACCCGTCCGCCAGCTGCCGCGAACGCGAGGGCGCCGCTGCAAACCGCACCCCACACCAGCCAGCGCAGAAAAAATCTCAGAGCCATGGCATTACCGTCCCAGGTTATTTACCTGCTGGAACATCTGATCGGCGGCATTGACGACCCGGGAGTTGGCCTCGTAGGAGCGCTGCGCCAGGATCATCTGAATGAATTCGTCGACCACGTTGACGTTGGACTGCTCCAGCATGCCCTGCTCGACTGAGCCCAGGCCTTCACTTCCGCCCGGGGTGCCAACGATCGGATCGCCCGAACCGGTAGTCGCAAGAAACAGATTCTTGCCGATGCTGTTGAGACCGCCCGGGTTGGGAAACAGCGCCAGTTGGACATTGCCGACCTGCTGGGCTGCCTGCTGTCCGGGCTGAGTGACGCTGACCGTACCGTCCGAGCCAATGGTGATCGAGGTCGCACCGGTGGGAATGGTGATCGAAGGTTCGATGGGATTGCCGTCCGCGGTCACCACGTTGCCTTGGGCATCGAGATGAAAAGCGCCGCTACGCGTATAGGCCGTCTCTCCCGAGGGTAGTGTGACCTGAAAGAATCCCTGGCCTTCGATCACCACATCAAGCGGATTCCCCGTCGTGGCGAAGTCTCCCTGCTGCTGAATGATCTCCGAAGCCGCCGAACGGGTGCCCAGACCAATCTGCAACCCGGCCGCGACCGTGGTCTGCTGCGTGGCCGCAGTGCCGGGCATCACCAGATTCTGGTAAATCAGATCCTGAAACTGGAGGCGGCGGCGGCGGAAACCGGCGGTCGAGGAGTTCGACAGGTTGTTGGCAATGTTGTCCAGATTCAATTGCTGTGCCATCATCCCGCTGGCAGCGGTGTAGAGAGAACGAAACATGGTGACATTTCTCCGTAATTACACCCGCGGCAAGTCTCCCGCCGCGATGCGGTTAAATTCGCTGTGAAACAGTGACAGGGCGCGCTGCAGCATTTCAGCATGCCGTTGCACGGAAATCAGGTTCACGACCGCGAATACCGGATCGACATTGCTGGCTTCAAGCATTCCTTGGCGCACTGCCCCGCTGGCGGCAGACCGCACCTCGCTCTGCGGCGCGGCATAATAAGAAGCTCCCGCCGGCTCCATGGCCGCTCCCGGTGCGAACTCCACCAGCCGCAACTTGCCAAAGACGGCGCCGTTCGCCGATAGAGTCCCGTCCGGACTGACCGACACGGTGCCGCTGGGAATGCTGATCGGACCCTGTTCTCCCAGCACCAAATCGCCTTGCGCGGTCGTAAGCTGGCCTTGGGCAGAACTTTGAAAATTCCCGTTGCGCGTGTAGAGCGTGCCCGCCGCAGTTTGTACCGCGAAAAATGCGCCACCCTCGATGGCCAGGTCGAGTTGGCCTCCGGTTCTCTCCATGCTGCCCGGGCTGAGATCGAGCTGGCTGCCCCCGATTACGTTGAAATCATTGACCGCCTGATTGAGAGGATTGAGGATTGCTCCGGAGGCCGACGCCAGCAGCGCACGAAAGGTCGATTGCTGCCCGCGATACCCTCCGGTGTGAAGGTTGGCAAGATTGTTGGCGACCAGTTCCAGCGCCTGGGTCTGTGTCCGCAGTCCGGTGCACGCCGCGTAGTATCCGCTGTCCACGTTGTAATTCCTCGGACTGAGTCAAAGCACGCCGAACACCAATAGCCTCGGAGCGAAGGCAACGCAAGCAGTTGACAGGCCGGTGCGTTTCGCGAGCCGAGACTTTAGGTTCTTGCGGGCTTGGGAATGAAGGAGGAAGATCTTGCCGGGCAGCGTGCCAACCACCCGGCAAGATCTTCCGGCCTGTGCGGGAGACAGGCCCAAAGGGCGGCTAACTCTGGATCTCGAGCGACACCAGGATCGGCGAACCTTCGAACTTGAACATCACTTCGACCACCCCGGCATCGGCCAGCGAGTGAAAACTATAATCCGCTCCAGTAATGACCGTGGGCACCGAGAGCATGCACTTATCGCTCAGTCCGGCCAGCTTGTTCTTGAAGTTCCCGGCAATCATGTTGCAGATTTCCCCGATCGCGTCCCACATCTGGGGATTGGCTTCCCCGGGCGCAATCCCGAGCATCTTGCCAGCCATCAGCGCCGCCGATTGCGTGCTGCTGCGCAAGGTGAGCACGCCACATAACTGGCCGGCCAGACCAACCATGGAGGTGAACTCCGTGAAGGGCGGTATTTCGCTCGCGGACATGGCTTCCAACCGCGAGCCCAGCATGATCTCGAACACTTCCTTGGTCGCCAGTTCCAGCATGGGCAGCCAGTTCTGCGGATTCTCGCTCTTTGCAACCGCTTCATTCGCTGGTTTCATGGTTTTGCTTCCAGCACAGGAATAACGTGCTCCTTCACCTGATCGGGAGTAAACGGCTTGCGGATATAGCCGCGAGCGCCATTGGACAGGGCTTCGACAACATGCGACTCGCTGCCTTCGGTGGTGATCATGACAATGGGGATTCCCTTGGCATTTTCCACCGATCGCAATTGCCGGACGAATTCCAGACCATCCATCACCGGCATGTTGATGTCGCACAGGATAAGATCGACTGGGCTATCCTTCAAAAGGCCGAGCGCCTCCGCCCCATTGCCCGCTTCCAGCACCTGCACCAGATCAATGCCTGCCTGGCGCAGAGAGCGTTCCACAATTTTTCGCATCACGGAGGAGTCATCTACGATGAGGGCACGTACTTTATTCATGGAGTTCCACCATTCCCATTGCACTGGCCTGGTTGCACAAGCCTGGTTCCGGCGGCGGAGCGCTGCTGGCTCCCGGATTTTTCGCTCGCCCGGTGTCACTTGCCGCCTAAGCTCTCATCGGCAAACCGCAGTCCGACTTTAACCGCCGCTCCCGGCCAATCCTGGGCCAGGAAGTTTGCCTGCGCCTGGGCGAGCTCGGGAGTCCCGAAAACCAGACTGGTAGCTCCGCCACGGCAGCCAAGCTGCACCCAGATGTGCTCTCCCACTGCCGCCAGCTGAAGAGTCTCCGCGCTAAGCTTCTGCACATAGCTGCGGGTGATGCGCGCCATCTCGCAGGCGTCCGACACCCGTTCAAAGACAATTTCGTCGCAGCGCGTCTGCTGCTCCAACCCCGCCAAAATCCGCTGCAGCGCGCTGGCGCCGGCCAGGCAGGGTTCCGTGCGGCAATGAAGCATGCGTTCCAGCAGGTAGAGCACGGTGTAATCGATGCGTTCGCAGAAAGCCATCAGCAGCACCCCGGTCGATGGCGCATAGTGCACCGGCAGCATGCGGCAGGCACGCAACAAGGGCAGCGGAATCATCTGTCCGCAAGCTGGATCGAAGGTCGGTTGCAGGGGAAATACCGGACACGCCCACTGCAGGCCGAGCGCGCTCGTCACCTGCTGCTCGCTGGCGAAGCCCAGTTGCTGCAGCCAATCGCCGATGCGGCCGCGGCCGGCTACCCGCTGCGCTTCGAGCGCGGCGCGCAACTGCTGGTTGCTGAGCTGGCCGCGGGAAAGCAAGACCAAGCCGAGCGGTACCCGATGGGACGGCGACGGGGGGGCGGCCGCCATCGGCCGGCGCAGTCGCAGAATGGTGTCGGTCAACGCCAGCTCAAAACACTGCAGGGTGCAGTACCAGGCATCGCGCAGGCGTAACCCGCCAGTCTCGGCCCCGAAGCCGCGCCACCAGCCGGCGCGGCGGCCGCAGCCCTGGCGGTGACAGCGCGCCAGCGCGCCCCGCCATTGCTCGCGCCACCTGCCCGGGCCGAACCGACGGCTCCAAGTTTCTTGCATCATCATCCCAGCGCGGGCTCCGACGCTACCATCTCGGTCACCCGCAGCCCGTAATTTCCGTCCACCACGACCACCTCGCCGCGGGCGATCAGCCGGCCATCGAGCAGCAGGTCGACTGGATCGGTCAGCTGGCGATCCAGTTCGACCACCGCCCCCGCATTCAGTTCCAGGATGTCGCGCAGCAGCATGCGCCGGCTGCCGAAACGCAACATCGCGGCCAGTTCCACATCCAGGAGCAGATCGAGCTTCACCTCCGGCGGCAGATGGACCGGAAGCGGCGCGGGCGCAGCCGGCAAGGCGCCGGCGGCCGCGGCCGCCGGGACCTCCGTTGCCGCCGGGCGCAATCCCGCTACCAGCGCGGCGTTCAACAGAACTTCGGCCCGCAGGGCGCAGCCTGCCCCGGCCGCCGTGCGCAGCCAGGCCGTGGCCGCGGCCGGCCAGGCCGGCGGCGTGGCCGCTTCCAGCCGGATCTGTACCTCTCCCCACCTCGCCTTCAGGGCGGTGGCCACGTGGCCCGCCACCTGGCGAAACAGCTCTTCGAGGGCATCGCGGTATTCCGGCTTGAACTCCGCCGCAGGATCGGGGGGGTCGGCCATGAACAATTGCGCCATCGGCAAGGCGATGCTCCGGGGCAGGCGCAGGCTCAGTTCGCCGGACACACCGCCGGAACACGCCGCCCGCAGCCACAGGTCGGTATCGGCCGCAGGCTCGGCGTCGGCGGCAGCCGCCTGCAGCACCTCGACCGGGAGGGCAGCGCCGCCGGCAATCTGGCCCAATACTCTGCCGGCACTCTCGGCCCAGACCTCGACCAAGCTCAAAGCTTCGGGCGGAAACGGAACCACGGGGGTCTCGCTCACGACAACTCCTTTTCTTCCGCCTTCGGTTTGGAGCAGCGGCTCAGCAACTGTGCCGCGCGCATGGAGCCGCAACGCACGGCCGACGCCTGAAACATCTCGCGGCCGCTGATCAAAAGCGTCGCAGGCGCGTCGGCACGCCGCGCCAGCGCCAGCAACCGGCCCGGTTTCAGGTCCGCCAGATCACGCACCGGGATGCGGACTCCCATTACACCCAGTTCGAGAGGCAGGGGACAATCCAGCAGGCGCTGCTGCAGCTGCTGCCGGGATTCGGCCGGGCCGCGCGGCTTCTGGTACACCCAGGACGCCGAAATCTTGCGCAGCAGGGCGTTCGATACCACTGCCGGCACCGCCAGGCTCAGGGTGCCGTGCAGCTCCGACAAGGTGATTTCGAAGCTCAGGCACAGCGTTTTTTCCTCCGGAGGCATCAAGCGCTGCACCGCCGCTGCGGCCTGCCGCTGCTCGAAGGCGAATTCAAGCGAGATGGCCTGCCAGGCCACCTGCAGCTCGCGGCACACGATACGCATCACACTCTCCAGGATCTGCTCCTCGATGTCGGTAACTTCCCGCGCCAGAGCCGCGCCCTTGCCTTCTCCGCCCAACAGCACGTCGATGATGGGAAAAGCCACCGACAGGTCCAACTGCAGCACGGCGCTGACCTCGACCGGCTTCAGGCGGCAGAAGGCGAGGTAAGTGAGTTCCGGAACCCGCTGCAGAAATTCGCGGTAGGCAAGATTTTCCGCCGACACCAGGTTGGCCTCAAACGGAACCCGCAGGTAGGCGCCCAGGGAATGAGTGAGGTTGCGGGCAAAGGCCTCGTGCAGGAGATTGATGGCGCGCATCTGCTCTTTGCCGATCTGCCCCGCCAGGTGCGGGTCCCAGGCAGCCACCAGCGGCCCGCTCCGGCTCGTGGCCGGGGTCGTGCCGCTGCGCGCGGCACGCACCATGGCATCGATTTCTTCCTGGTTCAGTTCTTTTTCCACGATCGCCTCCCGGTCGCTCTCTTAATCGCCTCCGCCGGTCGAGGCCGCCTGCGCCGCCGGCGGCGGAGACGCCATCAGCTCCTGCATCCGCGCCCGCAGCCGTACTACGGCCAGGGAATGAATCTGTGAGACCCGCGACTCGCCGATGCCCAGCACCGCACCGACCTCTTTCATGGTCAATTCCTCGTAGTAGTAGAGGGCCAGCACCTGGCGCTCTTTTTCCGGCAACTCGGCGATCACCCGGCTCAACAGCTGCTTCATCTCCGAACGCAAGGTCAAGAAGAAGGGAGTTTCCTCGGGCGCGTTGGGCAGATACTCGCACAAGTCCTCTTCCCGCCCGTCGCGCGGCGACCGGGGATGCAGCGTACCCAGTTCCAGTCCCTCGAGTTCGCCGAGCAGCTGCTGGAAGTCCTTCAACTCGAGTTTCATCTCCGCCGCCAGCTCCGGTTCGGTGGGAGTGCGGCCCAGGGTGCCGCTCAAACGGTTGTGCACCTCCTGCAGATGACGGGCCTTGCGCCGCAGGTCGCGCGGGCTCCAGTCGAGATCCCGCAGGCTGTCGAGGATGGCTCCCCGGATGCGGAACTTGGCATAGGAGCTGAACTGCACGTGCTTGCTGCGGTCGAATTTGTGCAGCGCGTCCATCAAGCCAAGCACGCCGGCGTGCACCAGATCCTCGAGCGGCACGTGGCGCGGCAGACGATCGTGGATGCGGCGCGCAATGTAACGTACCTGCGGCAGCTGTTCGGTGAGCATGCGCTCACGGTCCGCCCCGTCCTGCCAGACGGTATAGGCATCGGTCGAATTACTCATGGTTCCTTCCTCGAACTGGGCTGCGGCCTAATGCACCGTCCCTACCGACTGCACCGGAACCATGGGAGGAATCTCGCCCGGGGCCAGCACTACGACCTTGGGCAAGAAGGGCTCGAGCAGGCGTCGCAGATGAAAGCGCGCCGGGGTCGAGCACAAAAGTACAGGTGTCGCCACCGCCATCTGCTCGCCGGCCAGCTGACGCAGGCCGTCCAGAATGCGGCGCACAAAAGACGGCTGCAGCCCGGCTGCCACCGTGGTCGAAGCCTGCGCACTGAAGGCTCGGCTGAGCTCGGCTTCGATGGCGTGGTCGAGCGTGACCACCCGCAGCTGGCCATCGTCGCCGAGGAGCGGCCGCACCAGCGCCCGGCCCAGAACCTGGCGTGCGGCTTCGACCAAGAGCACAGGGTGCTTGCTCAAGGGCGCGGTATCGAGCAGGCTCTCGAGGATGGTGGGCAGATCGCGGATCGAGACCTGCTCGCGCAAGAGCTGCTGTAGAACCTTCTGCACCTCGCCCAGGCTGAGCACTTTGGGGACGAGTTCTTCGAGCAGCTTGGGCTGGCTCTCGGCGAGCCGATCAAGCAGGCGCTTGGCTTCCTGCCGGGTCAGCAGTTCGTGAGCGTGCTGCTTGATAACTTCGGCCAGGTGAGTGGCCAGCACCGAGGTCTGATCGACTACCGCGTAGCCGGCGGCCAGCGCCTGGTTCTGCAGCCCGGAAACGATCCACAGCGCGGCCACCCCAAAAGCGGGCTCGCGGGTGGCAGTACCGGCCAGGGGCGGCGGAGCAGCTTCCGAGCTGATGGCCAACAGGTGCTCGGCCTGCATCTCCCAGCGCGCCACTTCCACACCCTTGAGCGAGATCACGTACTCGAGCGGCTTGAGCCGGGCATTGTCGGTGATATGGACGGCGGGGACGATGAAGCCGAGCTGCAGCGCCAGGTTGTTGCGCAATACCCGCACCCGCTGCAGCAGCTGGCCGCCCTGTCCGCTGTCCACCAAAGGAATCAGGGCATAGCCCACCTCCAGCGCCAGCTCGTCAAGCTTGAGCAGGTCTTCGAGCGATTCCTGCGGCGTCTTTTTTCCGGTCGCGGCGGCTTCGGCCGCTTCGGCGGCAGGCGATTTGGGCTGGCGGGCACGCCACCCCAGCCAGCCCAGGCCGGCGGCCATGGTCAAGAAGGAGAGCTTGGGCAGTCCGGGAATCGCCGCCAGCGCCAGCATCACGGCGGCGGCAATCACCAGCGGACGGCGCCGCGCGAACACCTGCCGGCCGACATCGGCGGAGAGGCTGGCATCGGAGGAGGCGCGGGTCACCACCATGCCGCCCGCCATCGAGACCAGAAGCGAGGGAATCATGGTCACCAGGCCATCGCCCACGGTGAGCACGGTATAGGTGCGCAGCGCCTCGCGGAAGGGGATGTCGAGCTGGAAAACGCCGATCAGGAAGCCGGCAATAATGTTGACCGCAGTAATAAGGATCGTGGCCAGCGCATCGCGCTGGTTGAAGCGGGCGGCACCGTCCATGGCGCCATAAAATTCGGCTTCGTGCGCAATCTGCTCACGACGGGCGCGCGCCTGGGTCTCATCGATCAGTCCGGCGTTCAGGTCGGCATCAATCGCCATCTGCTTGCCGGGCAGAGCATCCAGGGTAAAGCGCGCGGTAACTTCGGCGGTGCGCACCGCGCCGTGGCTGACCACGATGTACTGAATGGCAATCAGGGCCACAAACAGCACGAAACCCACCACGTAGTTGCCGCCCACCACGAACTGGCCAAAGGCTTCAATCACCCGGCCCGCGGCTGCAGCGCCTTCGTTGCCGTGCAGCAGGATGCGGCGGCTCGAAGCCAGATTCAGCGACAAGCGGAACAGGGTCAGCAGTAAGAGCAGGCTGGGGAACACCGAGAACTGGGCCGGACGCAGGATGTGCAGGGCGGAGAGCAGCACCAGAACCGACGCGGTAAGGCTGATGGCCAGCAGGAAATCGAGCAGCAGCGCCGGCATCGGTACCAGCATGACAAACACCATGCTGACCGCTGCCGCCGGGATGACCCACTCCACCGCGGAATTGCTTTCGACGGAAGCAGGCTGGATCGGCTCGGCCACTTAACTTCTCCCTGCCGCCGCGGCGCGCGCCTGAGCGCGGTAAACCGCGGCCAGAATCTCGGCCACCACGGCATAGAGTTTGGGGGGAATCGACTGCCCGATTTCGACCGCGCGATACAGCGCGTGGGCCAGCGGGGGATTCTCGATCAGAGGAATGCCGTGCCACAGCGCCGTCTGCCTGATCTGCTGGGCAATCAGGTTGCGTCCCTTGGCCACCACCACGGGCGCAGCCATTGCCGGCTGGAATTCCAGCGCCACCGCGAAGTGGGTGGGGTTGGTGACCACTACCGCCGCGCGTTCCACGTCCTTCAACATGCGGCGCCGGCGCGCCTGGCGCTGCAAACGGCGGATTCGCGACTTCACCGTGGGATGGCCTTCGGTCTCCTTGAACTCGTCCATCAGTTCCTGGCGGCTCATACGCAGCTCGCCCTCGAGTTTTTGCCGCTCGATCAGATAGTCGACCGCCGACCAGACCAGAAGCACGAGTCCTGACTTCCACGCCATTTCGAACAGGTGGCGGACGATAAAGCTCATGAGGGCATGGCCGGGAGCCCGCAGCAGTCCGAGCGAGATCTTCCAGTCGCGTACCAGGAGGCTGGCCGCGACATACACCATGACGGCCACCGGCACCAGCGACTTGAGCAGGCGCCCCACCGCGCTCAGCGAAAACAGCTGCTTCATCTTGGCCGCCGGGCTCAGGCGCGAAACCGTCGGGCTCAGCGCTCCCGGCGCGATCACCAGCCCGCCCTGCGCCACCGAGCTCAGCACCGCCACACCCCAGCTCAAACCGATCGCCGCCCCCGCCACCGCGAACAGCCGGAGGCTGGCCGAAGAGAGGACAGGAAAGCTGAGCGGCATGTCCTCACCGGCAGCACGTTCCACGCTCTGGCGCAGCACCGCGCGCCAGGCGGCCGCGAAGCCGGGCAACCGCCAGGCCAGCAGCAAAATCGCAGCCAGGGCGGACAGGCTTCCCGCCAGTTCGCGGCTGCGCGCGACCTGGCCGCGCTCGCGGGCCTTCTGCCGCCGCCGCGGGGTAGCGCGTTCGGTCTTGTCTCCGGGCACAGGTCTCTACCTCGCCAGTTGCAGCAGTTGTTCGCCCAGCCGCACCGCCTGCGCGAAATGTTTTTCCAGAAGCCGCGGCCATAGCGGCAGCGCCGCCATCATCAGCACCATCCCCAGCAGGCTCTTGACGGAGAGCCCGATAAACAACACCGGCAACTGCGGTGAAGCCTTGCCGAGGAATCCCAGGGTCACATCGGCGAGCATGGTCGCCAGCAGCGCCGGAGCCGCAATCTGCACCCCCGCCAGCCAGATGCCCCCGGCGGCCGACATCCAGTGCATGGTGCCCGACAGGCTCAGAACCATGGTTCCGGGCGGCAGATAGGCAAAACTCCGGGCCACCCCGCGCAGCAGCCAGTGGTGGACATCCAACTGGATAAAGATCAGCAGGGTGATCAGCTGGTAGAAGATCGAGAGCACCGGATTGTCCACCTCGGTTTGCGGGTCGATGATGTTGACCAGCGAGAAACCCATCTGGATTCCCATGACTTGTCCGGCGAACTGGGCGGCATCGAAGATCAGCTGCACCGACAGACCGAGCATGAGCCCGACCATGGCCTCGCTCAGCGCCAGCCGGGTCCATCCCGCGGCACTGACCTCCAGCCGCGCCGGGCCGTAGACCGGATAGAGCAATGCGGTCAAAGCCACGGCCAGCCCGAGCTTCACCCGGGCCGGCGCCGCGGTGCTGCCGAAAAACGGGGCAAACAGCATCAGCCCGGAGATACGCATGCCGGCATACAGGGCTGCGGCGATCACGGGTTCGAAATCGAGGCCAGCCATCGCTCTCCTAGTGCAGGAAGGGGTGGAAGTCGGAAAACAGCTCCAGCGTGAACATGCCCAGCCGGCGCACCATCCACGGCATCAGCAGCAGCGCGGCCACCGCCACCGCGGCCAGCCTTGGCACCGTGGAGATGGTGGTTTCCTGCAGCGAGGTCAATACCTGCGCGATATTGATCAGCAGGCTCACCACCGTGGCAATCACCAGCAGCGGCGCGCCCAGCCACAGCGCCATCTCAATCGTGCGGCGCGTCATTTCGACTACCTGATCGGTCGACATGGTTCACCTCAGCCAAAACTCTTCATCAACGAGCCCACCAGAAGGTTCCAGCCGTCGACCATGACGAACAGCAGGATTTTCAGCGGGGTCGAGATCACCACCGGCGGCAACTGCAGCATGCCAATCGAGGTGGTGATCGCCGCCACCACCAGATCAATCACCAGGAAGGGCAGAAACAAAGCGGCGCCGATCTGGAAACCGGCCTTCAGCTCTGACAGGATGTAGGCGGGCAGCACCACCCGCATGGAGACATCGCTGGGGCGCGCCGGACGAGGTTCCTTCGCCAGTTCCAGAAACAGCGCCAGATCTTTTTCGCGAACATATTTCAGCATGAATTCCCGCACCGGCGCGGCCCCGCGCTCGATGGCCTCGATGCTGTCAATCGATCCCTGCTCGAGCGGAACGATGGCGGTCTGCTGAATGGCTACCCCCACTGGCTGCATCAGGAAGTAAGTCAGGATGAGCGCCAGACCAATCAGGGTCTGATTGCTGGGGGTCGATTGCGTGCCCAGCGCCTGGCGCAGAAAGTGAAAAATGACCAGCAGGCGCACGAACGGCGTCATCGACAGGAGCAGCGCGGGCAAGACCGTGAGCAGGGTTAGAAGGACAACGATGTTCCAGGGCACCGAGCCGGCGGCGCCCCCCAGGCCACTCCAGGGAAGTCCGGGGACCGGGTGGACCCGGGGAGCGGCCGCCGCACGGGGCAGCGCCAAAGCCAGGCCTGCCACTGCCACTGCCATGGCGTTAGGAAGCCCGATCTTCACTCCGTGCCTGCCTGTCCGGTGGCCGTAGCCGCGGATGCGGGAAGCTCGGTCAACAATTCCACCGACGAACTGCTTCCGCCCAGCAAGTACCGCTGGCAGCCGCACTCGACCACCGCCACAAATCTCTTCTCTCCCAGCGAAAGCATTTCGCACAGCCGCAGCTGGCGTCGGGGGCTCCGGCGCCTCGTGCGCCAATGCTCCTGTATCCACTGCCAGCAACCGCTCCAGCCGAGGCCGGGCGCCGGGCTCTGGATTTCTTTTTCAGCCAGCATCGCTTGCTCCTATCCTGCCTTTCACGCCAGCGCGGTAACCCGCACCGCCATCCGGCCGCCCACCGCTTCGATCTCACCCCAGGCGATCAGCTGGCCATTGACTCGCAGCGGCACATCGCGTCCCAGCCGGGTCGCGGTAGCCACCACCGACTGCGCCTGCAGAGCCACGAAGTTGGCCAGTTTGAAGCTGGGAACCATCAGATCGACGGTCAGATCGCAGGCCAGGTCGAGCACCTCCGCCCATCCATCCGGCTCGACCGCCGGGCTGGAAGGAATCATCGCCACAGTCGCTTGCGCCATATTTCACCGTTGCACCAGGAACTCGGTGAAGTAGACCTCTTCCACTTCCAGTTCCGGCGCCCGCTGCCGCAATGCCTCAAGCAGCAGCCGTTTCAATTTGTCTTTACCGTCGGGGGCTTCCACCTCTTCCGCGGTGGCCCGGGCCAGCACGCCGAGGATGGTGTCGCGCACCAGCGCCACCGGAGAGGGCTCTTCTTTGGCAAGGGGGCGGGCCAAACCGAGATCGATGCCCACCCGCAGATAGGATTTGGCTTCGGGATCGGCCAGGTTCAGAACAAAGGTCTCCAGATGAAGCACCGCCTCGACCTTCGATCCGGCGCCGGACTTCGTCGCACTGTCATTGTCCTCGCGCGACAGGAAATATAGGCCCGCTCCGAGCAGGACCAGCCCGCTGACGGCAACCAGCCCCAGCTTGAACTTCTTCTTCGTCGTATTTTCGGCAGGCGAGGGAGTTGCCTCGATCTTGACGCTTTGCGGCTCAGGCATCACCCGAAAACGTGCAATCAAATGGCCGACAGGAAAATCAAAGGGTGGATGGCGCGTCCGCCCGGAAATGCTTGCCCTGCTCTATCTCCGCGGCCGTCTCGGGACTCTTGAGAAATGGAATAAGATCCGGATTGGTGATTTCTCATTAAGAAATTCTTCGCATCGGCTGAAGGGTTCCGGGTGGCGCGCGGGGCGCCGAGGCACGCCGGCGCAGCGGTTGCCACCCGGAATCTTTTCGTCTTTGCTTCAGCGATCAACGTTTCAAGTTGATGGTCTCCTGGGTGATTTCATCGAAGGTTGTCACCGCACGGGCGTTGGCCTGGAATCCACGCTGGGCCACGATCATGGCGGCAAATTCCTTCGCAATATCCACGTTGGAGAGTTCCAGCGCCCCGCCCGCCAGTGTGCCGCGTCCTCCCGTGCCGGGCGCTCCAATGACCGCTTGTCCGGAGGCCAGGGTTTCCGAAAAGCCGTTCTTGCCGATGCGGGACAGGCCTTGCACATTGGCGAAAGTCGCCAGCGCCAGCTGTCCTAGGACGGCGGTTTTGCCATTGCTGAATGAACCGGTGATCATGCCATCGGAATCGATGGCGAAGGTCGACAAGGTTCCGCTGCCGCTGCCGTCCTGTTGGGTTGAGGAAGTACTGCTGGGCGCCGCCACCTGGCTGACCACCGGCGTGCCAGCGTCGTAGAGTTTCCAGGCGAAGCTCATGTCCGTCGCCCCGTCGGCGAGACCAGCGATCGAAATTCCGGTGACATCTGCCGCCGGCGCCGTCAGGACTCCGTTGCCGTCGAAGGTCAAGTTCCCGGTTTTCAGGATCCCGGTCGGCGCTGGCGGCCCAGGCAGAAGGTCGCCGGTTGGAATCGATATCTGATAGTCCCAGGCATTGGAGGCGGTCTTGGTAAAGGTGAATTTCAGGACGTGGCTGGCGCCGAGCGAGTCATAAACGGTGATTGGCGTCGAGTAGGTTCCATCGGCGCTGCCCACGACTGCGGCTGCATTCAGGTTGGTGCGCAACTGCAGCGAAGTGGTAGCCGTCGGCGGACTCATGGTCCCGGTGCTCAACTGCAACGGTGTTAGACCCTGCCCGGTACTGATGGCTCCATTGATGGCGGGATATCCCATGACCTGCTGGCCTTCGGCAGTCACCAGAGATCCGTTTTCGTCCTTGGAAAAATCCCCGGCGCGCGTATAGCTGGTGATCCCGTCCCGTTGCACGATGAAAAAACCTTCGTCGTTAATGGCAACGTCCGTCGCGACCCCTGTCGGATCCACGTTTCCCTGGGTAAAATTCGAGGGCATGGTGCTGACCGCCACGCCTGCTCCCAGCTGAATAGGATCTCCTGACCCGCTCGAACCGATGCTTTGGTAGAACAGGTCGCGAAAGAGCACTTGCGTGTCCTTGTACCCGACAGTGTTGAGGTTGGCTAGATTGTTGGCAATCGCCGACAGCGCGGTTGATTCCGCGGTCAGCCCTGAAAGTGGAATAGAAAAAGTTGGCATTAGTGCGCTCCTTGAACGGAATTGGTCGAGCCACTGCTGACGGTTTGCTGCAGAATCTGACGTATCTGGGTCAGCTGATCCAGCACGTTGAGTTGAACCAGCTGGGCCGCGAATTGAGTTGGGTCTACGGGGTCGAGCGGGCTCTGGTTTTCCAGCTGGGCCGTCAGCAGCTTCATGAACATACCGCTGGTGTCTGCGGCGGGGTCGCTCGCACTGGAGCTCCCGCTCGCGGCAGCGGCGGCCAAGGGGTTGATATTCATTTCTCCTCCTTACAGATTGCATTCATGCCCGCACATCCAGTCCGGCGCCGGCTTCGACCGCCGTATCCAGATTGCCGGCCAGCGGAAGGCGGTCATCATCGAAGACGGCGCAAGTCGGCGATGAACGGCCGCTGGAATGGAATGAACGAGACTGTGGATCGGACTGGGAAAAACTGCCGGTGTCGCAACTGAACGCCGGCTGCAGAAAGCGAACCTGCTCCAGCTGCAGATCATGCTGACGAAGCGTGCCTTCGAGGGCCGGAACCTCGCTGGCCATCCACCCCCGCAGGTCGCCCTTCTCACTGGCCACCGCCAGCCCGACCTCACTGCCCCGCACCGCGGTGTGGACTTCTACGGCGCCGAAAGCCAGGGTACGCAATCCGATGTGCATCTCGGACTGTCCCAAGCGATCCAGCAAGCGCGCGGATTGCACCGAGCCAGCGATCAGTGGCGGAGCCGTGGCCTCGGCATGGACGGGTGGCATCAGGACTGGCCCGCCTCGGGGCACCTCCGCTGGCGGACGGGGGGCCGGCGGAGCCGTGGCTGAGGCTGGGCTCTGCGGCGCCGGATTTGCCGCCCAGGCCGCAGCCGGTGGTGCCGTCCTCGGCGGCTCGGCGTTTACCGGCACGAAGCTGGAAATCGGCGCCGTCGGTTTCACCGGTGCGGCAGAGTCCACTACCGGCTGGTTCGTGGAATTGGACGAATGCTCGCGCGCCGGCGGTTCCTGGCTCTGGTTCGTTTTCCCTGAGCCTTGATCGCCGGTTGCCTTCCCACTTGCGACTGCGGTGTCGAGATTGCGATGTGGCGTGGTGGCTGGGGGAATGACCAGTGCAATCCCAACCGACGGCAGGGGAATGGCGCTCGTCACCAAGATTTTTCCTGCAGAATGGGTTTGCTCATTCTGCGAGTCCACCTGGGCAGAAGGCGTCTCTATGCTTCCAGCGTAGGGTTGGGGGCGCATTTGCCGTGCTGGATCCTTGACTCCTGGCATTTTTTCTGAAATCGCTGCCCCGGCGGATGGCTTGGCTGCAGGCCCGCTTTGCGGCCTTGCGATAGGCCGCTCCACGGAGGTTGCCGCCGGGATTGTCGCCGACGCTTGCGAAGGAATCGGCACCGCCGTTGCTGGGAGAAAATCGGCAAGCGGGAGCGACGTCATGCCGGTATGGGCTTCGCCGGCACGCGACGTAGACGGACGATCATTCTCAATCGCGTTCTGCCTGATCGACGGCCCCTTCGGCGGAGCCAGCATTGGCGATGACAGAAGACCCTGGTCAACGTCAACGATTTCGTTCGTTGATAACGCTGCTGTGTCTTGCAGTGGCTGAGAAATCGAGACTTCGCTCTGCCGAGACCCAGCCTCCGTCTCCGTTGCAGCTTCAACTTCAAGTTTCGCAGGGGAAACCGTTATTGCCGCCAGGTGCGCGGAGCGCGAGACGGCTTCCGCCTGGCACTTCGCCACGGGCGCCGGGCTCGGCACTGGCGAGTGAGCATGGTCCGGCGGACGGCTATCCGTGCCGCCGAGTGAGGGTCCTTCAGGAACGACCGCAGGTTGCGGCATCGCAGCGTTGAGAATGGCCGCAATCGGTAGCGTGGCGGCCACAATCTTCGTTGCTTGCGCCGGAGCCTTGGAGTCGCCCGGCACGGCCGGCTCCTCCTGACTGTTCTTGCTCTTCGCTTCTTTCTCGCCCTTGGTTGACACCCGGCCAGCGCCGTCTGCTTTGGCCTTCGCTGACGGCTCGGCCTGTAATGCCTCCTTTAGCTTGGTTCCAAATGATGGTGCGACCGATGCGGAACCCTTGGTGGTTGTTTCCGAGGAGGGCGCGCCCGGGAGGACGGCTCCGGTTTGGATGGCGGTAGGCACGGTTGTCCAGTCGCTGCTGGCGACCAGTGAGGTAGAAGCACCTGCGGCTCCAAACTTGTGCCGCCGGGCGATCGAGAAGGAACCAGGCTAGAACTCAACTAGTTGCGGACCGATGGAGATTGGAGCAGGCGGGGGGGCGCAAGACCCGGGAGAAAATCTGGGCAAGCGTTGCCCACGCCCTCGGCAAGAATCAGCTTCGCCGGCGGCGCCCGAGGAGAAACAGATCATCCAGTTGCCGCTGATCTTCTCGTACCTGTTGCTGGCGGTAAAGCTGGAACTGGCGTTCGCACAAAGTGTCCACCATTTCGCGAGATTTCCTGGCTGCCTGATACGCCAGCCTGCGCTCGTCGCGGATTTTTTCCTGGCATAAAAGTTCCTGTTCGAGTTCCTGGCGCCGCTGCCCGAGCGTCGCGCGGCACTGCAGCTCGAAGTGTATTTCCGCTGCACTCAGTCCGTTCCTGAGCAGCTGCGCCTGGCGCATCCAGGATGCGGTTGCACCCCGGTCGACTTCGACCATGCGCTGCCGGACTTGCGCCACTTTCTGGTTAGCCGCCAGCAGTTGCAGTTCCTGGTGATGCTCCACGCTCCTGCGGAAACGCAGTATCCCGGCAAGTGAAAAACGAAAAGCCATCTCACGAACCCGTGATCGCCAGCAAGCGCGCCACTGCGTCGCTTAGCGAGGCGGACTCATCCGGCGTTTGTTCCAAGAAAGTCTTCAATGCCGGCATCACCGCCACAGCCTGATCGAGCATGAGGTCGGTACCCTTCTGATAGGCGCCAATGCGGATCAGGTCCTCGGCCGCCACGTAGGTGGCAAGAAGGCGGCGAAGGCTCTGAGCTTGCGCCAGATGCTCTGGGGCCGCCACCATCGACATGAGACGGCTGACACTATCGAGAATGGCAATCGGCGGATAGTGATTTTGCGCCGCCAGCCGTCGGTCCAGCATGATGTGGCCATCCAGCAACGCCCGGGCTCCATCGACCAGCGGGTCCTGCTGGTCATCCCCTTCCATGAGCACGGTATAGAACGCGGTAATGCTGCCGAGATTAAATTTGCCCGCGCGTTCGATCAGCCTGGCCATCAGGGTAAAGACGGAGGGAGTGTAGCCTTTGGCGGTGGGCGGCTCGCCAGCCGCCAGACCGATTTCGCGCTGCGCCATCGCCAGCCGGGTAAGCGAATCCACCACCAGGAGCACATTCTTGCCTTGCGCCGAGAAATACTCGGCCACCGCGGTGGCGGCATGCGCGGCCCGAATCCGCAGCAACGGCGACTGATCGGAGGTCGAAACCACCACCACTGACCGCCTGCGGCCCCGTTCTCCCAGGGCTTCTTCCAGAAAGTGGCGCACCTCGCGGCCGCGTTCGCCAATCAGCGCCAGCACCGTCAGGTCAGCCCCGGTATTACGCGCCATCATTCCGATCAGTGTGCTCTTCCCTACGCCGCTGCCGCCGAAGATGCCTACCCGTTGCCCGCGGCCGCAGGTAAGAAAAGCGTCTACCGCGCGAATGCCGCAGCCCAATGCCTCACGAATCGCCAGGCGCTCCAGCGGCAGCGGCGCTTGGCCATCGAGTGTCCGGTAATCGCGGCCTTCGTAGCCGCCCTCAGAATCGATGGCTTCGCCGATACCATTGATCACCCGGCCCAGCAGGGCTTCGCCCACCCGCAGCTTGGGCCGCTCACCCCAGGCGGTTACCGCATCGCCATAACGGATACCGCTCGGACGCTCCAGCGGCATCGACAAAACCGTGCGACCGCGGAAGCCTACGATCTCTCCCGGAAAAACCTTCCCGTCGGACGAGGTCACTTCGCAACGCTCGCCCACCGAGCTGAATGGCCCTTCCGACTCGACCATCTGTCCCACGATCTGGGTGACCCGTCCCTGCCATCGCAGGGCGGAAGAACTCCCCAGCCGGGCAAAGTACGGCGCCAGCAGGGTGGGCGTGCTCACAACCCCGCTCCCGGCCGCTGCGCCAGAAGATCCAGCAACCCGTGCTCGATTTCTTTGAGCTGCACTTCGACTCCAAGCTCGGTCGTGCCCAGCGAACTCTGCAGCACACAACGCCCGGGTTCGATTGCCGGATCTTCCACCACTTCCGGCGCCGCGCCCGGGCCTGCGCTTTTCGCGAAGAAAGCGCGCCACTCCGCCGCCTGTTGAGGATGAACTCGCACTGTGACCAGGGTTTCACTCCCAAGCTTGTCCAGCGCCACGCGCACCATTCCCGCCAGCAGGAAAGGATCAACCTGGGCCTCGCGGTGCAAAATCTTCCGCGCAATGCTCAAGGCCAGCTGCACCACCTCAGTCTCCACCCGCTGGTAATATTGGACGCGCTCGCCGGTAAAGTCTTCGAGCGCAAGACGAATCGCCTCACGCTCCTGCGTTATTTGCTGCTCAAAGACCTCGCGGGCTCTCGCCTCGCCCTCCTGGCGGCCTGCTTGCCGGGCCTTGTCCTCGGCTGAAATCACGGGCGCGCTCTGGGAGGTCCCCGCTCTCCACGATGCCGGGTGCGGGGTGCCCCCGGCGGCCAGCGGAGCTTCGGCGTAGGGAAACGGCTGAATTTCGGCCTCGCGCCCGGGGTTGGACGGCGACTTAAACGACATACTCATCCTCCTGCCCGACGCCCAGGGAAATCTTGCCTTCCTGCTCCAGTTGGCGCGCCGAGGCCACCACTTCCTGCTGGGCCTTGGTTACGTCGCGACTGCGCACCGGACCGAGCACCTCCATGTCTTCTTTCAGCATCTCGACGGCGCGCGACGACATGGACTTGAAAAAGAAATTCTTGAGTTCGTCCGACGCCCCGCGCAATGCCATGGCCAAGGTCTTCTTGTCGAGTTGCGCCAGCAGATCGCGGACCCCGGCCTCGGGCACACCCA